>Ga0208683_100011_pt1 | contig 114197 bp, 124 predicted proteins | sample BED_Mat_host_9_1_FD_187141 | JGI IMG/M metagenome (GOLD analysis project Ga0208683, IMG submission 187141) | Extremophilic microbial mat communities from Yellowstone National Park, USA - BED_Mat_host_9_15 (SPAdes) (version 3) | ecosystem: Environmental > Aquatic > Thermal springs > Hot (42-90C)... | reverse complement strand
GTCGACCAGAGTCACTCAAAACGCGTTGGGCTATTTGCCTATCGATACTTTTGACGGTCACGTGTTATTCATAGAGCAAATTGATAGGCAAAACATGAACTACCTGAGAGAATTAATGACGGAGGAGAAGATATGTACGACGGTTACTGAAAAAGAGGCTGACGAGTCGGGTGATGAGCGTCTTATCAGTCGTCAGCGTTGTATTGAAGGTCAGCCCGCAGTAATAACTACGTCGGTCGTCGATACTATTGACGTCGACAAAGAGCAAATCTTTAACCGTGTGTTGAAAGTTTACGTCAAGACGGACTCGTCGATAGAGGACATGATATGGAAAAGTATTATGAATAGGACGAAAGTCGAAATTAGCCCGGTCGACGCTATGGTATTCAAAGCGTGGTTATCGACCAGACCGTCGCACGCTAAGATACCGGAAGAGGTAGTGAACGCGGTGGTCGAGTTTATGAAGAAACTAAAGGAGTACACGAGAGAACCGCTTAACCGTACTGTGGAAATCGCCCGTAACCTGATAATCGTTACTGCGATAATGAGAGGAAGGACTGAGGCGACGTTAGAGGACTGGCAATTTGTCGCGGAAAACTTCCAATTGGACTTATTATACAACGGCTTAGGTCTTACAGAACGTGACGTCGAGTTTATTGAGGCGTTGGATGAGGGCGGTCTTAAGTCACAAGAAGTTGCAGACGCGTTAAAAGTGTCGAAACAATATGCGATAAACATACTGAAGAACCTGGAGAGAAAGGGAATAGTAGAGGGTGTAAAAGAGGACGGCAAAACATACACGTGGTCTCTCACACCACTCGGTAGGAGAATAAAAGCATTGGTAAACAATCTCGATAACGTTATTGAAGTCCGCGACGATAAGGGCGAATTAGTCGGGGCGATTGACAGCAAATTTCGCACTGACATTAACGCCGGAGATGATCGAGAGAATGCCATGCGTAGCAATGACGGAGGAAGAGTGTCGGGAGGCGACGACAAAAATGATAGAGTTATTGAAGCTTATAAATTTTTGAAGGAACGTGGCTCAATATCGACCGCTGAACTAACGGAAATATTCGGCGACGATATAATCGAAATGCTGAAGGCGAAAGACCTGGTTACTTTCAACATTATTGATGGTGTTGAATATGTCATCGCTAAATGACGGAAAGCTGTACGACCCAAACGACCCCGAACAACGCGAATGCTTACGCAAAGCGAAATGTTACATCGATAGGACTGTCGACCCGCCCGTAATTCGCTATATTGCGGACGACGACGGTTATGAGATAGTCGGTTGGGTTTGGCTGACGACGTACGGCGAATTGAAGGCGAACGGCGTCAAAGTAAAACTCGGCGATAATAAGAAGTATTTCCTCTATAATAATAAGAAATTCCCGCCGGGCGTCTATTACTTAATTCGCAAAAACGGGCGTGAGTACTTGATCAGCGAAAGGACGCTCAAGTCGCTCTGAATTTTCTAACTGCAGCAGTTTAGACGAAATTCAATTTTTCGCAAAAGTGAGGAATGGTTTTCTGTTAACGATTTGTAATTCTCTCTGTCGCTTTGAGATTTATTGAAATCGTCAACTCAATCGTAAACTGGAGTTTGTGTAGTTTGCGTCGTTTGCGTCGCAATTGCGACGCAAACGACGCGTTTTTTGCTTTTTTCTGTGGACGATCGAGTTGACAATTTGTATTTCTCTCTATCGCTCTGCAATTTTTTCGATTTTTCGCATAAATGAGGAATCTTTGCCTTCTTCTTTCAAATCGACGCGTTTTAACGGCAAAAATTGACGGGTTGCCAATACTTATAAACGCGAATTGGCAACCATAATACGGTGGGCGTTTTTGGGCGAAAAACAACGTCGTTATAAATTCGGCGACTATATTTTACGCGAAAGAAAAGGTCGGTATTATGTTTACAAATTAGAGAACGTGAATGGTGAGATAAAAGAGCGTTACGTCGGTTCTTTAATTGACGTAGTCGAAACTTACCTAAAATTGAAATTGGGGGTTTTAGGGGGTATCCCCCTAAGTGGGGGTGTGGGGGTATCCCCCACAGGGCTCGGGCCGGGATTTGAACCCGGGACCTCCGGGTCCACAGCCCGGCGCTCTCCCAAGCTGAGCTACCCGAGCCACCTAATTTTTTATATAATCTGCGTTATTTTAAAATCTTCCATTCTTAAGCTTATCCTTTATTATATCTAGTATTTTTCTAGCTATTATAGTTTTAAAATTCTTTTCCAATTTAATGATATTTTCATCCTTATCTACAATTATTACCTCATTATATTCAGATGAAAAGCCTATATCTCTTCTTTTTACATTATTTGCTATTATTAAATCGAATCCATGGCGTTGCATCTTAATCTTAGCCTTATTTATTAGTTCGTCATCAGAGTTTACTGTCTCAGCAGAGAAACCGACTAGAAATATTCCATATTTTTTAATGTGCTCAGATATTTTAGGAGTTCTTTCAAGTTCCACTTTTGGTATTTCAGAATGGCTATCAATTTTAGTACTTGAGGTGGCTTTAAACTTATAATCAGCTGGAGCTCCAGCTAAAATTACTATATTATATTTCTCGTTCTCTATACTTTTTATTACTTCATTGAGCATTTCCTCAGTAGTCTCTACATAGGTTGTATTTTTTACGTAAGGTTTTAATTTTGAGGTTAATGGACCGTGAACTAACTTAACTTTAGCCCCTCTAAAGTGAGCTTCATTTGCTATTGCTATTCCCATAGTTCCACTACTTGGATTTGATATAAATCTTACAGTATCTAAGTATTCTCTAGTAGGCCCTGCTGTGACAAGGATTTTATACTCAGATAAGTCTTTTCCTCTTAATATGTAAGAGGTTAATCTATATGTTAAATATTCTACCTCTGGATAATGTGCTAGGTCATTTATAATTTCTGGCTCAATTACTTCTACTCCTAACTCCCTTAATTTACTCTCGACATTCTTAATTTGAGGGGAAATATACATCTGTAAATGCATAGCTGGAACTACAATTAGCGGCTTCTTCATACCAATAAAGTTCAACGCAGTAGCAGTTACTATTGTATCTGAAATCCCGTTAGCTATTTTAGCCATAGTATTTGCAGTAGCTGGGGCTATAATCATGACATCATTGTCCTCTGCTAAAGCTACGTGTTCTAAATAACCAGTAAGTTTAGTATAAACATCGTTTCCAGTAGCCCATTTAAACATCTCTGGCGAGATTAACTTTACAGCGTCTTTGCTCATAATTACGTTAACTTCTGCCCCCATTCTCATCAAGTTCCTAGCTAAATCTAACGACTTGTATATAGCCACGCTTCCCGTCACAGCTAATAATACTTTTTTTCCTGCTAGCTCATTACTCATGCTTCCTATTATTTTCTTAGAAGGATGAGGCATTTGCATGTGCATATATATATTAACTACTTATATATAAAGATATTGTTATGGAACTCGCTGAGACAAGTAAGGGAAAAGATTTCATTATAAGAAACGCTAGGATGGATGATATAGACGAAATAATGAGAATAAATAGGTTAACCTTACCAGAAAACTATCCATATTACTTTTTCGTTGAACATTTAAAGGAATACGGTTTAGCTTTTTTCGTAGCGGTAACTAATGAAGGGAAAATTGTCGGATATATAATGCCTAGAATTGAATGGGGATTTAGTAACCTAAAACAATTGCCTACTTTAGTTAGAAAAGGGCATGTAGTATCAATAGCAGTATTAGAAGAATATAGAAGAAAGGGAATAGGTACGGCACTATTAGAATCATCGATGAGGAGTATGAAAAACGAGTATAATGCTGATGAAGTTTATTTAGAGGTTAGAGTAAGTAACTATGCTGCAATAAGTTTATATGAAAAATTAGGTTTTAAAAAAGTTAAAGTTTTAAAGTCTTATTACGCTGACGGAGAAGACGCATATCTTATGGCAAGACCACTTTAGAGTTATTATTTAAATATTGCCGTTTTTACTTATTAATGGAATAATGATATTTTCCCATTTATATTTTGTCATTGTTATTATTAATTATCAGATATTTTATCAAGGATTCTTTAAAAGTTAAAAGAAAGAATATTTAATTTTATAATTTAATACACGTGATATTTATAATATTGCCTTACCATAATCTTTTAAAAATAAAATTGAATTTCTCAGGATAATATTCTACATAATAACCATTTTCAAGACTACCTATAGAAATTACAATAGTATCGTATATACGACATTGATTTTGAATGTTAGAATGTGCATGGAATAAAAGTTTTGGTTTATGAACTAATATTTTTTCTAAAATGTCTTTTAATCCTATTTTAATATTATCATCTATAATTCTAGTAAATGAGCCTTTAGGAGGGTAATGAGAAATAACTACTTCAGTTGAGAAGTCTGAAGAAATATTAAGCATATTTATTAAGTATCTTCCACTACTCCTTAAATATTTTAGAACAGAAACGTCTTCCATTTCCCCTACTATGCCATAAAAATCCCTAATATATTGAGGACATTCCACGTCTCCTAAACCTATAAATAAGTCTACATCTAAATTATTCAGAACTTCTATCACATTCATGTTGCAAGAAAGTCCTCCAATTAATGCCATTTTTCTTATACCATTCATCTAAATAATATATAGCTAATGAAGAGGCTATAAGATCAGCTGTAGATCCTGGGTTGAGATTATTTTGCAAAAGGAATTTATTAAACATATTTAATTCTTGCTCTGATGGACACTCAGAAATACTTCTAGCAATTTTCGATACTTTTAATGAAATATATACGCCGTATTTCTTTGAAATTAAAGTATCTGGATATTTGGATAGAATCTTTATGAAGGCTCTTTGAACATTTTTTTCAAAATTATCACATAAATTTTCCTTAATTATATTGTAAGCTTCAAATGTTATTAAATACTCGTTAACAATGTTTAAGGTTACAATATCATAATTTGATGAAAACTTCATAAGCGTTATGAAATCTATATTGTTAATATCCCTATAATCCATAAAACTCAACTTACCTAAATAAGATAAGTTTAATCTTTTTAGTGCGTCAAGAAACCATTTAGCCTCTTCATTATTTAGAGATTTAATAGTATTACCAATAGTTTTCTTTAAATCAAAAATATTGCTTACCGTCAAAGCGACATATGCAATAGGAGCTAAGAGTAAATAAGTTCCAAATAATTGATATTCAAACCCTAATTTTCTCGCTTGATCTATTATGTTTAAAATAGTATCATAAATTCTTCTAATCTTTAAGTAATTTCTGATGCATAATTCCTTATAATAATTTGTCGATAAAATAATACTTTTTACAATATCAATATATTTTACGTTATTAAGGTCTTGAAATCTACTTGCATTACCAGGTTTAAATATATAGGATTCCATTATTGATGCTTGAGACAATAGAAACGCTATATTATTGCATAGGTTTGATATAACCTCTAACTTCTCTATCACCAACTATCACCACATTTTCCTCTTCACATTTCATTAACATTCCCTCAACTATAACTTCTCTATCACCTAATAGTGCGGAAGAGAATACTCCCTCATAGTTTATAATAGTTGATATTTGATACTCATTGCTACTCTGTACTGTTGCTACTGCTGGATAAAATAAAGCCTTACAATCCCCAGAAATTAAACCCTTAAATCTGACCCTCCCTAATTTTCTACAAATCCTTTCACAATATCTCCAAGGTTTGTCGTCTACGAACAGTATAGAAACTCTTCTACCTTTATAAATTCCTCTTCTCTTGTTATCATACAACTTATCTGCAAAATCTATGTTATAATTATTGTTAGCCTCAATTATCCACTCCTTATCTATTTCAAATCCTTTAAATGATTCTATGAAATCTAATGAATTTTTACACCCATATATTACCAAATCGATATCGGAATTCTTATGATAATTCCCTAGAAGAAGAGAACCAGTAACACCTAAATTACTAACTCTCACATAATTTTCTATAAAATCTATGAGATAATAAATTAGATCATCTGACGCACTATGTTTTAATAAGTGATTTAACTTTTCTTCTGGCTTTAAATGAGTTCTAATCTCAGAAAGATATACTATAGGAAAAGATGCATCGTAACAACTTTCAAAATTAAATTTTTGTTCTAATTTAACCAAATTATGAATACCGTACTGCTTAAGTACCCTATCATAACCCTTCCATAATCCGCTTCCAGTATATACGTATTTTAAATAAGCGAAAATATATCCTGGTGGATTATAATTTGTAAGAATAGTATATACATTATTCAATTTATCAACTATAATGTCTCTATCCAAGAAATAATTTCTTGCCAATTTCTCAACCTCACAAACGAGATAGGAGTCAAAGAACTCTCTAACATACCCTCCTCAGTATAATAATGTAATGACCCACCAAAATAAGCGTTTGCTATAAATGCGGCTCCTACAGCAGCTTCCTTAAACTTAAAATGATATTTAATACCGAACTCTAATAGATCTTTAGAATAACCTGATACTATAATTGGCAAATTGTATTTAATTGAATACCACTCTGCTATTATTCTTATTAATTCCATATTTCTATTTATACTATATATTGTTGATTTATCTATCCTAGAATATTTATGTAAAAGATATGCAACTTCTCCATCTAGACCACTTAAGTAAGTTCCTCCGTATCCATTAACAATTTTACCATCTATAACTACAAGAATTGCAGTAAATTTCCTTCCCATCTCGACTAAAATGAAATTTTTCATATTTAAATATATCCTGTAAAAAAACGCTGCACACACCTTATCTGCAGTTCCCATATCTATTACGTCAATTTTCCTTTCTATAGGGACACTATTTAATTCAATTACTGATGGGATTGTAAATGAGTTATATAGACTTAGATACTGCTTTGCTGACAATAGAAAATTCCTTAAGGGTCCACTTTCATTAGGGTCTTTCAATGTAAGCAAAAAAATCTCTTTATTATTAATATTTTTAACATTATAAAAAGGTAGGCCATGACCAGATGGAAGAGCTACGGCTACTGGATTATAATTTGAAATTAGTTTTACTAATCTCATTGAATCTTTTTCAACAAGGTCTGAAGGTATTTCGAAATATTTAACAATACTCCCCAGCTCATTTATAAAAGCAAAAGCATATGTTTCACTACCTGGATCTATACCAACGAATATCATCAGTGGCTGCCTCGCTATATCATTCATAACTTCAATACGGCTTTTCTTCATCATCAGTGATCCAAGGCCATATCACCATTCTTACCCCGCCCAGATAGTTATCATCATATTAAAACGCCGCGGCCGGGATTTGAACCCGGGTCAGGGGCTCGACAGGCCCCCATCCTAGACCGCTAGACTACCGCGGCATCTAGCAAAATATAATATCTGGTAATATATAAAGTTACAGCAAGGGGTTTTCCGCTTTATGGAAAATTTAAAGCTAATATCAAAACTAATACTATAGAAAAATTTATATGGTAGCGGGGCCTGGATTTGAACCAGGGACCTCGGGGTTTCTCACGCATGTGAGAAATCTTATGAGCCCCGCGGCCTAACCAGGCTAGCCCACCCCGCTGCTTTACCCCGCCATTTTATCTTTTCATTAAAAACACCTTTAAAGTTATTGTTAATTAAATTTAAGTTGCCCCTATGGCTTTAATCTAATTCTTCTCACTATAATAACTTAACTTACAAATTTATTTAAAAATAATAAATCATAATACACCATATAACGCCGGGGGCGGGATTTGAACCCGCGCGGGGAAACCCCCACTGGCTTACTCGTTTCTCATCTCCAGGCCAGCCCCTTAGGCCGCTCGGGCACCCCGGCACTAAAATATACTTAACCTTAAGACTATAAAAAGGTTTATATTAATTGAATCTCAATATAAACATCTTCTGGTACTCTTACCCTCATTAACTGTCTCATAACTCTCTCATCTGCTGCTATATCTATTAACCTTTTATGAACCCTCATCTCCCATTTTTCCCATTTTTTCTTACCTTCTCCATGGGGAAGTCTCATTACTGGTACTTCTAATCTTGTTGTAGGCAATGGTATAGGACCTCGCATTTCTATTCCTGTTTTTTCTACGATAGTTTTTATCTGATTAACAACATAATTTAAATTATCAACGTTAGTACTCCAAAGCCTTATTCTAGCTTTAGTAGGCATAAAAATCACCAAAATAAAAATTTTATTTAAAAATTACTTTATCTCAACTTTAGCAGGTTTTACATCAATAATTACACCAACTCCTACTGTCTTACCCATATCCCTCATTGCAAATCTACCTAATGGGGGAAACTCACTATATTTCTCTATACATAATGGCTTAATAGGCTTAAATTTAACAATTGCTACATCACCTTGTTTTAAGAATTGCGGATTCTTTTCAGCTTCTTGACCAGTTCTAGGATCTAATTTTGATACTAATTCTGTGATTCTACACGCTACACTTGCCGTATGAACGTGAATAACTGGAGTATATCCATTAGCTACAGCAGTAGGATGCCATACCACAATTATTCTTGCTGTAAATTCGTCAGCTACTGTTGGTGGATTGGTAGTGTGGCCAGCTACATCTCCTCTCTTTATATCTTTCTTTTCTACACCTCTAACGTTAAATCCTATATTATCTCCAGGTTCAGCTTTTTCTAACTTTGTATGGTGAGTCTCTATTGACCTTACTTCACCGACTTTCCCTGCTGGCATGAATACAACCTTATCTCCTACCTTTAATACTCCACTCTCTACTCTACCAACCGGTACAGTACCTACACCAGATATTGAGTAAACCTCTTGGATAGGTATTCTTAAGGGCTTATCTACTGGTTTAGGCGGTAATTCTAATTGATCTAAATATTCCTCTAATGTTAGACCTGTATACCACTTCATATTCTCTGATTTGTGAGTAACGTTGTCACCAGTAGGTGCGACTACAGGGACAAATTTGACTTTATTCATGTTAAATCCATAACTTCTCATAAATTTACTTACCTGGTCTACTATTTCTTTGAAACGTTTTTCGTCATAAGGTGGTTCAGTTAAATCCATCTTATTTACAGCGACTATTATTTGATCTAGACCCATAGTTTTAGCTAGAATTATATGCTCTCTTGTTTGCCCTTCAGCGCTCATCCCAGCTTCATATTCACCTTTCTTAGCTGAAATAACTAAGATAGCAGCATCAGCCTGACTAGCCCCAGTTATCATGTTCTTAACAAAATCCCTATGTCCTGGTGCATCGATTACAGTAAAGAAATATTTCTTTGTCTCAAATCTCATGAATGTTAAATTTATGGTTAATCCTCTTTCTCTCTCCTCTTTTAACCTATCTAATAAGAATGCGTATTTTTCGCTTTCTTTTCCTAATTTTTTAGCAGCCTCTTCTGCCTCTTTTATAGTTTTTTCATCAATAAAACCTCTATCCATTAACAATCTTCCAACTAATGTACTTTTACCGTGATCTACATGACCTATTACTATTAAGTTAAGATGCGGCTTTTGAGACATTTATAACACTCTCCTAACCGATATAGCAATAGAGTTAATAAAAGTTTACCTTGAACTTAACGCTATTCTTTCTATTTCTTCCTTTCTTTTTATTGCAAAACTCTTAGGATCATTATTTGCAGCAGCTATTATTTCCTCAGCTAATGCTTCCTCTATAGGTTTAGGATTATTAAAAGCAGCTTCCTTAGCACCTAACGCGATATGCCTTAATGCTAAATCAACTCTCCTCTGAGGGGAGACATCAACTGCTACATAATAAACAATACCACCGTACATAATTCTAGTAACTTCTTCCCTAGGTGCACTATTTTCTATAGCCCTAACTAGCACTTGTATTGGATTTTGTTTAGTTTTAAGATAAATAATATCAAATGCTATTTTTACAATATTATATGCTAGGTGTTTCTTTCCTTTATTCCTACCAGGTCTCATAATTTGATTTATTAGCCTTTCTACTATGGGCACTCTAGCTTTGCCAAATCTTCTATGTTCATGTCTACCTCCAGTATGAGGTAGATAAACTGGCATTAAGCAGATGTATTTCTTTAAACTGGGATCTCTTATCTCTACTTTAGTATCCCATTTACCGAATACTTTAATATCTAATCGCAAATTTTCTAATGACATTTATTCTATTACCTCTTAATGCTATCTATGATTTGGATATTTAAATTTATGATACATAAGTATATGTTAGTGTATAGTTATGAGTTATTCACCTAAGGATGAGGATTATATAAAAGTAGATGCAGTAGACGCTTTCTTCTATCCATTACATGGAATACCAACTATAGTTTGTAATTTAGAGGATGGAAGGCAATTTTACATGTTTAATGTACCGGCTGAAATAGTAATGGCCATTAATAAGACTAAGGGTAATAAAGAAGAGGATATAGACTACATGAGAGAGAATATATATGACATAATAATGTTTATACCAGAAATTATAGATGATTTTTCGAAACATATAGAAAAAGTTGTAATAGATGACATAATAAGGGAAGCTGGAGTATATGTTGCAACTGTTGAATTTAAATTTGATGGAGTGATAATTCAAAAAAGAATGATTCCTAGTCATGCAATATTTCTTGCAATCATAACAAACAAACCAATTTTTGTTAAAAAGAAGCTAGTAGATGAACAAGAGAAAGAAAGTAGAGAAGGTCAACAAAAACTGTAAAAAATATCATCGCACTGGCTTTTGTTTCTTACCTTTATATAAAGCGTCTAAGGATACTCCATTAACCATTATAACTTTGTATCTAACTCCCGGCAAGTCTCCCATAGATCTGCCTAAAGTACCTCCTATTCCCGCAATTATTACCTCATCATGTTCATCAATAAAATTTACACCACCATCGCCAGGAACGAATGCAGTAACAACTCTACCATTTTTTACTAGTTGAACTCTCACACATTTCCTAACCGCAGAATTAGGTTGCCTAGACTCTATACCGACTTTCTCAAGAACTATTCCTCTAGCCATCGGAGCTCCTTCTAATGGATCATATTTTTCTTTTAGTTTAAGTATTTTCGCCTTGTACTTTCTTTGACTTCTCCTAAACTTTAATCTCTTTAATCTTAATTTTCTTGCTGCATATAAACCTTTAGGTGACTTACTTTTACTCATTAAACTCACCTACACTATAACTACATTGTCAATATCCATATACCTCTTTAAAATTAGCTTTGCCCTTAACACATTTCTTCCATTTTTACCTATAGCTAATCCCTTATCTTGAGGATCAACTGTTATGTAAACTGATTTTTTAGAATTAGTGTTAACAAGTTTAATACTTCTAACTCTAGCTGGACTCATTAGATTTTTAACTAATTCCTCCAAATTATCACTATATGCTACTAATTCAATATCTTTACCTATAATCTTTTTTAATCTTTTTACATTTATTCCATTTTTACCTATAGCTACTCCCATATCTTTAGACTCAACTAAAAATATTATCCTATTATTTTCATTGTCTATCACGCAATCTTTTACGTTTGCTCTTGTAACCTCTTGAAATAAAGAAATATATCTTATCTCTTCTGGCGTAAGTTTTATTTCAGGCAAAAAATCACCCCGCTCTTACTAGGTCAAGAATTTTAGACTCACCTTCTTCTATAACTCCTATAGTTGAAATCATAAATGGTTTACCGCATAATGTTCCTAGATCCCATCCACTACCTTTATACTCATAAACTGGTATATTAGCAATTCTACTATAGTATAAAATATCTTCCTTAAGATCTCCTCTTAATGTTGATGCAATTATAACCATTTTTACTTTATTAAGTTTCAGATATTTTATAGTTCTTCTAGCACCAAATATAACTTTACCAGTTTTTAAGAGTGTTTTTAATTCTCCTTCAAACGATATTTGTTGCTCTGACATTCCCATCACCTTAATATAGGCTTCATTGTTAATTCAACCATTCCAGTACCCAGTTTAATTGGATGCCCAATTATAATATTTTCTACTACGCCTTTAAATTCTTCTAAGTCTCCTCTAGCTGCCGCATCTAACAAATGTTTCACAGTTACCTCAAAAGCTGCTCTAGCTAAAACGCTGCTTTTTTCTCCAGTTACTCCGTGTCTACCTATTTGTCTAACTACTCCAGTTCTAGTCATTACATCAGCTACTAACAATATATGCCTAATATCTACATCTAAACCTTGTTCAGCTAATACTTTACTAATCTCTCTTACAATCATTTCCCTTGCAGCTTCGATTCCGAATACCTCTTCAATTTCACGAATATTATTAGTTTCTATTTTAGATATATCTATTCCCTTTATGCCCAAAACTCCGGCTAAATTTGACCCATCAGTTATAATTACATATTCGTCTCCTCTTTTCTGTACAATAGCTCTCTTTATTCCTTTAATCCCCTTTATTTTAGCATTAAGAATTTTATCCCTGAGTTTAAATAAAGCTCCTATACTATCTATATTTGAAAAGCTTATAGTTAATACTCCATTTTCTGATTCAGTAATTTCGAAATCTCCTAATTTCAATTTACTTATTGCCTTTTTTACATCATCTATAGTAACACCTTTATCTTTTAACATTTCCTCATCTAATTGAAGAATTATTGACATAGAAGCTATATCTATACTAGTTGACGCAACTACATTTTCTACTTTTGTATACTCTATTTTCCTAGCCACTTCTAATGCTTTCTCCTTATCACGTTTATATTCATCAGTTAAATATATAGTCATCATGGGTGTCGAAGGGACTTTTTTAGCGTCAACTATCTCAATTAGTCTAGGAAGACCTAAGGTAACATTTAATTCCCTTATTCCAGCGAAGTGGAACGTCCTTAATGTCATTTGCGTACCTGGTTCGCCTATCGACTGTGCAGCGACAATGCCAATTGCTTCTCCTGGTTCTATTAATCCTTCGCTGTAATCCTTTACTGCCAATTCAAAGATTTTATCAATTTCTTCTCTAGTTATTAAGACTTCTTTATTTAGTATTAAATTTTTGAGATCTTCTACAACTTTATTTGGAAGTATTTTAGCTGCTTGTTTAACCTTTTCTTCTAAATATGATTTGTCCTCTTCATTTATCATATTTTCCACCCCACAACTCTTTCTAAAATTCTATTTACGTCTATCGTTCTACCGTGAGCTGAATACATGGGGAAAATACCATCATCTCCATAAGCTATCTGGATAACTTCACCATACAAACTTCTTACTGTGCCATCATATTCAACTCTAAGATCTGACAATGCGTTAATTAACCTTCTTTGCATGTATCCGCTCTGCGAAGTCCTTACTGCAGTATCTACAAGCCCTTCTCTACCTCCTGCTGCGTGGAAGAATAATTCAATTGGGGATAATCCACTTCTAAATGACGAATATATAAAACCTCTAGCTTCTGGTGAAATATCATTAGGTTTAAAATGAGGCAAAGTTCTAGTCATATAACCTCTTTTAATCCTTTCGCCCCTAACCGATTGTTGTCCTAACATTGCTGCCATCTGCGTTATATTTAATACACTACCTCTAGCTCCCGTTCTTGCCATTATATAAGCATAATTAAATGGGTCTAGATATTTACTTGCTATATCACCCGCAGTACTTCTTAATTTATCTAATGTATCTAAAATATAGTTTTCTAAGCTCTCCTCTAATGTCCTACCTGGTATTGGTTCTAATTCTCCATTTTTATACTTTTCTATCAAATTATTAACTTCAACTTTAGCTTTATCTATCTCGTTATAAATTTCTTTCTTTACCTCTATAGGCAAAGATACGTCCTCAAGTCTCATAGTAAAACCTTGCAATTCAATAAATCTAATAAATACTCTAAACAAATTATCCATTAACCACTTTCCATATTCATTTGAATACTCTTTAACTAACCAATGGAGTATACTTTCTGGCTGTTGATTCCCTATAGCCTTTTTATCAAATACACCCTCAAGCAATTTTCCATTTTTAATTACTACATAGGAGTCATGAGGACAATCTTCGTTCTTACATAGTCTAGAGCCGCTGCTTATATTTGCTTGACCATGGAAATTGAAATCGCTAGGAAGAAATGCACTAACTATTTGCTTCCCAGTATAATATTCTTTAGGTGCTAATATTGCGGGCTCCCCTAGGTCTATCTTCACGTCAGCCACACCCAAAATGTCTTGAGCTTCTTCTCTTGTTAATAACGTAGTCTTTAACGTTAGCAAATAAGCACCACTTATATAATCTTGAGCTGCGCCAATTATAGGACCTCCATATCTAGGTGTTATAATGTTCTTATGTACAAGCATTATTTCCTCAGCTTCAGCTATAGCTTCTTCTGACTGAGGTACATGCAAGTTCATCTCATCGCCGTCAAAATCGGCATTATAAGGTGGACATACTAATAAATTAAGTCTAAAAGTTAATCCTTTTAATACTTTAACACGATGAGCCATCATTGAGATCCTATGTAGAGAGGGCTGCCTATTAAATAACACAATATCCCCGTCAACTAAATGTCTTTCTACAATATAACCTGGTGCTAGAGTAGAAGCTAGCTCTTTTCTATCCTTAACGTATCTTAAATCAATTCTTCTACCATCAGGCCTTATTACATAATTTGCGCCTGGCCATTTATCTGGCCCATTTATAACAAACTGTCTTAATCTTTCTATGTTCCATATCGTAACTCGTTCTGGTACTGTAAGTGTTTTAGCTACAATTTCTGGTATTCCTACCTCATCAATGCTAATATTTGGATCTGGCGAAATTACAGTTCTCGATGAAAAGTCTACTCTTTTACCTGACAAATTACCTCTAAATCTACCTTCTTTTCCCTTTAATCTCTGAGCTAAAGTTCTTAGTGGTCTTCCAGATCTATGCTTAGAAGGTGGTAAGCCTGGAATTTCATTGTCAAAGTATGTTGCAACATGATATTGAAGAAGATCCCATAAATCTTCTATTATTAATTGTGGAGCACCTGCATCAATACTTTCCTTTAACCTTTCATTAATTCTAACTATATCCACTAACTTATGAGTTAAATCGTCCTCTGCTCTTATACCACTTTCTATCATTATGGAAGGCCTTATAGTTATAGGTGGTACAGGTAAGACTGTCAATACCATCCATTCTGGTCTACTAGTTTTAGGATCATATCCTAAAATTTCCACATCTGAATCTGGAATCTTCTCTAATCTTTCTCTTATGTCTGATGGTGTTAATTTTACTACTCCTTCTTTTCTTTCTTCATAAAAATTATAGGGTTTTTCTAGTTTTATTTTATACTGTTTCTCACCACAGTGAGGACAAACTTGAGCTTTGATAGCAGTTTTCTTTACATATTCTGTTAACCTCCTAGCAGCAGAAGGCCATCTTTTCTTTATAGCATTATATATCCTAGAATATTTTTCAATTTCTTCCTCAGCAATTTTTATCTTACCACATCTTCTACATGTAGCCCTTAGAAAGTCATAGATATGTTTAACAAATCCTACATGAACAACTGGTCTAACTAATTCTATATGTCCAAAATGCCCTGGACAATTTCCTAATGTGTTCCCGCATGTAGGACATTTTTGACCAGGCTCAATAACTCCTAATCTAGGATCCATTACACTACCTTCTATTGGAGTTCCATCTTCATCATATACATCTGGCGTTATAATTGCGGTAACTGACATTTTTCTTATTTCGTCTGGAGATAATATACCGAATTTTATTCCTTTTATTATTTTTTCACTCATTGTTACCACCTCTACTTAGTGAAACCTTATCCTCTAAAATTAACCTAGGAGAAATAATCATACTCATTAACTCTTGAATTAATAACTTAAATGCGTAAGATACTGTTACCATATACAAGTTTGTCTTATCACCATGTATTGGGCACACATATTTATTCTTATTCTTATCATACCAACCTATATATCCGCATTGTTCACATACGTAAATAGTAGTCCTATCAGAATTATCTAATAATCTATCCTTTAAAAGCATAGCAGTCCCAAAGCCTATTAAGCAATCTCTTTCCATCTCACCAAATCTTAATCCGCCTTCTCTTGCCCTACCTTCAGTAGGCTGTCTAGTTAAGATCTGTACTGGTCCTCTAGCCCTAGCATGAATCTTATCTGCAACCATATGATGTAATTTTTGATAGTATACTACTCCAAAGAATATTCTAGACTTTATTTTCTGTCCAGTACGTCCATCATATACCACCTCAGTAGCATCTGGTAAATACCCATATTTTATAAGTTCCTTTTGCAACTGCTCTATTGGAGTTTTATAAAATGGTGTAGCATCAACTATATTTCCCGATAATGTGGCATATTTACCTGCTATCCCCTCCATAATTTGACCTAATGTCATTCTTGATGGTAAAGCGTGAGGATTCAGTATTATGTCTGGCACTATACCCTTAACAGTATATGGCATATCAGCTTGAGGTATTAACATACCTATTACACCCTTCTGACCATGCCTACTTGCAAACTTATCTCCAATAGTAGGTATTCTGAGATCACGTACTCTCACCTTTACTAACTTATTACCTTCTGCAGTCTCAGTAACTAACACTAAATCCACAATTCCCATCTCTCCGTGTCTTGTAACTATAGAAGTATCACGCTTAGCTTGTTCTGGTGAAAGCTCTTTAAATTCTTGTAAAAATCTAGGTGGACTAACCTTACCTATTAATACATCTCCACCTTTTACCTCTACCTCTGGAGAAACTATCCCATTATCTTCTAAAAGCCTATAATACTCTTTACCTTTATATCCTCTAACTCCAGGTTCTGGAACTAATATCTTATCTTCTTGACCTCCAGGATATTTAACTTCCTCGGTAGAATATAATCTAAAGAATGTTGACCTATACATTCCTCTCTCAACTGAAGATCTATTCATTATTATAGCATCTTCCATATTATATCCAGTAAATGACATTATAGCTAGTATAGCGTTATTCCCTGCAGGTCTACTTGTGTATCCTATTATATCTAATGCTCTAGTTTGAACTAATGGTCTTTGAGGATAATGTAACAAATGTGCCCTTGTATCTGTACGTAACTGATAATTTGCAGCATATAACCCTAAGGCTTGTTTAGCCATTGCAGATTGATATGTATTTCTAGGTGATTGATTGTGTTCTGGATAAGGTATTATGGAAGCTGTTATACCTAAAATTGCTGGAGGCCATATTTCTAGGTGTGTATGTTCTAATGTAATATCTTTAGGTTCTAATGCAATGTATGCATTCTCCTCCTCTTCTGCATCTAAGTATTCAATCTTACCTTGCTTTACTAAATCGTCAAACAGTATCTCGCCATTCTTTAATTTTTCTATATCTTCTTTAGTTATTAACGGTTTACCCTCTGATAAAACTATAAGCGGTCTTCTTACTCTACCCGAGTCACAATTAACGTGAACTTCATTTATAAAATCTGTAACAATATGTGCAACATTTACTTCCTCACTTATTTCTCCATTTCTTCTCTTTTCTCTTATTTTCTTAGCTAAGTCATTTCCGTCTGGATAGTATCCTATTAGCCTTCCATTAAGTATAACTTTAGACCACTTTAGATATTCATTTTGGTCTTCCCCACCTTCAGTCACTCTTTTTATTACCTCCTCAACTGGTATTACTCCCATTTCATACAACGTTTTCTCTACAATTCTCTCATTTATTCCTACTGAAATTTGAGCCATTAGTGCCAAATTTTTAACTAATCCACTATTAGGTCCTTCTGGGGTTTCAAATGGACACATTCTACCCCATTGAGTACCATGTAAATCTCTAGCTTCAAAATTAGGTTGACCTCTAGCTAGAGAAGATATTACTCTCCTTAAATGGCTTAACATTGAGAGCCAATTTGTCCTATCTAATAGCTGACTTACTCCAGTTCTTCCACCTACCCAATTTCCAGTAGCTAAAGCATGCCTTATTCTTTCAGTTATAATATCTGGTCTCACTAAGGCTTTTAATGTAAGCTTTCTACCCCTTACTTTTGACTTTTCTAACTGATATGTTAAATCTTTGACAAACGCTTTAAACGCTACTCTAAATAAACTAGCAAATAAATCTCCTGCTAATCTCAGTCTTTTATTAGCATAATGATCTTTATCATCAGGCTCTCTTCTACCTAAGTAGAGTTCTATCACCTTAGAAACAGCATAAGCTAAATAGTATGCTTTCTTCTTTCTATCTTCTGGAGAGGTACCTAGATGAGGTAAAAAGTACTTATCTAATATTTGTTGAGCTTTTTCTATTCTATTTTCCCTTTTTTGACCTATTGCCACTCTACTCCCTATAAAATCTAATGCATCTTCCATACTAGTTATAGAACTAGCTTGATCTAAAGAAGGAAATAACTCATTTTGAATTTCGGGATCTAAAGAAACTGCATATACTATATCTCTATCCGTTAATATTCCTAGTGCTCTCATTAGGATTACAAACGGAATTCTACCAGGTACTGCGGGAAATGATACGTGAAACGTGCCATCTTTTAACCTCTCTATTGTTACTGGAACTCTATAACCTGCAGTACTCGAAATTATTTTAGCTGTATGAGTAACGTTAGAACCAGTTTTACCAGTATCAACTAAAACTCTATTAGGTGCTAAATCTTCTTGGGTCACTATAACTCTTTCAGATCCATTAACTATAAAATATCCTCCAGGATCTTTAGGATCCTCTCCTATTTCAATAAGTTTTTCTAATGCATATTGAGAAATAGGATCTATGGCAGATTTTAACATTATTGGCAAATCTCCTATATATACCTCTTCTGGTTCTGCTTCTATATTGTTCTCAACAGGTATCATAGTAAGCCATAATGGTGCAGCATAAGTCAAATTCCTTAACCTTGCTTCCATAGGAGTGATCTCTCTTTCTCCTCTATCTGATTCTCTAACTCTAGGTTTTCCTACTCTTATTTTACCTAATTTTACCTTTAATCCTGGAATTTCTGTAGGTATTTCTCCTTGCTCATCAATGATCTCTTGAAGCTTATTTCTTACAAAATCATTATAAGAATCTAAATGTTGTCTAACTAAGCCCTTAGATTTAAAATAGGCCTCAATTATTTTCCATCTATCGTCAACGCTTAAATAACTGACTTCAGCCATTAAAATCACCCACTAATTACATACCTATAAGATACGACTTCACCATATAGGGCACTCTTTCTCGTAATCTTAATTATATCACCTGGTTTAGCCCCTATTGATTTTACAATTGGATCAGAAGCTCTTATCCAGGGTAATTGCTCCGGTTTAATTCCTAATTCTTTCAATATTTTATAGGCATCCTCAATGTTAAGTACTTCATGTTTAGGAACCAGATAATGAACCCTAGGATCAATCTTTTTGTTAGAGGATGCACGCATTATTAACCAATATTCACATAGTGAATTGGTTAATAAGAATTTACTCTTTAGCACTACCTATATATATGAGGCTAATGCTTAAGGATTTAATATAACATAACTTAAATGAAATATGAGGTTAACTAGATTGTATTTCAGGGAATAATATAATTTGATTAATACTGACAAGCTAGTTTTGGTCTTAACTAGATTAAATTGATTTGTATGATTTATAAAAATAATTGGTTAGCAATATATTATACATTAATAATTAGTAACTAGTTGATTTATAATGTCTATTAATCCAGATTTAATTACAAATTCCTTAGAGAATAATGCTAATTATGGAATAATCTATTGAAAAATTATAGCTAGATTAAATTAAAGTAAGGGGATAACCAATCACCTTAACTTAAAATAAAACATTTTATAAAGCTATAAGTTGTTAAGGACAATAAACTAATTTATTATTAGGAGAATATTATGAAGTATAGGTGAGGCATTATTAGTAATTCTGAGAAAAAGCTTAGACAACCAATTGTTGTAGTATTAGGTCACGTTGATCATGGAAAAACTACGTTATTAGATAAAATTAGGGGAACAGCAATAGTTAAGAAAGAGCCAGGTGAGATGACACAAGAAGTTGGTGCTAGTTTCGTTCCAAGTTATGTAATTGAAAAGTTAGCTGAACCATTAAAAAAATTAATACCGATTAAACTTCAAATACCAGGTTTATTATTCATTGATACACCAGGGCATGAATATTTCTCTAATTTAAGAAGAAGAGGCGGAAGTGTTGCAGATATTGCAATTCTTGTAGTTGATATTATAGAAGGAATACAAAAGCAGACTATAGAATCTATAAACATATTGAGGGAAAGAAAGGTACCATTTTTAGTAGCTGCGAATAAAATTGATAGGATACCAGGGTGGAAACCTAATAACGATAGACCATTTTTAGAGACAATAGAAAAACAAAAAGCGGATGTAAGAAATTATTTGGATAATTTAATTTATAAATTAGTTTCACAATTAGGAGAATTAGGATTTAATGCTGATAGATATGATAGGATAAAGGATTTCACTAGAACTGTAGCAATAGTCCCAGTCTCAGCTAAAACTGGAGAAGGAATAGCAGACCTCTTAGCCTTACTTGCAGGTTTGACACAAAGATATTTAGAAACCAGACTTAGATTTGCAGAAGGGCCAGCAAAAGGAGTAATATTAGAGGTAAAGGAAGATCCTGGATTAGGGCATACTATAGATGTAATTATCTATGATGGCGTGCTAAAGAAGAATGATACAATTATCTTAGGTGGAATAAATGGTGTTATTATTACTAAAGTTAGGGGAATATTTGTACCTAAACCTCTCCAAGATATGAAAGTTAGCAAATATGATTTAAATCCTATAGATGAAGTATACGCGGCAGCAGGCGTTAAGATATCTGCACCTAACTTAGAAGATGCGCTTGCTGGCTCCCCTATTTATGTTGTAGATGACGAATCTAAGATTGAACAATATAAAAAGCAAGTAGAAGAAGAAATAAAAGAAGTTAGATTTTACAACGATATAAATGGAATAATAGTTAAAGCCGATAGTCTGGGAACTCTTGAAGCCATAATAAATGCTTTGCAACGTGAAGGAATTCCTATAAGAATAGCTGATATTGGACCTATTTCTAAAAGAGATATTTTAGAAGCTAGTATAGTATCGCAACAATCAAGAGAATACGGAATAATAGCTGCATTTAGAGTTAAACCTTTACCTGGTATTGATACCTCTAATGTTAAAATAATATATAGTGAAATAATCTACCAGTTAATAGATGACGTTAAAAAATATATAAATGATATAAGAGAGACAGAAAGAAAAAGAACGCTTGAAAGCCTAATACTACCAGGTAAAATAAAAATCTTACCTGGTTATGTATTTAGACGTAGTGACCCAATTATTGTAGGAGTAGAAGTATTAGGGGGTATAATAAAGCCTAAGTACCCTTTAATTAAAGAAGACGGGAGGAAAATAGGTGAAGTAATCCAAATTCAGGATAATAAGAAAACCGTGGAGAGGGCAAGTAAAGGAATGGAAGTAGCAATCTCGATAAAAAGTAATGCAATGGTAGGTAGACAAGTAAATGAAGGGGATATACTATACACTGATGTTCCTAAGGAAGATTTAGAGATTTTGCTGAATAAATTTTCTAGCTTTATTACAGATGATATGAAAGAAGTAATTAGGGAAATAATAAGAATTAAGAGAAAAGACGATCCATTATATGGTTTAGGATTAAAAATTTGATGTGTCAAAAAATATCGACATCTCTCTTTTAGCCTTTTCTAAAGAATCTGAGGCATGTATAATATTTTCTGATTTTGAAAGAGCGAAATCTCCTCTTATCGTACCTGGTGGAGCCTCTTTAGGATCAGTGTTACCTATCATTCTCCTCACAACTTGAACAGCGTCTTCACCTTCTATTACCATGCATACAACGGGACCAGATGTTACGTAATTTATAAGATCTTCAAAAAAACTTTTACCTTTGTGCTCTTCATATAGTAACTCCGCAGTTTTTCTATCCATTTTAACCATTTTTAAAGCAACAATTTTTAAACCTCTTCTTTCAAATCTATTTATTATCTCTCCTATAAGTCCTCTTCTTACACCATCGGGCTTTATCATCACAAACGTTCTTTCAGTATTCACTGCTATCTCACCTTCATGTATTTAGTAGTCCATTTGAATTTTTTAGGATCTCTATGATATTTTAACATTGACTTTCTACATTTACTCGAACAAAACCATAAAATACTACCATCATTTTTTACATACATTAAACCAGTACCAGGAGGTATTTCGTGTCCACAAAAACTGCATTGCCTAATGGCAGGCATTTAAATCACAAATAATGAATATGGGTGAAGTATTTAAGTGAATTGCTTGTATTATTAGCTGGGGAGAAAAATGAGTGAAAAATCACAACAACAGTCTCAAAGTCCTTCTATTATAGAGGAATTTGGATTTCCAGCTGAGGTAATTCAGATATTAGATAGAACTGGAGTTACTGGAGAAGTTACGCAGGTGAGAGTAAGAGTATTAGAGGGTAGAGATAAGGGTAGAATATTAACTAGAAATGTCAAAGGACCAGTAAGAGTAGGAGATATATTAATATTAAGAGAGACTGAGAGAGAGGCTAGAAAGATAACTACTAAGAGGTAATAAAAACTAATGCCATTATACGTTATTGATAAACCTATAACATTACACATATTAACACAATTAAGAGATAAAAATACAGATCAGATTAATTTTAGGAAAAATTTAGTTAGATTGGGAAGAATCTTAGGGTACGAAATAGCTAACACTCTAGACTATGACATAGTAGAAATAGAAACTCCATTGGGCTATAAGACAAAAGGAATTAATATCTCTGATCTCAATAATATCGTAATAATAAACATATTAAGAGCTTCTATTCCCCTAGTAGAGGGTCTACTTAAAGCGTTTCCTGCAGCTAGACAAGGTGTAGTAGCTGCAAGTAGAGTAGAAATAAACGGAAAGGAGGCCCCTAAAGAAATGGATGTGACAATTTATTATAAAAAAATACCAACAATAAGACCTAAAATAGATAATGTGATAATAGCAGACCCTATGATAGCTACTGCAAGTACAATGTTAAAAGTGCTTGATGAAATTGTAAATAAAGATCCCAAAAGAATATATATAGTATCAGTCATTTCTTCAGAATATGGAGTTACCAGAATACTTTCAAAATACCCTTCAGTTTACTTTTTCACTGTTACAATTGACCCAGAACTTAACAATAAAGGATATATTTTACCAGGACTTGGAGATGCAGGCGATAGAGCCTTCGGGTGATAATGAATGGATGATGAAAAAACAAGAATAGGTTTAGAAGTCCATGTGCACATTACAGCCCTTAAGACTAAACTTTTTTGTTCATGTCCGGCAGACTATGTAGGAAAAGACCCAAATACAGTTGTATGCCCCGTATGTTTAGGATTACCTGGTGCAATTCCAGTATTAAACGAGAATGCGATTAAATATGCTATTTTAACTGCACTAGCTCTTAATTGTGAAATAGCAGATAAGTTAGTATTTGATAGAAAGCATTACTTTTACCCAGATATGGCTAAAAATTATCAAATATCCCAATATGATGGTCCTGGAAGTATGGCTATAGCAAGAAATGGCTACTTAAAATTAAATGACAAAATAATAAGAATAAGGAGAATTAACATAGAGGAAGACCCAGCAAAAATCATATACCCAACAGGTTCTTTGCTAACGAGTAAATATACTTTACTTGACTATAACAGATCTGGAACACCCTTATTAGAAATAGTAACAGAACCAGATTTAAGATCTGGCAAAGAAGCTAGATTATTCTTAGAAAAATTAAGATCAATATTAGAACATTTAGGAGTATGCAATTGTGGAATAGAAGGAGCTATGAAAGCTGACGTAAATATTTCCATTGAAGGAGGAGAGAGAGTAGAAGTAAAAAACGTAGGCTCACCTAAAGACGTAGAAGAGGCAATAAATTATGAAATAGCTAGGCAAAGGGCTATTGTGTTACAAGGGATGAAAGTAGAGAGAGAGACAAGACATTGGGATGGAGAAAGAAAGGTAACTGTACCCTTAAGAACAAAGGAAACTGAAGAAGATTACAGATATTTTCCAGATCCAGATTTACCACCTTATAATATAACACGAGAGTTAATAGAGAAGATAAGGTCTGAAATGCCAGAGCTCCCAGATAAAAGAGCAGAGCGTTTTGTAAATCAATACAAAATTTCTATGTATCAAGCTCAAGTTTTAGTTAGTGAAAAAGCCTTAGCGGATCTTTTTGAAAACATTGCGTCAAAATATAAGAATTACTCAAAAATAGCTAATTTACTGATAAACGATTACATGAGATGGCTTAACGAGAACAATATCTCAGTATCGCAGAGTAAGGCTACAGCATCTCATATAATTGAATTGTTACAATTTCTTGATTCTGGAATAATTAGCATGAAAATAGCTAAGGATTTCTTGCCAGAAATGATACTTCATGGAAAAACTCCATCAGAACTTATAAAGGAAAAAGGTATGACTATAATAAAAGATGAGAGTTATTTGTCTAAAATTATAGATGAAGTCATAAATGAAGAAAAAGAAGCTGCAGAGAAGGCTAAAAAAGATCCTAAAGTTGTAAACTATTTAGTTGGAATGGTAATGAAAAAAACAAATAAAAGAGCAGATCCTATATTGACAGTTGAAATTATCAAGAAAAAATTAGGTTTAATCTAATTAAATTAAAGGGTTGAAAAATGTTAAAAAACATACAACAAGTCAAAGAAAGAGAATTAAGACTTAGGCTATTAAGTGTAGATATTTTGAAGGAATTAAAATATATATATACATACAAAGAATTATCCGAATTGCTAAATATACAAGAAAGTTTAATTTGTAGGTATGTTAATGGTAGAACAATACCGAGTGAGAGGCAGGCTTTAGATATTGTAAATAAAATTAGAAATAAAGACTTCTTATATAATTTTTTCATAAGTAAAATTAGAATTTATGAAGATGATTATATAGATGTATCTCAATTATTATTCTATCCTACTCTTCTAAAATTATTACTTGAAATGTATCTCATTAGAATAAATAAGCTTCAGGAAATAACAAAAGTTGTGGGAATAGCTTCTAATGGACTTCCATTTGCAACCATAGTCTCATCAATTTTGGAAAAACCTTTAATAATATCTAAAAAACATAAAGATTCTACACAAATACACTATATTGAAGAAAATATACGAGAAAGTAATGGAATTATATCAAGTATTTATTTGAGAGAAGATTACATCTCTAAGAAAGATAGAATACTAATAGTAGATGATGTAATTAGGAGTGGAAAAACTCTTTTTTCGCTTTACAATCTTATTACTAAAGCTAATTCTATTGTGCTAGGTGCACTTATAATTGCTACTAATACAGAAGAATGGAGGAAAAAATTTATAGATAAAGATATTAATATAGTAGTGCTTTTTAAACTATGAGCATGGCAAGGATTGTAAGAAATGTATACATAATTGGAGGAAGGTTAATAGACAGAACAGATACAAATGCGTACTTAATTTACAATGAGCCTAAAGATTATTATTTACTCATAGACTCAACTACCGGAAAAAATATAGATTATTTATTGGATAGTTTGCTAGAAATTATGAGAGGAGAAAACAAATTAAAGTATGTAATTCTCACAAGCTGTAAAATAGAAAACAGTGGAGGATTGAATGCAATTTATGAGGTATTTAAACCTATCACGATAGCTCATGTGCCAGATTCCGGAATGATAAGAACTGGCGAATGTGAAAATAAAAGATATTTACCAACTCCTATATCACTGGAGATTAAAGATTATACATATTCCTTGGATGATATAATTATTATTTTAAATAAAACAGTAAGTAAAGGAAGTGTTCTAATTAGATACAAAAATATTATATTTTCTGGAAGTAATACGAAAATCTCACCTCTTCCCCCAAACATAAAATATATTTGTGATATAAACGAGTGTAGAATGGGTAACTAATAATGGTATTTGAAGAGAATTGCCAATCATGCGGAAAATTTAGAGAAACTAAGTATTGTCAAATATTAAAAATTAACGTTTGTTATGAATGTTGTGTATTATGTAAAAAAAGAAGTGAATGCGATCTCAGAGTTTGGTTTAAAAAATTAGTCCCTATTACTACTAAAATGACTACTAGAAGAAAGGAGAAAGCTTTAGATAAATATTTTTAATATTTACTGAGCTATTTGAAAATATTTATAGGTATTCTTGTAAATTTCAGATTGTTCAAGAACAGAAGCAACTCTCTTATATTTTATAGCATCACCTAGAGAGTTCTCACCATGCTCTTTAGTCCACATATCTAACGGTATCTGATATTCTTTTAGTACCTTATCTCTATATAAGTCATTTAAAACATTATATGTACAGAATGGGATTACTCTACCATCTGGTACCACATAATGAATGTCGCATCTCATAACTCTTTGAACATCATAATTATACAGATCCATGAAATGCATAGTACCTAAGAACAGCGTTCTATAGTGCCACTCCCCTAAAGCCTCATAATTGTGATGAATTATTATATTGTATAACATCTTATAGACGTCGAAATCTTTAGGTCCTTTTTCTTTGTCTATAAACTTTCTAATACTATATAATACTTTACTAGCTACCCATATTTTATTAGCACCCTCCCTTAATTCTTCTTCCTTCTCCTTCAAATATTCCAATAATCCTTCTAAGTCGATAAATTTGGATATTGGAATGAAATGAGGCTCATGATCTTTCCATTCTACATAAACATACGTTCCAGCTCCACATGATGGATGATTGGCCATTTCAAACTGCTCTTTGCCCGTTAATGCTTCTACTAGCCTTGAGAATACTACTGAAGTACCAATTGGATACCAACTATCTTTCGTTATTTCGCCGTTTGTTTGCTCTTCTATATTTTTAATAACCTCTGGAATCGTAATCCTAAATTTAGCTCTCATATTTCTCTTCATCATACCAGTTAAACTCACTGGTTGGAAATTAACTGACCTAACTACATCCATATTATATGCGGCAAATTTTACGATATTGCCTAAATCATTATCATTAACTGTCTTAATTACAGTCGGAACTAATACTACACTTGTCATTCCTGCCCTTCTAAATACTTCTAATGTATAAGGAATCTCCCAGTGATTTTTAGGATTAGTTTTCCTATTAGTTCCATCAAAGCTCATATAAATTGTATTAACACCTGCCTCTCTTAAAGCCCTAGCATATCTAATTGCCTTATCTGGGTCTTCTAAATACATTTTTGCAAAAGTACCGCCCCATGTATTTAGCTGTATATGCTTTACTCCGTTATCTCTAAGCAATTTAATAATCTCTATGATATCCTCTCTTAATGTGGGTTCTCCGCCAGTTACTTGAATCACTAACGTAATATCTTGTTTTTTTAGCTGATCTACCATGAATTTTATTTGCTCTAATGTAGGTTCGTATACATAACCTGCCTTTTCAGCATAAAAGAAGCAATACCAGCAAGATAGATCACATCTATTTGTAATGACGAGATTAACTAATGCTGAATGCTGATGATGCATAGGGCATAATCCACAATTATATGGACAAGGTGATTTGAGATCAACATATGGTACTTTAGGACCTTTGCCCTCATATTCCCAATAGTCGAACTTATAATATAAGCTGGAATCACCATAATAAAGGTCCTCAAATTCTCCATGTTCTGGGCAAATCTTTCTTATAAACAATTTGCCTTCTTTTTCAAATATGGTTGCTGGTAAAAGTCTATAGCAAACTGGGCATAGAGAATGAGTTACTCTTACTAATTTCTCATCTTCAGTTAATGATGGTAAAGGTCCACCGATTTTAATTTCTTTGTCTCCAAATTTTACAACCCCATTATCAAAATATGAAGGTGCAGGCAAAAGTCTAGAGCGCCTTTCTGTTTCTACTGTTTGAGCCATTAAAAGAATTGTTATATAACTCTATATATAAGCATATTCCCTTTCACTTACATGCATTCAGTTAATACCAGCCAAGAAAATTATCCCAACCAGTAATTTTAATCTCAGTGTTTTTATAGATTAAGCAAGATTTATCTATAATTTTTCCTATTATAGATGGATTATATCCTAGATATTTTAAATCTTTTAGTAAATCTTTTATTGGGGAATTTTTATCTAATATTAATATCGGAAGAAATTCTTCCCCAGAATATTTTAGAAAATCCATTTCCGTTACGTTAAAGTTATTAATTAGTAGCTTAGCTACATTTATGTCAATTGGAATATAGGAAATATATATACCTACATTAAAATTATTAATTATATTATATAACGAAATTACTAATCCATCACTGATATCTGTAGAATATTTTATATATTTACAATATTTTTTGAGAAAATATAATAATGATTTATTAACAATAGGATGTTTCATTTTAATTAAAGATTTTTTTAATATAGGTACTTTAAATTTATTAAGATAAGAAATGAAAATATTGGTAGTATAACCTATAAAATCCCCAATCAACACATAATCATTAATAGCTAACTGCTTATCCGTATTACACATTAAATCACCTTCAATGAATACGTCTACCCAACCATAATAATCAGAGTCATTTAAATCCCCACCTACATACTTACCGCCATAATAATGTACTGCATCAGATATCCCCTTTAATAATTCATTAACTTTCTCTAATTCTAAATCACCGTTTAAACCCAAAGAAACTAGATAAATATTAGGTTTTATCCCCTTAGTGATAATATCACTAGTAGGTGCTGTTATGGCTCTCCAACCAATATCATAATACGTCATAAAGGGAAATGTATAGGATAATTTAAAACCATCAACCTTATAACCCTTATTTTCCTCAATATATGTATCTTCTAATTTTTTTATATCTATATAGTTCATAATGTACTTTCTAATAAAATTATGTTCACCTATATCCTTTAGTCTCATTAGTTATTAAGTTTCATTATTAATGTATAAAGCCGCCGGCGGGATTTGAACCCGCGACCGCCGGCTATCTCACTTAGGGGTACGAGGCCGGCGCTCTAACCAGACTGAGCTACGGCGGCATCATATAAGTTTAGTAAATACATTTATTTAAACTTAAATATGCGTTAAAGAGATATTGACTCATAATTTTAAAATATTATCCATATAAATTTATAATTACATTATACTAGAATCTGAGTTACTTTAATATTTAACTACTACCTTTAATATTCTGATTTGATTGAACGTAAGCGCTTTGTATATTATTATGTTTATTTATTTCTTCAATTATTTTCTTTGCATAATTAATAGCTCTATTAATTAATTTCTCATAAGACCCAAGATAATTATTAGGAGTTAATACGTCCTTTAACTCTTCCTTAGATAAATAGTTTAAGATTTGTTTATCTTCTAGACAAACTTCCAATACTGATCTATTATATTGTCTAGCTAATGCTGCTAATTTACTAACATATTGATGTGCTTCATGTCTCTTCATGCCTTTAAGAGTAAGGGCTATCATAAGACTTTCAGCCATTATTTGACCTTTTGTTAAGTCAAGATTTCTTTTCATATTTTCTGGATTTACTCTTAATGATGTTAAAATATTTATCATACTATCTAATATCTCATCAATTATTAAAAATTGATGTGAAATTATTATTCTTTCTGAAGAACTATTGGTTAAATCTCTTTCATGCCATAATGGAATATTTTCCAATTCAGCTATAACAAGTGATCTTGCAACCTTAGCTAATCCACTAATTTTTTCTGATGTAACTGGATTCTCTTTTTGGGGCATAGTACTACTACCTACTCTTCCTTCTGCAACACCTTCTGCTAATTCACTAATTTCTGGTCTCATTAATTCTCTAATTTCTAAAGCAAATCTATCGCACTGAGATGCAAGTATTGCTAAATCACTAATAAGCTCTGCAAAGCCATCTCGTGGTGCTATCTGAGTTGAAATTTCATGAGGATCTAATTTCAAGAACTCCATTACATATCTTTCAATTTCTAATCCCATATCTCTCCATGCGGCCATAGTGCCTACTGCTCCTGACATCTTTCCTTTTATAACTCTTTTTTCGACCTCATTTAACCTCTCTAATGATCTAGAAAATTCATAGATATAATTAGCTAGTTTAAACCCTAATGTTATAGGTAATGCATGTTGTCCATGTGTCCTACCTACCATTAATGTATCCTTATATTTAATAGATAGCTCTATTAAAATTTCCAAAATTTTAATTAATTTATTTTTTATAATATTTAATGCATCTTTAAAAATTAACGCATATGCGGTATCTACAATATCGTAACTTGTAGCACCAAAATGAATAAACCTTCCTGCATCTCCACTTTTTTCAGCTAATATTACCACCATTGCCATTACATCGTGACCTATTTTAGCCTCTAACTTATCTACTTCTTCAGGTTTTATTAAAAGAGATGCCTCCTCTACTTTTTTTACATCATCCTCACTTAATAGGCCTACTTTACTTAAGGCTTTTAATAATGCTATCTCAACTAAAATTTTCCTTTTTAAAAGTTCTTCCTTAGAGAATAATAACCTCATCTCATTACTTCCATATCTCCACTCTAAAGGACATATATCGTATTCCATTTCACATGCCAATGTAAAACTCCATTTAACACTTATTAATCTATATTACTACTCAAGTTATGATGATCATATCAACTATAGGAAGTCATTCAGCACTTCAGATCTTACATGGGGCTAAAAAAGAAGGTTTTAAAACAACAGTGATAACAGATAAGAAGAGAGAAAATTTTTATAAAAATTTCTATTTCATAGATTTTATACTAAGTTATGAAGATCTTGATGACGCTGTAATAAAAATAAATAGTTTAAAGGATGATGGAATCTTAATACCTCACGGCAGTTTGGTAGAATATCTAGGAAAGGAAAGAGTATCTAAAATAGAAACTAAAATATTTGGCAACAAAAATATATTTGAATGGGAGGCTAATCAAAAGAAAAAAATGGAATTACTTAAAAAAGCTGGCATAAAAACTCCAGAAATATTTGAAAGTATTGAAGATATTGACAGATTAGTAATAATAAAACTTAATGGTGCAAAGGGGGGAAAGGGTTACTTCTTAGCTAAAAATAAAGAAGAAGCTAAAGAAGGGATCACAAAATTAATTCAAAGTAAAATTATACAAGGTGAAGACGAAATTATAATTCAAGAATACGTAATCGGAGTACCAATGTATTTCCAATTTTTTTACAGTTATATTTTAAATAGAGTAGAAATCTTCGGAATAGATATAAGGTATGAGACTAACATAGATGGGATTAGAAGATTACCTCAGCAATATATAAGTGAAAGAGAGATAAAACCGACTTTTGTAGTAGTAGGTAATATTCCAGCAGTAGCTAGAGAAAGCCTTTTACCTGTAGCCTTAGATTATGCTAATAGTTTCGTAAATACTACTAAACAATTAATTCCTCCAGGAATGATAGGGCCTTTTTGCCTAGAGTCTATAGTAACTGATGATATGGATATTGTAGTTTTTGAATTCTCTGGGAGAATTGTAGCAGGCACAAATTTATATATAAATGGGAGTCCTTATAGTTGGCTTTATTGGGATGAACCGATGAGCATGGGGAGACGAATAGCAAGAGAAATAAAAATGGCAAACGAGGAAGACAAATTAAATCTGGTGACTACTTAATGTACCCCAAAATAGCTGCATTAGCTAGTCATTCGGCACTAGATGTTTTTGATGGAGCTAAAGATGAAGGTTTTCAGACTATAGGCTTGTGCAAGAAAGGCAGAGAAAGACCTTATTTAGAATTTAAAGCAATCGTAGATAAATGTATAGTTTTAGATGATTTTAAAGATATTATATCAGAGAAAATACAAAATGAACTAATTAATGAAAATGCTATAATAGTCCCTAATAGAAGTCTTGCAGTATACTTAGGATACGAAGCCTTAGAGAACATGAAAGTGAAGTTTTTCGGAAATAGATTTATGCTAAGATGGGAAGAAAGAACTGGAGAGAAAAATTATTACAAATTGCTTAAAGAGGCTAATATACCATTGCCACAACTATTTAAACCAGAAGAAATTGATAGACCAGTTATAGTTAAACTCCCAGAAGCTAGGAGAAAAATAGAAAGAGGGTTTTTCTTCGCTATAAATAAGGAAGATTTTTACATAAAAATTAAAGAGCTAGAAAGTAATGGAGTAATAGATGAAGAAAGTATCAAAAATATGGTTATAGAAGAATTTATATTTGGAGCTCATTTTAATTTAAATTACTTTTATAGTCCCGTTTTTAACAGATTAGAGCTAATAAGTATAGATAGGAGAATTCAGAGCGATTGGGATGGAATGTATAGATTACCTGCAGATATACAGCTAAAATTAAATAGAATACCTAGACTGATAGAAGTTGGCCATGAGCCCGCTACAATTAGGGAAAGTTTATTAGAAAAAGTTTTCGAAATAGGCTATAGATTTGTTGAAGCTTCTAAAAAATTACAGCCACCAGGTATAATAGGCCCGTTTACGCTACAAGTAATGGTAACTCCAGATTTAGAATTAGTTGTATATGATGTAGCACCTAGAATAGGTGGGGGAACAAACGTTTATATGGGGGTTGGAAGTCAATACTCAAAATTTTATTTTGGAAAACCAATAAGTCTTGGAAGAAGGATAGCAATAGAAATTAAATATGCATTAATTAATGATTTGCTAGATAAAATACTAAGTTAAATTGTCATTATTTTTTAATCAGGGTTATTATGACGCATATGTGAGGGTTAAGTCTTTTTATAATGACAAATAATGTGAGAATATGCTTAAATAAGAGAGAGTAGAGGTATACAAAACGGTGTTTAATGCTAAATCTGATAGTTGGAGGATTTTTTGGAGATGAAGGAAAAGGAAAAGTAGCAGCTTACTTAGGACTTAAAGATAAACCAAAATTGAGTATAAGAACGGGATCCATAAATGCTGGACATACAGTAACATATATGGGAAAAACATGGAAGCTAAGAATTATTCCTTCATCATTTGTAAATAAAGATACTGAGTTAGGTTTAGCCCCAGGTGCTCTTACATCTATAGATATTCTATTTAAGGAGATAAAGGAGACAGAAACTTATTATAGATTATTTATAGATCCTCATATTGGCATTATAAGTGATGAGGAAATACGAGAAGAAAGAAATGACGAATATCTAATGAAAGAGGTTGGGAGTACTGGTCAAGGAGTAGGATATGCTGAAAGTAAAAGAATATTAAGGAAATTAAAGTTAGCTAAAGACTTTAAGGAATTAGAAAACTTCTTATGCAATATACCTAATAAAGTTATAGAATATTTAGAGAAGGGATATGAAGTACTTGTAGAGGGAACTCAAGGTCACTATTTAAGTCTATATCATGGCGAATATCCTTACGTTACAAGTAGAAATACCACCTCATCTGGAATATTAAGTGAAGTGGGAGTAGGTCCTAAATATGTTAATGAAATAATAATAGTTTTTAAAAGCTATGTGACAAGAGTAGGAAGAGGTCCTCTAGAAGGAGAAATGAGCGAAGATGAAGCTAGAAGGTTAGGCTTAGTTGAATATGGAACAGTAACTGGTAGACCAAGAAGAGTAGCTAAATTTAACATAAAATTAGCAAAGGAAGCGATTAAAATAAACTCAGCTACTCAAATTGCGATAACTAAACTTGATGCACTATTTCGTGACGCATATAAAGTTAGAGAATACGAAAAACTTCCTAAAGAAGCTAAAAAATGGTTGGATGAAATTCAGCAAGAATTGAAAGTTCCAATTACACTTATCGGGACTGGAGAGGATGCACTAGATATGATTGACATGAGGAGGGAGATGAATTAACTATGTCAAATTATGATGTAGTAATAATTGGAGGAGGTCCTGCTGGCTTATTCGCAGCTTATGAAATAATAAATTTAGCGAAGGAAAACATATCAAACTATAAAATTTTACTTTTAGACAAAGGAGTAAGAGCTAGTAAAAGGGTATGTCCTTTATTATCACCTAAAGAAAGATGTACGTTCTGCAATCCTTGTCATATTATGTATGGATTTGGTGGTGCTGGAACTTTCAGTAGCGGTATAATAAATTTAAGACCCGATATTGGTGGAGAACTTCACGAACTAATGAGAAGTTGGGATAAAGCACAAGAGTTAATCAATTATGTAGATAATATCTTTGTAAAATTTGGAGCACCTAAAGATAGAATATTTGAACCTAATATTGAAAAAGTGCGAGAAATTCAAAGAAGGGCCGCTAAAGTAGGAGCAGAATTTGTACCCATTAGACAGAGACATATGGGAACGGATAAAACACCATATGTAATAGAAAATATGATCACTTACATAGAGAAGAGAGGAATAAAAATAGGAGAATTAGCTGAAGTACTTGAAATAGATAAGAAGGGTAATCAATTTATTTTAAAAACAAATAGACAAGAAGAAATTGAAGCAAAAATTGTCCTCGCAGCACCTGGTAGGGCTGGAGCAAAATGGTTTTATGAGCAAGCTAAAAAATTAGGAGTAGATACAATACCAGGACCTTTAGATATAGGAGTAAGGGTGGAAGTAGAGTCATTTGTGTTTGACGAATTAACTGAGGCAGTATGGGATCCTAAAGTTATTTTATATTCTAAGAGATACGATGACAAGGTCAGAACGTTTTGTGTTAATCCAAGAGGTTATGTGATGAAAGAGGTATATGATGATGGGACTATTGGAGTAAATGGAGAAACTTATGTTGATAAAAAAAGTAATAATACAAATTTTGCATTCCTAACTACTATTAAGCTATCAGATCCCTTAGAGGATACTATAGAGTATGGGAAGAGTATAGCTAGGTTAATGACTAGACTAGGCGGAGGAAAACCAATACTACAAAGATTAGCAGATTTGGAAAAAGGTAGAAGAAGTACATGGGATAGAATTAATAGATCTACAGTAAAGCCTACATTAAAAGACGTAACGCCAGGTGATATAAGTATGGGATTACCATACAGAGTAATTGATAACTTAATGGATGGTCTAGAAAGATTAGATAATATAGCACCTGGAATTTACTCTTCTAATACATTACTCTATGCCCCAGAAATAAAGTATTATAGTGTAAGAGTAATTGTAGATCATAATATGGAAACGGTAGTTGATAACTTATTTGCTGCTGGTGACGGAGCTGGTCTATCTAGAGGAATAAATGTAGCTGCTGCTACGGGTATACTTGCTGCAAGAGGTATAGCTGCTAAATTAGGATTAGATTAATATACTACATTAACTATTTTTTAAGTATGAATGAGGTCAAAATTACAGATATTGATAAAGAAATATTAATGAAATTACAATATGAATTTCCATTTGATCCACAACCCTTTAAAATTATCAGTGAGCAATTATCTATGGAAGAGCTTGAATTAATTGATAGAATTAAAAAATTAATGGAAAATAATGTTATCAAAAGAATAGGCATGTATGTAAGCTTTAAAGCTAAAGGTATGGACGGTGCTCTTATTGCGGCTAAAATTCCCTTAGATAATTTAGAAAAGTTTAGAAAAATTGCGTTGAGTATAAAAGAATTAACCCACAATTATGTTAGAGATCATCCCAGATATAATGTGTGGTTTGTACTTAAGGCTGAGAATAGAGATAAGTTAAATGAAAATGTAAAGAATCTTCTCGAACAAGTTAATTGTAATGAATATGTAATATTATATTCAAAGAAAACTTTGAAACTAAGTGTAAAATACGATGTAATACGCGGAGTATCGTGGAGCGATAGTAATTTAAAACTAACAGAAAAAATACCGACTGCAAATGAATTAGGAGTTAATAAGGATCTCCTTAAAGAATTATCTTTGCCTCTAAAAATTACAAGCAGACCATTTAAGGACATTGCAGACAAGTATGGGATGAAAGAAGAAGAGTTAGTAAATCTAATTAAAGAATTATATGATAAAAATGTAATTAAGGATTATGGTGCTACACTTAACGGTGAAAAATTAGGAATAACTGAAAATGGTATGGTACTCCTAGATACTGATAATGCTGAAAGTGCTTGCGAGAAAATTGCATTAAACATAAGAGAAACAACACACGTAGTACTTAGAGAATCTAATGATGAATTATGGAAATATTTATGTTATAGTATGATACATGCATCAGATAAGAAAATTATAAGAAATGTAGCAAAAGAAATAGCAAAGGAGGCTAATGCAAGAAGTTATATGATATTATTTAGTATAGAAAATTTAAAGCCTGGGATAGTCATCTAATTTTTGAAAAAGATCCCTTTATTTTTAATACATGTGTTACTTTTCTCAATTTTTCTATAAATTCAACGTTTGCAGTGTTTCCCTCATATTCAAGATAGAAATAATACTGCCATGGTATAGATTTTAACGGCCTAGAATATATCATAGAGATATTTATTCCATATTCATAAAAGACTTGGAGAACTTTAAATAGTGCACCTGGTTTATGAGGCACTGTAAATAAAATCATCGACTTTTCTCCATAAATTTTCTTCTCTTTTGATATTACTATAAATCTAGTATAATTGTTATCTGAATTGAGCCCAGTAAGTAACACATTTAAGTTATATAATTTAGCTGCAAAAATAGAACATATTGCAGCTGCTTCTGGGTCCCTAGATGCCATTAAGGCTGCCTTAGAAGTACTTTCAACTGGTATATATTCATTAAATCCTATTTTTTCTATTTTATCTCTAGCTTCGCTAAAAGCGTAAGGATGTGAATATAGTCTCTTAATATTATTTGTTAAGATCGTCTTTGAGGCTAATACTAGTTCAATCTTTCTTTCAATTTCGTTAATAATATAAATATCATCATAATTATATAAATTGTCAAGAGTTTCATTTACTGGTCCCTCTAAACTGTTTTCTATCGGAATTACTCCTAGGCTGTTTCGATTCTCACTAACTCTTTTAAATACTGATGATATTGTAACTTCTCCTATAAGTTTGCCATTTATTAAGCTAGCTGCTTCATGTGAAAAACTACCTTCTGGTCCTAGATAGTAAATTCCATTTAGATCTACCACTAACTTCCTCTTATATCTGGTAAATAAATTATTCTACAATTTTCACATCTATTCCTTCACTTATTAAATTATTCATCAATAAACTAAGAGATTCTGAGGATTGTAACTCAAACGTAATATAAATTTTTGTATAACCTGGCATTACGTCACTACTATGCCTATCATGAACTATATCAATTATATTACCTCTAATTTTCACTACATACCCTAATACCTTATTTAATTGTCCAGGTTTATCAGGTACAATAACTCTTACTTTAACTACTCTTTTTTGCTTATACAAGAATTTCTCTGCTATAACAGATAGTAAACTTAAATCTATATTTCCTCCACTTAATAAGGATACTACTCTCTTATCTATTCCATTTACTTTTATTTTTCCAGAAATTAAAGCAGCTAGTGAAGCAGCCCCAGCACCTTCAGTTAATATTTTACTTCTCTCTAGTAATAAACCTATTGCCTCAGCTATTTCGTCATCGTCAATAAGGACTATATCGTCTACTAGTTCATTAATTATATTAAATGTTAACTCGGAGGGGGATTTTACTAGTATACCATCTGCTATTGAATAAGTAGGCTCTATCTCAACTAATCTACCAAGATCTTTAGAAACTTTCATGGATGGGGAAGCAGAAGATTGAACGCCTATTATTTTTATATTAGGAAATCTATATTTTAATGCTATGCTTATACCAGAAATTAAACCACCACCTCCTATAGGAACTACTACTATGTCTGGGTTAATATCATAAAGTTCAATTCCAATAGTGCCTTGACCAGCTATCACATCTAAATCATCATATGGATGTACGAAAATCATTCCAGTCTCCTTAATAATTTCTTCAGCTTTTTTCACACTTTCGTGTAAATATTTGCCATAAGAAATTACTTCAGCTCCATATGATTTTGTTGCCAAATATTTAGATGCTGGGGCAGTCTCTGGCATTACAATTACAGACTTTATATTTAATGTAGATGCAGCATATGCTACGCCTTGAGCGTGATTGCCTGCAGAAACAGCTATCACTCCTCTCTTTTTTTCCTCTTCACTTAACGATAAAAGTTTATTAAAAGCTCCTCTTACCTTAAAAGACCCGGTTTTCTGTAAATTCTCTAATTTTAGATATACTTTTGCGTTTATAATTCTAGAAAAAGTTGTTGAATAATCTATTGGCGTTACATGAACGTAACTCAATATCCTCTCTTTTGCTAATTTAATTTTTTCCATATATTCTAAGAATTTCATCTGTAAAACCCTGCCTTCATCACTATTCAGAATTCGAGGGCTTCTTCACAATATAATTTATCCTTTCATTTAACTTTTTAAATGTATCATTAAGGGATTCTGGCATAACTTTTGTATTAAATATAACTGGCATGAAATTCGAGTCTCCGTTCCATCTCGGAACTATATGTATATGAACATGTGACTCTATCCCCGCTCCAGCTACCCTCCCAATATTTACACCTATATTAAAACCGTCTGGATTATATTCTTCCCTAATAGCTTCCATTGAAATTTTAATTAAATTAAAGATATCTATTATTTCCTCTTGAGAAAGTAGTTCTAACGTAGGAATATGCCTATATGGAACCACCATTACATGAGCAGTATTGTATGGAAAAGCGTTAAGCATTATAAAGGAGTGTTTGCCTCTATATACTACGTAATTTTGAGCATCGTTATTCTCCTTAGATACTCTACAAAATAAACATTCACCTTGTTTTTGTTTACTTGCTTCCGCTATATATTTAGCTCTCCATGGAGCCCATAAAATATCCATAGATAAAATTTACATATTAAAACATAAAATATTATCCTTATTCCTCGGCATCCCTAACTCCTTCTTCAGTAAGTGCAAATACCACTTCTCCCTCTGGTAAGTGCGGTGCGTCTACTATCCTCGCTATTCTTCTATTTCCTCTACTCTTTTTAAGCTGAACCCTAATGCCAGGTACATGATATAAAGTATGACCACCTACGGCTACTGTCGGATCACCATAAAACATGTCTGGCCTAGCCATAACTTGATTTGTTATAACCACTGCTATATCATATACTTCAGCTAATCTCGTTAATTGGTGAAGATGCTTGTTCAATTTTTGTTGTCTAACTGCTAAATTTTCTCTCCCAGGATATTCAGCCCTGAAATGTGATGTTACAGAATCCACTATTATTAGCTTAATTGAAGGGTCTTTACTAACCAACTCTTGCAAATCATCAACTATAGCTATTTGATGGTCAGTATTTATTGCCCTTATATAATAGATGTTGCTCATCGCATTATCCACGTCTAATCCTAATGCCTTAGCCATATTTTCAATCCTCTCCCATCTAAAAGTCCCTTCTGTATCTATGTATACTGCCTTCCCAGATAAACCACCTTTTTCTGGCGGCAATTGTACATTAACACTAAGTTGATGACATATTTGTGTCTTGCCAGAACCGAACTCACCAAAGAATTCAGTCATTGTTCTAGTCTCAATTCCCCCACCCAATAACCCGTCTAATGCCTGACTCCCAGTAGTTATCTTTCTAACAGTCATTCTTTCCTTCTTTACTTCTAAAGCAGTTTTGAATCTTATATCTAGGGCATCCCTAGCTTCTTTAATTATCTTTTGTGCAGTAGATAAAGGAATTCCCGCTGCTACACTTAAATCTTGAGGGGAAGCCACTGCTAATGACTCTAATGAAGAATATCCAGCCTCAATTAACTTATTAATTACAGTCTGACTTATCCCAGGTAATTCCTCAATACTTTTTATATTCTTTTTCTGTTGAACTTCATTTGACATTTTACAACACCCTTAACTACTCACACTAAACCTATTACTCTTAATTCTAAATTTTATATTTATCCTCCCCGCCTTAAATACCAACCTATATCTTTAATTGGTATTACCCTAGTTCTTTTTTCATCAATTTGAACTAACTTTGCATAAGCTATAAAATTGTTTTTATTATCAACTATTATCGCATCATTATAGAGTTTTTTTGAATTTATAATTATGGACTTTCCGTATATAATCTTGTATATTAACTGAGGATCTAATATTTCAACTTTATTTTTACATATATTAACCAAATAACGTCCAAGGGCTATAGTAGGCTTAGTATTAAGACTGTTAAAAGTAACTATTGGTACACCTATTGAATATGGATAAAAATTTATACTAGACAAATCTTTCAATATTTGCGATAATAAATTTATATTATCAGTATTAATCATCATGAGCTGATTGTATTTTCCCTCTAATATAAAAAATATTCTATTATCTATAAATTCAGGCAATTTATCTATACAGTTATATTTATTAAATACAGGCAATAATATTCCTTTAACTAAATTATACGAGGCAAAATTTACTCTTAATTTCATTCCTTTCTTAAAAGACATATAAAAAATCCCTCAGTTCCATGTTTATGAGGAAAAAATCTTAAACAATTTTTAACATAACTACTAAAATTAATATTATGATATGTTTCATACCCTTTTTCAGCTGGATACCCGCTTACATTAACTGTAAGCATGCCTAGCTTCTCTATAGCATAATTAACTATTAATTCATCTTCCTCGGGAGCTATACTACAAGTAGAATAAACAAGATATCCTCCCTCTTCAAGAAGTTGGTACGCTACTTTTATAAGTGACAATTGTGTAATTGCGAATTTTCTTAAATCCTCAATAGTAGTTTTGTAACGTCTGCTAGGATCTTTTTGAATTAATCCCTCTCCACTACATGGAGCGTCTAGTAAAATTTTGCTAAATTTTAAATTAGTTTTCAATAAATTTTCTGCAGGAGTTCTTATAAGTAATACGTTTTCCACTCCAAGTCTATTTATATTACTTAATATTGATTTAATTCTTTCCCTATTTTTTTCTACAGCTACTATTAACCCTTTATTATTCATTATTTGAGCTAACTGAGTGGTTTTACCACCAGGAGCTGCAGCCATGTCTAAAACTATGTCCTTTTGACCTGGGTTTAACACATATGCAGGTACCATTGAGGCTAAGCCTTGTATGTGATAATAGCCTACTAAATATTCAAGTGTGGCACCTAACGATGGTTTTTTAGGACTCTTCTTTACTACATATCCATGAGGAAGCCAACTTACCTTATCTAATATAAAACCTTTTTCTGACATCATTTTTTCTAATTTTTCACAATTAATTCTTAATGTATTACATCTAATGCTCCTTATTAAAGGAAAACTACAACTATATAAATATTCTTCTACCTCATTTAAATTCCCAAACATGTTTATATACCGTTCCACCATATAATCTAAAAAATGATACTTCTGAGCCAGTTTCTTAGCCTCATTAGTAGGAGAAATAGTAAATATGCTCTCATATTCATTTAAATATTTTAAAATATCACTTTCCATCAGAGAATAATGATTGAAAAGGAAGTTAAAATAATTCTTGAGAGACCATCAATTAAGGAACTTAAAGAGTTACTAGATAAAAATATGATATTTTTAAACGCTGAGGAACAGGAGGACATCTATTTCAATTTTGTATATAGAAACTTTAAAATAACTGACGAAACGGTAAGAATAAGGAAAACTAAGGGAAAAATCGAGTTAACTTATAAGGGGCCCAAATTGAGTTCAGATTTAAAATCTAGGGAAGAAATAACTGTTATAGTAAAAGATATTAATAATATGATTGAATTTTTACAAAAGATAGGATTTTATCCAGTTATAACAATTAGAAAAACTAGATTAAATTACCTAGACGACTCATTTATAATATCTCTTGATACTATAGATAATTTAGGTGAATTTATAGAGATAGAGGCAAAAATTGAATTAGAAGATTATAAAATAAAGAATTATGTCAATAATTTTATAGTAAAATATAATATAAAAGGGAAATTAACTACAAAATCTTACTTAGAAATGTTTCTTGAGAACTATGAGAAGAATACCCAGTAGAATAGCCATCCTAACAGATTTTGGAATAGATGATAACTATAATGGAGTAATGGAAGGAGTTATTAAAAAATAAACCCAGAAGTACAAACTATATATATTAGTGGAAATGTAAAAAATTTCAATATATATGCTGGTGCATATTTATTATATACTTCATTCAAATACTTTCCAAGAGATACAATATTCCTAGTAGTGATAGACCCGGGGGTTGGTACCACAAGAAGGCCTATAATTATAAAAACTAAAAATTACATCTTTATAGGACCAGATAACGGTGTTTTATACCCAGCTGCTGCTAATGATGGGATAGAAAAAGTTATAGAAATAAATAACAATAAATTATATCTATCTAAAAATATTTCTAACACATTTCATGGTAGGGATATATTTGCAGTCGCAGCTGCCTTAATATCAATTGGAGTTGAAATTGACATATTTGGTCGACAAATATCTCATGAAGAAATAATTAAAATAAAATTTGACTACAATATCTCAGAAAGGAGAATATGTGGCAAAATAATATATATTGACCATTTTGGCAATGTTGCAACTAGTATCCCAGCAAATATTATTATAAATAATAAGATAAAATATAATCAAATAATCACATTTACCATAAATAATAAGATAAAATATAATGCCAGAGTTGTTAAGACTTTTGGATATGGTAATGAGAATGAGTTAATATTATACTCAAACGGTTACTTTTTCGTTGAGATAGGAATTAATAAAGGGAGTGCAAAAGATAAATTAAACGTTAAAGAAGGTGATGAAATCTGCTTAGAGGACTATACCCAGGTAGATTTCAGCCATTCCATTTAGGTCATTTAAATGTAGTAAAATGGGGACTTGAGAAGGTAGACGAACTAATTATTCTAGTTGGCAGTGCACAAGAAAGTCATACTCTCTCAAATCCTTTTACCGCTGGAGAAAGAATAGAAATGATAAGGAATTCTCTTAGAGATGAAGGAATAGATCTATCTAGAATATTCATAATTCCTATACCTGATATTCTAATGAATAGTGTGTGGGCTTACCATGTAAGTACTTACACACCTAAATTTGATGTAGTATTTGCAAGAAATCCTTTAGTTGTAAGAATCTTTAAAGAAGCTGGTTACAAAGTAGAAGTACCACCGCCATTTAATAGAGAAAAATATAATTCAACGTATATAAGGAGACTTATAATTTTAAATGAGAATTGGAGTGAACTAGTACCTAAAGCTGTATATGATTTTATAATTAAAAATAAGGGAGATCAAAGATTAAGGGAAATAGTAGGTACAGATAAGTAATTTTTAAATATTAAATAAGGTTTTTAATTACAATAAAGTATATTATACTTAATTATTTTTAACCAAGAATTTTCCTAAACCACTTGCAATAACATGAGCAGACTTTAATACTTCTGGAATTTTGGAATAAACTTGATATTGTTCTATAATTGCTTTTGCAGACAATAAATCAAAAGTGGAGTAAACAAAAACATTTCCTTTTCTCGTTGGTATCTCTTTAAGATTATTTAGCACATACATTATATTTCTTATTCTATTAAAATCTTTACTAAAATGTTTCTTTAGAGTCTTCTCTATTATATCTTTATTAGGCATCTTAGAGTAAAAGAAAATCATATTATTTGAATAAGGTTCTATATAATTGAAACCAGCATATATCACACCGTCTAAGATCATAATATCGCCTTTTCTAAGTTTCTGAAGAACAACTGTAGCGTCTTCACCATCAACGGTAATTAAATCCCAATCTAAATCTACGATCTTGTTACCCTTAAAAGTGACTACAACTAATGGAGCTTTCCCTTTACCGCCCTTAAATGATAATGGGAAATAACCATCATCAATTCCAGATATCAGCAAAGCGATTATCACTCTCTAATAAAGTTTTAACTACTATATTTTTATCCACTGCTAACTTAATCTCCTTAGTTTTACCATATCTACCTCTATTCACCACTTTCGCAGTAAGTATGCCTACCATATCTAATTCATTTAAAATATCACTCACTCTTCTTTGAGTAATAGCTTCTATCCCTAACTTTCTAGCAAGAGACAAGTATTCTTCATAAACAGCCCCTGTAGTTAAAATATCCCCATCATTAGATTTAAGGACAACTGCTGCTAGAACTAGTTTAGAATGGAATGGCAAAGTTAATATTATATCATGTACTCTATCCCTTTCAATCTCCGTTTTAGCCATATATACATACTCTTCCTTAACTTTAGAATCTCTTAATCTTTCAGCTATTTCTCCGGCTACACGTAAAAGGTCTAGAGCCCTTCTTGCATCACCGTGTTCCCTCGCAGCTAAAGCTGCGCACAACTTTATTACGTTATCTGATACTACGCCATTATTAAATGCCATTTGTGCTCTTTTCCTTAATATGTCTTCAAGTTCATCAGCATTATAGGGAGGAAATACAAGTTCCTCTTCTCCTAAACTACTTTTTACTCTAGGATCTAATGAATCAACGAACTTAACATCGTTTGTTATACCTATTATAGAAACTTTACTCTTATTTATTTCACTATTTATTCTACTTAATCGATATAAAATATCATCATTGTATTTTTTAATAAATGCATCTATTTCGTCTAATACTATAACAATTGGTAAATTATATTCATTTATGGCTTTAATTAATCTTCTATATAATTCTGCAATTGATAAGCCAGTAAATGGAACTTTAATACTTAATGCCTCTAGTAAGTCAGCCAATATTCTATATGGAGTATCACTTTGTCTTGTATTAATATAAATATATCTAAATTTCTCTGGAAACTTCCTATGTAAGTTAGATAATACAAACTTAGTTACAGCAGTTTTGCCAGTGCCAGTTAAACCATATATAAATATATTGTTGGGTTTTTCGCCTCTATATAGGGGGGCTAATATACTTGCAACTTTCTTAATCTGTTCCTCTCTATGCGGCAATTCATCTGGTACGTAATCAGGCATTAAATAATCTCTGTTCTTAAAAATACTAGATACTCTAAAAGTGGAGATAACTTCGTCGATTATATCGCTCATCTTTTACAATATTTATAATCTATCTTTTTAAGTCATGAAACGTTTTACTGGGGGGTAAAAAACCCCTTTATTTCCACTGGAAAGCATTAAAAGTACAGTTTCTCAGATACACCCCACAGTTTCTTTTGGAACTAATTTACAAGTCTAAAGAATATTTATTTTACGGAAAGCGGAATTTAAGTTACGGTTTGTATATTAAATTATGATAATGATAAAACATTGAAAACAATTAACACAGTAGTTTAGCTTTTAGTTTTTCCACAAGAAATAAAGGGGTCCCCCCATTCTATTAGTATATTTTTTATTCTTGACTAAAATATGGAAAAATGAGACTTTTGGTACATCTAAATAAAATAATCATTATTGTAATCCACTTAAGCTTTTTAGTTATAGATCTCTTATTATAAAGAAGATCCTTACAATACTGTAAACTCACATCTGATAAACTTTTATATTATTTTGTTTAAACTCATTTTTGAGGGCCGGTAGCTCAGCCTGGAAGAGTGCTCGGTTGGCATCCGAGAGGTCCCGGGTTCAAATCCCGGCCGGTCCACTGTGGGGGCACATCCCCCACACCCCCTACTACTAAATATGTTTCGATTATCTTATCTAAGGGACCCAGGTAAGTTTCCTTTACGTTATTGTCTATGTCCTTCTCTATCTTGTAAACATAATACTTCTTCCCTCTTTGACTAATCTTGTATTGCCAGGCTGAGAAAACCCTATAACCCATATGTCTTTATCATGGCTTGCCTTTTAAAGTTAGACGATTCTCACATTAATCCTTAATTCAATAAATTGATTTGTTATTTTGAAAATACATAAAATACAAATGGTTTAAAAAAGATTAATTGATTGTATTTTATTATAAAATAGTAAATATATCATTAATTAACTATATAAAATATATTTTATTAATTAACTAATAAAAAATTATTAAAAGTTAATATTTTTCCTATTATAATATAATTATATTATAGTCAAGATAAATTCTATACTGACTAAGGATAACTGATAAATAATAAATATATGAATTTATAAAACGTAAATATAGTGAGTGTAGAAGATTATCGTATACAGATAAAAGCGCGGAGAGCTGTAAAGGAAAAAAGATATATAAATATACGTTCTTCTGACGGAATTTTTTCTATTTTTATTTATCTTGGAAAATCTCAAGACTATATAGTAACTCCTAATGCATGTACGTGTCCTTCATATCTTTTTAATGTAATTCTTAAGAAAAAGCATAAATATTGTTATCATATAATAGGTTTAAAATATGCTTTAACTACTGAGCAAATAACAAGAATTATGCTACCAATTAATGAAATAAGGGATATATTAATTGATATTTACGCTTATGGAAAATCTTTAAAACTAAGAAAGTTAATGAGCAGAAAGGAGAATGACTTTGAATGATGTACAATTAGTATTTATAGCTGCTATTTTAATCTTAATATTTATTATTATTTATATTGTATTTGTAGAGTTTCCTATAAAATCTTCAGCTACAAAGGATATATATACTAAAAAGAAGAAAGGTAAAAATAAGTGATAAAGTTGGGCGGAAGAAGACGTAAAAGGACAAAGATTATAAGGGTTAAGCCTAAAATACCTAAAACCTTCGAATGTCCTAGATGCGGTAAAGTGTCAATAAGTATAAGTATAAAGAATGGGATAGCTAAGATTTCTTGCGGAAATTGTGGTCTATATACTGAGGTTGATGTTCCTCCAGTCTTTGATGAGGCAAATGCTTACTCTAAATTTATAGATCTCTATTTGGAAGGAAAGCTACAAATAAAAGAGAGAACGGAAGAAATTACTGAAGAAGAAAATGAAACTGAAAGGGAAAGTAAAGAAGTACATATTAGATAAATTAGTTGATGAGAAAAGATTACATTTTTCATTACTTGATCCATACAAGATAAAATCTGAGAATGAGTTAAATTATATTGCAAAAAATTTGTATGAAGCCGGAACTGATGCGTTCTTAATAGGGGGAACTTTAGGTGTTTCAAAAGAAAGATTAGATTTTGTTCTTTCTTCTCTCGAAGAATATGAGATACCTAAAATAATTTTTCCTAGTAATATAAACTTAATATCAGAAATAGCAGATGCATTACTATTTTTATCTCTTTTAAACTCTGATGATATATACTATATTATAGGTGCACATATAGTAGCAGCCCCTATTATAAAAATGTTACAACTCGAAGCAATACCTACTGGGTATGTGATAATAGGACATGGTGGAACGGCAGCACATGTAGGTAGGGCTAGGGTAATACCATATGATAATTTTGAGTTAGCATTAGCATATACATTAGCTGCAGAATATTTAGGGATGAGTTTCGTATATCTTGAGGCAGGGTCTGGTGCTCCAGAACCAGTCAGACCTGAAATGATATCATTTATTAAAAAAATTACAAATATTCCATTAATAGTGGGCGGAGGTATAAAAGGTGTGGATATAGCGAGAAGATTAACGGAAGCTGGTGCTGATATAATAGTAACCGGTAATATAATAGAAAATGACCTTGAAAGGGCAATAAAAATAATAAGGGGAATTAAGAATAATTGGTGAGTGATTAATATGCCTGCATCTAAAAAGAAGAAAGAGACTGTTCCATTGGTATCTATGGCGGGGTTAATAAGATATTATGAAGAGGAGAAGGAAAAGATAAAAGTAGACCCTAAAATCGTTGTTGGAGTTAGTATCGCGTTAACAATAGCAGTAATTGTTGCTACAAAAATATTTTAAATAAGTAAAATAGATAACTAATTGGGGGCCCCTAGGGGGGTAACGGGTTCGCTGAGGAAACTCCGGCCTCCAACCCCCGTAGGAACCCCGAAAGGGGTGAGGATAGTATCCTCGGCAACTGCACAGAAACGTAAGCCCTAGATTTTGATAAATGAGTGGATCTACTAACAGGCAACTGTTAGTAGTACATGATAGATGATAAATCTAGGGCTTGAAACGGCAGTCCTCCTAGGAGCAAGTTCTGGGGGGATGAGCAGGGGGTCGACTCTCAGTAGTACGCTTAGTCGAATCCCTCAAAACAGAAGCCGGGTTATGCTAGGGGCCCCCCATAATTTCTCTTAAGATTTGACTTTCTATTTCTAGTATTTCTCTCTCACTTCTTTTGTAGTACAATTCAAATAAATTCTCATTAAGTTTATAAAATGTTAATCCCCATTTTACTAATGAAAGTAATTGTAACCCTAATTCTTTTTCGCCAATGATGATCAAACTAGCTGATACTGCTTCTAAGGAAGATAGTTTAAAAGGTTTGGCATAATTAATAGGATTTCCCGCTAATAAAAATGGTAGTCTTCGACTTAGTTTACTCTCATATTTTCTAAAGAATCTTTCATCAGATTTATTCCATGAGCTATCCAAGACAGTTAAACCTTTTCTTTCTATGACTTCTCTGTCATCTATAGATAAAACTCTTTTAGATATTGGATTTAGTATTATTCCTATAGGTTTTTTAGTTGATGTCGCTATGCCATTTCTTATCATCCTTTTAGCTGTACATTTTTTGGGGTCATCTTGTTCAAATTCAATCACAAAAATTCGCATTAATTGTCGCAAAGTTCTTATATCTTTGCAAAATTAAAACTTATGGGCTAAAAATGGCTAGTGCAATTGTGCTCATAAATACAGATGCAGGAGGAGAAGAGGAAGTATTTGAAAAATTAAAAAATATGAATGAGGTTGTTGAAGCCTATATAGTATATGGCGTTTATGACATAGTTATAAAAGTCGAAACTGAGAATATGGATAAACTAAAGAATTTTATAAGTAATTCTATTAGAAAAATTCCCAAAGTACGATCTACACTAACAATGATAATAATGGAGGGTAAAAGCGTAGTTAAAAAATGAAATATGTTATAGGAATTGATGATCATGATTCTTATAAATTAGGATGCACTACTCATTTTTCAATAATTTTATTATCAAGACTAATTAAATATCATAACGTAAAAATATTGGATTTACCTTACTTAGTCAGATTAAACCCAAATATACCTTGGAAAACTAGAGGTAACGCAAGCATAAGATTAGCTGTAGAATTTAATGGTGATAAAAAAGAGTTAGCTGATATCGTTTTCTCATATTCTATCGAATACATAAAAAATGTTTCGTTTGCAACTGATTTTGGAAGAAAACCCGGAGTGGCTGTAATAGCTTATGAAGATTTACAGAGATATGAGGCCCTTTTAAATAATTTTTATATTAAGGCAGTTTCTGATGTAATTCCATTAGATTATACTAAACGTGCTGCTGAGAAAGCCAATATAGAAATTAGGGGTGATAGGGGAATCATTGGTAGTGTTGCTGCCTTAGGTGTACATGGAAATTATACATATGAGTTAATCACATATAGAAAAAGAGAGAATTGGTTAAGAAAAAGAGAAATAGACGATAGCAGTGTAAGAGAAATAGACGATAAGTTTTTTCCAATGACTTTCGCTAATTATGATTATATTAAAAAGAAACCTATTATCTTATCTCATGGTAACGATCCGGTATTATATGGAATTAGAGGGACTTCTATAAATGTTTTATTACGCGCATTAAAAATAATTAAAGTTAATGAAGATATTGATTTCTTTGCGATATTCAAGTCAAATCAAGGCACCGATATTCATTTTAAACGATTAGGTGAACACTTTTATCAGCAAATCAAAAAAATTATAAATATAGATCAAATTTCAGTAATGCAAGGAGGAGATGTAATCATTAAAAGTACCGAAGGCGATATAATATTTGTATATAAAGAAACTGGGGAGTTAAACCAAGCAGCGAAGGAATTGAAAAGAGGAGATAAACTAGAGATTTATGGTTCAATAAAACCTTCAATAAAATATAAAAAAATTATTGAACTTGAAAGATTTAAAATTATTGAACTTAATGACAAAATTTATGCAAATCCGATTTGTCCTAAATGTGGAAAATCAATGGAATCCATGGGTAAAGGCAAGGGATTTAGATGTAAAAAGTGTCGATATATCTCCAATTTACAAGAAAAAGTGATAAAAATGATACCTAGAACGCTATCTTTAGGTGTGTATCAATCAAGGTATTATAGGCATTTAACCAGACCATTATTTTTAGATCCAATATCTGAAAATATAGATGAAGAAATTCAATATATCTCAATTTTAGAAAAATCATGTAGAGAGCTATCTTTATAAGGATTATTGATAAATTAAAATTATAAATAAAATTTTATATCAATAGGAATTACATGATAAATATTTTAATTTAATATAGAAATCATTATATAAATAGTAGTTGTTAACTATCAATAAATATATTTAAACTAAAATTAGTTCTAACTAATAATTTTCGAAATAAATAATCAAAGCTAAATATTTTTTCTAATCTTTGTTATAATTTGTGTAGCATAAACTCGACGATTATATCTTAAGAGAAAGAAAAGGTAGATGGTACGTCTATAAGTTAGGAGGATTTGAACGCTAACGTAAGGGAAACTTATATAGGTTCTTTAGGTGACGTAGCTGAAACATGTATAAAATTGAAATCGGGGTTTTAGGGGGTACCCCCCTAACAACGGACCCGCCGGGATTTGAACCCGGGACCTCCAGTTCCGGAGACTGGTGCTCTATCCTGGCTGAGCTACGGGTCCAATTTTTATAATTTATTATCGTTTTATTATTTTGCTTTTATGTTTTTAATGATTTAACATGGCATAACATATATCTTTATGGAGATTGGGAATTAATTAGATTTCTAATTTATTGATTACAAAATAAATATTAAAAATGTTTATTGAATTAGGAATAATATTAAAAGCAATTTCTCCTAACTAATCGGTAACTCAGAAGACTTAATATTAATAGAAAAAAATAATTAAGACTATATGATGAGGTAAGAATGGTGCAATATATGATTTTAGAAGAGGAATGGGATGAGGAGTGGGATGAAGAGCTGGAAGAAGAGTGGGAGGAAGAAGATTTATTAGAAGAGGAGGAATGGTAATAAGAGAGGGGTAATTTCTTTTTTAAATTATCTTTTTACTGACAGTGGTGATTAAGATGAGAGTAGCTGTAATTAATTATGATTATTGTAAACCAGATAAATGTAATCTGGAATGCATAAACTTTTGTCCAGTTAATAGATCAGGTGGAAAGGCAATCGAATTATCTGACATTGTTAAAGGAAAGCCAGTAATATACGAAGAAACTTGCATAGGGTGTGGTATTTGTGTTAAAAAATGCCCTTTTGAGGCCATAAGCATTGTGAATCTGCCAGATGAGTTAGAAGGTGAGGTAATACATCGATATAAGGTAAATGGCTTTAAGCTATTTGGTTTACCTACCCCTAAGAATGACGTAATTTTAGGTATTTTGGGCAAAAATGGAATAGGTAAAACTACAGTATTAAAAATTTTGGCAGGAGAACTTATACCCAATTTTGGAGATCCTAATGCAAAATTATCTAAAGATGAAGTTTTAGCTAGGCTTAGAGGTAAGGAAATATATAATTATCTAAGTAAAGTTTATAATAATAATCTAAAAGTTATACATAAAATTCAATATGTAGAATATGTATCTAAGTTTCTTAAAGGAAGCGTGGCTGAAATACTATCTAAAGTTGATGAGAGAGGAAAATTAGACGAAGTGAAAGAGTTGTTAAATATGTCTGGATTTTGGAATAGAGATTCAAAAGTCTTGTCTGGAGGAGAATTACAGAAGTTATTAGTTGCAGCTTCTTTGTTAAGAGATGGAGATGTGTATATCTTTGACGAACCCTCATCTTACTTAGACGTAAAAGAGAGAATGAATATGGCGAAAGCAATTAGAGAATTACTAAAGAATAAATACGTCATTATAGTGGACCATGATTTAATAGTCATGGATTATTTAACTGATTTAATTCATATAATATATGGCGAAAGTGCTGTATATGGAAGGGTTTCTAAGGCTTATTCGGCTAGGGTAGGTATAAATAACTTTCTAAAGGGCTATTTACCTGCTGAGAACATGAGAATACGAAACGATGAGATAAAATTCATGTTGAAAGAACTCAGTGACCTAGATTTATCTAAAGATGTTAAAATTAAAATCGAATGGTCTAAAATCACAAAAAATCTGGGAGATTTTAAATTGTTTGTAAATGAAGGTAATGCAAAAGAGGGAGAGATAATAGGGATTTTAGGGCCTAATGGTATAGGAAAGACAACTTTTGCAAGAATATTAGTAGGAGAATTAAAACCCGATGAAGGCAAAGTTCTTCCAGATAAATTAATACTATCATATAAGCCTCAAAGGATCATTCCTAATTACGATGGAACGGTGCAACAATATTTAGAGTTAGTAAGTAAAGACGTTCTTTCTACCTCATCTTGGTTCTTTGAGGAAGTAGTAAAAAGGTTAAGATTACATAGACTATTAGAGTCAAATGTAATGGATTTAAGTGGAGGGGAATTGCAGAAACTGTACATTACGGCTACACTAGCAAGAGAAGCAGACCTTTATGTGCTTGATGAACCCTCTTCCTATCTTGACGTCGAGGAAAGGTATATAGTATCAAAAGCTATAAAGAGAGTTACTAGAGAGAGAAAAGCAGTAACTTTCGTAATAGATCATGATCTTTCCATACACGATTATATAGCAGACAGAGTCATAGTCTTTAAAGGAGTTCCAGAAAAAGCTGGTTTTGCAATGTCCCCTACTACTCTTAAGGCTGGAATGAACGAATTCTTAAAAGAATTAGATATAACATTTAGGAGAGATGCAGATACTGGAAGACCTAGAGTAAACAAAGTAGGAAGTTATTTAGATAGATTACAAAAGGAAAAGGGAGAGTATTACTCTATGGCAACATCCTCTCAGTAAGATTTTTAGCTATGTCTAACTTAATTTAGATAATGAAAACAACACTTAGTGTAATTAAGGCAGATATTGGAAGTCTTGCAGGTCATCATGTAGTTCACCCAGATACAATAGCTGCTGCAAATAAGATATTAGCTGAAGCTAAAAGAAATAACATAATTATAGACTATTATATAACTTATGTCGGTGATGATCTTCAATTAATTATGACACATAATAGAGGAGAGCTTGACACTAAAATTCATGAAACTGCATGGAATGCATTTAAAGAAGCTACTAGGATAGCTAAGGAACTTGGTTTATATGCGGCTGGTCAAGATTTACTTTCAGATTCATTTTCAGGTAATTTAAGAGGTATGGGACCTGGAATAGCTGAAATAGAATTTGAGGAAAGACCATCAGAACCTGTGGTTATTTTTATGGCAGATAAAACTGAGCCAGGGGCATATAACCTTCCTTTATACAAAATATTTGCAGATCCGTTTAACACTGCTGGATTAATTATAGATCCCATGATGCATGAAGGTTATAAATTTGAAGTTCTTGATGTGTATGAGGGCGAGTCAATAACGCTAAATACGCCAGAGGAAAGTTATGATCTATTAGCCTTAATAGGTACGCCTAGCAGATATATAGTAAGAAGAGTTTATAGAAAACATGATAATCTACAAGCAGCTGTAGTATCTGTAGAAAGGCTCAATTTAATAGCAGGAAAATATGTTGGTAAAGATGATCCAGTAATGATTATAAGGGCTCAACATGGTCTTCCAGCTTTAGGAGAGATATTAGAAGCGTTTACGGTGCCATATTTAGTACCAGGTTGGATGAGAGGAAGCCATTATGGACCCCTTATGCCGGTATCACAAAAAGATGCTAGAGCTACCAGATTTGATGGTCCTCCAAGATTAATAGGCTTAGGATTTAATATTAAAAATGGTAAATTAGTAGGACCAACAGACTTATTTGACGACCCTGCATTTGACGAAGTTAGAAGAACTGCGCAACTAATTACAGACTATATTAGGAGACATGGGCCATTCATGCCTCATAGATTAGAACCTCAAGAGATGGAGTATACTACTCTTCCATTAGTAATAGAGAAGTTAAAAGGTAGATTTAAGAAAGAATCTGATGTATATAAAGCAAAGCATAGTATATATTCTCATGAGGGTTCTCAAGAATAGGGGGTGTTAAAAGTGGGTAATGTGTATACTAAAGATATCAAAAGAATAATAAGAGAACTTTATAATAAATATAGAGATGAAATTAAAGATGATTTTAAGTCAAATAAAGAGATAATTATGAAATATGTTGATGTAAAATCTAAAAAAATTAGAAACAGACTAGCGGGCTATCTTACAAGATATTATAAAATAATGAAAGAAAAAGAATCGAAGCAGACAGAAGAGAAGGAGGAAATCAGCGAAGAGATCTGAAATGCCTAAAGTAATCTTAAAGGGACCTCTTGTTACACAATTGAATTTTAAGGAGGCAATAGTTAGTGGAAGATCTCTTTTTGAGATTTTATCTAAAATAGATGGAAATAGGAATGTTATATTGACAAATAATTATAAAATAAAACCTGGGATATTAATTTTAGTAAATGGTAAAGATTGGAGAATTTCTAAATTAGACGAAATAAGAGAAGAGGATATAATTGAGATAATACCTATAAATCATGGTGGCTAAATAGTGTTAATTGAGGTTCAGCAAATAGAGAAATCTAATGGATTAATTTTAGATAATCTAATTAAAAGTAACGACAATTGCGTTACACAAGTATTGCCTAACTTACCTAATAATGCAATTTTACGTCAAGCATGTTACTTATATTTTAATTCACTTTATAAGGCAAGAATAAGAAATCCAACAATATTTTTCTTATTACTTTTATTACCATTTGAACAAATAAAGGATGCTATAGAATATGTGAGGAATACTATTAATAGTCAAGAAAAAGTATATTTAATTAAATGTTGTAAAAACGGAAACTATAATATTGATATAATAAGGGGAAGTTTTCTTTCTAATCAAGATAGATTTATATTGACAAAAAACTCTTTACTTTCGATTGGCTCACTGTAATTAATAGTCATGTTTAGATATCATGAATAGGAATATAGTAGGTCCTATTATACTTATAGCATTAGGTTTCTTTATATTATTTCATAATTTTATAAGAATTAATTTCCTATATTTTCTTATTCCTTTTATTCCCATTATTATTTCATTATTTTTATTTAAAAATAACATAAAATTACATATAAACGAATTTATGATAAAGCAAGGTATTTTCCATATTAAATATGAAAATAAACACATATATGGGATTATTATGAAAATAATAGGAAAATTAGAGCCAAATGAAAATAGAGTAGATATAGAGAAAGAGCTTAAAGAATTTATAAATGCAATTACACGGAAAGATTCTGAATTTAAGTTTTTAATATTAACAACTATAGAAAAAAACAAATTGGGATCTTCTATAGTGATATATAGGGTGAGTGAAAGAGAGTATTCTAGTTCTGACTTTAATGTACTACTATCTGAAGTTAATAACATTATGATACTAGCCAATGCTATAGCTCCTCATATTGAACTCAAAATAATACATCCTTCGTCTAATGTGTTACCCGTTCCATCATCGTTTGGCAATTATCCCTTTTTATCTGTGTCTGAAATAACGTATGATAGTCCAGTTAATGTAAATATTATAGGAGAAAATTACGATATCGAATTAGGAGAGGCTACTAATGGAATAGTTAAAACTAAAATAGGAATAAGACTGGAAGACGTTACGAGGCACATAGGAATATTTGGGAGTACTGGTTCTGGGAAGACTAACACATCTATGATTTTAGCAACTCAATTAAGTGCAAAAGGCGTTAAAGTAATTATTTTGGATTGGCATGGAGAATATGCAAAAATACTCAATAACTTTATAATATATAATAATTTGAATAAATTGAAAATAAATCCTTTATATTTAGTGGATTTAAATATAGAAGACACTATCGACATAATTGGTGATGTACTTCAGTTAACTGATCCCCAACGTTTTTTATTATATACTATTTTATTAAGCTTAAAAAACTCTAAGAGGTTTTCCTTTAATCAATTTTTAGAGGTTCTAAACAATATAGAGGATACGTCTTATTGGATGAGAGATGTTAAATACGCTCTTCTTAGAAAAATTTTTGTTCTATTTACTGATGCAGCATCGGAGTTATTTTATGATGATAAAACATCAATTAATAAATTCTTAGAGTATTTTTCAAAATCTACTATTATAGATTTAAGTTTTTTGACAAATGTAAAATTGAGAAAATTATATGCTTTATTCATAATTAAGCTCATAACTGAGTCTTATGTGAGATTGAAGGTAAATGAAAGAACCTTAATAATACTTGATGAGGCACAAAATTACTTCAATAAAGAGGGAAATGATTTTATAGATAGGATTGTTACTGAAATACGAAAATATAATATTGGTCTCTGTTTTATCACACAATCTCCCTCACTAATTTCTCATACTGTGTTAAAAAATACTAATATAAAGATAATTCACTCAATAAAATCAGATGTCGATAAGAAGGCTATTAAAGATTCTCTATCGTTAGATGAGAGATTAACACAAAGCTTAGATAAACTTGATGTAGGAGAAGCAATAATAAGTGCACCAAATCTTAAAATGCCAGTTATAGTAAAAATTAAAAAAATATTTTAGTCTTCAGAGGACTCCTCTTTCTTCTTCTCTTCTTTCTTACCGCCAGTTTCACTACCACTCTTCTTACCGGCAGCTACAATATCGTCAATTCTTAAGATTAACGTTACTGCTTCTGTAGCAGCTTTAATAGCATTCATCTTTACAACTGCAGGTTCTATAACTCCTAATCTCCACATGTCCTCTGGATTTCCAGTGAATAAGTTTAATCCATACCACTTATTTGTCTCGTTCTCGTGAAGACTTCTTAGCTGCATTAACTTATCAATAGGATCTAATCCAGCATTTTCTGCTAATATCATTACAAGTCCTTCTACTGCATTTGCATAAGCTTCAATAGCTAATTGCTCCTTTCCACCCACTTGTGGAGCGTATTTTCTTAATCTCTTTGCTATTTCAATTTCCACTGCTCCTCCGCCTGCTACGGCTCTTCCATCCTTTATTACATCGGCTGCTGTACCTAAGGCGTCTCTTAGTGCTCTTTCAGTTTCATCTACAACTCTCTCTAGTCCTCCCCTTATTAGTATGCTGACAGATTTAGGATTCTTTGCCCCTTCTACGAATACCATCTTGTCCTCTCCAACTTTTCTCTCTTCAACTAATGCAGCATATCCTAGATCTTGAGAGGTTAACTCATCGATATTAGATACTACTCTACCTCCAGTGGCTCTAGCTAATTTTTCTAGATCACTTTTCTTTGCTCTTCTCACAGCTAATATGCCTTTCTTTGCTAAATAGTGTTGGGCTACTTCGTCAATTCCCTTTTGACATATTACTACATTTGCTCCAGAAGCTACGATTTTATCAACTTTTTCCTTTAATATGTTCTCCTCTTCTTCTAAGAATTTCTGCATTTGTGTAGGATCGTTAATTCTAATTTCTGCATCTAATTCTGGTTTTTCTACCTCTAATGGTGCATCTAAGAGTGCAATTTTAGCATTTTCTACTCTTTTTGGCATTCCTGGGTGAACTACTTCTTTATCTACTACAATTCCATATACTAACTGTGTATCGTTTATACTGCCACCATGTTTCTTAACTATTTGTATATTGTCTAAATCAACGTACCATCTGTCTCCTCTTAATTCTGCAACTTGAGTAACCGCTTTAACTACAAGGTCAGCTAAGTATTCTCTAGCTCCCGCAACAGCTTTACTACCTAATGATGTTAGAGCAACTTTTCTAAGTATGTCAGTATCATTTATTGAAACAGGCTGAGCTAAGTCTTGAATAGTCTTAAGAGCTATTTCTTCTGCTTTCTTGTATCCACTAACGATTATAGTGGGGTGTATTTCTTTGTATAATAATTCTTCTGCTTTCTTGGCTAATTCTCCAGCTAGTATCACAGCTGTTTTAGTTCCATCTGCAGTTTCTTCATCTTGTCCTTTAGCAATTTGTACTAGTAACTTACCAGTAGGGTGTTGTAAATCCATTTTATCGAGTATTGTAGCACCATCATTTGTTATTGTAATATCACCTAGACTATCTACTAACATCTTATCCATTCCACGTGGTCCATATGTACTTTTTAGAGCTTCTTCAATTGCCTTTACTGCAGCTATGTTTACTCTTAAAGCTTCCTTACCATAAGTTCTACTAGAGCCTTCTTTTAAAATTATAACTGGTATACCTTCGGGTGTAGTTGCAACTGTAGCTGTAGTTGCCATTTTACGCACCTTCCACTCTGTCTTAAAAAAAGGTTATATAAAAATTTTACTTAAATCAAATCTGTTCTATTTCCTCGATAATTTTATCTAAGACCCTCCTCATTTTTTTATTCCCAATTTTTCTAATATTTTTACGGATCAATGCTTTTTTTATTCCCAATTTTTCTAATATTTTTAGATATTCGTTATTATATGCATATCTGAAATAAATTAATAATCCAACTTTTGTTTTAGCTTTTATGCCACTTAGTACTCCTTCTTCATTAAGTATTTCGTATATAATTCTATATTTCTTATCAAGAAGCATCGAATTAAGAATAATTTCATATTCATTTATTTTTCTAATATTATTTTCATTTTTCATAAATTCTTTAACTCGTGATTCCTTGATCCTGATCTCATCTTTATAATATTTATTATTTATAACTATCTCTTCTGTGCCAGATTCAGTCATACTATACGAATAAATTATATCAATAACAGTTCCGCAAACTCCACATACTATTTCACCTTTTTTCTCATTCCATATTATTTCACTGGATCCGCATACTGGACACGATAAAGTCATAGCTAGTCAATATCAACAAGAACTTTTATGGGAATATACTTATTTTAGATAAAGTGAAGATAATGAGTGAGAGTAGTGAAAGTGTTCTAGCAAAAATTTATGAAATTCTTAATTCTACTAAACAGATTTCTGATAATTTGATATATTCTGTTAACTGGAATAAATTGGATGTTTACGTAGATTTAAGACAAAGAGGTAAGGTGGTAGAGGACGGAATAGACGATAGGACTTTAATAATAAAAGATAAGGGAAGTGGAAAATATAAGGCTATGATAATGATAATTGACGAGAACGAGAAAATAAACTTTAAACAAATTTTAGATAAATTATATCAATCTAAGTCAATGGATATGGAACTTTATATTTCAATAGTTGATAAGTATGGAGATATAACATATTATAGTTTATCAGAAATAAAAATGATAAAGTGAGAGATCCATGACTAAATTTGAACCTGTAAGAGGAATGAGAGATTATATAGGGATAGATGCAGATAAAATTAGGTATATTGAATTTACTTTTAGAAATTTAGTAAAAAAATATGGATACGTGGAAATAATACCTCCAATTGTAGAGGACTTTAGACTATTCGCATTAAAGGGCGGAGAAGAGCTTAGGAATACTATGTATGTGTTCAAAGATAAGGCAGATAGGGAGTTAGCGTTAAGACCAGAACTAACACCAGGAGTTGCGAGAGCCTATATACAAAATTTACAATCATTACCGAAGCCTATAAGACTGTTCTATTTCGGAACAGTATATAGGTATGATGAGCCACAATTTGGTAGATATAGGGAGTTTAGGCAGGCTGGTGTAGAGTTAATAGGCGATTCCTCAATTTTAGCTGATATAGAAATTTTAGATTTATTATATAATTTCTACAATAAAATTAATCTATCAGACTCAATTATAATAAAAATAAATAATATAGCCATACTTAGAAAGATCATGAATAACTATAATATAGATGAAAATTTACAGGAACATATTTTGCACTTAATAGATAAAAATAAAGTTGATGAAGCCTTAAGATTATTGGAAAATAACATTAAAGATATTAATATATTAAATTTCGTTAATAATTTATTAATAAGAAAAAATGTAAAAATTGATGATTTACGAGACTTAATTAACGATGAATATTCCGATAAATTAAATATAAAAAATGAAATAGAATATTTAATAAAGATATCTAATTTATTATTACAATTGAATATAAAGTTTAAAGTTGACTTAAGCTTTGTAAGAGGGCTCGCATATTACACTGGACTAATATTTGAGGTAATACATCCCTCTGTATCATTTAGCATTGCTGGGGGAGGTAGATATGATAAGTTAATCGAACTTTACGGGGGATTACCTTCACCTGCTATAGGCTTTGCAATAGGTGTTGAAAGGACATTATTAGTTACTAACTCATTTAAGCTTGAAGAGCCAATGAGCATAATTATTATATCGTTATCAGAATCGGAAGATTCAATTACACATTCCGTAATGTTAGCGAGAATGCTAAGGGATGAAGGATATAAGGTAGTCATAAATACTAAATCTCAACCTCTCTCAAAGTTATTACCTTATTACGCCTCTCAAGGATTTAAAATAGCAATAATTTTAGGTAAACAAGAGCTTGAGAAAAAACAAGTAACGATAAAAAATTTGATTGATAAAAAGCAAATTACAACTCAAATGGAAAGAGTAGCAGATGCAATAAAACAAATGTTATAAATGGCGTCTAAGATTAATTTTATGGGTAAATTTTATGGAAGAATTACCTGCAACTGCGGTTGGTATAAAAGTTAGTGATGGAGTAGTATTAGCATCAGAGAGAAGATTAAGTTATGGTGGTTATGTATTAAGTAAACAAGCCAAAAAAATATACAAAATAGGTAATTTCATAATGGCAGGTGCAGGAATATATGGTGATTTACAAACGTTAACTAGAATTATGAACGTAGAGATAAAATATTATGAAATAACGACTGGAAAACCTATTTCAGTTCATGCTGCTGCTAAGTTATTATCAATAATATTATATCAATATAAGTTAATGCCATTTATATCTGAAATATTATTTGGTGGTGTGGATAGTAATGGACCACAACTTTACGTCTTAGACCCTATAGGTTCTTTAATTGAAGATATGTATGCTGCTGTAGGTTCTGGAGCCAGAGTAGCCATAGGAGTTTTAGAGTCAGAGTATGATCCAAAAATGAGTTTAGATACTGCAGAACAGTTAGCAATAAAAGCAATAAAAGCATCAATTGAACGTGACGTAACATCTGGAGATGGTATAGACGTAGGAGTGATAGATAGAAATGGAAGATTTAAGAATACATTTATACCATATTAAGATGATATTTTCTTTACACAAAAATATACATGATCCATTACATTCAGTCTAAATGTTTTAAGCAAACTTTCTTTATTAGATATTTTTACTAACAATCCGAATAGTGAAATTATTAGATTATATTTACCATCTTGGGTTGTATCTTTAAGTTCAGTTACTATATAGCCATGGCCACAAAAGTCTTTATTAGTATAAGAGGGTTTAGCCCTAGAAATTATTACTCTTACTCTGTCTTTCTCATTAAATATATTAATATTCTCAACAATATCAAAATTTACATTTATACTGTCACATGATAATTTAACTATTAATAAGTTTTTTAGGCTTCCTTTTTCTATACTATTTATTTCACAGTTTAGATTAATTTCTTGAGTACTTGATTCCATCATATCATTATTTAAGTTTTAATTTATTAACGTTATTGGGGAATGCTTTATGAGTAGTGGAAGGCGTATAGTTGGTGAATTAAACAATTTAATAGATAAGACAGTTGTGGTTAAGACAATTAATAATAAAACATATATTGGGCAACTTTACGCATATGAGTTATCACCATTTATAATAAGTTTAATAAATGTAAAAGATGAAAATAATAATATATTCTATAAATTATTAATAAATGGGAATATCATTTCAGAAATAATAATAAAGAATCCTCCATTATTTGAACCTAGAGAATTTGCAGAAATAGTAGAAAGATCTCTTAATCTAAGACCTGCGGATATAAAAGTTTATGAGGAAGCAGGCGTAGTAACGATTTTAGAAAAAATTAAAGTTTCGCAGAATGGCGTAGAGGGTAGCGGACCTATGGCTCAAAGGATATATGATATATATAATGAGTACATCAATAAGAAAAAGAAGGAATTAGGATTATGACATTATTTGAAATTAAATATGAAGATTTAGCAGGCAGAATAGGCGTATTGGAGACAGCTCATGGAAAACTAGAAACTCCAGCATTTTTCCCCGTAGTAAACGTCTTAAAAGAGGAGATAAAAATATCAGATCTTAGAAATATTGGGTTTAATAATTTTATCACAAATTCATTCATACTTTACAAAAATAATGTTGTAAGAGAGGATTTGCATAAGGAATTAAATGTGGAAGATTTTATTATTATGACAGACTCTGGAGCCTATCAAATACTAGAATATGGGAATATCGAAGTTTCAAATGTAGATATTGTAAATTATCAGCTTAAAATAAGACCAGATATAGCAGTAATTCTAGATATACCAACAGGAGATATAAATGATTATGAAAGCGCTAAATTTACTGTAAATGAAACGTTAGAGCGTGCGAAAATAGCAGCAGATATAATTAAGAATAATAAGGGTAACAATATTATATGGGTATATCCTATACAGGGCGGGAAGTTCTTAGATCTCATAGAATATTCGGCAAAAAAATTAAGTAGTTTTGAAGATGTCTATGGAATAGCAGCTTTAGGAAGTCCAACAGTAGTTTTAGAACGATATATGTATGACGTAATAATTGACATGATATATACTGCTAAGTCCTCGTTAAAGAGAGGTTTACCTTTTCATCTATTTGGTGGAGGATTACCTCATATTATACCGTTTGCCGTAGCTTTAGGAGTAGATATGTTTGATTCAGCATCCTACATAATTTATGCTAGAGATAACAGATATATTACTAGACAAAGGGTCTATAAATTAGAGGAATTAGATTACTTTCCATGTTCTTGTCCAGTCTGTTCAAAATATACTCCTAAGGATTTACTTTCACTAAATAAAAAGGAGAGAACTAAGCTATTAGCCATCCATAATTTGTATACTATTTTAGAAGAAATAAAAGCTACAAAGCAGGCAATAAAAGAAGGTAGATTATTTGAATATCTTCAAGAAAAGGCATACGTTCATCCAGCTACATATACAGCTTTTAAAAAAATATTGAAATATAAGGAATACTTAGAAAAATACGACCCAAGAATTAGAGGTGATCCTAAGGGTATTTTTTTATTTGATGAAAAGTCTTTACATAGACCGGAAATACTTAGACATGAATATTTTCTAAAAAGATATGTAAAGAAGAAAGATAAAATAATAATATATTGTTATAGTCCTAATTATGATAAAAGTATATATGAATATAAGGAACAAATAAAGAAATCCTTAGATGATATAAATAAGGAAATTTTCCTTGCAGTTCCATTTTTTGGGTTAATACCTATAACAATTTCAGACTCATATCCTCTTTCTCAGTTTGAAATGCCAAGAGAAATAGATGAAGAAGTAATTAGAGATATGAAGAATAAAATTATAGAATTTATTAGAAATAAGAGCTATTCTGAAATAGAATTAATTAACTGCGAAAAGTTTAATTTACATATAAACTCTATCAGTTCCCCCTCTAGCTAGTTCTCTCTGTAATAATTCCATTTGTTTTTGCAAATCCTCTTCAATTCTTTTAGCCTCTTCATACAATTCATCTACACTGACATTTAAGCCGAGTATTTTATTAAGAGCTTCTATTGCAGTAGCAGCGGCTGCTGGATCAGTTCTCTCGCGATCAGCATAAGGCAATAGTACAATTGTAGATAAATCTTCTATTTCTGAATGAAGGGTAAATAGTGCTAATGGTCCTACCATTAACAATTGCTTATCTAGTTGTGGATAATCTAACGAAAGCTGACATTTAGAGGTTTTAAGCCATTTTAAATTTTCATTTCCCATTTTATATCTCTTATCTAAAGCTCCTATAAGAATTAAGTTATTAATAGAAATCTTTTTTATCCATTTAATTATACTTGACGCAAAATCATTCCATTCTCTTTGAAATGGCAATATATGATTAAGCAAGACTATTAAATGTTTCTCATTATCATAAAAAATATCAAATGGCGTTGCAAGTCCATATTCGTCTAGAAAAGCTACGTCCCTATAATATTTAGTTACTACATATCCTATTCTTTCCATATTTCTTTTAAGTGCTAAATGTCTTGTAGCTAAATAACCAACTTCACCTATTGTCCTAAATCCAGTAATAAATGTAGCACCCCTTAACTGAGCTGGATCCTTCTTTAACACAACTTTTACGTTACTCATATCTTAACACCTCTTTTCACGTGCACCGCTACACCTCTTTTATACTCCATCATTTCTTCTCCAGATATTTTAGCTTTACCTATTGCTATAAGTTTATCATCGCTATTTACGACTAACACTTCATCCCCTCCTCTTATCCGTGGATCGGCTAATAAAACGTGTTTAGCGAAAACATTTCTACCTTCTCTTATGAACTGTTCTATATTGTTCGGTATTACTACTCGATATTCTGGAAATTTAGAATTAATTCTGATAACTTCTGCACTTAACAATGTAAGAGAGAAAAGCATATCTTGAGCTCTTAAAACCAAGTAAAGTTGTCCATTTTCTGTTAAGATATTTCTTATTTTTCCGGTTTTAATTGATCTCTGTATTAAAAACTTTTTTTCATTAGGAAATAAGGACATAGCTATATGAAAGTCAAATTGGTATTCAGCTATATCCCTTAATAATATTATGTCATTAAAAGTAGCATCTACAGGCTTGCTTAAAAAATCTGTATAATTAGCTATATTTCTCCCGCCTCTCTAAATTGCTCTCCATTCTTTTCTTTTTATTTTTAATTTTCTCTATTGCTTCAATTAAATCTTTCATTGTTATTTTATTTCTATTAGATCTAATTGCTATATACCCGGCCTCTGTGCAAACGTTCTTTATATCAGCTCCACTAAACCCCTCAGTAAGTTGAGCTATAAGCTCTAAATTAATATCTTCACTAGTCTTCATTTTTTTAAGGTAAATGTTAAATATTTCAATTCTTCCTTTAAAATCTGGAAGAGGCACTTCGATTATTCTATCAAATCTACCTGGTCTTAATAAGGCAGGATCTAGTATATCTATCCTATTTGTGGCAGCAATTATCTTTACATTATCTAGAGGATTAAAGCCATCAAGCTCAGCTAATAGCTGCATTAATGTTCTTTGAATTTCTCTCTCTCCGCTAGTACCTATGTCTAATCTTTTAGCACCTATTGCATCAATCTCGTCAATGAAAATAATAGATGGAGCTTTTCTCTTTGCCATTTCAAATACTTCTCTAACTATTCTAGCCCCCTCTCCTACGAATTTTTGTGCGAACTCTGAAGCAACTACATGTATGAATGTTGCATTGCTTTCTCTAGCTACTGCTTTAGCTAGTAATGTCTTTCCAGTACCTGGCGGTCCATAAAGCAATACCCCTTTAGGAGGTTCAATACCCAGTTCTCTGAACAATTCAGGCTTCTTTAGGGGTAGCTCTATTACTTCCCTTAACTCCAGTATTTGTTCTTCCAAACCTCCTATATCTGAGTAAGTGACATTTGGTTTTTCTATAACCTCCATGGATTTTACAATAGGATCTTCCTTCTGAGGAAGTACTTCTAAAATAGTGGAACCTCTTTGATTTAAGGCAACAGACCTACCTGGCTTTATTAATTCTAGATCTACGTGTCTTGCGACATTTACAATAAGATTAGGACCAGAAGAACTTCTAACTAGTACTCTACCATCTGGTAACACATCAAGTACTACGGCTTCTATTAACGGAGGACTCAACATTTTTTCCATTTCTGCCTTATAATAATTCAATTCTTTTCTTAGATTCTCTATTTCAATTTGCAACGACTTTATCTTTTCTTCTAATAATTTTACTAATTGTTCGTCCTCGCCAGAATTCGAATCTCTTAACGCTTCGAAATCTCCAGACAACTTATCTCAGTATATATACTTATAACTAATAGACTAAAAACGTTTAATACAAGTATTAATAATAAGTGATTATATGCAAGCTAACATTAAAGAATACTGTGAGCTATGTGGATCACCCATTAACGGCAAAGGTATAACTGTATCTTATGAAGGCTCCATTATTACTGTATGTAATTCATGTTACAATAAGATAAAAAAGAATGCATCAATAGTAAATGAAAATAAGAAAAAACAAGAAACTGGAAAAAAGATTATGAAACATCAACCTAAAATGGAAAATATGGAACTAGAAATTGTAGCAGATTATTACAAAATAATTAAGTCTGCGAGAGAAAAATTAGGCCTTTCACAACAAGAATTAGCACAGAAATTAAAGGTCTCAGAGAACATAATTAAAAGATTTGAAAGTGGAAAACTTAAACCAACTTTAGCTCAAGCTAAACAACTTGAGAAAATTTTAAATGTAAAGCTGATTGTACCAGTAGAAGCTGAAGAAAACTCTAGCGAATTAGATGATTTAGAGCTAACATTAGGTGATGTGGTAAATATAAGAGAGGGGAGGAAGTGAAAGAAGCTATACTCTTCGTGTCTGAGGATTATAAGGAAGAAGCCGTAGCGTTGGCTGAGGGAGCAGAATATAATATAGTAAAAATATTTAAATTACCCAAATCTCCAAATCATAAATATTATATACAATTAGATAAATTGAAAATAATAAAAAATGACTATGAGTCTATATCATCACTAATTATATTTGATATATTAAAGCCAAGACATTTTATAAATTTAAGAAAAGAATTAAACGGAATCGATATTATAGATAAAATATTATTATTACTTGAAATATTTGCATTGCACGCTGGATCGAAAGAAGCTAAAATGCAAATTGAATTGGCTAGGTTAAAATACGAGCTACCTATAATTAAGGAAATTTACACAAAATCTAAAATAGGGGAACAACAAGGACCTTTAGGTTCGGGTGCATATGGAATAGAATCCCTTATAAAATTATATAATAGGAGAATTAATAAACTTACAAAACAATTAGAAGATATAAAGCGATTTAAGGAAAAGAGCATAGAAACTAGAAAACAATTTAATATTCCTTCAGTAGGAATAGTAGGTTATACTAATTCTGGTAAAACGTCCTTATTCAATTCGCTTACTGGATTATCACAAAAAGTGGATTCTAAACTTTTTACTACAATGTCACCTAAGAGATATTCAGTATTAATAAATAATAGAAAAATAATTCTAATTGATACAGTTGGCTTTATAAGAGGAATTCCTCCTCAAATAGTTGACGCATTCTTTGTAACACTTTCTGAGGCTAAATATTCTGATGCTTTAATACTAGTAGTAGACTCAACGCTCTCAGATGATTTATTAATCGAAACTACCCGTTCATCCTTTGAAATTTTAAGAGAAATAGGAGTATCTGGAAAACCTATCTTAATAGCATTAAATAAGATAGATAAAATAATAAATGGTGATCTTTATAAGAAGTTGGAATTAGTTAAAGACATATCAATGGAATTATATTCTCCAATTTACGATGTAATTCCTATATCAGCTTTAAAGGGTATAAACATTGGATTATTAAGGGATAAATTATATCAGCTAGTAGCAGACCAGTTGAAATAAAAGAAATATATGTTTTAAGATTAGGTCATAGACCAGCTAGAGATAAAAGGGTAACTACACATGTAGTCTTAGTTGCAAGAGCATTTGGAGCTAAAGGAGTTTATATTGAAGGCAATGATGAAAATATTATAAAGACTACACTTAAAGTATTAAATACATGGGGAGGATATTCATATTTTACTATTCAAACTGTAAATAATGGAAAAGAAATAGTTAAAAAATGGAAAAGAGACGGAGGTACTGTAGTACATTTAACTATGTACGGTATTAATATAGCTGACATTGAAAATGAATTGGAAAAAATTAGATACCCCTTACTAATAATTGTGGGGTCAGAAAAAGTAGAGGGATGGTACTATTATAATGCAGATTATAATGTAGCAATTAGCAATCAGCCTCACTCTGAGGTAGCAGCATTAGCGATTTTTTTAGATAGAATTTATAAGGGACGAGAGCTATATATGGAATTTGGAGACGCAAGAATAAAGATAATACCTCAAAAAGTAGGGAAGAAGGTGATTAAAAGTGGTTAATGCTGAAAACTTGTTTATAAATTTAGCAAAAAGCCTTTTAGGTGATGAGGTCGTTGATGTACTTGAAGTTTTACTAGAAAAAGGAACTGAAATGACCGATGAGGAAATAGCAAATCACCTTAACGTGAAAGTAAATGATGTTAGAAAAAAATTAAACCTCTTAGAGGAGCAGGGATTTGTAAGTTATAGGAAAACTAGGGATAAGGATAGTGGATGGTATATATATTACTGGAGACCTAATATAGATCAGATTAATGAAATCTTATTAAATAGAAAGAGACTTATATTAGATAAGCTAAAAACACGTTTAGAGTATGAGAAAAATAATACATTTTTTATATGCCCACAAGATAATAGCCGATACTCGTTTGAGGAAGCATTTGAAAATGAGTTTAAATGTCCTAAATGTGGCTCACAGTTATCATATTATGATTCAGAGAAAATAAGAACATTTTTAGAGCAGAAAATAAAGCAAATAGAAGAGGAAATAGAGAAGGAGACTAAACTTGGGGCAAATAGGAGTAGTTGACCTATTTTCTGGTGCAGGAGGTTTTTCCTTAGGATTTAAAAATTTAGGGATAGAACCTAAGTTGGCAATAGATATTAGCCATGCTGCTACTAGAACATATTCTGCAAATTTCCCTTATACAATAGTAATAGAGGACGATATAAGAAATATTAATGGACACGAAATATTAAAAATGGTAGGGAAAGATATTGACATAGTAATAGGAAGTCCTCCATGCGAACCCTTCACAGCTGCTAATCCTTTAAGAATGAAAGATCCCGTAGAAAGGCTTTATAATGATGATAGAGGTAATCTAACTTTAGAATTTATTAGACTTATAGGTGAAATTAAACCTAAAATATTTATAATGGAAAATGTTCCAGGAATTATAGAAACAAGTTCACTAAGAGAAGCATTACTTAATGAATTTAGAAGAGTTGGATACGATAAAATATTCTTTAACATATTACATGCAGAGCATTATGGAAATCCGTCTAGGCGTGTAAGGGTTTTTATTTCAAATATTCCAATAAGACCTAAGAGATTAAACAAAAAGGTAACAGTATATGACGCAATACATGACTTAGATGGAAATTTTAACATACCTAACAATGAGATTAACGAGTTAAATGAGAAAAAAGTTCTAGAAATTTCAAAGATAGGATATAAAGGGTTTTTAACGATGTATAGAGGGAGCGGAGGAAAGAATATACCAATATATATTAGGCTCGATCCTTATGATATAGCACCTACAGTATTAGGTAATTCAAGATTTATACATCCTTTTCATGATAGGTTTTTAACGGTAAGAGAACAAGCTAGATTAATGAGCTATCCAGACTATCATATATTTCTTGGAAGTAAAGATGGGCAATACAATCAAGTAGGGGAATCTGTTCCAGTAGTCTTATCTACCGCTATAGCTAAAGAAACTTTGGGTATTTTAAATGAAGGAACTATATTTAGGCCTTCATAATGTAACTAGTAGTCAAAAACTAATTGATTTTTCAAAAATAGCTTTTGGGATAAAACATGTAAAATATTTAGTAGTTACAAAAGTTGGTGGAACAGCTGCACAATCTGGAATTCCAGAGATTAGTAAGATTGCTTTCAAACAAAATAAAGCAATCATAGTTTTACCAGATTTAAAAGACGCTATAGACTTAATCCAACCAGATATAACACTTCTCATCTCACAACACGCAGAAAAGACTTTAGATCTTAACAAAATTCTAAATTATAATAAAATATTAGTAGTTTTTTCTGGAATAGAAGGAAACGGTTTCAACAAAATTGAACAATCTTTAGGAGAATATACAAAAATATTAGACGATGTACCAGAATTAGGACCTGCCAGTTTGGCCTCGTTTTTCTTATGTAAGTATCTAGCATTAATTAATGGCAAAGTTTAAAAGACCTCAAATATTTTAATGTAGTGAGGGCCCGTCGTCTAGCCTGGTTAGGACGCCGCCCTGACGCGGCGGAGGTCCTGGGTTCAAATCCCAGCGGGCCCATGTGGGGGATACCCCCACACCCTTAAGCCTCTTAAGAATCAGCGGATTAACAACCCTTATTTCATAATCCCCACACAAATACTTCACCCAGTTAATGTGGTAAACTCCCGTACTTTCTATACCTATCTTACAACCCTTTGGCAAGATCTGCCTTATCTTCTCAAACCCTTGCCTATCATTAGGAAACTCATAGAGTTTGCCTTGAAAATACACTACTAATTTATCTTTTGGTACATCTATTCCTGCAACTGGGGCCTACAAATTTACCCTTATTTGGGCTTCAAGCCCAACTTCTGGTTCGAATTAGAGGAGGCCAAGCTACGCATTGAGCTTTACGCCTAAAATTGCATACACCCCAGTCAGATCTGTAGTACACAGATCTGACTAATATGTTTTATATAAGAGAAAGTTAATTCAGAATTTGTAGCTTAATGACGATACTTTCAAATTAAGTAGGAAAAATTAATAATTTTTATCTTAAAGGCAATTAAAATTGGTTGTGCGGACCCGCCGGGATTTGAACCCGGGACCGCCGGCTTACCTCCAGATTTTACGCTAGAAGGCCGGCGCTCCGTCCTGGCTGAGCTACGGGTCCAACTTAAACTACGATTAAAACAAAATAAGATTTTCTAATCTCTTTTACTCGTATTCTCTCCATACCTTACCGCATTTTGTACATTTATAAAATCTAGTGGGTGGTTCATCAGCTCTTCTAGTTTGTAATATCCAAAAGTACGCTTCATCATTACCACATGCTGGGCATAGTATTCCCTTTATTTTTTGTGCGCCAGTTGGCATTTCCTCTTGTTCTAAAACTAAGGTTTTCTCTTTAACGGAATGTTTTACTTTAGTGGTTACTGTTATTGAATGTGCAGTTTCTTCTTCATAGCCGCATTTTGTACATTTATATATGTTCTTTCCATTGATCTTTCTAGGAACCATGAGAGAGTTACATTTAGGGCAGAACTTCATTGTTCATCCCATGTACAGAGTTAAAAATTAACTTTATCACTATTTAACTTTTCCGATACCTTATTGGCTATAATTTCACACATTTCTTCCATTTTTCTTTCATTGTAATATTCGCCTATTCCTATATTAGAATATCTAATTTCATTAATTATTGTTGATGATTGTATTTTTGCAATTATATTTTCTTCTTTATAATCTAGGAATATTTTTTCTAAAAAATTTCCCCTAAATACACATAGAACATATATGGAATTACTTTTAGTTAATATCGCTATTCTAGATTCTACTTTCAATAAGTTACTCCCTTGATTTCATTTAGATATTCTGTAGAAATACTCTTTATCATCTCTATTGCCTTTAGTAAAGCTTCTTTAGGAGTTATGCTCCCATCAGTTAGTACTTTAATTACAATTTTGTCTAATAACGGATGAGATTGATAATATGACGCGAAAGTTACTCCCTTAATTTTCCTTAGTGTACCAGAAATCAAATTGCCAATTGTGTGATCTTCCCCTTCTAATTCTAATTCCAAATAATTATTTTCATTTTTAATAATTTTGATTTCCACTTCTCCTCACCATGTAAGAGCCTATTTTTCTTTGCTCAATATTTCCGCATCTGTAACATTTTAAATTGTTTTCGTCTTGTTTAAATAATACTGCACCACATCTAGAGCATTTAGCATATATTACTCCCAGATCTTTTAATTTCACTGTCAGAGGTAATGGAAAGCTATATGATAAAGGCTTAGCTTTAATTATATCCCCAACTCTTATCGCATCAATTATACTATTTAATTTTTTATTTGAGATTTGTGAAATATGCAAATAAGCAGATATAGGTGGCTGTATACTTTTTTCTTCTATTCCTAGCACAGAGATAAGCGCAACATCCTCTTTTGTAACATTCACTATTCCTATAACATATTTAGCTTTTTTCAGATTTTGGAAAAGATTCTTTTTTATCCCTAATACATTACTTTTTCTATTTAACATATCATAGAATATCTTACCTATTACCGCAGCTCTTATGGTTCCATTAAATTCATATGTTCCATCACCTGGCATGAACTCTTCGATTACCGCTAGTTCTTCTCCAGGTAACGTTAACTCTCCTTGAACTCTCACTATAATCACCATGGGAAAATGTATCGTTCGAAGTTATTATTTATAATCATTTTAGCTTCACCAGGCGTAAGAACCGGTTTTTCATAATTATATAAATCATCGATTGGTAATCTAGGACAAGAAGTGACTAAATATACATCTATATAACTTCTATCTATATTTCTTAATACATCTATAGTAAGTACTTTATTTGTAACAATATATACATTATAACCTCTTTTTGTTAGCTCATCATAAAAATATTTGACCATAAGTGGTCTATTTTGTCCAACCTTTATTCCTTGAATTATCACCCAATTTCTTTTGTCCATAGCTTGCATTATTTTTCCGTATCTGATTTTTAATATTCTATTGACCTCGTTGGTTACATCTTCACTTTTCTGTAAATAAGGATCAAGTTTTATGGTAGGTTTATTTGTACTTAAGCCTAAGCCTAAGGCATGAAACATCCCACCCGATATTATGACATATACATCAGCTGGAATTTCCGCCGCCTTATAGTCACATCCTAAAACTTGTCCGTCGAACATAAATTTACTTGATGGTTTTCCTATTACTACTTCATATCCCTTATTTTCTAAAAACGACTTAACCTCTTGTAACATCTTTATGTGTTGCAATGTAGCTGTTAAAGATATTTTATTACCATCATATTTACTTAATTTTTTAGCCAAATCTTCTAGAGCATCAGTAGTTAATCTAATAGTACTTTCGGCGTTAATGAATAGTGTAGGAAATTTTGGATAATACCAGGTATATGGGGTGTGTCCAAAATGTACTATTAAATCTGCTCCTATTTGTATTGCCTCATCTTCTGCTATGTCACAAGCTCCCCAGCTTGGTTCTCCGGAGATAATGAAATCGACATTTGGAATCTTTTTTCTCAGTTTATTAACTATCTCAATGGAAAAATATTTTAATCCTTCTGGAAATTGAAGTAGAACCTTTTTTGCGTTCCTTGCCTCTATCTCATGAATTATTCTTTCCTCATCAAAATTATAACTCAACTTAATGCCTCCTGTTTTATAGCTTTTAATGGTATGATATCAATTCTAGTACGTAAGGGTAGTTTTTTTGATGCTACTTTTAACGCTTCTTTAGCGAATTCTAAGTGTTCTTTTTTAACTTTCACAATCATTATAGTATCTCCTAACCTAGTTATTCTAGCTGCTGTACCTATGGGTGTTCCAAAAGATAACCTCATTCCATCTTGTAATCGGTCTGCGCCAGCAAATGCCATCATTTTATTCTCTCTTAAAACGTGATGGGGATATTTAAGAACCCACATGAAGAACGCCGTTTCACTTCCAGTCTTTTTGGATAATGTTTTCAATGTTATTACTCTAGCTGCTTCTAAAGCATTATGTCTTATCTGACCCGTTTCAATGGCTACTAATCTAACTTCATAGTCATAATCACCATTTGGGTTTCCAGAAGTAAATTTAGTTATTTTCGGCTGTGGTACTCCAGCTATATATTCCTTCCTAGTGTACGCAGGGCCTGAGAAGTGCCTATAGCATCTACCTGGTCTTAGGGGCATTTTACATCACATCTGTACTCTCATACTTATAGGCTAAATATTTAACTTACACTATTAAGCGATTGTTGAAGATTCTTTATATGGAGTAATATTTCATCTGCAGTATTTCTAACTGTAAGGATGTCATTTGCGTGTTCTATCTTCATTTTTATAGTTATTTCTACCGAATTGTCTTTAGATATGCTTTCTATTATCATATTTTTTGGTAAATTAATATTATCAACACTTAGACTCTTCGCAATCACTTCTGCATTTTTACATTCCAATAATATTTTTAATTCTATCATCAATTTTTACAACTCCCTCTCTATCATGAAGTTTAATGAAGTATCTACTTGTATAATAATTATCACCTCTTTTTAATATTATAATCTTATCCTTTCTTATTTTCTGAAGCTGTAGAAAGATTAATTGTGCTATTAGGGGTGAATCAAAATTTTTAGCTTCTATGAGATAATATGATTGTTTAGAATCAATTAAATTTAATGTAAATCCCTTTGAGAAGGTTTGCCTAAATTTATCTATTAGGATTTCAGCATAGGAAGAAGATAATGACAGTTGCAATAATTCACTACTCCCAATAATATCAAAAAAATATATTGCTGAGAAGGCTAGTTCTAGAATATCATAGTCTAAATAAAATACCCTTTCAGTAATTATATCCTCTCTTGAGAATTTCGGGTTTTCTTTAATTATTAGTGAAATTATTCTAAAGAGTAGTGTATTTAATTGGGTTTCATTTAACTCATCTAGTCTAGTCACTTCATTCAAATTTATCTCCTTTATCATGTTTATAGTATTTTCTCTATTTCCAGTTAAGCCAGGAATATAGGGATCTATTGAAAGCATTAAAGACAGAAATAGCGGTAATGTCTTATAACCTGGAATTTTAAGATTTTTTTCTACAATTACTCCTAAATTTCCTAAGTCCTTTATTATATTTAATTCCCACTCCGTTAATTTTCTCTTCTCTATTATTGTAGAGCTTATTATCCCAGTAAGGGTAGGTAGAACGTCATCAGTTGTAATTGATAAATATGAACAATAGGAATTTTGTCCTAAAAAATATTTTTTACCGTTCTTATTATCTATAAGCCATTTACCATTGTTATCCATTTTAAGTTCAATTTCGCAATCCTTAGAATTAAAGGAAAGAATGAATAAATTTTTAATATATTTAGAAATTATATACGAAAATAAAACAGGATCAGGAGAATAATAAGTACTAATACACAAGTTATCTTTTGGCTGAATGTTCCTTACAAATTCCCTTATTTCCTGGTGATTGGGTTCTCCTAAAAATACCTCCATTTTATCTCTTTAAAACTTCTTTTGACCATTTTTTAAGTTCTTCAAAGTTCATATCCTTAAAGAATATGAATCCCAATAAGTTGGAAACAATATAATTTAATCGCGTTAAAAATACATAAGATGGAGGTATAAATATTGATAACGCAAGTTCACCTACAATTGCTGCAGATGGTATAGGAATTAGTGTAGCAGCTTGGTATAGAAATGAAATGAAGATAGATAGTAAAATATTATGTACAATATAATAAAAATATATGCTATATGAAGCAAAACTAAGCATTGCTATTAGGGTGTATATAATAATATCTTTGTTAGTTCCTTGTCTAAGATATGATTTAAATTCTAGATAGCTTGAGGATATATGTTCTACTTTTATTATTTTGAATATAAATTCCTCTAATTTATTTAATTTAGATGACTGAAGGTAAAAATAAGAGAGTGCTATTCCCCACCCGGCTATGTTAGATATTGTTATAAATATGAATATTATCTCTAATGGATTAAAATATAATGGAAGTAATAAAAGGTAGCCAAAACATATTGCAAGGACGTCTATAGAGCCAACTAGTATTGAGTAGCTAAACGATTGCCTTAAATTAGGGCCATATTTATTATATACTAGACTCCTAGCTAATTCTTGTCCAGCCCAGCCAGGTATTAAAAGTCCTACTGCATTACCTACCATTCTAGCTTTCAAAGTTTTATTGATTCTAAGTTTAGTTAATAAAGAATCTTTAAAAGAATCAATACTATTTTGAATTAGATATGTTGTTAAGAATAATATGAAAAATCTAGGATCTTCGGATAATATATAGGTTATATTAAGTTTAAAAATTATTGCATATACCCAAATTACTATAAATGGCAATATAATTGCTGCAATGTATTTTTTATCCAATTAACTTCCCCTTTTTTCAAAGCAGCCTATTTTAGGATAGCATAATATTGTTCTTCCTGAAGTTTTTGAAACTTTGGGTTTTTCAATGTTAAAATCTTCTGTAGGCAGTCTAAATATTCCACATTTAGGTTTTAATATTTTTTGATTTAAAAATGGAAATTCTCTTAAAGAACAAGATTTACAGCTAATACTCCTTTGAATGTTAATTTTTTCAATTTCAATCTCCCTTGAGTCTATATAATAAAGCGAGTTGTCTATTACCCCTCTTAAGTGTTTAAGCATAAGACTAACTTGAATACTTGCCGTGAGTTCCACTATAAGTGGAGTAACTCCTACTACGTCGCATGCGTTATATGTCTCTTCTCCAGTATTTGAATAATTTACAAAGCACGATAAGCATGAAGTTTTATTAGGGACGATTAACTTCGCCGAACCATACTCTCCATTTATTCCACCATATATTAATGGTATATTCATTTTTATTGCAGCGTCATTAAGTAATAATTTATAATACAAATTGTCTAATCCATCAAAGATATAATCCTTATTTATAATTATACTTTCTATATTTTTCTCATCTATTATATCTATTATATAATTAATTTTTATTGTTGAATTTATTTTGGATAATTTATTAGCACATACTTCAGCCTTAGGCTTACCTACGTCGTCTTCCGTAAATAGATGAGTTCTATGCAAATTAGTTATATCAACTATATCAGCATCAATTACTGTTATCTCTCCTACTCCTAATCTTGCTAATAGTTCTGCTATTGTACTCCCTAAAGCTCCACATCCTGCTATTAAAACTTTTAACTCGCTTAACTTCTGTTGAAGTTCTAGCCCTAATACTAATAATTGCCTTGAGTACCTTTCCACAAAAAATAATGTAGAATAACATTTAAAAATAAGTATTTGTTAGTAGATTTGGGGTTCGATATTGTTCCAATGGAAAAAGGTGGAAGTGATGGAGCTCCAATATCAATAGAGGAATTAAATAAGTTAAGAAGAGTTGCAGAAAGGGCTAGAAAAAATGTAATAAAAATGTTGTTTTACGATCAATCGATACATGTCGGATCCTCCCTTAGTAGTATAGAAATATTAACAACTTTAATATTTAGATATATAAGAAACCATTCAAATTTAGTAGATAAGGATTGGTTAATTTTAAGTAAAGGTCATGCAGCACCAGCTCTTTATGCTGTATTAGCTGAGAAAGGATATATTAATGAGGATGAGTTATGGAGAATTCAAGATATTTCTGGGTTACTTCAAGGTCATCCAGAAATCTTCATTCCTGGTGTTGACATGTCAACTGGTAGTCTAGGTCAAGGCTTAAGTTTTGGAATTGGAGTAGCAACTGGCATAAAAATGTCTGGAGGCAGTGGTAGAGTTTATGTGATTATGGGTGATGGTGAGCAGGATGAAGGAGAAGTGTGGGAAGCAATGACTCATGCTGTAGTCAGAAACTTAGACAATTTGATAGCATTTATAGAGATGAACAATTTCCAATTAGATGGCCCTACAGATGAGATAAAACCGAAAAATTTCCTACCTAAAGTGTGGGAAGCTGTAGGATGGAAGGTATTAAGTTGTGATGGACATGACTTTATAAGTATTAGTAATGCGATTGATGAAGCTCTAAAGGCAGGAAAACCGGCAGTTATTTTTGCTAATACCGTAAGAGGTAAAGGTTTTCCCGCAATAGAAAATACTAAAAAACAGAGGTCTAGTCCAGATGATGCAAGGAAATCTTTACTCAATGCGTGAAACGTTCGGTAGGCTGTTAGCAGAATTAGGAGAAACAGAAAAAGATCTAATCGTAATTACTGCAGATGTAGGTGATTCTACAAGAGCTATGTATTTTAGAGAAAAATTTAAAGATAGATATTTTAACGTGGGAATATCAGAACAAGATATGGTAAATTTCGCTGCTGGTTTAGCTGCAGTGGGAAAGAAACCGGCTATAGTAAATTTCGCAATGTTTCTTATGAGAGCATGGGAACAAATAAGGAATAGCATAGCTAGAATGAATTTAGACGTTAAAATGTTTGTAACTCATGCTGGATACAGTGACCATGGTGATGGTTCAAGCCATCAAGCCTTAGAAGACATTACCCTAATGAGAGTCTTACCAAATATGAAGGTTATAGCACCTGCTGATCCTAAGGATATTGAGAGGAGCCTTCCTGTTATTATTAAGGAAAGAGGTCCTATATATTATAGAATGGGAAGGGATTACTCTCCACCTATTACTGTGGGCCAAGAATATGATTTTAAAATTGGAAAAGCTTATGTGATAAAGGAGGGTAGTGATTTAGTAATTATGGGTGCTGGTGTAGTATTATGGGATGCGTTAAAGGCGGCAGAAGAATTAGAGAAGATGGGTATTAGTACAGCTGTAATAAATTTATTCTCTATTAAACCAATAGATGAGGATACTATAGAATATTATGCGAGGAAAACTGGCCGAGTTATTACAATTGAAGAACATAGTATATATGGCGGAATAGGTTCTGCAGTAGCGGAGGTGCTAGCAAAACGATATCCAGTACCAATGAGATTCATTGGAGCGACAACTTTTGGTAGGTCGGCTAGAAGTCAGAGAGATTTACTTGACTATTATAATATTAATTATAAAAGTATTATAAGGGAGGCAATTGATTTAGTGAAGTAAATGAGTGAGGAATTAGCAAGGCTAAGGAAAGAGATAGATAAAGTAGATGAGCAATTGATAAAACTTCTTTCATATCGTTTTGAATTATCTAGAAAAATCGGGAAAATAAAGGCTGAAGCTAATATAACTGTTACTGATGAAGATCGTGAGTTAAAAGTTAAAGAAAATTGGCTAATGAATGCGAAAAAATATAATATCCCCGATAGTTTTATAGAAGCTATCTTACCTATAATTTTTTCCTATTCTAAACTTATGCAAATTAATGCTGGAGATAAAGAGAGAATTGTAATTTACGGATACGGTGGCATGGCAAGATCGTTAACTTCAATATTATCATTAGCTGGACATGAAATAGTAATTAGTGGAAGAGATTTAAATAAAGCAGAGAAATTAGCTAAGCAGTTTAATTGTGTAAGTATGCCTATCACGCAAGTAATTAACTGGGGTGAGATATTTATTTTGTCAATTCCACCTTTAGCAATTATTGAAAACTCAAACAATTTCATTACTAAACTTAACGGTAAAATTGTACTTGATATTAGCTCCTCTAAGGCTAAAATATTTAAATATTTAGAAGATTTATCTAAAAAATTTAGTTTTAAATATATTTCTTTACATCCTCTTTTCGGGCCAATAGACTATCCAGTAGGTGAAAGAATAGTTATAATACCATCAGAATCAAGTTCTAAGGATGACTTAAAAAGAATAGAAAAACTGTTTAGAAACGCTGGATTAGTACCAGTTTTATCTAATGTAGAAACCCACGAAAAAGCCATGGCTATTGTTCAAGTTCTCACTCACTATTACCTTTTAGGTCTTTTAAATTCAATAAATGTCTTATCTAGTTATCTTAAGATAGACTTTAATGATTTTCAGACAACTAATTTTAAAGAGATAAATAAAGTGTTAAAAAGAATAAAGGATTTAGAAGATGTGATTTTAGAGATACAAGAGCAAAATCCCTATTCTCATGAAGTGAGAAAGATAGGATTAGAAGAACTTAAAAAAGTTAAAGAAAGACTAGACAGAGGTAAGGTAGAATGATATTATATATTTTAAAAGATAAGAAAGACTATTCTCTATTAAAAGAGAAGTTAAATCAAGCTTCTGCTTCATTTAAGTTACTCAATTTATACGGAAAAAACCTAATATTAGCGTGGCCAGATCAATATGTAAAAAACATCAGTGATGAAAGCATAGAGGTTGCAATAGAGGTAAAGAAGCCATATGTACTTTCAAGCAATGAGTGGAAAAAGGAACCTACAATAGTAAATATAGGCGATGTTAACATAGGTAGTAATAAAATTGTAGTAGCTGCTGGTCCTTGTGCTGTAGAAAGTGAAGAGCAAGTAGAGACAGTGGCTAAAGCCGTGAAAAGGGCAGGAGCCTCTTTATTAAGAGGCGGGGCATATAAGCCTAGGACTAGTCCTTATTCATTTCAAGGGTTAGGTGAAGAAGGGATTAGAATTTTAAGAAAGGTAGGAGATGAAGTGGGCATGCCTATTGTCACAGAAATAATGGATACTAGGGACTCTTTTATATTTAAGAACTACGTTGATATGATCCAAATAGGGGCTAGGAACGCTCAAAATTTCTCTCTATTAAGAGAAGTTGGAAAATTAGGAAAGCCAGTTTTATTAAAAAGAGGGTTAGGCAATACAGTAGAAGAATGGCTTCAGGCTGCGGAATATATATTATTTGAAGGTAATGGAAACGTAGTATTATGTGAGAGAGGAATTAGAACTTTTGAAAGATCAACTAGATTTACGTTAGATATAGGGGGTATGGTTGCCGCAAAGCTTATGACCCATTTGCCAATTTGTGCTGACCCTAGCCATCCTGCGGGTAAAAGGGAGCTTGTACACTCGCTGGCATTAGCAGCAGTGGCAGCAGGTGCGGATATGTTATTAATAGAAGTTCATCCAACACCGGAAAAAGCTTTAAGTGATGCTGAACAACAATTAACGCCAGAGTCCTTTGAAATCCTTATGAATAGGATTAAGTCCTTAGCTAAGGCCTTAGGTAGAGATGCATGAGGGAAATATTTGAAAATGTGTGTTGTTCTGATGTTAAGATCATAGTAGGCGAAGGTTCTTTAAGTAAATTATCTGAGTTAGGAGATAACAATGTGGCTGTAATTTATTCTAAACAAATTGATATAGGAAAGGTAATGTACTATTTACCTAATGCGTATTATATTCCTATTAATGATGGCGAAGAAGCTAAGGATCTATCTAATGTTATAAACATTATACGTGAATTATTTAATAGGAATTTTGATAGAGGGGATTATATAGTAGCTGTAGGCGGAGGCACTGTTACTGATGTAGCTGGTTTTGTATCTTCAATATATTTAAGGGGTATTAATTTAGTTAACGTTCCTACTACGCTTTTAGGTATGGTTGATGCAGCAATAGGTGGTAAGAATGGAGTCAATTTTAATAACATTAAAAATGTAATTGGCACTTTTTATCAACCGTACATGATTATTTCTGATATTTCGTTTTTGGAAACTTTATCATTAGAGGAATTAAGAAAAGGTCTTGCAGAGGTAATAAAATATGGATTAACTTTAGATAAGGATTTATATGATTATTTATCTTTAAATAATGATAGGATATTAAATAAAGATAAAGAATCTTTAGAGGAGATAATATATAGATCATCTCTTAATAAACTTAGAATTGTAAAAGAAGATGAAAAAGAGCTTAAAGGTATTAGAATAGTTTTAAATTTTGGCCATACAATAGGTCACGCTATCGAAGCTGGATCGAAATTTAAGGTTCCCCATGGTTACGCAATTTCTGTCGGTATGGTTTGCGAAGCAAAAATGGCTGAAGAACTCGGTTACGCAGAAGAGGGAGTTGTAGAAGATGTTTTATGGCTAGTACAATTATATGGATTACCTTATGATATATCACAACTAAATGTGAATATTAATATCGATGAAGCATTAAAAGCTATTGAAAGGGATAAAAAACATAGGGGCAATTTACTACTAATGCCTTTTCCAACTAGGATAGGTAGCTGGAAAAAAGTAGAAGTACCAATAGAGACGGTAAAGGGGTTTGCTGAGCAGTGCTTGAAATAAATTATGATACTAAGGTATTTGGGGTAATAGGCAAAGATATTAAATACACGTTATCTCCTTATATACATAACTTTTCCTTTAATCTTTTAGGCATTAACGCGATTTACTTAGTTTTTGATTTAAGTGAGGAAAAATTTAGCAAAGTAATTAGTAGTTTATTGGAAATAACTGAAGGATTAAACGTTACTATCCCCTATAAGGAAAAGGTAATTGCATATCTAAACGGAATGGACGAGATTAGTAAAAAAATAGGTGCAGTAAATACAATATTTAGAAAAAATGGTTATAATACAGATTATATAGCCGTAAAGAGTTTAGTAAAGGAAAAGTTTGGGAATATAAGTGGTTTTAATTGCTATATATACGGTGCAGGTGGAGCAGCAAAAGCTTCATCATACGCACTTGCTGAATTAGGCTGCATCATAAATATTATTAATAGAACAAAATCAAGGGCAATTGAGTTAGTTGAAAATCTAAATAAAAACGGATTTAACGCGTCGGTTAAGGAAGATTGTGAAGGGAATAGTTTAGTAATAGTAAACACTACGCCTTATTCACAAATAGTACCAGAAAAATGTGTAAAAAAAGCTAATTTAGTAATTGATTTTGTATATAAGCCAGTAGAAACAGATTTAATTAAGATAGCTAGAAATAATAATATTTCATTTATAAATGGTCTTGAGATTTTAGTAAGACAAGCAATGGAAGCTGAAAAGATATGGTTTAATAAGTCTGTTCCAGATGAAAAGATTATTGAGTATCTCTATGCCAGGAAACTCGTTTGGTAAGCTGTTTAAAATAACTACCTTTGGTGAAAGTCATGGTCCTGCAGTGGGTGTAGTAATAGATGGTGTTCCCGCTGGTCTTCCGTTATCTGCAGAAGATATTAGCTTCGAATTAAGTTTTAGGAAACCTGGTAGATTATATGTGTCTGGTAGAAGAGAAAAAGATGAACCAGAGATATTAAGTGGGATTTTTAATGGCAGGACAACTGGAGCTCCTATAACAGTAATAGTGAGAAATACTGACGTGATGTCAAGTCTTTATGAAGAAGTTAGATATAAACCTAGGCCAGGACATGCGGATTTACCTTATATAATGAAATATGGATATGAGAATTGGGATTATAGAGGTGGAGGTAGGGCAAGTGCAAGAGAAACTGTAGGTAGAGTTATTGCAGGAGCAGTAGCGAAAAAGTTATTAATGTTAACCGATACATGGATAGCCGCTCATCTGAGGAGTTTAGGACCAGAAGAATTAACAGAAGAAGTGTCATTTGAGGAGGTTTTATGTTCAAAATATAGTCCAGTTAGGGCTAGTAAAAAAAATATTGAGGAAAAATTTGAGGCTTTAGTGAAGAGTGCGTTACAAGAAGGGGATAGTTATGGTGGAATAGTTGAGGTAATTGTTAAAAATCCCCCAATAGGGTTAGGAGATCCAGTTTTTGATAAAATAAAAGCGGATTTAGCTAAAGCCATAATGTCAATTCCTGCTGTGGTAGGTTTCGAGTACGGTTTAGGGTTTAAAATGAGTAAAATGAGGGGCAGTGAGGCTAATGATGAGATTATAAAAAAAGACGGAAAACTGGGTTGGAGATATAATTATGCAGGTGGAATATTGGGAGGATTAACTAATGGTGAGAATATAATACTAAGATGTGCATTTAAGCCTACTAGTTCAATTAGGAAACCTCAAAAAACAATAGATCTAAGAAATCTTCAAGAGACTACGATATCTGTTATAGGAAGACACGATCCTGCAGTAGCGATTAGGGGTGTAGCCGTAGTTGAAGCTATGGTAGCTTTAACTTTAGTAGATCACGCAATGCGCTCAGATATAATACCTAAAGTTAAACTTAAAGAAGATGATGTGAATCTTATACAAGAACGTTGGAAGAGGTATGTTAGTGCATGCAAGCCTATGGAGGGGTCTCAGTAGTTAACGCTTTACCATCATGGTATGGGTCATCGATGGCAGTGAATTTAAAGGTTAATGTCAATGTTAGAGAAGGTAAGAGAGATTTAACTAAGGAAAATAAATTAATTAAAGTGATAATTGATTATTTTAAAGAAAAATATTTAATACCGGATATTATTGTAGAAATTAATTCAGAATTACCACAGAAAGGAGGATTGAAAAGTAGTAGTGCTGTTTCAGTAGCGCTAATAGCTGAAATAGTAAAAAACTATAAAATTATAGGCATAGATATACCTAAATTATCCGCAATTCTCTCGTTAAAAGCTGGTGTTTCTTATACTGGTGCGTTGGATGATGCTGTAGCTGCTTATTGTGGTGGCATTTCTTTTACATATAATAAGTTCTTTAAAGTGATAAAGATGGAACAAGCACCTAAAGATCTAGTAATTGTAATACTAGTAAAGGGAGAAAGGCAAATAAATATAAATATAAATCAGCTAAAAAAATATAGGTTAATTTTTGAGGATATCTTTACGATATCTTTAAAAGATTTTCTGTTAGCAATGAAATTAAATGGAATATTAATAGCTAATATTTTAGGATATCCATTAGAACCTATAGAAGACGCGATAAAAAAAGGAGCATTAGCTAGTGGAATTAGTGGAAACGGTCCATCATATTTTGCAGTATGCAAAGAAGGTGAGGAAGGTCCTATATACGAAACTCTTAAGAAATATGGAGATGTTATTATAACTAGGCCAGTAGACCTTGATTGTCAAAGTACATCCGTCAAAAGCTAGTGGAGTTATAAGAGCTCCACAATCAAAAAGTATAGCGATTAGATTAATCTTTCTTTCACTTTTTACTAAAGTAAAGTTAAATAACCTTTTATTATCTGATGACGTAATAGATGCTATTAGCGCTGTAAAAACGTTAGGGGTTAAAGTGGAAAATGAGTCTACTTTCATTCCTCCAGATAAATTAGAGGTTAAAGAAAAATATATAAGATTAAAAGGTTCAGGTACAGTACTTAGGACATTAATTCCAATAATTGCAGCAATAGGTGGCGAAGTTGTAATAGATGGTAGTGAGAGTCTTAGAAAAAGGCCTATAAGGAGAGTTGTGGAGTCGTTAAATAATTTTGGTGTGACATTTTCTTCTGATAGCTTACCACTAAAGATTAGTGGCAAACTAAACGTGAATTCCGTAAAAATTTTTGGAGACGAAAGTAGTCAATACATTACTGGACTTATATACGCTTTTCATATATTAAATGGCGGAAAAATAGAAATTATACCACCGATTTCGTCTAAAAGTTATATTTTACTTACAATAGATATTTTCAACAAATTAGGTTCAGATATAAAAATAAATGGTAATAAAATTTATATTAATCCTAATAAATTAGAGGAATATAATGGTGAAGTACCAGGAGATTACGGTTTAGCTTCATTTTATGCATTAGCTGGACTGATAAGCGAGGGTAATATAACGATATATGGACTTTGGAAACCAGAAAGGTACTTTGGGGATCATAGTATAGTAGAGATCTTCCGAAATATGGGAGCTTTCAGTGAATATTATGATGGTAAGTGGATCGTAAAGTCTTCAGATAAATACTTACCAATAAAAATAGATATTGATGACGCACCTGACTTAGCTATGTCAATTGCTGGTTTATCCGCAATAGCTGATGGAATAAGCGAGATACAAAGTATAAGAAGGTTAAGAATTAAAGAGAGTGATAGAGTAAATAGTATAAAAAATATACTAGCTTCATATGGTATAGAGAGTGATATAAAAAACGATTCATTGATAATATTCGGTAAAAGAAGGGACTTGTTAAAATATGCTATAACAGACTGTTTTAATGACCATAGAGTAGCAATGTTGTCATCTATCCTAGCGTTAATTAAGGGAGGAATTATTTTGAATGCAGAATGCGTGAATAAGAGCAATCCAAACTATTGGCAAGATTTAATATCATTAAATATTAAACTTTCTATGGAATGAGGCCAATAATTGTAGCTTCATTACCTATTAAGAAAGTCGAAGATCTATATTCTATCGAAAAATTCTTAGATTCAGATTTAATAGAATTGAGACTAGATTATTTAAAAAATCCTAGTATAATTAGAGATTACTATGATTATTTAAATAAATATAAAAATAAATTAATAATTACTTTAAGAGATAAAAACGAAGGTGGTAAATATGAAATAAATGATGAGTTAAAAGTTAAATTAATTAAAGAATTCTACGATAGAGGGTTCCTTTATGATATAGAAGCTTTATTTGTTAAAAAATATAATATTCCATATGAGAATAAAATAGTTTCAGTCCATTATTTTTCATCATTACCTACAAAAAAGGAATTAATTGATATAATAAACGAATATAAAGAAAAAGCATATACAGTGAAAATTGCTCTTGCAGGTATAAAGGGCTATAAAGAACTTCTTTCATCTTTACTTGAGTATCCTAACGTCACGTTAATTCCTATGTCGAATAATCCAGCTGAAAGGATAGCCTTTGGGATGTTGGGTTCAAAACTTTTCTATTCATACGCAAGTGAACCTTTAGCACCTGGTCAATTATATTATAAAAGAGCTATGGAAATTTTCAATTACATTAATGAAATAATAACATCTTCATTCTCGATATGAACTTTATAAGTTTTTATAGGCTTTTTTGAAGCACCCTTTTTAGGTTCACCAGTATAAATTGAAAAGTGAGAAAAGTGACATTGACATATAAGTTCCTCCTTTATAATTACACCATATTTTGAAATGTCACAACCCAAATGAGGACATTTATTGTCAAACACAAAAAATCTATCAGCACCTAAGTAAAAGACTACGATTTCTCGACCATCTGGCAAGACAATTTTTCTCCTTTCTCCTGTTTTAAACTCATTTCGACTTATTTTTATCTCATTCATATCTGCCTTTATTTCCGTTAAAAAAGGGTTAAAAATCTCTTTTTTATACTAGTGAACTCTCAATGGTAAGTCTTAAAATTATTTTTTATATGTAAAATTTGGAATTAAGTTATTAAAATTATACCATATATTTATGTATAACTTAAATAAGGAAAATTATAAAATTTGAGTCAACTCGTCAAATGTTTTAAAAAACTGACTAGGAATTATGAACAAATAATTTATAAGACTAGTAGTATATAAAGAGTAAATAGAGGAAAAGAAAAATGTTAGAGATAAAGGAAGATCTTAGAAGTAAAGTTGATTACAGAATTGTTGAAATAGCACAAAGTTCGCCTACTACTGAAATTAAAGCGATAATTGTAACTTCAGTTCCACCATCATCAGAAGTTGTAAACAACCTTCAACAATTTTCATTAAAGGTTGAGAGAATCTTCAGTATTATGAATGTAATAAAAGTTAGGGGTAAAGCGAAGAATATTATAGCAATATTGGATAAGCCTTTTATAAGATATATAATGTTAGAAGAAGTTATAGTCAATACTCCCGAATTAATTTAATGTGAAATTAAGGGAGTGGCAACAACAAATAGCTGATATAGTAGTTAAGTTGCTGAAAGATAATTTTTTAGTAGCATTACAAGCTCCTACTGGAAGTGGTAAAACACTTTTTGCATTATATACTTCTTTTAAAGTTAAAGATAAAGTAATCTTCGTGGTGAGGACTCATAATGAATTCTTTCCTATATACAGAGAGCTTGCAACATATTTTAAGGATAAGAAGTATTCCTTTTTAGTAGGTAAGTCATCTGCTTGTGTATACTCTAATGGAGATGTAGATTCTCAAGATATATATTGTGGAGGATGCGATTTATTTAATGGCATAAATGTAGAAATAAGGGATCCACCAGTATCAGCTTTAAATAGGTTAAAGAAAGAGGGTAAAAGTCTAGGTTATTGCCCATATTATTCACTTTTAGAATCAATTAGGAACTCTCATGTAATATTGCTTACATATCCGTATCTATTCATTCCGTGGCTTAGAGAAACTTTAGATATTAATTGGGAAGAATATGTCATAGTGGTAGATGAAGCACATAATATAGAAAATATTTCTAATTTAGAGGAAAGGAGATTAAGTAAAAGGACTTTAGAACTCGCTATGTCTCAGGCTAAGTCTAAGGAGGCTATTAATATAATGGAAAAAATTAAGAATAAAATTGAAAAAATTTCTTTCTCAGATGAAAAATATATACTTATTAATAACATTACTGAAATAAGACCATCTGAAGAAGAAATGGAAATTTTGCTTCATGAGTATGAAGAGATAAGAAAGGAAATGATAAGGAATAAAAATATTTCTAAAAATTATATAGGCTCTATTATAAGATTTTTCGAGATTTTAAATGACGAGAAGGTTAAGGTATTTTCGTATTCTAACTCTTTAGTTGCGAAATATATTATATCATCAGATTTTATAAATATACTTAATGACGAGAGATTAACCTTTATGCTTATGTCTGGTACTATGCAACCTTTAGATTATTTAAGGGATGTTATAGGAATAAAAAGGAAGCTAATTTATATAGACGTAGAAAAAATTACAAAAAATAAGATTTCTGGTTCGTATGAGTGTTTAATTTCGATAGACGTTACTTCAGCTTATAGCTTAAGATCTGAGAGAATGGCCTCTAGATATGCGTCTTATCTGCTTAAAATATTTTATAATTCAAAATCTCATATACTCGCAATATTCCCTAGTTATGAATTTATGAGATTTATAGCAAAATTTTTAAATATAAAGTATTTAATGGAAAATAGTGATACTGATATTGAGGAAGTAATGGAGAAAGCTAAGAAGGAAGAGAAATTGCTCATAATGGGAATTGCTAGAGGCAAGCTATCTGAGGGCATAGAAATAGTTAATAATGGTAGTAGCATGATTTCTGATGTAGCAATTGTTGGAGTCCCATACCCTCCCATAGATGATTATCTTAAAATACGTGTTGAGGAAATATCTAAAAGAGTAAAAAAAGATCTTAGCGATGATTTAATTAGAATTCAAGCTTTAATAGCGGTAAAACAATCGATAGGTAGAGCTATTAGAGGTCCAAACGATAAAGCTACAGTGTGGCTTCTCGATAAGAGGTTTGATAGTCTTTGGTGGAAGAAAGAACTTAATTGCTTAAATGCTAGAAAGATTAAACTGTGAAATGTAATGAATGTAGAGATTTTCACACATAAAAATTGCATAGAATGTAATATATTACTAGAATATTTAGAAAATAAGGGACTATTAGGAAAGGTAAAAATAATAGATACAGAATTATATCCATTTCTAGCATTTGAACGAGGTGTAATATCTACTCCCTCAATTTTTATAGATGGCAAGCTAGTATATGCAGGAACAGTGGATCTTGAAGAATTTGAGAAAATTCTAAGGGGTGAAAGAGTAGTTAAACAAATTGAAAAAGATAAATTAATAGAGAAACTAATGTATGGTATAGTTGATTCTTTTGCAGCTACTGCATGGCTTTTTATTAATAGAGATTTCGATTCTTTTATGGCTCAAAGGGATTTCGTACTTGCAGTAACTGGATTAGCTTTTGCTAATGATAATGAAGCTGAGGAATATTATAATTATTTAAGGAATATTATGATAAAGGAGGGTGAGAAATATCTAGAAGAATGGAAATTTAAAATGTTAAAGAATATTTCTTCAAATTTTATTAGGGAGTTATTTTGGTTATATGAAAGAAAAATAGATAAAGAACTTGTGATACAAAGATATCCACTGGAAGTATTTGCTCACTGGCTAATGATAAGGGGAGGCTCTGTAGGGAGAGTAGGATTAAGAATACATCCTCTCTCAGATCAGTTAATAATGAAAAGAGTATTAGAGGCTTATAATTTTATGTTAGAAAATTATGATCAACTTTGGGATAAGGTTATTAAAGAGCAAAGTGAACTAAGGGCAAAGAACAAAGATTATATTCGTTATATTTCGATTTAAATAAAGACATATTAAAGCTGAAAATTTTTAAACTTTTTAATCTCTAATAAAGTATCCATAATTTATGGATAAGTTAGATTTGCGTGGTAAATCTTGCGAGGAATTTATTTTAGAACTTTCAAAGTATTTAGTAAGTATGAAAGTAGGGGAAAGTGTAATAATAGTAGCAGATAAGGATAGAGTGCTATGTACACACCAACTTTTAAGAAATGCTCCCAGGTATCTTTTTAAAGCAAATTTAGTAAATGATCATGCAGAAATTACAATAAAAAGATTAAGATAATTAAAATCATTTTATATAACAAATCGAATCGTTAACTACTCTTAAAGTAGAACCTTTTTCTTGAAGTGCCATATCTATAAACTTAGCATATTTCATTGCTATTCCTAGATCGTCAAGTTTAACACATCCTTCTTCCAAAACTTTTTGTAGTATAATTTCATAATTATCTTTAACTAAATTTATTACATCTATAATCTCATCCTTATGTTCAATAATATTAGCCAAATCCTCTATAATTTGTAAAGACGATGCTAACGTTTCAATTCTCTTACAAAGAGGAGTTGAAGGGTCTTTTAACTCGCTTTCTAGTTGCTCTACAAGTTTAAATTCCTTATGTTCAGTTAATATAGGGATTTCTTTCATTATGCTGCTATATTCCTCTTTTAGTTTATTTAATATTTTAATTGCAATATCTAAACCTTGGCTCACTATTTCTTTACTTTTAATAACAAAAACTGCTGGTTTTTCACCATTAACTTTAATTAACGACTTTAATAATTCTTGGCTATTCATACTTGCTTCTATATTTATTGAATTTATTAGTTGTAAGAATTTGAATAGGGAATCATCACATATTTTGCAATTTCTAATTATATCTCTATTTAATAATAATTCCAAATATTCTACAGATCTGCTTATATCTAAAAATACTAAATTATATTCATTGCCTAATAGAGTTTTTATTGAATTTCCTAAATTACTTATATTTTTATATAATAGATCTGTATTTTCGCTTATCTTACGTATTACATTACTTATTTTAATTATCCCATTATCATCTATTGTTATAGGCTCTGAAAGTGGTTCAATTTTTTCCATTATTATTCCATAATTCTTTATTTTATCAATAGCTTCATTATATTCCACTATTCTATCAAAAATGTAATCATTTATATTTCTCTCAAGCTCTAATTTCCTTAAATTAGTCTCCATTTCTAGATTTTCAAGTGTTTTAATGTCAGATGCATTCTTAATATTATCTAGGATATTGATGAATATTTTATTATATTTTTGTATAATTAAATTAAAGTCTGCATTATCCTTTAAAATATCTTTTATCTTATCTAAATTATTTAAAATATCTTTTACTCTTTCGCTAATTAAATTTCTTTTTTCAATTATTTCTTTTTTATAAAGAAATTTAAAATTTAACATATTAATAACTGTAGGTATGGAATTTAATAATATACTCACTATAAGTATTAAAGTTGTTAACTCAAGATTAATGTTACTTAGGTATAAGGAAAACCATAGCGCAATACCACCAGTTATACTATAAACTTTACTTAATCCAAATAATATACCTGTAATAACTATCAATAATAATATGGTTAAAAATTTATAATTAAATATTAATTCTTCAAATTTAAATTCTAAAAGAATTAGAGGTAATACAGAAATTATATTACTTGTTACTTTATCTCCTTTTTCTGCTACTCCAAATGGTAAAAATAGCAATAAGAAAGAATTATAAACTGACAATAATATTGCATCTACTGTTATTACGCTATTTACAGATTTGAATTTCAAAAGACCTATTAGAGGGAGTGTAAATAATAGTACAATTAAGATAATAAATTCTATAAAATATATATTTGAGTAACTAGATATTAAAGTATAAAGTGAGAAATAATAAATCTTTCTATAAATTGCAGATGTAAATATCAGATATAATGATAGAACTATTATGGATAGTGATTTATAGAAGAAAAACGAAACTACAGCACTAATAGCTACGATAAAATATACGTAATTTACTCCGATGAAATATGATATAACTTTATATAGCATAATAGAGTTTACAACTGCAATAATAACTCTATTAATATATTCGTAAATACTACTGCTATTTAATTCTGGATTCTTTAAGGACATTCTAAAAATTATTATCATTTAGCAGATATATATGGTTTACTAGGTTTAGTAAGATAAAGATATAAAGGCCTTCTCGTATTTTAAACCATGTCCCTTCAAATACAATTTAAGAAATACGAATTACCCCCATTACCATATAAAGTAGATGCCTTAGAGCCATATATTAGCCAAAATATTATAGATGTGCACTATAATGGTCATCATAAAGGATATGTAAATGGTGCTAATTCATTTCTAGAGAGGTTAGAGAAAGTAATAAGAGGAGAATTACAGACTGGACAATACGATATTCAAGGTTTAATGAGAGGACTAGTATTTAACATAAATGGACATAAACTTCACACATTATATTGGGAGAACATGGCACCAGCTGGGAAAGGTGGTGGAAAGCCTGGCGGTACATTAGCTGATTTAATAAATAAACAATATGGTAGCTTTGAGAAGTTCAAGCAAATATTTACAGAAGCTGCTAATTCTTTACCAGGTACTGGGTGGACAGTATTATATTATGATACTGAATCAGGAAACTTAGAGATTATGACTTTCGAAAATCATTTTCAAAATCATATAGCAGAACTTCCAATAATTTTAATATTAGATGAGTTTGAACATGCTTATTACCTTCAGTATAAAAATAAGAGAGCAGATTATGTTAATGCTTGGTGGAATGTAGTAAATTGGGATGCTGCTGATAAAAAACTACAGAAGTATTTAAAGTAAATAGGTTTTTTACTATCTATCTTATAGTCTTTATATGGTCTCTGCTATTATACTTGCTGGAGGTTATGCAACTAGACTTAGACCGTTAAGTTTAACTAAACCTAAGGCTCTTTTTCCCTTGCTCAACAAACCTATAATAAGATATACCTTAGATAGTCTTCTCTCTGCTGGTATCACTGATATATACTTATCACTTAGAGTAATGGCGGACAAGATTATCGAATATTTGAAGGACGTAAACATGCTAGATAAGGTAAAAATTGAAATAGAGAACGAACCTCTAGGTGATGCGGGGCCTTTAAAGGTGATTTCAGAGAAATATAAACTCAATGAGGATGTACTAGTGATATACGGTGATATATATAGTGAAATTAATATTAACTCATTATTAGATTTTTATTATAAGAAAGGTTGCGATGCAGTAATAGTCGGCACAGAAGTTAAAGACCCTCATAGATATGGTGTATTATATACTGAAAATGATGTTCTCATAGAGTTAATAGAAAAGCCCAAAAGACCAATATCGAATTTAATAAATGGAGGAATATACATTTTCAAGAGAGTTTTATTTCAGTCAATTAAAGTTCCATCATCTATAAGTAAAGATTTCTTACCCAAATTGCTTAGATCTAGGTGTATAGCAGTTTACAAATATCAAGGGATATGGGCTGATATAGGAGTTCCAGACGATTACTTGCGGCTAAATTTTGAGCTTCTTGTTCAACGATACCCTAGGGGTTATATAGATTCTTCAGCAAAAGTAAGCGAAAGTTCTACATTAATTCCGCCGTATTATATTTCAAAAAATAATATAGTAGGAAGTGATACTTATATTTCCTCACATACGATTTTGGGGAATGATGTAAAAATAGGAAAAGGTAGTTATATATCTGAAAGTATATTAATGGATAAGGTTGAAGTTAAAGACTATACTTACATAACTGGTTCCATTATAGCTGATAGAAGTAGAATTGGAAGATGGAATCACATTTTAGATGGTTCTATATTAGGTGAAGAAGTTATAACTAGTGATGGTATCCTAATAAACCAAGGTACTGTAATTTTGCCGAATAAAGAAGTTAATGAACCAATATACGATAAGGGTAAAATAATTTTATAGCGTGAGTAAAATGATTTTGAAGGAGATTGTAGAAGAGTTGGCTTTTCAGTTAAAACAAAGAAAAGTTATAAATGTTTGTGTAAGTCCTACATACACTGCTATAATATTAGATGACCAGTCTATAGGTGTTTCACATACTATAATCGATGGTGAAATAGAAGGGGTAGGTGAAATAGTTGGTAAAAACGCATATGAAGTTGTGATAAATAACTTAGATTCTAACTTACAAAGGTCACTCTCCTTAGCTGCATTAAATGCTATAGGCGATATAAGTCAATTTACTCAAGGAGATCCAATTAGTCTATATTCTGGAAATAAATTGTGCGTATTTGGGTATTCTCCACAATTAACTTTCCACAATTTTAGCACAGTTGTGACATACGATTTTGGTTCAAATGAATATAAAAAAATAGGTAATAATGAAATAAGACCATTCTCTAGTTTATCTAACGAAGTTTGTTCTACTGCGATAATTTTCGGTTCTGCATTAGTTAATAATACGATAGATAAAATTTTAAGTCAAGTTTCTGCTAATCACATGATTTTAACTGGAATTTCTTCCGTAGACTCACCTATTACCCTTAAGACTCACGGTTTTGAGGTAATAGGTAAAGTATTTCCGATAGATAAATATAGGGTGTTTAGAATTATATGTGAAGGTGGTACAAATAGGATATTAAATAAATATATGTTAAAATACTTTAAAAAGATTTAGGTAATATATCGTCAATTTTTGAGTAACACCTCCCATCATAATATAACATACCTTTTTCACATCCATTGTCTTTTACTACAGTAATACGTGAGTCTATATAATCTATCTGAGAGTTCGCCCTTACACTTTCAAAGATCTTTAAATACGCTATAGAGGCCCTAGCTATTACTTTAGGGTTATCTAAGGTAGCACCTAATGCACTACTTAGCGCTTTTAAGGCGAAATTTTTATAGTTTTCATCATTAGTTATATTCCATAATCTCGCAAAGAATATTGAGGTCTCAGAGTTAGAAATCGGTTCTAAGTAAGCTATTTTTGTAATCTCATCTTCAATTTTGCTATCTCTGAAACCTTTTTCATGTTGTAAATTATCCTTGATATAGTTTGCTATCTTAAATGAAAGTCCTAAATATTCCTCATTAAAAGTCCTCTCGTAAGCTGATAATAAGGCATTGCCTACTAATGCTTGATCTAGTAAAATTCCTCTATTCATCTTCCTTTTACTTCTATAAACTTCACCTGTATTAACATTAATAAAATCTAATAAATCTTCTGAGCTCTCTAACCCGTAATTGACTAACATTGCCACATTAGCAGAATAAGTCTTATCCATCTCTACTTTAATATTTCTATCTAGAAGATATCTTGCTAACCCATCAGCATATTTAATCTTATCTTTAGCTTTTAGATAATCTTTATAAACATTAGAATAAGTAAGATAAACCTCTATCATTCTACTATCCGCTTCAAACCCTTCAATCACTCTATTTACTGTCTCATATATTATGGATGGTATAGGATCTATGGGCTCTGGGACAAATTCTTCCAATTTTATTCCTTTTATTTTTTTATTTTTATAATTATCAAATAATTCCCTTAATTTACTTTCTATGAATTTTAGATCCTTAGATTCAATAACTCCTAATAGGTTGAGATAAGGATCTAAGATAGTTATAGTAGGAATTACTCCTCTGGATAATCTTACAGTATATTGAATATATTCTAACGCATGAACTTTAAGGGTTAGATATTTAGAAGTTATATACAATTTATCTAATTGTTGATATAATTTATCGCAATCAATGCAATTGTCATCAGTAAAAAATAGCAATATAGGTTTATCATAAAATTTCGCATCATCAATTACACGATTATTTATTAACATCATAAAGCGTAAGGCTTATTTGCATATAAATCTTCTACTATCTATGAACCGCCCTGCTACAAAGTGGAAATGCGAACTATGTAATAATACTATATATTGGGATGAACTATTTACCTATCTAAAAAATGGAGTGGTTCATTATACTTGCTTAAGAGATAGGGCAATCAAGAATAGTAAAATAGATAATAAAGAAATGCAAACACTTTTAGATGCTTTAGAAGAGGAATTGAAGTCAATAGTTTACTATAAGCAGAAGATTTCATTAATATCTAATGAGGAAATTAAGAAAACTCTAGATCAAGTAGAAAAAGATGCAGAGAAAAATGCTGGAATATTAACCAGATTAGTAGAAAAATTTAGTGACCTTATGACTAAATAACGATCCAGATTATTTATATGATGAAAAATAATTTTTATATATAAAATTTATTGGTGTTTATGTTAACTGTTATATTTTCTCAATATGATCTCTTAACTATCTATGAGATAAAAATGATATCATCGTACTAAAATCTTATTGCTGACAGTATAAGTGTATTATTAAGTTTTATTCCTTAAATGTGAAAGAGTATGAGTATAAAGTGATTTATTATGAGAGTTAAGTTAGTCTCTTATACACATGATGGCGAGAGGGTAATTGCTATTGCCGCTAAGATGTCTAGAAGTAGGAAGGGTTGGGATTATCACGAGAAGACTATGACTGATGAGGAAATTGAAGAATGGATAAGGGATGCGATAATTCATGGATATTGGTCTGTTTTAGAGCATAGTGTTTATACTTTTAGTATAGAAGGTATATCTAGGGTCGCTTCACACCAGTTGGTTAGGCATAGGATTGCTTCTTATACTCAGATGTCTCATCGCTTCGCTAAACCCGTAGATGAATATTATAAGCCCGTTATTCCTCTATCTGCGGGGAAAAGGGCTGAGGAAGAGGTGAGAAAAGCGTATGAGGACGCTTATAGACATTATTATAAATTATTAGAGAGCGGTATTCCAGAAGAGGATGCCCGTTACGTCCTACCTAATGGAGTCAATACGAATATTGTGGTTACGATGAATGCCAGAGAACTATACAACTTCTTTGCCCTTAGACTGTGTAGTAGGGCACAATGGGAAATAAGGGCGGTAGCATGGAAGATGTTAGAGGAAGTTAAGAAAGTCCACCCTAGGCTTTTCAGATATGCTGGGCCTAACTGTATAATTCATGAGAACTTCATTAGAAACGAGTATATTACATTAGAAGATGTGTTTAAAAATTCCAAAGTAGAGTTTATATCACAAAGGTGTATTGAGGGAGTTCCAAAGGAAGGTATAATAAAATGTATTGTTAATTCACATGCTGTCTTACTTAATTTTAAATAGATATCATAAAATTCACTACTTTTTTATGTAACCTTTTAACAAAGAGTATTTAAATCATCCCCTTCTATTATAACATGCGATGTCGTTTACTCAAGCAATTCTAGCGTTTGGTATTCCAATTATAGTATTTCTACTAGCTGGATATGGTGGTTATAAATTTCTTAGTTTAATAGTTCCATCAAATCCTAATCCATTAAAAATAAGTAGATTTGAGGCAGGCAATATTCCAATTGGTTTAGGAAGACTTTGGTTTCCATTACAATATTATGGTTATTTACTGATATATACTACTTTAGAGCCAATAATTATATTACTATTACCTATAGCTTATTCGGATTACTATCTTTCATCGGTTGCGTTTAGGAATTTACTATTAGTAATAATAGTATTTCTTATACTAATGTACCCAGTATTATACTATTCTATTAGGCAGGTTAATATAATAAGCTATTGGGAGATGAGAAGGGAATGAGCGAAGTAATAAAGAATGCGATAAATGAATTACAAAGTAAATTTAAATGTCAAGTTAGAGTAGAAAGCGAGAGAAGGATAAATATTGTAGTTGATAAGAGTTTAATAATTGATGTTGCAAAATATTTAAAATCTCTTGGGTTTGACCATGTAAAGTCTGTAACTGGTATAGATTATCCAGAGCAAGAAAGATTAGAAGTAATTTATCACATTTCTTCATATTCTAATCTAGATTTAGCTAAAATTATAATAGCGTTAAGAACTTCAGTAAGTTATAAGGATCCTTCTTTACCATCTTTATATCCAGTCTTTGAAAGTGTATGGACTGGCGAGAGGGAGACTTATGAGATGTTAGGTATTAAATTCGAGGGACATCCAGATTTAAGAAGACTTTTCTTAGATGAAGATTTTGAGGGAGTTTATCCGTTAAGAAAATCATTTAAAATAAAATTGGAGGGAATTTTCGTTGACAAGCCAGCCACTAAATGAGACCCAAAAAGAACTTTTAGCAGCCACTGGAATGACAGTTGAATTTATTCCTGTTCAAGGAGAACTTAATGTAGGTCCTCAACATCCAGGATCTGGACATATGAGAATATATGTAAAATTAAATGGAGATATAATAGAAGATGTAGATCTTGATGTAGGATATGTTCACAGAGCTGTTGAGAAACTTTCTGAAAATAGAAATTATATGCATCTTATACCATTAGTAGAAAGGCCAGCCATTCTAGATTCAATTCACATGAACTTAGGATACATAATTGCTGTTGAGAAAATACTAGGAGTAGATGTACCAGAGAGGGCTCAGTATCTTCGAAGTTTCGCAGCAGAGGTAAATAGAATAGCAAGTCATTTGTATGGATTAGGTATATTGGCAATATTTTTAGGCCACTCAACGGGATTTATGTGGGGATTTGGTGATAGAGAGATTTGGGTAACTATTTTGGAAGCATTAACTGGGGCTAGAGTCACGAATTCATATATAATTCCAGGTGGTGTAAGAAGGGATTTAACTCAAGAAATTAAAGACATGACGTTAAAAGCTATTGCATATCAACGTAAAAGACTTGAAGATTGGAAGAAGATTTTCTTTTATAATCCTTCAATTAGAGCTAGACTTGAGAATGTAGGAGTAATGAGTAAAGAAAATGCAATAAAATGGGGTGCTGTTGGTCCTAATTTAAGGGCTTCTGGAGTTTATTATGACGTTAGGAAAGTTGAGCCTTATGCAGCTTACGATAAACTGGACTTTGAAATTCCAGTATATAAAGAAGGGGATGGACTTGCAAGAGGTTTAGTGAGATTAGAAGAGATAGAGCAAAGTATGAGAATATTGGAGCAAATAATTAAGAATATTCCTGAAGGAAATATTCTCAGTGACAGATTTTTCAAGCAAATACCCCCTACTAGGCTTAAGAAATACTGGGAGACTTATAGGAGAATAGTATTACCAGGATATTATGCTTCGTTTAGACCTCCTAAAGGTGAGGCAATTTCTAGGGTAGAGGCTGGTAGAGGTGAATTAGTTTACTATGTGGTTAGTGATGGTTCGCCTAAACCTTATAGATTAAGAATGATAACTCCTTCTTATAGAGCTATTTATGTTTTTAAACAGCTATGTAAAGGTGCTAGATATGCAGATTTAGTTTCCATTTATGGTAGTTTAGATTATTTCCCTCCGGAGGCTGATAGATAATGAGCGTTATATCTGCAATTGAATATTATTTCTTTTATCCATCATTTTTCCTAACCGTAATTTTCCCAGGATTAATATTTACACTTCTTTTTTTGTTAGTAACAATATGGTTTGAGAGAAAAGCCGCAGCAATAGTTCAATTAAGATACGGTCCTTACTACGCATCTAAAAGACTCGGAGGTTTATTGCAGTTATTTGCTGATGCTATTAAATTTGTTTTCTCTGAAGTAATCATACCTAATGGAGTTAATCCAATACTATATGCGCTATCTCCAATATTAATCGTAATATTTGCATTTTTGCCAATTGAATTAATACCTATTTCCACAATACCATACCATGGTTCTCTTTTCTCTGTATATTATAGTCTATTTTATGATTCAGAAATCCATCAAGGCGTTTTAGTACCATTTTTCGCACAATATAACTTAATAGCAGTAATAGCGTTAGAATCATTATATCCAATTTTTATAATATTTTTAGCTTGGAATACTAATAATAGATTTGCAATAGTTGGTTCAATAAGAGAGGCATATTTATCAGTATCATATGATGTCTTAATAATATTATCAACATTATCTATAGCTATAGAGTATCATACATTAGATATAGCTAAAATAGTTATGTCTGGTATTCCAGGGTTCATAGCAAATCCTATAGCCGCTTTTGTCTTTCTTGTTGCTATGTTAATAGGATCTTCTAGATTCCCATTTGAAATAGTAGAAGCTGAGACGGAACTAGTTATAGGTCCTTATACTGAATATAGTGGCTTTTTATTTGTTCTAACAATGGCTGGTTCCTATGTTGCAAATCTAGTTTATGCTATATTGTTTGTAGATTTATTTATAGGAGGTTGGTTGCCATTTACTGGATTTGTGGGTGCATTATATACAGTTTTTAAAGCAGCCTTAGTTGTATTTTTTGCAGTTTTCTTGAGAAGCGTATATGGCAGATATAGAATAGATCAAGCTTTAAGAGGTAGTTGGAAATATTTCTTCCCTCTTGCACTGGCGGCTTTATTATTGGGCGTGGTGGTGGGTTATATATGGATAAGGTAAAAGAATATAAAAAAGAAAATGTATTTAGTTTATTTTCAGAACATTTGCAATCAATAGCTACTGGTATAAAATATCTTGTAAGACCTCAAAGAATAACTCTTCAATATCCAGAGGACAGTCTAACTTTACCGACTGGATATAGAGGTATGATAAGACTTTATAAAGATGTATGTATAGGATGTACTTTATGTGCTTTAATATGCCCAGCTGATGCCATGAAGATGGTAACAGAAAGTGGAAAGAAATTCCCTCAGATAAATTACGGTAGATGTGTCTTCTGTGGATTTTGCGTAGACGTTTGCCCAGTAGATGCATTAAAAGAGACTAGAGTCCACGACCTGGCATTTAATTCAAGAAAAGATTTAATATTTGACCCAGATAGGTTCAATCAAGATATAGATAGCGTTCCATTAGAAAATAAACCTGTTAGAAAAGTTAAGGCTGCAATTGACGAGAATAAGGGGATTAAGTATGTTCCCGCCGACGAGTGAACTCGTACAACTTATATTATTCACCTTTTTTGGTATCATGGCAATAGCATTTGCTATTTACATAGTTAGGGCAAAAAACGTATTTTACGGAGCAGTAAGTTTAGCGTTTTTAGGGGTAAGTATTGCAGCATTAATTGCATTAGAGGCGCCATTAGCTTACGGTATTTACTCAGTTTTCCATATACTTCTTTACGTTGGAGCTACTGTTACATTTCTTGCCGTTTCCTTAGTGATGTTCAAGGACTTAGAGGTAAAAATTCCAAAGGGTTCAACAGGTATATTAGCTGGTGGTGCAGTTTCTGTGCTATTTTTGATAACAGTTTATATTTCGTTATCACAAGTTACTGTAATTAGTCTTAAACCAATCAATTTAACTATATTAGCTGATAATATTTTAGAGACTTATTGGTTTCCATTAATTATTCTAATTATAGCTTTATTAACTACTTTAATTGAAGCTATATCGCTTGCTAGGAGGGATTAAAGTATGGAAGTTCTTGGGATTTTAGGGATTATAATTTCGGGAATTTTAATAGGGATAGGATTTTATGGATTATCTTCAACATCAAATATTATCAGAGTTTTACTATCATCGGAGATAATATTAAATTCTTCAATTTTATTTGTTTTTTCTTTTTCTAGCATAGTTGGTATGATATATAAGCCTATTATTTTTTCTCTGTTTGCAATAGGTATGGCATTAACTGAGGTTATCGTAGCTTTTGCGGCTATTATTTTGTATTATAGGCAGAAAGGTAGGTTGGAGGTGGAATAAGGGGATGTATTATATTTTATTCTCAATATTATTTGTCTCATTTATATTATCAATATCAATCTTTTTCACAAGATCTAAGTTTGTCTCATTTATATTAAGTTTGATTTCAATTGTAATAAATATTCCATATTTACTTATGTTGGGAGACTATGAAAATATATTTATTTCGAAATATGTTGGGGATTTTGGAGTTGTAGTAAATAATCTCAACTATCCATTTATTATTACAATACTAGTAATAACTATTCTTACTACAGTCTACTCACTTAGATATATGGAGCATAAGTTTAAGGAAGAAGGACATTCTAATTGGGGTCTATATTATGGATTATATACGTTATTTTCTCTTGCAATGCTTTATACGGTAGTGTCAATTAACCTACTTGAGCTATATATATTTCTTGAAATTTCATTGATTTCTTCATTTTTACTTATAGCATTATATGGATACGGTGATAGAAGAAGAATTAGCTTAATGTACTTTATATGGACTCATGTAGGAACAATTCTATTATTGGCATCGATTATAATAATAGGACTTACAACTGGTACAATGAATATTTACGTAAATGCATATAAATTCATGGACTATTCCACGATCCCATATAGTGTTTTGATATTTATAATAGCAGTAATAGGAATGTTTGTAAAAGGTGCTCAAGCTGGATTTAATATTTGGTTGCCATATGCTCATGGTGAGGCTCCTACTCCTATTTCAGTTTTATTAAGTCCTAATATGGTAGGGTTAGGTATATTCGTAGTAATATTATATTATTATTTATTTCCTACTTTAGGATTTTTAGCACCTATATTCGTCGCATGGGCAATTATAACTATGATATATGGAGGTATTAACGCATTGGCACAAAGGGATTTTAAAAGATTCTTAGCGTATTCTAGCGTTTCTCAAATGGGTTATATGTTACTTGGTGCGTCAATTTCATTTTTCTCCGGCTTAACTTCTTCGATATCATATTTGCCTATAGGGATTATAGCAAGTACGTTAGTTTACATGTCTCATGGTTTCGGTAAGGCATTACTCTTCATGAGCGCTGGTGCCTCTATAACAGAACTTAACGAGCGAAATATAGAAAAATTAGGTGGATTTTATTTATCTTCTCCTCTTCATACTTCTTTAGCATTTATAGGTTTATTAAATCTTTTAGGACTGCCTCCTACAATTGGTCTAATCAGCGAGGCATTACTGATATTCTCTGTGGGTACGATAATAGATAAAGTAGGCTTAGCAGGTTTCATCGTTCTAGTGGCCTTTATTATGATTGCGATAGGCACATCGTCAGCTTATGCTGCTTATTTATTTAAGAAAGTCTACTCTGGAAGAAAGGAAGCTAGAAACATTGATAATATAGTAGAGTATTCAATACCTATGGTTTTAATAGCTGCTATTAGTATTATGCTATTCTTTATACCGCAAGTAGTTTCACCTTCTTTGTTATTTGTACAATTATTTACGAATTCGTTAATAATACCTATTATAGTATTTTTACCTATCATCGGTTCATTAATTGCTTTAATTACGCCAAAGAGTATAAATCAAGATATTAGAGGAGTGATTGTTGTAGTCATGATAGGCATCTCAATGATTTTATCTGCAATTCTCTTAATAAATAATTTAGGAATGCCTTTATTCGGTTCTCCAAGATTTTCATTTTCCTTTGGATACCTTCAGATGAGTTCTAATTTATTACAATCTATTCTAGCTTTATTTGTATCATCTTTATCGTTCTTTATAGCGTTGTACAGCATTGGATATATGAGAGAAGATAAAGTATTAAGAAGATATTGGGGTTTCTTTGGACTTTTCGTTACATCTATGTTATCTGTAGTATTAGCGAATAACGTTCTATTCTTTATTGCAGGATGGGAAGGTACAAGTTTAGCATCATATGGATTAATTAGTTACTGGCTTGACGATAATGATAAAAACGTAGTAGGAGATTTCGGAAGGAAAATCTTTGGGATAGAGTACATTTCGAGACCTACTACAAGTGGAATAAGAGCTTTAGTGTTTACCAGAGTTGGAGACGTAGGGTTATTGGCAGTACTAGGATATTTAATATCATTATCTGGCTATAATTATATATTATATCCAATTTCTAATATAACTAATACAGTATTTTCTTCTTTGCATTCATTATCTTTACAACCTATAGCATGGATACTATTACTAATTTTATTTTTAGGCGGGTTGTCTAAAAGTGCACAGTTCCCATTTACGCAATGGCTCTTAACAGCTATGACTGGTCCCACACCCGTTAGTGCTTTAATACATGCAGCTACAATGGTTAATTTAGGGGCAATTTTAACATTTCTCATATATCCATATATTCAGCTTAATCAATATACTTATTTATTCTTTGAAATTATGGTAGATATAACGCTTTTTACAGCCTTATATACTAGCATAAACGCACTTGCTACCAATGAACAAAAAGTAATTTTAGCCAATTCTACTGCAGATCAGATATCCTTAATGATATTTTCCTCTTCCCTTGGCGCGTTATTAGGAAATGTGGCCTTAGGAATTGTTATAGGTTTAATCCAAATGATTGCACACGGTATTTATAAGGCATCACTATTCATGAATGCAGGTTCAGTAATACACTACACTGAAAGCAGATATGTGGCATCTAAACCATTACTATATAAAGAATTAAAATCAGTTTTCATATTGCAGTTTATTGCCGCACTTAACCTGGCTAACTTGCCACCATTAATTGGTTTTTGGGCTCATAACTTTATAGGTAATTTAGCGTCTAGTTTTCCAAATATATTTTATATTTATATCATTCTAGAATTTCTAGGAGCTATTTATATTTTAAGATATGTAGTTAGAACTTTTCTATGGAGAGGAGAAAGTTCGGCTGAGTATAGTCATGGTCATTTAAGTACAATAATGATCGTAAGTCCTGCAATATTGGTTTTATCTTCAATTGTATTAGGTGGACTTTATTTGAACATTTCCTCTTTCTTTGGAATCATTAAATACACAGAAATAGACTTTATTAGCTTAGCTTTATCAGTATTAGGATGGATAATAGCGTTCACATTGTATTCAAGGACACTGAATATTACTTCTATAAAGCCATTAGTAGATTTTGGCTATTATGGCTGGTATATAAATCCTAGTTTCGATAAGCTAGGTTATGGATTTTTGTCATTTTCCAATAACTTATTTAATGCCTTTGAGAAAGGTGTAATAGATGTAGGATTAAACGTTAAATTGCCTAATTCAGTAATTAGATTAGGATCTAGAATTTATAATGTAGTAGAAGATCATGTGCTGGGAGATTATATAATGCTATATGCGTGGGGTGTAGTAATTCTTTTAATTATATTGTTGATTATATTTGGGGTGATTGGATAATGGTAAGTATATTATATTATTTACCAATTTTAATACCTTCAATTTTAATTTTGTTTTTATCTATTTTCGTGTTATTTGCAGATAATGGCGATGATAATAGATTCAGAAAAATTATCTGGATTTCGTCCGCAATTTTGATAATAAATATAATTTATATTATTTATTCGTGGAGTAGTGGATTAGTTAACTATGATTTATTTTCGAATAATCTTCAAATAGACGTTCCAGGATACTTTTTCTCTATTACTGCCTTGATTATAGGAGCCTTAGCGATAATACTTAGTAAAGATAACTTACTTACTTGGCGTACTAGATCGTCTATGGTATCATTGATGTTATTAAGCATTTTAGGTTTGCTATATATGTCATTTGCAAATAACATTGTGATTATACTAACTACCTGGGCGATTTCTTCAGCAGCAAGCTATGCAATTACAATGCTACATAAGGATTATATGTCAGTTGACGCAGGTATTAAGTATTTAATTATGGGACTAGTATCGAGTTCGTTAATGATTATAGGTTTTGCCTCCTATATTGTGTCTACAAATTCCTTATTCTTTACGCAATCAGTAATATATCCTAATATATTTTACCTTTCTATAGTGTTTATATCAATAGCATTTCTATTTAAAATGGGTGCATTTCCATTCCAAGCCTGGTTACCAGATGTATATACTTACGCGGATAGGACATCTATTGCATTTATTTCTAGTGTAGGTAAACTAGTTGGTATAATTCCGCTATTTAGGGTAATATACTTATCTGATCCAAATACTATTGAAATAGTAATATTCATAGCAATTTCAATTGCCAGCATGATAGTAGGTAATATAACTGCGTTCTCTAGGAGAGATGTGGCCGCAATTTTATCTTTTAGTTCTATTACACAAATGGGGTATATTTTAATAGGCTTTGCTATGTTTCCAATATCTCCAGCTATAGCAATTATTGGAATTTTAGTCCAATCACTTGCTTACGGTATTGCTCAAGTTGGTTTATTTGGGATTGTAAGTCATGTGGAAAAAGTTTCTGGAACTTCTGACATCTCAGGTTTGAGAGGAATCGCCTCAAAAGATAAATTCTTAGCATTCGCAGTATCAATTCTCATTCTTAGTCTTTTAGGGATACCACCAATATTTGGATTTTGGGGGAAGTTATTCTTATTTGAGAGCTCATTTACTTTCCCGTGGTTAACTATTATAGCAGTGTTAAATAGTGCAATATCCGCAGGCTATTATATACCTATAATTAGAGAGATGTTCAGAGAAGGCGAATTTGAGTTGGTTAAGAGTTCTGAGAGGGATATAGCTTTAGTTTCAGCAATTTTAAGTATAGTTCTGGGTATAGTTATTCCGCTAATCTTTCAAATTTTGGTGATCCAAATTGGTTAGAGTAGCTTTAATAGGAGTTGGAAACGTGGCTGCAGCGTTTTTACAAGCATTAGAGTTTGTGAGAAACGGTAAACCAATATATGGTATATTAGATCTCCCAATAAGCCCATTAGATATAGAGATAGTCACGGCTTTCGATATAGATAAAAGAAAAGTTAATAGGAAGTTAAAAGAGGCAATATTTACTAAGCCTAATGTAGTTGAAAAATATATTGATGTAAAAAATGACGTTATTGTTTTAAGGGGACCTACATATGATGGGAATTCTGGAATTCTTTCTACTATTATCGAGGAATCTGAAGAAAAACCAGTAGATGTGGTAAATGTTTTAAAAAGAGAAAAAGTGGACGTAGTGCTTAATTTATTACCTACTGGAGCTGTGGAAGCTAGTAGGTTTTATGCAAAAGCTTCTCTTGAGGCTAATGCATCATTTATAAATGTAACTCCCTCTCCAATAGCTAAAGAGTTGGGTAAAGATTTTGAGAAAAAGAATATTCCAGTATTGGGTGACGATTTATTAAGTCAGGTAGGAGGTACTATAACACATGCTGGAATTATAGAGTTTTTAAAAAGCAGAGGTGTAAAGGTTATTAAATCTTATCAAATAGATATAGCTGGATCTACTGAAGCGTTAGTTACATTAGAGGATTGGAGAAAGGACCTTAAGAAGGGTATAAAATCATCATATATATCATCCTATTCTAATGGGGCAGAGATAGTTGCTGGTACTTCAGATTACGTAGAGTTCCTTAAAGATAGAAGGGTAAGTTACATAGTAATAGAAGGTATATACGGTATAGGAGTACCCATAAGGATTGATATATCATTAAAAACTTATGATTCAATTAACGCAATAAGCCCACTAATTGATTTAATAAGAATTGCTAAGTTATTGATGGATAAAAGGATAGGAGGTGCAGTGAAAGAGGTATGCTCATATTATTTTAAGAGTCCTCCAGAAAAATTTGAAAGTATTTCTGCGGCAAAGCAGATGTTAGAGAAATTTTTAAATAATCTATTATAATATAAGGGAAAATTTTAAATGCGGACTGAGTTTGATAGATAATATTAGTGATGTGTGAACCCCGGACTGATTTATGATGTACGCGTGTGAGTGCTGACTAGATCTCAAATGTTTCAGCATTTTCAAGCAGTTTATCATAATCTATACTAATTTTTTCCTCTTCACTTAGAATTTCTTCTAACTTAGTAGATGTTTTAGCTTTTGTTGAAATTGCACAATATTCTGGTAATTTTATTGAATATTGGTAAGTTCCTATTTTTTTAGCTAAATCCATAATTTCCTCCTTATCAAAGCCTATAAGAGGTCTAAATATGGGGTAATTAATACCATATTCTGTTACAAATAAATTTACCATGGTCTGGGAAGAAACTTGAGATAAAGATTCACCAGTTGTAATAGAATTTGCACCAGTTTTTTTAGCTAATCTTTCAGCAGTTTTATACATTACTCTCTTTAGCATCACTACTCTATCACCTTTAGCTATTTGTGAAAGTTTAAGTAAAACATCAATTCCCTTAACTATAAAAGCCCTTAACTTATGTCCTCCACTCCATTCTTTAAGAACGTTTAACTCTTCGATAACTATTTTTTTATGTATATCTCCTCCTAAATTAAAATTAAGGAATATTGGTATAGCTCCTCTTTTCATTAACATCCAACTAGCTACTGGAGAGTCAATTCCACCAGAAAATAGCACTATAGTTTTGCCTGCTATTCCAACTGGAAGTCCTTTAGGTCCCTTATATATCTCATGATAGAAATATACGAAATTCTGTCTTACCTCTACAAAAACTTCAACTTCTGGGTTATCTAAATTCACTCCTTTGGAGTAAGGATATAGGGCAGCACCTACTTCCCTTTGAATATCTAAACTTGTGAAGTTATGAGAACCGATCCTTTTAGCCCTTACCGCGAAAACCTTACCCTTTACTATTTCACTAAAAATGTTTTTAGCTTGATTTACAATATCTTCAATATTATTAAATTTTTCAATAATTATTGGAGAAAATGAAGCTATCCCAAATATCTTACTAATTTTTTCGATATATCCAGTATCATTATTATTTAATTCTATAAAAATTAACCCTTGTGTCTTCCATATTCTCTTTACACTAACACTAGATTTAATGTTATTAATTAAGGTGTGTTCAAAGTTCTTCCTAGATCTTGGAGATTTAAGTGCTATTTCCCCTGAAGGTCTTATCATTATTATCATTTCCTTTCACTCTGATATAGTGAAGATATAATTGTATCGCATGTCTGCAAATCTTATTTCCACATTCACATTCTGACTCTACTATTTTAAACCCATTAATTCTTATTCTCACTTTATAATATCCTACTGAGCATCTAGCCTTAACTAAACCTTCTATAATGTTGTCATGTACCGATGTAATCTTAATCATAATAAAGAAATAGGAAATAAAAAACAAAAAAGTTACCTTTTTTAAACAGTTTTATCCCCAATATGGGGATGAAGATGTTGATGTAGAGGTTGTTGATGTAGTTGTAGAAGATGTCATAATGCTGCTACTTGATGTAATTTCTGGTGCAGTGAGTATCCAGGGTACTGGTTTAAAGAACGTTAAATTAATTACCACGCCGTTTCCAACTATTATTGGATCTTCAAATATATAGCCCTTAGCTCCCCACGTCCACATAGTCACGTTTTGACTTGGCGTTAAGATTATTGTAATAAATGGATTAGCAGTACCAGTTATTGAATTAACTGCAGAGTAGCTAAATGTTACATTTCCATTTATAGCGTAAGCAAAAGCTAGTATAGGAACTTGACCATTGGGTGCAGTACCAGCGTTAGATGGGTTATAGAACACTACTGAGAAGTTAAATTCTGTTAAATTCCCTGAAGGTGTTACAATTTTTGTATTAGGCTGGATTACTACTATCATATCTCCAGCATAAGCTACTCCTCCTTGTGTCCCGTTAATTTCATAACTATATACATTAACTGGTGTTAGTCCATAAGCAGTACCTACACTTACTTCAACTGGCTTAGGCGGCTGACCTACTGGTGTAGCTGAGGATTCAAATACCCATATTACTGGTTTAAAGAACTGAACATTTATCATTACGCCATTTCCATATAACCAATGATCAGCAAATTTGTAACTTCCTCCAATATAAGCAGTTCCATTAAAAGTACCGCCGAACCAAGTCCATGAAGTCCAGGTATCTGGAGTCCATACTATTGTTATTGCTGGCTGCGCCTCAACTTTACCATTAACTATAGTAACTAGTGATATTGTTGGTGTAATTTGATTATTAACTGCAAAGGCGAAGGCGTATAAGGGTGTTAAGTTATATTGTGCAGCAGGCGGATAAACGGCCTCTAGACTGAATGTAATTAAGGAGAAGTTATATACTGGTAACATTGTACCATTAGTTAATTCAGCATAAGTATGAGGCTTAACTATCACCATTACATTACCAACTTGTAATACATATCCTTGACCGCTTGTAGCATTAACTGTTACAGTATCCTCACCAGTTACTTTCATAATGGGTTGATTTAGGTTATAATATATGGTGTCTGATAGTGCATTAACCTCAGTTGCATTCCAAATTTCCTTAACTATTTGCCAGCTTGCAGTCGATGTGTTATATACGAAATACGCCATTATGTCTACATGTATATCGTATATCATTGGGAAGTTAGGCTCTCCTTGATTTACAAAGCCAAAGAATACAGTGTCATTAGCTATCACTTCTGCAGTTGCATTAGAAGGAGATAGGTTTACTTTTACTGTCGGTGGCACTGCTGTGCCATTAGGTAGTAAGTTTTGAACGTAAGTTAAAGCGAAAATGAAATAGGTATCCCAAGTACTAAAGACTTTCTCTATGTTGTTTATTCCATTATAAGTCCCAACTTTAAATACTGGTGGTAATTGACCCATTAATATTAATTGGGCATTAGGAGCAAAGTTTTGGGATATAACACTTGCTGGGAATTCAGCACCTAACGCATTTATTTGTGATAGAAATTCTTCTAAAACTTGATTTGCCTCTAAGCTATGTTGAGACGGGTATCCAGCTATAACAGCAGAAGGCGAAACTTCATTTCCCTTCCATACCAATTCCGTAATTTCTGGAACTCCATGTATAAATTGTACTACTATTGTGTTACTCGCATTAAATACTTGTAAATATACTGGGTCACTAGTCGGTGCTACAAAGTATTGCACAACGTCTGTTATGTTAAATGTATTTCCGTTAATCTGTGTAACTGTAGGTAAAGCAGTTGTATAAAAGTATACTGTCTCATATGTACCAAAGAAATCGGAAAGCCAAGTTTCATTAAAGCTTGTGAGATTATAAGTTCCAGCAAATGGTTGACCCATTATATAAGCTGTGAAATTATTTGCAAGGAATGGCAATACGTCGGATGGAGATTCTATAGCAATACCATCATAAAATTGCATTACAGTTGCTAGAGCAGCACCTGGTCTATATCCTGAAACATTTAATTTACTTAATTGCTGTAGCATTTGCTCATATAACATTTTATAATAAGTGTAATTGGACTCAGCTTGTTTATATAAAGTATAATTGTTTTGAGCATACATTAATACAGTTTGATACATTCCTTCTAAAGTCTTATATTCTGACGCTAATTGGGAATAAGTCTTATTTAAATTAGTATAGTTACCTTGTAAGCTCATATATTGGCTGTCTAATGATTGATACTGGCTATTTATACTAAGATATTTGGAATTTGTTATAGAGTATTCATAAAAACCTATTGCAGCTATTATGACTAAAATTATAGCTACTATTGCAAATCCAATAGTTTTCATGTCCGCCATTTTAGGTCTAAATGACAATCGAAGTAGGTATAAAAAGTTTTTACCCAAATCTAGATAGCTATAAGAATCCAGCATTATTCAAATTTATTTTATTTTTATGATATAAAAAATTATAATTCGAAATTAAAGTAGCATTTTAGGGAAAATTCTAGAGTTAAATAATTTTCAAAATTATGTGGAGATAAATTTTGAAGTTCTATTATATACACATATTAGATCTTTATGGTATATCATAAAAAATTAAATATAAATATTAATGGAGCCCTTTATAAGAATATTATAATACAAGGATTTTCCAATAAATACTATTAAAGCTTTACCTTATATCTTGTTTAATACTTTCTTGTTTGTTTCGTATAATATAAACGATATTAGTAACACGGATGTAGTAAGTGTTAGTAGTGCTGAGTTATATTTTATATTTCCTATTTCAACAAATATTGGAATCATAAATCCACTTAATGCTGCTAAATTCATACTAGGACCTATTTTTCTCGGGTCAACATTTAAAAATCTAGATAAAATCGGAAGTATTGAATTCATTCCTAGCCCAAATATTGTAAATAAAATGAATAAATATATTTTAAGTGATATAAACGCAAAGAATCCAGATATGCCTATTACTATAGAAATTAATATCGATGACATTTTTACGTTTTTAATAAGTGGTAAAAACGCGTATGCTAAAAAGGATAGCGAATAAGATATAAATGTTTCGCATATGGCAGCAGATTGACCTATTAACGAAGGTAAGATTTGCAATATATAGGCTGGCTCAAAACCAAGTAAAAAGATAAGTAGTGCTTTCCAAGAGAATTCAATTTTAATTTGCCTATGTAAAACTTTGTTGCCGTCTATTTTGGATTTCCAGTAAAATATAAGAAGAGTTGAAGGGAATATGCCTATTAAAAGCATATATTTTCCCAGTAAAAACGCACTGAAAGCGGCAGTTATCCATCCTAATGCCCATCCTCCCATTGTCATACCTATTATTATCTTGCTCTTACTTTCTGAAGCTAACTCTATCGAAGCAGATGTAGATAGACCAAAAAGTATACCAGTTATAATTCTTAACATTAGCAAAAAGCTGAAGTTGTTATCGGTATATTCTAGTATATTAATAATTGCCATAGAGCCTATGGAAGAGTAAATTACTCTACTAATTCCAATTCTTGATACTAAAAGCGAATATGTAATTGGAGTTATTGCTCTTCCTATAAAAGGTGCTCCTATAAGAATAAAACTCAGAAATGCTGGAATGTGAATATATTTCAAATAAAAAATAAAATTAATTAAATAGTAAGATGATAATGTAAATCCTAATATTGGTAAGATTGTTACAAACCTCAGTGATAATCTGGTATTTAACATTTCAATCATGGTATAATCTTTTCAAAATAAATTTAAATCTACTTCCCCCTTATACTTTTACTGCTTATACATTAGTTATTTACTATTATAATATAATAAAAATTTTTTATCTTTTCATTTAGCTCAGGTGTTAAATTAAAGTATATTCTCTCTATCTATATTTATTTTAAAAGATATGCGGACCCGGCGGGATTTGAACCCGCGACCACCGGCTTTCCTCCTTATAGGTTAGGAGGCCGGCGCTCCGTCCTGGCTGAGCTACGGGTCCGAGATATAACTATTATTCTTACCATTAAAGTTTTTCTTCTGTACTAACTATCCAAGGCCCTCTAATAATCTTGAAATCATTCTCAATCAAAAGCTCATTAAATATATTAGTGATCCGTTGAGACTTATATAATACTAAGAAGTCATTGCTATATATTATTTTATTAGAAAGTATCACCTCTTTATCTGCTTTATTTACAGTTTTTGCCATTATATTTTTCTTTCTTAGTTCTGAAGCTATCTCCCCACTCTTACTTATTTGGCTATCTAAAATTATTTCGCATGTTAAATTCAGTTTTTCACAATATTCCGATATAATTATAAGTGCATCAATAATAAGATTGCTATTTTTATATTTCCCTAATCCTAAATCTCTAAAAAATCCATCATCGCATAAGAAGACCTCTTCACCATTTATTGCCGAAAGTAAAGTTAAGGCCAGATTGTATCCATCTATTACAACTTCTCTTTCATACGAAATTTTTCTTCTAATTGTTTCTATTTCATAATCAGAATGAACGCAACGATAAAGTAAAAGTCTTTCTAATTTGGTTAAATTATATCTTGTAGTGACAGCATCTAATGCAATTTTTCTTGAATAATTTCTATTTAAAAAATATTTATAATCTATAAATGCATCTCTTATTTCATCTCTTAATTTCATTTTTCTTCAATAATAGATTTTTTAACTATTTCCAATATTTCTTCTTTACTTTTATGGTTTTCGAATGTTATCATTGCAAAAGTCCCCTTTCCTCCACCTTTTCCTCCGATCTTCCTTAACTCTTCAATGATCTTATCTAATTTTATATTACTAGATGAGGCTATCTGTAATCTATTTTTGATTATACTTAAAACTATATTGTTTTCTCTACTTGTTAATTTCTTCATTATTTCCTTAATCTCTTCATCATCATCAATTTCCTCTATTACATAGATTTTAATTCCGTTAATTTCAAATGGTTTCAAATTATTTATGATTATATCTTCAAATATTTTCCTATATTGAGTAAGGAGTCTTTCCGTCTTCTCGTTATCAATAAGGAGTCTTTTTATTCTGGATATTAGTTGATCTGGACTAGTTTTTAATATTTTAGCTGACTCATTTAATCGCGCCTCAAGATCTCTTATATAGTCTACAAGGGCACTTCCTGCTACATATTCCAGCCTTATTACTCCATCTTGTATTTTCTCTACGTTAATTATTTTTACTGAGCCGATTTCACTGGTGTTACTCACGTGAGTTCCTCCGCAGCTTTCAATGTCCCAATTCTGTACTTCTAATAATCTTATTATAGGTGAATCTGGAACCCCACCTTCATATATTGATACGCCGTATTTCATCTCAGCTTCCATTCTATTCATTTCAATAGGTCTAACTGGTCTTCTATCTGATATTACTTTATTTGCATAGTCTTCAATTTTCCTTATTTCCTCATCAGTTAACTGTTTATGATGTGTAATATCTAATCTTCCCTTTTCTGGTGTTTTCTC
>Ga0208683_100010_pt1 | contig 122847 bp, 122 predicted proteins | sample BED_Mat_host_9_1_FD_187141 | JGI IMG/M metagenome (GOLD analysis project Ga0208683, IMG submission 187141) | Extremophilic microbial mat communities from Yellowstone National Park, USA - BED_Mat_host_9_15 (SPAdes) (version 3) | ecosystem: Environmental > Aquatic > Thermal springs > Hot (42-90C)... | reverse complement strand
GATATGTAGAGCCCTTTTTGAGCATGCCCCTGGAGACGTTTTACTTCACATTACTTTAAAACTCTTTAAAATTCTAAAACTTCAAGGCCTTCCTTAGAAGGGGAAAGACTTGTCGTTAATTTTGTCATTTAGAAATGCATTAGAAGGGCTAATTGTAATGAAAAGTAATCCAAAAAGTAGACTTTGTGATCCTCATGGATTTGCACATGATATTCACTCTGGACTCTCTGGAATTACATTCTCTGAGAACCTTGCTTAGGTCTACAAAGCTTGAATCGTTTACTAGCTGTGCAAGTAATGAAGGTTGATGAGAACTCAGCTGTAACGCTACATAACATGAGCAAATTTGTATCTATTTAACCATTATTTTGTGAACTACCGTTTGTCCCTACACTTTCATTTCACTCATTTTATGTTCAATCATGATCGAGCAGGGACTTAGCCCTCAACCACCTTTTAGGTGGGTCATGGGACTCCTTCGAGCCCAACGGCATTTGGCTCACATCCCCGCAATCACTCCCACCCTTTTGGGCAGAGCCCACATCGGCGTGGGAGGTCATCCTTAATCAATAAAAGTTGATATAACCAAATATAAAAAGATTTCTGTTAACGCGAAAAAGGATTCAGCCCGCCAATTGTTATCATGGTAATTGTTAAGGGACAAGGTTTTCTTGATCTAGAATAAAATTATTGAAGCAAAAGCATTGGGGCAAACTGTTATTACTGGGGAGAAAGGTGTTGACTTCCTTGAAGCTCACTTGTTGGGGGATTTAAATCAAATTCATGAAATTCCCAAGGTCACAAACTCTATCGTTAAAGGATAGGTCTACTGTTCCCATCTAGGTTTTATTAATATTCTTCCCTCCCTGCTCTCATCCCTTAATTCCTTAATCGCTTTTGAAGCTTCTTCAAGGCTATATTTCCTCCAAACTTTGACTTTTAACTTTCCTTTAGACGCTAATTCAATTATTTCCTTTAGTTCCCTCCTACTCCCCCCAGTGGATCCTATGACCTCAAATTCTCTCCTATATAATGAACCTAGGTTGAGTTTTGATTCCTCCCCAGTGAGAACTCCAAAAACTATAACCCTTCCTCCAGAATCAAGGCTCTCTAAAGATATATCGAATAGCTGGGATCCAAGTGGATCGATGACCACGTCAAATTTATACTCAGGCTCTCTTACCTTTTCCCTTAATTTATTAACACTTATCAACTCATCCGCTCCATAATCTCTCACCCAATCCTTCCTAGTGACTGCAGTTACGTGTTTAGCTCCCATTAACTTGGCTAACTGAACCAGGAAAAGTCCTGTATTGCCAGAGGCGCCGAAAACCAGTACTCTGTCCTCATTCGAGATTCTCGCTCTCTTTAATGCGTGGTAAGCCGTTAATGCCCCAACCGGTAAAGAAACTGCTAGCTCATCTGGTATGTTATAGGGAACAATAAATGCCGAACTAGCTGGTAATAACATGTACTCTGCGTAGCACCCCTGAGTTGCAACACCTACTATCCCTCCCCTCTTACATAACATTTCCCTAGAGGACAAACAGTAATTGCAGTCTCCGCAAAAAACCCTTTGGTAATTTATTACCCTTTCCCCTCCTTTAAACCCTGAATGGGCCCCTGCCTTCTCTACTATTCCTACAACCTCCCCTCCAGGGATGTGAGGGATAGGAGATGCCTTATATATTCCTGAAACAACTGAATTGTCGACGGGGTTAACGCCGCAGTAATCTACCTTTACCAGGACTTCGTGATCTCCTACTTTATAGTCCTCTATTTCTTTAACCTTTAGTGAATCAGGTCCCCTAGGTTCATCAAATAGAGCCGCCTTCATGGAATTGATTCAACCTTTTCCCTTAAATTCCTTTATGCAAGTTTCTTCTTTATACATTCAAAGAGCTCGGAAATTATTTGCTGGGCTGCTCCCTCAATTAATCTAGCCCCAATAGAGGCTAAAGTACCTCCCACTTTAACGTCGGCTACCCACTTCATTAATGTTTGGTTACCTTTGTCATCCAGGTTTATGTTAGCTGCTAAATCAACTGCGCTCCCCATCCCAGTTCCTTTAGCCTTTAATGTCATAGACTGGATTGGATTAACGTTCTCTAAACTTAAATTAGCAATGAAATCTCCCTTTATGAATCCTATTCCCACTCTGGCAACTAATTTATAAGTGTTCTCTCCTGTTTTCTCTATGCTCTTAAATCCTGGAAAACATTTAGCTACTTCCTCAACATTATTAATGAATTGCCAAACTCTTTCCCTTGAAAATTCAGAGGTGAAATCACCTTGGAACTGCAAGGTACTTCATCTTATAAAACCTTAGAATTAAAAAAAGCTATTGGAATTGTTGTTTTGGCAGCTGGAAAGTCCTCTAGGATGGGGTTTAATAAATTGATTATAAGAGTAGAGGGGGAGCCCCTAATTACTAGAGCACTGAAAGCCACTAAGGACTTCGAAAGAGTAGTAATTGTAGGGGAAAACATTAGGGAACTTTATGAATACATCAAAGATGACATACTCATTTATAACCCTCACTCAAGTAAAGGGATTAGCACTTCAATAAAGCTTGGAATTAGATATTTCAGCGAAAAGGAATGGATAATGTTTTTCCCAGCTGATATGCCACTTATAACAAGTGAAACAGTTGCAAAGCTCTGCTCTCACATATCTAAGGGAATAAGAGCTATAATTCCCGTTTATAATGGAATTTACGGTAATCCAGTTTTAATAAACAGGGATTTATTTACATTAGTAGAAACTATTGAAGGCGATGTTGGAGCAAGGAGGATAATTAGGGGAAGAGAAGACGTGTTATTGGTAAAAATGGGGGAAGAAGTCATAGTTGACCTAGATAAAAAAGAAGATATTGAATACCTTATAAAAAGAGGGCTTAAAGTCACTTACTAATAGATCTTAACACTTCCTCAGGTCTTAAAGGCATTGTCTTAAATCTTACCTTCTTTGGCCTAAGAGCCATTTCAACTGCTCTAACATAGCATGGAGTCGACGCTATAGTCCCTGCCTCCCCTACTCCTTTACTTCCAGTAGGGAACTTGGATAAGTTTGGTTTATCGTGGAACTTGCTTTCAAACTTAGGCGATTCAAGCGATGAAGGTACGTAATATTCTCCGAGATTTCCGTTGATTAAAACTCCCTCTTTGCTGTAGACTGCCTCCTCATAAAGTGCTTGGGCCATCCCTTGCACTACCCCTCCGTGAACTTGTCCTTCTGCAGTGAGTGGGTTAATCACGTTTCCTATATCATCATAAGCTCTATATATTAAAGGCTTTATCATCCCAGTCTCCTCGTCCACTTCAACAACTGCTATATGCAATCCATAAGGGAAGGTTGGAGCATCTACTTTATAAGTGTGGGAGAACTCGAGAGAGGCTTCTACTAAGCCCCTATAAACACTATCTACTACTTCTTCAATGGTCTTCTTTTCTCCTGTGTTCTTCCTCACGAATTTCCCTTCTGAGTACTCTATCTCCTCCACATCAGCTTTCATTAATTTAGCTGCAGCTCTCAATAGCTCCTCCTTTAATTTCCTAGCTGCAACTAATGCAGCCGAGCCTCCGACGCTTATAGACCTACTACCATAAGTTCCAAACCCCTCATTGACAATTCCTGTGTCTCCCCAGACCACATTTATGTTCTCTATTGGTATTTCGAGTTCATCAGCAACTATTTGGGCTATTCCTATTGCATCTCCTTGTCCATGAGGTGTTATTCCAGTTAAAACAGTAACCTTTCCAGACTTATCTATCCTAACAGTTGCCGTCTCCATAGGGCCAAAGCCACATATCTCTAGGTAATAAGATATTCCTACGCCAATCCTTCTACCTTTCTCTCTCTCCTTTTCAGCCCACCTAATTAAGTCACTATATCCTAACACATCTAAACCTTTCCTCATTACTTCCTCATAATTACCAGAATCATAAGGCAAGCCAAATGGGTTTATATATGGCATTTCATTTGATTTTATAAAGTTCCTAATCCTCACATCTACGGCATCTAGACCTGTTTCATCAGCAACCAAATCCATTATCCTTTCTATAAAATACGTTGCCTCTGGCCTTCCTGCTCCCCTGTATGGATCTGTTGTAACCTTGTTGGTGTAAACTCCATAAGCCTCTAGCTTGAAGTTCCTGTTCCTATAAGGACCTGGTAACATCTGGGCTATTAATAAAGGCATTAATGAACCTAAGAGGTAGTGATAAGCACCTAAATCAGTTAATATTTTCCCCTCAATAGCTACTATAGTGCCATCTTTCTTGAAGCCTACTTTGTATTTAAGTTTAGAGTCTCTTCCGTGTATTGTGGAGACCATGTCTTCTCTCCTAGTAGCTACCCACTTAATTGGTCTACCTAACATCATTGAAGCTACTGAGACAGCCATCTCCTCTGGGTAAACGTTAAGCTTACTCCCAAAACCTCCACCAACGTCAGGCTCAATAACCCTAATCTTGTTTTCGCTCAAACCTAAGATCTTTGATAAATAACCTCTTAGTATGTGGGGGACTTGAGTTGAGGACCATAAGGTTAAGGAATCTCCCTCGTAATTAGCTAAAACGGCTCTAGGCTCCATTGCTGATGGAACAACCCTCTGGTTATATAACTCCTCCTCAACTACTTTATCTGCTTCTTTGAAACCTTTCTCCACGTCACCTGAATTAAAAGGTGTGGTTAACGCTACGTTAGTCCCTAGTTCCTCATGTACAAGGGGAGATTCCCGCAACATTGCCTTTTCCATGTCTAATATTGGTGTAAGTGGTTCGTAATCTATACTGACTTTTTCCGCTGCATCATAAGCTAAGTACTTATCATTTGCCACGACCATGACAATGGGATCTCCTTGGAATCTTACTTTACCTCCATGTGCCAATGGCAATCTAGGGACGTACTTTATAGCTTTTACGGGTAAATAAACATCTGTAGGAGTTACTCCAGTTTTTACAAATGAGTTAAGTTTCTCCGGCGTGTAAACCGCTACTACTCCCTTTGACTTCATTGCATCACTAACATCTATTTTCTTTATTTTAGCATGAGCATAAGGCGACCTAACAAATACAGCATGTAAAATTCCAGAGAAATTTATATCATCAACGTACCTCCCCTTTCCTGCTACTAGTTTTGGATCCTCTAATCTCTTCAATGGTTTACCTACATATTTACTCATCATCATCCCCTCATTTTAGAAGCTGCTAATTTAATAGCCTCAACTATGTTTTGATAACCTGTACATCTACATAGATTTCCAGAAATCCCATGTCTTATCTCATCCTCACTTGGATTTGGCTTTTCCTTAAGTAAGAAGTAAGCCTGCATTATCATTCCTGGAGTACAATAACCGCATTGAAGTCCGTGTTTTTCCCAGAATGCCTCCTGGATAGGATGTAGCTTTCCCTCCTTTGCTAATCCCTCAATCGTTAATATGTCAGCCCCGTCTGCTTGAACTGCAAGTAAAGTACATGACTTGACGCTTACTCCATTCATAATTATTGTGCAAGCCCCACAGTTGGATGTATCGCAACCTATATGGGTTCCAGTTAACCCTAGATCATCCCTTATGAAGTGGACAAGTAATTTCCTTGGCTCTACCATCCTTTCATATTCAGTACCGTTAACAGTTACCTTTACCTTAACCAGATCTGTTGGTTGAGCCTTAACAACTTGAGCCATTTAGCTTCACCTCTCAAGAGCCCTCTTTATTGCCCTCTTAGTTAGAACCTTCACCATTGCCCTTTTATATTCAGCAGAGCCCCTAATATCTGATGTTGGATTTGAGGCTTTCATAGCTTTTTCAGCTGCCTCCTCAATTACTTCCTGAGTTAATTTCTTGCCCTTAAGCGTCTCTTCTGCCTCCTTAGGTCTTATCGCCTTAGGTCCTACAGCAGTTAGCCCTATCCCTGCGTCTTCAACTACGCTACTTGAATCTAGTTTGAGGAAAACCGCTACTCCCACTATAGCGAAATCGCCTGCCCTCCTCTCTAACTTTATATATGACGATTTAGACCCTTGAACTAAGGGTATCTCTATTTCCTTAACCATCTCTCCCCTTTTCAAGTCAGTCGTGAACATCCCTTTCTGAAAGTCGTCTATGCTAACAGTTCTCTCCCCTGACCTACTAGCTATTTTAACTTTTGCCTTAAGGGCTACCAAAACTGCTGGCCAGTCAGCTGCTGGATCAGAGTGAGCTAAGCTCCCTCCTATGGTTCCCATGTTTCTTACCTGTGGATCAGCTATTTGCGATGCAGCTTCTGGGAATATAGGGTAAATTTTCCCTAATTCACTGTTAACCTCCAATTGATGATGCCTAGTCAATGCACCTATCTTTATTGAGTTCCTTTCTATATTAACATATGATAAGGAGGTAATCCTGTTTATATCTATTAAATACGATGGCCTTATGAGCCTTAACTTAAGCATTGGTATTAAACTATGTCCGCCTGCAAGTATTCTTGCATCTTCATTCTCCTCTAGCTCCTTCATTGCTTCCTCAGGTGTTGAAACCCTTATATAACCAAAAGGTGGTGGATACATAAGTTTCAGAGAAAAATTGACTAAAAGTTTAAAAATCCTTCGCCAAGATTATTAAAATTACAATTAATGGAAAAATTTGTTTTTATATTCATGAATTTTGTTTTAAACCTTTACGAAGTTTCCAGGTCTCTTTTTAAATTCTACCATGCAAAGTGCACTGCAAAAGTAGTACTTCTTACCTCTATATTGATAAACGTATTGACTTTTCTTGGGATCAATTTCCATACCACAAACCGGATCCCTTTCCATGAAGTATAGTAATACCTTAAATTTAATAAACTTCGCGAAGTTAACGAATTTCCTTCACTAACTGACCTCCTCCCCGCCATGAAGGATTACAAGGGTGGATCATAGGTTTGTGGTTTACTGCCTTTTCATCACTTCATAGCTAGTGAATAAGGGCTATCAAGCTCCTTTTTCCAGCAGTAAAGCATGGGTCTTCAGCCTATTACCATCCCTCACTGAGAGGGAGCCCTCTGCTCCCAGATCCTAGAGACTATGGGATATGTATTTGTGCGAGGACTTAGCACATTCAATACGCCCACTCTCGTGAGCTTCCCAGTACACCTTATTATTTTTACAATTCTAAACAACAATTAGAATTGAAAACTTTACCCGCCCTAGAAGGGGCTTGTCACTCGTATTGTCAGAACTTTATGAATATTCCTAATGAACTAGTAACACCTTATTTGCTATTCCTTGGCTTCATTAAGGTATTGAGCATGATTTATGAAGGTTTAATATATTCACGATCATTACTTCTTATGTATCAAAAACCTAACTAGGAGACTGAATCCTTTTCGCTTTTAGGAAAAAGGCTTTTGCATTAGTTTCATTTTCATTATAATGAATATGACTTACCACAATGAAAGCAATACTCAAATAAGGTTAGGATGAAAAGGGCTGAATCTTTTTTATGTTAATAGAAATCTTTTTATATTTAATTATGACTAATTTATTATCAAAAAAATTTCTCACATCTATGTGGGCCCAAGAGGTGGGATCAAGGAGATGTGAGCCAAATGCCTTTTGGCTCGAAGGAGTCCTATGACCCACATTTGATAAGAATGAGCGTGTGGTTGAGGGCTAAATTCCTAAATTTAATCATGACGAGAACGAAATGAGTGAAATGAAAGTGTAGGGGCAAACGGTTAAATAAAGACTTCTTGTGCGCTTCTAACTCCCCTTCCCATTTCTATATCTTTTCCCAATCTCCTTAACGTCCTCTCTATAACTGATAATGCCAATATTGCGAAGTTCTTCGTGACCCATCCCATGTGACCAATCCTAAAAGACCTGTTTGCAATTTTAGGATGAACGCTCGATGCAAACTCTACGCCTTCCTGTTTTGCAATATTTAGAAAATCAATGGGGCTCACACCTTCTAAATATACAGCAGTTACTGTGTTAGCCTCAAATCCCCTTTTTGCTACTATTTTTAACCCAAGTGATTCCAGACCTGACCTAATAGCTTTCGCAACTGTTTGATGTCTTTCAATCCTCCTGCTCATACCTTCCTTTAGGCATAGTTCTATTGCTTTTGCAAGGGCTAAGATAACGTGGACTGGCGGAGTAGCAAAATAACTTCCCTTTCCCTCCTCTAATTTGCTCATCACTGGCAACCACTTCTTAAAATCTATGAAATAACCATTCACTCCTTCACCTCTTTCAACTATTGAGAGGGATTCCTGAGAGATAAACGCTATACCGATGCCTGGAGGAGCTCCGAGCGCCTTTTGACTTGCTGTCACTACGTAATCTATTTTATTCTTCTCTATATCAAGTTCCTCACCGCCAAAACCTGATACAGAATCGAGCACTGTAATAACTCCCAAGTCCTTAGCCTTCCTTAATACTTCTATTTTAGATTTCACCCCTGTGCTCGTCTCTACGTGAGTTAATATAATTGCATCGAATTTCTTGCTCTCCAAGTTACTTAATATTTCTTCTTCACTTACATTATCTCCAGGTTCACTCCTTATGGTTTTTATCTCTATTGGATATTTATTCAAAATCTCCTCCCATCTGTCTCCAAAGACTCCGTTAGTAGCCAATAAAACCCTATTACCCTTTTTTAATATATTAGTTAGTCCTTCCATCGCAGTAGTTCCAGATCCAGGGAGCAAAATGATTGAACCCTTGTTATGATTAGCCATTTTCCTTAAACCAGATATTATTTCTCTAAATGCCTCGTTTACCTCGTCAGAAGTTATTCCAACGTTAGATCTAAAAGAGCTCAGTAGTACTTCATAATTTATGTTCACAGGTCCTACTGACATTAATATTCTCTGCTCATAATCCAGGTTCATACTTGTGCACTTAGTAACGAGTTACCCTTAAGCTTTAAGCTTTTAGATTGCAGTTAGTCCACATGAATAATATTCTTATGTACTCTGTTTACCTTGCACTCTCATTTCAATTATTTTTAATTCTAATTCATGATGTACTAGGAACTTAGCCCTCAACAGCAAGCTTTTATTCCTGGTAAACTCAAAATACACGTTAAGTGAAAAGTTATTAAAGCACTTTTGAAGTTTGTGCTCTACACTGTTGAAGAGAGTTGAGGGCAAAGGTTATTACAACCTAGTTTTTCACTTTTTTGTTATTGACATTGAAAATCATATTAATTCAGGGAAATTTCGAAACAAAACAATGTAAAAGTTCTTCCTTGAAAGGGGATTCATCCCATCAAAACTTCATTCATTTTCTCCTCATATTTACTAGCTATTTCCCTTATTTTTTCCTCCATTTCGTCGTATAGTTTAATAATTTCTATGAATTTCCCCTCAACGTAAGTTCCTCCCCCTCCCCTGCCTCCTCTCTTCTTTAAAATTACGTCCCTTCCCAATACTTTCTCAATTCTCGTAATATATTGCCAAGCAAATCTATAAGACAGGTTAAGTTCCCTTGAAGCAGATGATATGGAGCCTTTTTCGGCTATCTTCATTAATAAATCCCTTCCTCCAGGACCCATTATTGACCTTCCATTATAGGTGATCCATACCTTAAATTTAACCCCCAAACCCATATAAAATGAACTGTCACAAACTTAAAATTCCTAGCCTTTCTTTGCGGCCCTCTCCTTTTTCTTGGGCCTTAGGTTGTAGCTCCTACACCTCCTGCACTTTGTAGCCCTTGGAGGATTTAAAGCTCCGCACTCCCTACATACCTTTTTATTGAGTATCCTAGCAGTTACTATTTGAACCTTCACCGGATCATTAACTGGCACGGAAATCAGAAAATTATATTCTCTACTCTTAAATAATTTATGAAAGCTATTAATTTAATTAAATGAGGTGCTAATTTCCAAACACTTTAAAGCATCAATGCTTTTACTAACTGATGGATTTAGTTGTTATAGGCTCAGGACCTGCAGGCTATTATGCAGCACTAAGGGCTAATTCATTAGGTGCGAATACAATATTAATCGAGAGGGAAAACTTAGGGGGTACATGCGTTAACGTGGGGTGCATACCATCTAAAATGCTCCTTTCTTTTTCTCATATGAAGAAAGGGGAGAGGTTTAAACCTTGGGCTGAGCTGAGGAAAGACGTTAAGAAAATGGTGAAAATTCTGAGGCTAGGAATGGAAGTGACTTTGAAGGAGAAGGGCATACAGTTAATAAAGGGAGAAGCGAGATTAAGTAAAGATAAAGTTATTACAAATGGAGAAACAATAAAATATGATAAACTAATAGTTGCTACCGGCACTTTGCCTTGGAAATTCAGTAATTTCGTAAAAGTCAGTGATGAAGTATATGATTTAGAGGAAATGCCTAGGAAGGTCGCAATATTAGGAGGAGGTGCTGGCGGAATTGAATTTGCAGACATATTCCAAGGTTTAGGCAGTGAGGTCCACTTATTTGAATCCTCTGATATGTTACTAAAGGGAGCAGACAAGGATATTAGAAGTTTAGTCACTTCTATATATGAGAGAAAAGGAATTAACCTCCATTTAAGTGAGAAATTCAACGAAGTTAGGGAGAGGGAGGGAAGAGTAACCTTGATAACTGATAAGGGGGCTTACGCAGATTTTGATTTAGTTCTAGTATCATTTGGTAGGAAACCGTGCTTAAAAGGATTAGAAAGTCGCTTTGATGGGTGGATTAAAGTAAATGAATTTCAAGAAACTGGGCTTGAGAACGTCTATGCTGCAGGTGATATAACTGGTACTTTCACTGCACATGAAGCAATAAGGCAAGGGATTGTGGCTTCTGAGAATTCCTTCGGGTTTAAATCTAAGTTTAAGCCGTTTGCAGTACCTAAAGTAATTTATAGTCAACCAGAAATTGCACAAGTAGGATATTCAGAGGAAAAAGTAAAGGAGATTGGTTTAGGTTATATATCGTTTAAGTATCCTTTCTCTTCAATTGCGCGAGCCCATGCAGAGGATAAGAAAGAGGGGATTATTAAGGTAATTTTAGATAAAGAAGGTTATTACCTAGGAGTTCACGTTGTAGGAGAGAGGGCTGAGGAAATAGCTTTCATAGCGTCAATTGCTATGGAAAAGGGACTGAAGGCTGAGGAAATAACGTCGTTTAGTTTTCCTCACCCTTCGTTTGTGGAAATACTGTGGGAAGCAACAAGCAAGGCAATCAGAAAACTTTAGCATTAAAAATTTGCAAGAGGTTAAAGCTATCACCTTTTACTGTGGACACAAGGATTCTGCCTTTATTATAATATCACTTCCATTTAGAGGCTTTTGAATGCGCTTTCAAGTAGAGAGTAAAGCAAACATTTATAACCTTTAATGATAATTATTAAAAGATAAAAATGTCTTGTGCATGTGGAGGAGAATCATGTGGCTGTCAAGGTGGAGGAGAACTTAATGAAATAGTTAGAGCAATAGATTTCCTTTACACGAAGATGGAAGCACTTCAGGGAAATGTGGAGTCCATGAAGGGTAAGGTTGATGATGTCGCAAAGGAAATAGCAGTGCTCTACAGGATCATAGGGAAACTGTTAATAATGATATCAAAGCTTTCACCAGACGGAAAACTAACCCCAGAACTTAAAGATATCATGAAGATATTGCAAGAGGTTAATCCCCAAAGGCAAATTGAGTTAAAGTCTTAATCTTTTTTAAGGCTCCTGTAGTGTTCTGGAGATGGGAATAGCCCGTTTTTGACTTCCTTGGAATATTGCTTTATTGCTTCTAAAATTAGATTCCTCAAATCCAAATAGGACTTAGCAAAATAGGGTTTGTTTTCAGAGAGGCCAAGAAGGTCATGTATTACTAGAACTTGACCGTCGCAATCTGGACCAGAGCCTATACATATTGTTGGTATTTTCAACCTCTCAGTTACTTCCTTAGCTATTTCAGAATATACATTTTCTAATACTACAGAGAAAGCACCTGCCCTTTCAACCTCTATAGCGTCTCTAATTATTTCATCTTTTTCCTCTTCCCTTTTCCCTAGAATCCTATAACCCCCTATCTTGTTTACTTTTTGAGGGGTTAGCCCTATATGTCCCATAACTGGGATACCGTTATCGTTTAGCGCTTTAATCAACCCAAATATTTCTTCCCCTCCCTCAATTTTCACTGCCTCTGCACCAGCCTTAACTAATCTAATTGCATTCCTCATACCAACTTTAACATCCCACTCATAAGATCCAAATGGCATGTCTGCTACTACTAGCGCTTTTGGCTTAGCTCTAGAAACTGATTTCACATGAATGATAATTTCATTCATGCCTACCTTTAGAGTTGAATCGTACCCCAACTCAACCATTCCCAGTGAGTCCCCAACTAATATAGCGTCCACTCCTCCTTCATCCGATAATTTGGCTAAGTTATAATCATAGGAAGTTAGCATTATTATCTTCTCCTTACCTTTCTTCTTTAATAAATCCCTTACTGTAATTTTCCTCCTCTCCAACTTTTACCTCCTTTACTATATCCTCAACCCCTTTAATCCTTTTAGAAGCCAAATAAAGAGTTTTAACAAATTGAATTATTTTCCTTCTCTCTTCGTTTAGTTCCTCCTTACCCTCAATTTCTCTTAATAAAGATAAAAGGAACCTGAGCTCACTGAATGCCATTTTCCTCAACATCAACTTGTCGCTCTCCGTTAGTTTTCTCTTAGTAAGCATTAGTTTTAATCTCCTTAACTTTTCATCTAGTTCCAAAGAGTTTATTTTTATCTTTATTATCATCATTTCTATCTCCTCATCATCAATTTCCCTGGTGAATTCAGAAAGGCCTTCCTTAACCTCGTTTATTCCGTTAATTTTCCACCAGTGCCTTTCCTTCTCCCTATAGCTTGTCTCTATTATGCCAAAATCTCTCTCCAAGATTCTCAATAAAGGGCTTGGATTATACTTTATTCCCCTTTCCCTGTAATATTCAATTACTTCCCTGAATTCGAAGTCCCCTAAATCCCTTGATCCCTTCTCCTCCACTATTTCTAATATGGAATTAAGCAAGTTGACGGCCTTCTCGCCATACTTCTCTAAGAACTCGGCAAGCCTAGCCCTTATCCCTGCAGGGTTCACGGTTTTTCATAAGTGCTTAAATATTTATTGCATTGCTATAAAGAAGTAATAGTTAACAAAGAGTACAGGGTGCATCGGTATTATGATAACCATTTATGTAAAGGATCTAATGAAGTCTTTCAAAGATAAAAGAGTCCTGAATGGGCTTACCTTCTCAGTAGAAGAAGGAGAGGTGTTTTGCTTAGTAGCTCCCAATGGGGCTGGAAAAACCACTACTTTAAGAATTTTAGCTGGAATAATTGAGTCCTACACGGGAATTGTAGAAATACTTAATATGAAACCAATAGAAGCAAAGAAAAAGCAAGTTATTTCTTATTTACCGGAAGAAGCTGAGCCTTATGAGAGGTTCACTGGCCTCGAAAACATGCTCTTTTATTACTCCCTTTACTACGGTTCATCTAATATAGATGAAAGGGTAATAAGGAGGGGTATAGAGATCGCTGATTTAGGTGATGCTATAAATGAAAGGACTTCTAAATACAGTAAAGGAATGAAGAGGAGGCTCTTACTATCACAAGTATTGATGGTTGACCCAAGGGTTGTTATATTAGATGAACCTACTGATGGATTAGACATTGAATCTTCAGTTAGAGTTAGGAAAACTATTAAGAAAATGGCTGAGGACGGAAAGACTATTGTTATGAGCTCACATAACATGCTGGAAGTAGGATATGTTTGCAAGGAAATTGCCATGATGTATAAAGGGGTAATAATCGAAAAGGGAACTCCTGAATATTTAATGAAAAAATATGAAGCAGAGAACCTAGAGGAAGTGTACTTAAAGGCAAAAGAACTCTATTTACCTTAGAAATTGGAACTAAAAATATTTTAGAGTAGCTCTAAGAGCATTAAAGTGATTTTACGCTATTATTTGCAAGTTAATCTCATTGAACATAGTGATAAACTCATTATACACTAAATAAGCATATTGACAAAAAAGCTAGTAGCTGGAAGAGCTAATACTTTTAACAGGAAAACTCTTATTTTTATTGTTAACCTTCCTGTAGATGATTTTCAATGCAAGTGCCTCTCAAAAGAACACTATGCATAGAAATTTTTTCTTGTTTTGCAAATATATCATATGAAAGTAAGGGTTAAGTTCTTCGCTTTTCTCCAGGAGATTTTCGGTTCAGAAGAGATGGAAATTGAATTAAAGGATAAAATGACAATTAAGGATCTAATTAATGAACTAGGTAAAAAATATGGGGAGCAAGCCATAAGGGCAATTGAATTCGGAGAGTACATGGGTAGAAAGTTCAGTATATTGAAGGCAGTAAATGGTGAGGTTACATCAGAGGAAAGGGAGCTTAATGAAGGAGACGTAGTTGCTTTTATACCTCCTCCTTCAGGTGGAGAGGAAAAGATTGAAGTGAAGTTAATTAAGGGTAATGAGGAGTTAGATTTTAACGACATAATAATATCATCAATAAGAGGTTCTGAGTTGTCATCTGGCTCCCTAGGTCTTTACATGGGCTTCGTAAAGGGGTTAGTAAATGGATCTAATGTCACTCTACTTAAGTATCAGGCATATGAAGAATATACTATAAGGGCGATGATGAGAATTGCTAAGGAAGTGAAGGAGAAGTTCGGATTGGACTCCGTGAAAATATACCACAGAATAGCTGAGTTAAAACCAAAAGATATAGCAATAGTAATTATAACAATTGCAAACAAGAGGGAAAACGCGCTGGAAGCATGTAAGGAGTTAATAAATAGGGTTAAGAGTGAGACTGGAATTTGGAAATTGGAGGTCAGGAATGATGGAGAATACTGGGTAGTAGATGGGGACAAGAGGGTTAAAAGTAATAAATGATTTTTTTAATTTATAAGTATTGAAGTATTCATGAATCTTGAGGATCTCAGTAATGAAATAGTGAAATTAGTTGTCAAAGTAAATTCATCTGTGGTAACAATTCTCACCAGGCAAATATCCTATGATGAGTTCCTACAGCCTTCAATATCAGAGGGAATAGGATCTGGCTTCTCAGTAGCAAAAGGGCTATTTATCACTTCATTTCACGTAATTAGGCAAAGTAAGGACATAAAGTTAATAAGTAGGGAAGGTAAAGTAAGTAAAGGTGAAGTTGTAGCAGTAAACCCAAACAATGATTTGGCATTAATTAGGTCTGAATTAGAGCTTCAAAGCCTAAAGTTAGCTAAGGAAATGAATTTAGGTGAATTAGTCTTCGCAATAGGAAGCCCCTTAGGGCTTGATAGCGTTACAATAGGAATAATAAGTGGTCTTGAAAGGGCTATAATATCCCCTTCAGGTAATCCCTTGTTTGTAATACAAGCTGATGTTGCTGTCAATCCTGGAAACAGCGGCGGTCCATTAATAAACGTGAAGGGAGAAGTTGTAGGTGTAGTCACAGCAATGATACCTTTTACCCAGGGGATTGGGTTTGCAGTGCCTTCAACTCTAGTTAAGGGTTTCGTGACAAATGTCATGAAGTTTGGTAAATACTTGAGGCCTTTCCTAGGAGTTTTGGTTACGAAGATAAACAAGTCAATCTCTTCTTATTATGGATTACCTAAGGATGAGGGGTTGTTAGTCGTTAGGATATACCCAGGTAGTCCAGCCTATTATTCAGGGATAAGGGCAGGTGACATAATTTTAGAGGTAGATGGTAAGAAGGTAAAGGATGCAGTGGAGTTACAGGTTATATTGGAGGAAAAGGGTCCAGGAGAAAAAGTTAATGTCCTAGTAAATAAGGGAAGTAAAGATGTTAAAATTCCCATTGAAATAGGTGCAGTAGATGTCACTCCCTTTTAGATATTATGCTTTTCTCTATATCTATTCCCTTCCATATTAATTTATAGCCTAAGAAATCGATAACGTCTGTCAAAGCACCGTCTAGGAAAGATAGCTCTTTCATCACCTCTGAAAGCCTCTTTCCCAGACTTCTTTCAAGCACTGTTCTAGCTCTCACTAATAACTCTTCTCTTATTAAGAAAGCACCTACTAGCTTGTATCCCCTTAATTCCTTACAATATTCAATTACCTTTTGAAGGGGGACTCCAAGCCTTTGGGATAGTTCCCTCAAGTTATTTACTTCTTTTAAATCTTCTTCCTTCATTTCGATCTTTGCTTCCATCATTATTTCCTCCTCTATTTTCCTTAGATAATCCAATACTGGCTTAATTGGAACTTTTTTCCTGAATATTATAACATTATCCCAATTGAGCTTTTCAATATCTAATTTACCTATTAATGACTCATCTATTGCTATTAATATATCTAAACCTAAAGAGGAGAGCTTATTCACTTTTTTCCTCAAATATTCCTCAGTCCAAAAGCCTATTATCTCGAAGTAAACTACTTTGTTTGCCTTCTTAAAGGAGAAGTCAGGAAGAAAGACTTTTCCGTTAACTACAAGGGGTTCTGGCTCCCTCCTAACTTCCCAAGAGGTTATCTTCCTAACCTCATTATAGAATTCCTCCTCAACTGAACTATCAAAGAGAACTTCAGGACTCTCCTCCATCCTTTCAGGGAACAGGGGAGAAGATGAGAATTCGAACTTCACGATCCTCTTGTTTTTTCTCCCTAATATTGCTTCCCCTTCAACTTCCCATTGATTTTTTTGCGCAACCTTAGATAATAGAATTCCTAGATTCCTCCCGTATTTTTCTGTTAACTTAATTATCGAGACTGGGCCGTATATTTCCATGTAAAAGCCTTTATCATCTATACCTGCATCATAAAGAAGCCCTAACCTCTTCGTCTCCCAGATCACATCCTTCCAAGATCCTTTAAATCTTACCTTTAATTTAACTGCTCTGAGTAAGAGAGATTGAGCCAATGACAAGTTATACCTTCTGATTAGCTCCTTTGGAAGTATGCTCGTGAATTCCTCGACCCTCATATTTTCCTTTAGATCCCCCCATATGGATTTCTCTATTACTTCTTCAGATGAATTGAAGATTCTGGACACATTCCTTATCTTCTCCTTCCTTTCCTCTTCACTTAAAACTGGTTCCCTAGAGAAAAGGAACTTCCTTATTTCCTTGGGGTCTAGGCTTGTATACGGGCTTAATTTAATTAGCTTGTCTAGTACGTGTTTTAATCCCCTCACTATTTTGTAATCATATATTTCCTCAAGATCCTCTAAATGCCTTAATATTTCCCCATATCTCTCCTTTTTTCCAGCGACACTAGAATATATATCAATTATCTCCTTTGCTAGCTCCTCATAGGAGAAATTAAGTAACTTTAGGGCCACTCTGCCATTAGTTATTTGAATTCTCAGAAGGTCTAGGGGTAACACTGGATCTCCTCCTGCTTAATTTATGATCAACGGTGTTCCTTGATATTATCTCTATTAAAATTGCCTTCTTTCCCTGTGTCTTCCTTAATATTCTACCTAACCTTTGAATAAATTGCCTCTTTGTTCCATACCCTCCTAAAACTATCCCTATTGAAGCGTCAGGAACGTCTATGCCCTCATCTAAAACATTCGATGCAACAATTACACTATACTCTCCTCTTTTAAACTTCTCAAGTATTTCCTTTCTGATTTCTTTTGGAGTTTCGTAAGTTATCGCTGGTATTAAGAACTTAGAAGATACTTCATAAGCCATATCTGTGTGTCTAGTGAAAACTATCATTTTCTTGCCTTTATTATTCTCAAATATCTCCTTAAGCTTCTCTATCTTTGCCCTAGAATTTATAGCTATCCTCATCGCTTCACTTCTAGCTAAGAGGGCTTCCCTAGCCTTCTTGTCCTTTGAGGCCAATATTATTAACTTGCTGAAATCCCTTAAAGTCTTAAACCTTAAACCTTTGCTCCTTATATAAGATAAATATATCTGCCTTAGCCTATTATATTCCCTCCTTTCATCTTCCTCTAGATCTACGTAAACCTTTTTTATTTCAAATTCGGCTAAATGCTTTCCAGCAAGCTCCTCTGGAAAAACAGTAAATACTACTTCTCCTATTAACAATGGCAAATCCTTATGTAAACCATCTTCTCTTTCAGGAGTAGCAGTTAAGCCTAACCTATATGGAGCTATGCTCATCTCTGCTATAGCCCTATATCCTAGAGAAGGTAGATGATGGGCTTCATCAAATATAATGAAAGCGAACTTGTTACCTATTTGATCTATGCGTGAATACGCTGAATCGTAAGTCGAAACCGTTATTCCGTTAATTTCCGCCTTCCCAGCGCCTAATATTCCTGAATCGAAATTTAAGTATTCCCTTATCTTTTCCCTCCATTGAAACATGAGGTCAATAGTAGGAACTACAATTAGAGTGGATTTCCTTATTTCGGCTATAGCCTTTAGCGCTACATAAGTTTTCCCTGCACCAGTTGGGAGGACTATTACTCCCCTTTTTCCAGCCTTCTTCCAGGCCTTTAGAGCCCTTATCTGATAGTCTTTTAAAATAACTTTGTCTTCTATGATCGGAAAGGGAATGAAGTCTGCTACTAAATCCTCGATTTTGACAGTTGAGAAGTAATCTAGAATCTCCTTATAATACATTCCAAGAGCTCTGTAGTTGCCTGTCTTAGGGTCTTTCACTGCCCTAGGAAACCATGAATCAATAATTATTGTACCTCCTTGGTATAAAATTCTAACCATAATGGATTTCTCATTTACATTTAAAAAAGTTAAACAACCCTTCTTGCTTCAAGTAGCTTACTTATGTCAGTTATTGGAGTCCCGTCTTTATCCATAATTTCTTGGAGAACTGGCGGTTTTTCCTTATAGAAAGGCATTCTTTGTGCTAACCTTTCCTCATAAGTTGGGATTAACTCGTTTTGATAGAACACTCCAAGTGGAATCCTGCTTCCCCATTCATGAGCCTTTATTATGGCTTTAGTGAACTTCTCTTCCCATTCCTCCTCCGCCCTGACTGTTGGATCCCAGTCCTTATCAAGCTTGTAAACTCTCTCTTGGTACCACTCCTTTGTATGTATATCGTTATATGTAGGACATGGTTGTAAGACATCAATGAACGCCGATCCCTTATGTTTCATAGCCATCTTTATTAATTCCTTTAAGTGCTTTACATCATATGAATATGCCCTAGCAACGAATGTGTAACCAGAAGCTAATGCAAGTAATAATGGATTTATCCCCTCATTTATGTTAGGCACTGGTAGACTCTTAGGCTTAAGACCTCTTTTCAGAGTAGGAGAGGCTTGGCCCTTCGTGAGCCCATAGACACCGTTATCATGAAGTATTATAGTGAAGTCAACGTTCCTTCTACCTGCATTCACAAAATGACCTGCACCTATTCCAAGGAGATCTCCGTCTCCCCCAACAACTAATATCTCCAAATTAGGGTTAGCCAGTTTAGCTCCTGTAGCATGTGGTATTACCCTGCCGTGTAGTGTGTGTATACCAAAGGTATTCACCCAGTGAGGTAACTTCCCAGAACACCCTATTCCAGAGAACACTACAAAGTCAGTTATTGGTCTCTCGCTTTCGGCTATAGCCATTTGTATTGCACTTAGTATTCCGAAATCTCCACATCCAGGGCACCAATCAACCCATTTATTAACCCTTACTTGGTTTAGCCTAAGCGCCACCCTTCACCACCACTTTTTCAACTTTCTTCTCTAATATCTGCTTCACTCCATTATATATTTCACTCTCAGTTATAGGCCTTCCATTCCACTTTAATATATAATGATCTGGACTTAAGCCTGTGTTTTGCCTCAATACTATCCCTGCCTGTCCTAGATAATTTGTCTCTATATCAATTACTACTTTCCCCCTTATTATCTTCTCTATATTCTTCGGGAAAGGACTAAACATCCTTACCTGGATGAAACCAAATCTGTACCCCTCGCTATTTAATTTATTTATTGCCTCCACAATAGCCCACTTATTTGAGCCCCAACTGTAAATTATGTAGTCTGGATTTTCTAATCCAAAGTAATTAAATTTCTCTTTCTCTGGAATTTCCCTGGACGCTAATTCCAATTTCCTCATCCTCTTCTCGTACATTTCTAGCCTCTCTTCAGAATCTTCCGTTATGTGCCCTTCCTCGTCATGTTCGTCTCCCGTAGTCCAGAATATGTGTTTAGAACCTAGAAATGCCCTCGGGCTCACACCGCTCTCAGTTATTTTGAACCTCTTATATCCATTGCCACTATTACCATCAACTATAATGCCTCTATCGATCTTAACCTTCTTAGGATCGAATTCACTCTCATCTGTTACCACAAATGCGTTTGCTAAAGCCTTATCAACTAGGTGAACTACTGGTGTTTGATATCTTTCTGCATAGTTAAAAGCCTTCATAGCATCATAAAATGCCTCAACGTGATCTCCTGATGCTATAACTATCCTTGGAAATTCGCCGTGTCCAGCAAACATTGGGAATAACAAATCTGCTTGAGAAGTCCTAGTTGGAAGTCCTGTTGAAGGACCTCCTCTCATGTAATATGTTATTACTATTGGGATTTCCACATTACCTGCATACCCCATTCCCTCTACCATTAAGGAGAAGCCAGGGCCAGACGTAGCGGTAGCAGCCCTTACCCCAGCTAGTGCAGCTCCATTAACCATTGTAACTGCTGATATCTCATCTTCTGTCTGTACAACTACAACTCCCCCCTTTTGACCATTTATTAAATCTATAACCTGATTACCCTCAATGTACACACTTTCATCGCTTGCAGGAGTTATTGGATAATATGTTTGTAGTCTCATGCCCCCAGCTATTTTACCTATAGCTATTGCTGTATTGCCATCAAGCAAAACCCTATGACCTCTAACCTCTACAGGGCTTAATTGCTTTCCATATTTTTCAAATGATGATACCAGATCATAACCGACCTTCACTGCCTCCATGTTTTGGTTCACTACTTCTGCCTTCCTCCCAAATGTCTCCCTAACTGCCTCTTCCATAAATCTCATGTCTAAACCTAATAAATAAGCAGAAGTCGAAACTGCAATGGTGTTTACAAACCTAGTTACTTTGCTCAACTGTGTTTCATTCAATCTTTTAGCTACAGTCCTGATTGCCTCATCATAGTTGACAGGTATTAGCTTTACTCCATTGCTCTCAGCAAACATCAGAGCACCTTGAACACTTAATGGAAAACCCTTTTCTTTGAGTATGTTTTCAATTCTCTTTTTCGTTCCATCCTCCATGCTTTGAACTTCAGAGACCTTCACGTTAACCTCTTGGGAATTATAAACAAGCATCCCCCCACTCTTGACTTCATAAAAGTGCTGAAGTACTGTTTCAGCGTCGTATGAAACTAATATATCCTTTTCATCTATAAGTGAGTTTACTGGGGTATCCCTTATTCTCATTTCGAAGTAACTGTGCCTGCCCTTTATATTGGAGAAGTACTCCCTCTTCCCGTATATATAATATCCAGCTTTGGCAACTGCCCTAGCGAATAAGTTGGCAGATGTATCAACTCCACTTCCCTGGGCTCCTCCTATCATCCACGTTATGTCCAAAACTTACCACTAGGTTAAAGTATTCGTAACAGAAAATATAAATCTAACAGCCTAAGTTTAAGTAAGTTAAGTCTCAATGGGAGAGTTACTCTAGCTATTAACACATTAATAACATGTTCAGTAATTGAATAATATTATCAATGTGACAAAGGAAGAGGGGAAATTTTAATAGAAAGCCAGTTTTTAGATATTAGAAGGCAAAGTTCCATGGAAATAATAGATCAGACTTTAATATTAATAGTAACAGGACTCATTGCTGGTTTAATTGGCTCTCTTTCCGGTTTGGGTGGAGGAGTTGTCCTCGTTCCATCACTCATCTTACTTGGTTATCCAGTTAAATATGCTACTGGTTCAAGTTTAATATCAACAATAGCCACATCAAGTGGAGCTGCTTCTGCTTATGTAAAGGACAGGATCTCTAATATAAGGATTGGGATAACTCTTGAAATAGGAACAACTACTGGTTCAATAGTAGGATCTTTACTAGCAGCAAAGGTAAATCCAGAAATTATCGAAATTATTTTAGGGATAGTCTTAATTTTCTCCTCCTTTCAGGGATTTTTCCTAAGGAGGAGCCACGAAGGGGGTAATCAAGATAAACTATCTAAGATATTAAAATTAAGTGGTAGTTACTTCGATGAAGCTTCAGGGAGAACGATAAGCTATCAAGCCTCTAATTACCTTCAAGGATTAGGGGTAATGTTTTTAGCTGGTGTCATTTCAGGTCTTCTAGGAATAGGATCAGGAGCACTTAAGGTAATAGGGATGGATTTAATTATGGGACTTCCCATAAAAGTTTCAACTACTACTAGCAACTTCATGATTGGTGTTACTGCTGCTGCTGGCAGTGGTATATATTGGCATGAAGGATTAATAAATCCCTATATAGCCTCTTTTGTTGCGATAGGTGTTTTACTAGGCTCTTATATAGGCTCAAAGACTCTGGTTAGAATGAGAGGGGGAAGTCTAAGGTTAATTTTCAGTGCAGTAGTTCTAATCCTAGGAATTGAAATGATATTGAGGTCTCAGGGATGGATATAGAGGACATTATTTCCCTAACTTTGAGACTAGGACTCTTACTGAGCATATCAATCATGACTTTAGGCTTTATACTTTCCTTAAATAATCCGATCCAATTAGATAGGGTTTTATATTTTAACACTTCAATAGTAACAACACAAAAACTAGTTTCTGGACTCATAAGCTTAAAGGGCTTTTACTTCATTATTTTGGGTTTAATAATTTTAATAGCGACACCAGTCCTCAGAGTCTTATTAATGGTAATTCAATTTCTGAGACAAGGAGAAACCACTTACTTTGCCTTTTCATTACTGGTTTTCATTATAATGATTATTGCAATTATATTTATCCCCTCCTTTATTCTCTAAAGTTTAATAAATGTAGAACCACTTTATTTTAAATTGCGTGTTCCCTCAATAATCTTAACTGCTCAGAGCAGTGATAGCGGTAAAACACTGATATCATCCAGCCTAGCTTACAGTCTCAAGAGAAAGGGGAAAAGAGTTGCTACATTTAAAGTAGGGCCAGACTTCATTGATCCTCAATATTTATCACTATCGTCTGAAAGTCCTAGTTACAACTTAGATCCATGGATAATGGGTAATGATGGGGTAATTAAAACATACTCGAAGGCTACTAAAGGAGTTGACTTTTCCATTATAGAAGGCGTAATGGGGGTTTTAGACGGTCACGAGTTTGGATCTAGTTCCTTAGATATTTCAAGTATTTTAGGTGTCCCTATAATTTTCGTGGTTGACTGCTCTAAAACTTATGCATCTACTGTATTGCCATTACTAGGATTGAGAAGTCTCGGATATGAAGTAGGAGGGGTAATAATAAACAAGGTGTCTAGCGAAGGACATTATAAATTATGCAAAGAACCTATTGAAAGATACAAGTTCAATGTCTTAGGTTATTTACCTAACTTAGCTAAAACCATTCCTTCAAGACATCTAGGATTAGTTACCGTAAACGATAATAAAGAAGCAAAGGAAGTAATTGAAATAGCATCTAAAGAGATGCAGAGAACTATCGATTTTGAAAAACTCCTTGAAATAGCCAACACAGCTAAGGAAATCAATTATGAGGAAATAAGGGGAGAAGAAATTGGAGGAAGAAAGAAGGCGTTAGTAGCATACGATAACTCCTTTTCCTTTTACTATCAGGATAATCTAGATTTTTTAAAGGAAAAAGGATTTGAAGTCGAGTTCTTTAGTATATTACTAGATGATAAAATACATGACGCTGATTTAATATACATAGGGGGAGGATATCCAGAGCTTCATTTGAGGGAGCTAGAGACAGCAAAAGTTAAGGATAAAATAAGGAAAATGGTATATGATGGTATACCTTTAATTGCTGAGTGCGGGGGACTAATATATCTTTCTAAGGAGGTTATAGGACTTGATAATAAGGTATATAAATTATCTGGGCTTCTGGACTTAAAAATATTAGTAAGGGATAAGCTCAAGCTAAGCTATACTGAATTGGAGTCCATAAGGGACAATCTAATAGGTAGTAAAGGCAAAATAATTAGGGGGCATGAGTTCCATATATCAAGGGCACTTCCTGAAAGAGATTTAAGCTATGCATTTAAAGTAAGAAGGGGGCATGGAATAAATGGCTATGACGGAATTTTAGTGGAAAATTCAATATCTAGCTATTCCCATTTCATGTTTAGATTTACGGAAATTGGTAGCCGCTTATTGAAAACAGGCAAGAAGTAATTATACTTAAATATTTGTATACCACATTAACGTTATGTATAAGAAGAGGATTTTCGATGAAATCCACGGTTACATTGAATTCAACGATTTGGAGTTGAAAATCGTTGAGACTCCAGTATTTCAAAGACTAAGGAGAATAAAGCAGACAAGTTCAGCTTACATGGTGTACCCTGGAGCAAATCATACTAGGTTTAGCCATAGTATTGGAGTTATGCATGTAATTGGGAGAATTGCAGAAAAACTTTTGAGGGAAGGAAAAATAAATTCCAAAGACGAAGTTCAACTAATGAGAATTGCAGGCATGTTACATGATATAGCGCAATTTCCCTTTAGCCATACCATAGAACAATATTATGTTAGTGTTAATGGGGACGAAGGTACTCACGAGAGTCTTGGGAGAATTGTTATAAGGGAAGATCCATATATAAAGACTATCCTGTCTGAAAATGGGTTTTCGCCAGACGAAGTTATAGAACTTCTATGGGGGAAAGGTAATATTTATAGCAGTTTTCTCAATGGGGATGTGGACGCTGATAGGATAGATTATTTGCTCAGGGATGCAAAACACACTGGCGTAGCATATGGTTTTATAGACATAGAGAGGTTAATAGATACAATTGATTTACAGGGAGATTTAATAACTGTCCACGAAAAGGGGTTACAAGCTCTTGAGAGCTTCTACTTGTCTAGGCTTCACATGTACCAATCAGTTTATTTTCACAAGACTATTGTAGCGTATGAGCTGTTACTACTCAAGATCTTTAAAAGACTCCTAAAATCAATTGATAGATTAAGAGAGTTAAGGGGAATAGATGGAATAAAGAAGATGATAATAAGCGATGAATTTTGGAAATGGGATGATTACTGGCTATACTCATTGATGTATGAGGCAATGAATTCAAAAGACATTGACGAGCAGACTAAAATGCTTATTAGCCAATATTACAACAGAAAAGGGCCAAAAGTTTTACTTGACATAACGTCTTTTATTAATAGAAGGGAGGAAATTGATGAGATAGGGAGGAAATTGATTTCCCTAGGTTTCAGTGAAGACGTTTTATATCCTTTCTTTGAAGAGATTGTTATAGTTAATAGGGAGGAAGCTCCAAAGATAAAGAGTCAAAGAGGACTTTTATACATAGACGAGCATGAAAAAAGCATTTTAGGTTTTCTAAGTAAGAAATTATTTATTCAGAGGATATATTGTGATAGGAGAGTTTACGATCAGGCATCAAGCCTAATTAAGTCATTAGTATAAAGGCGAAAGAAGTGAAATTGAAATTCGTGAAAGTTGGAAAGTTTATAAGCAGATTGAATAAATTCACATGCGTTGTTAATATTAACGGCTTCGAAACAAAAGTGCATCTACACGATCCTGGAAGGCTTGAGGAATTACTAATTCCAAACGCAGAAGTTTACTTAGCAGTAAATAAGGGGATATATCCTTATAGAATAATTGCTGTTAAGGCTGAAGACGAAACAGTTCTTCTTGATTCTTCTCTACATAATAACATCTTCGAGGAATACTTTAACCTAATTTTCCCAAATAGGAAGATTATCGGTAAAGAAATTCCATTAGGTAAAAGAAGAATAGATTTCCTTCTAGATGACAATACTTATGTAGAAGTGAAGGGGGTGACTTTAGTTCATGATAATGTAGCACTATTTCCAGATTCTCCAACAGAAAGAGGTAGAAGGCAAATAGCAGAACTTGAAAAAGTAAAAGGAAGCATTGTGTTTCTAGTTTTGAGGAGAAGAGCTGAGAGGTTTAGTCCAAACTGGAAAAAAGATCCAAAATTCGCAATAGAGCTTTTAAAAGCTCATAGAGATGGGCTAAAGGTAATTCCTTTCAAGGTTATAATAGAGTCCTTTGAAACGATTCCAATTGGGAGGATAGAGTTCTCCCCATATTTAAATTGAACTAAATGTCTTCTGTTTAATAAAGTATTGACCTTAACTAACCCTTACGTTAAATTCAATGTTTTAGATGAGGAGGTATTTAATTTACTGTCCATAGTAAAAAACAACGAGAACTTTGTTGTGTTACCTGAAATAGAGTTCATTAAATTAAACTCTATATCCACCGTAAATGTAAAGCGGTAATCGACTTCTTCTCAATGAAATATCTCAGACTGCTACTTTATTCTTCACATATTTTTCAAACATCGAATCAAGAAATTTTTCGTGCTCTTCTTTTCCTTTGCCATACATATTACAAATAGACAGCAAACCGCTAAGCCTTATCGTCTCGATTCTAGCCTCTTGCGTTAATTCAAATAACTCAGCTCTCAAATTAGCCTCCTTAGCTTTCATCAATAACAATTCCTTCAAAAGTTCCCTGCATCCACTCATATCTCTTCTTTTGGCTTCTAATAATAAAACTTATGTGCTTCTTTAACACTTTTAAAGTTAGGCAATAATTAATAGTTGAAGTATTATGAGGAATCAGCTATTATCCTTGTTAATGTTTGCTATCTCCATTATGGCTTTTGAGTTGGCAATTAGAATAGAAAATATCCTCATTTATTCATTAATTTCTACTCTTACCTTCTGGATTGCTATTATACTTCTCATACCTAAAAAATTCTGGAACTTAGTGATTGATGGTTATGGAGAAAAGAAGGTTTTTCTATTCACGTTCATACCATATTTAATGTTTCATTATTTCATCTATGGTGTTTTCTTAACTTCAGTTCTCTTTTTAGCTTCAGGCTATTTTCCCCTAGTTAGCTTCTTTCATATTGGTTATGGCTATTCAATACCTGAACAAGGAATATTAAATTACATTTATTGGATAACTTACAGTCCTGCAGTATGGATATTCATAAGCTATTTTGAAATAGACTTAATACCGTACTCATTATTTATGGGTTTCATAATTGCTCTATTAGTCGCGTCAAATGTAGCCAAATTATTCGAGATAAAGAAGTCGAAGGATAAATTAAAGAGGGGAAACGCAAGTATCCTGATAATTGGTCCATTTCTTGGCCTTCTGAGTGGGGCAGCCTGTTGTATTACCCTTCCAAATATAATAATATATGCATTAGTCACAGGATCAATAATAGCCACGCAAACAGCTTCGCTTATTTCATCTTCTCCAGCTTACTTTCTCCTAACATATTTTGCCCTCCCATTATTATCAGTGTTTGTGTTGTACACTAATCTAAATCAACTTAACTCTATTTCAAGGAAAATTTATAAGAAGAGCATGAGACTTTAATACTTTTTGCGATATAGTAAATTTAAATAATCTACTCCACTCTTCCATGAAATGTGAAGCAAATTATTCATTTTCTCAATTAATTCAAAAATCACCTTTTATTGTATGTATTTGTCCTGATCGTTTGCCCATATTGTTTCATTTCATTCATTTCTTTTTTAACGTGATCGAGTATGGCCTAGCTCTAACCATCCCTTTATTACTAGTTGATTTTCTTTGGGCTAAAGGTATTTTGCTTAATATCTTAGCTCCTTTCCAAACCTTTTCTGACCTCCTCCCCGCCATGAAGGGTTACAAGGGTGGATCATAGGTTTGTGGTTTACTGCCTTTTCATCACTTCATAGCTAGTGAATAAGGGCTATCAAGCTCCTTTTTCCAGCAGTAAAGCATGGGTCTTCAGCCTATTACCATCCCTCACTGAGAGGGAGCCCTCTGCTCCCAGATCCTAGAGACTATGGGATATGTAGAGCCCTTTTTGAGCATGCCCCTGGAGACGTTTTACTTCACATTACTTTAAAACTCTTTAAAATTCTAAAACTTCAAGGCCTTCCTTAGAAGGGGAAAGGCTTGTCGTTAATTTTGTCATTTCTTCCATTGGAAGTCCTCTTCATTAAATGAGTACTACTATAGTCAAGGCCAGTACTTCTTCATACTCTCAGAGTGGGCCCTACTTCTTTCAGAAAACTTCTTACATTCTTTCCTTCAGGGAAGGAGATTGGCATTTCCCTTTAACATGTAAATGAATCGTAAGGGGGATTTCAAAAAATCATTGCCTGTGCTTTAAAGTAATCTCTAAGGGAAGGAGACCATATCAAATACCTTACGCTAGTGAAACTAAAAACTCATTAAATCAATCTTCGTACATGATTTTATTACTTACAAGAACCTTGAAACTTCCCTCAGCTACGACTTCTCCTTCTTCCTTTTTAACTATTACACTGAAAGTTATGATTCCTCCATTATATTTTTCACTAGCTTTTTTATTTATAATCTCCAGTTCAGACCATATTGTCTCACCCACTTTAACCGGCTTCATGTATTTCATTGAAGATTCTAGGAGAGCTATAGCAGTTCCAGCAAAAATTAACCCAGAAATGCCGACTGCTATACTTGATATTAACATCCCATGAGCAATCCTTGACTTAAAAATGCTTCTCTTGGAGAAAATATCATCAACATGCAGAGGATTGTAGTCCAAAGTTATTCCAGCAAAACTGAAAATTTGAAAATCAGTTATCTTTATCCTGTACGAACTGAATTTTTGCCCAACCTCCACTTCATTAAAAGTATAAGACTTCATAAGTTACATAAAAGCCATTTTTAATAAATCTATCCTCCATAAATAAACTTCACTCAAGTTCTTGAATCAAGAGAGCTAGTAGTTTATATGTTATCCTAAATCTTTCTTAATTAAATATAGTTATTTTTATATTATTAGATTATATTAATTCGAATTAAAAGTAATTCTATATGGATCTCAAGTTAAGCTAATTAAACCAATCTTATACTATCCAATAATTGAGGTACTATTATCTCACTATTGGGTATCCTTAAGTATCTCTTGTCCTTTTCTAGCTCTCTTGCAAAGCCCCTAATTACCTCTAGCTCACCATGGTTCAAGATGATGTTTTTCGGTTTACTGCTCAAGTTGGCAATAAAGGCTTTCAATTGTTTTTTGTCTGAGTGACCCGAGAAGCCTTCTACAGATTTAACCTCCATTTTTACTTCTATATTTTCAACTTTACCCTCCTTACTTATCATTTGAAACTTCCTTTCACCGTTCTTTAATTTTCTCCCTAAAGTACCTTGAGCTTGGTAACTAACAAATATTAACGTGTTTTTTGGATCATCAGCCATAGCTTTAAAGAATTCTACTGACGCCCCTCCATTTAGCATCCCAGACGTAGCAAGAATTATTGAGGGTTCTCCCTTAGCTATATCCTCTCTGAATCCTTCAATCCTGTGGAAGTGTTCAGATGTAAATGGATTTTCATCGTTATATAGTGCTTCCTTGATTTCCCTTGAAAGCATATCTGGATATGCTGAGTGAATAGCGGTTATTTCATCTAGAATCCCTGTTATATAGATTGGCACTTCAGGGATCTCCTTCTTCTTCATCATTTCGTTTAAAACTATCATGATTTCTTGAGCTCTTCCAACAGCTAAAACAGGGATCAAAATTCTTCCAGATCTAGATATTGTTTGGGTTATTAAAGATCTTAATTCACTCTCAGCCTCATCTCTGCTGGGTTGATATTGAGCTCCATAGGTTGTTTCCATTATTAAGGTGTCGACTCTAGGAAACTCTGTATTAGCTTTTTCAAGTAATCTAGTCCTCCCAAACTTGAAGTCCCCTGTGTAAACTATGTTATGTACTCCATCTCCTATATGAAGGTGTGCCATTGCGGAACCAATTATATGTCCTGCGTTGTAGAAGGTTAGCCTTATGTCAGGGGTTATATCAGTAACTTCCTCATAATCTAACGTTATAGTGTGTAACAACATCTTCCTGACTTCCTTTGCACTGTAAGGTAGTGGTTCTCCCTCTCTATTTGCAACATCCAACAGATCTAGTTGCATTAATGACATTATATCTCTAGTTGGTTTAGTAACGTAAACAGGCCCCTCATAGCCGTATTTAAAGAGTAATGGAACCATTCCGCAATGATCAAGATGCGCATGGGTTACTATAACGGCATCTAATTCCTCTAGGTTAACTTGATCGATGTCTAATCTTGGAAATAATTCTTCACCCCAAGAAGAACTAGGGTTTACGCCAAGATCAAGGAGAATCTTACTTTCCTTTGTTTCAAGCAAAACCGATGACCTTCCCACTTCACTAAATCCTCCTAAAGCAGTAACCCTCACGTAATTATTTTTGAATAGTAGATGCCTGTGAATTCTCTCCCCAAATTGCCTTAACACCTGTAACCTGTATTCAGCTTCGTTTATTAAGTGGGCGTTTACTGTTTCAAGCATTTTAGATTGCATTGGTGGCTGCTTAACAAATACAGGTCTCCAATTAGTTTCCGCAAGTATTTTCTGATTTATAATGTCTTTTTTAGATACTGGTCTTTTCGTGTAAACTATTACGTCTCCCATTATTTCGTCGAATTTCACATTTGTAACTTGGTTTTCCTCTCCTACTAACTGTCTTATTATCTCTGCTGTCTCCTCCTTGTTTTTCCTTACTGAAGGGTCTGCCCTAACTACTATTCTCTTTTTAAGTATTTTAGCTAACTTCTTTATTGTATCAAAGGAGTTGGTAATTATTGAAGGCCTCTTAACATATATTACTAAGTAAGGCCCTTCATACTCTAGTCTAGTCACCTCAGCTTCCTTAGGTAGCTCTTGGAAAATTAGTAATAGCGAATTTTCTTGCTTATCAACCAAAAATTACACCTTCCTTATGGGAAAATCATATTCCCTGCTTCCACTTTTATCTATACTAACAACCATTACGCTTTCTCCGGTATATGCATCTCTCTTTATAGCATTAATTATCGCTCTCCTAGCTAGGTCTACTGCTTGATCAATTGATAGGTCTTCATTATATTCATCTTCTAATACCCCCATAGCTACTGGAGAACCAGAGCCAGTTGCCACATATTTCTCTTGAGTAAATGAGCCGTAAAGATCTAAACTGAAGAGTACTGGGGATTCATCGTAGCCTCCTATGATAAGTTGAACGTAATACGGAAAATATTTATTAAACGACAATATATTAGCTAAATAAGTAACTATTGATTTTATACTAGTCGGTAATTGACCATACATTTTATTAAAATTATATCTTACCTTTATTATATCATAGAGAAATTGAGCATCTGCAACTCCTCCTGCTGTAGTTATAGCTATCCTGTTATCTATCATTAGTATTTTCCTTACTTTCTTGTTTGCAACCATATTTCCTGAAGTTGCCCTTCTGTCTGCTGCCAAGACTACACCTTCCTTAACGACCATTCCAATAGTCGTAGTACCCTTTTTCGCACTATTAAAACCTTCCAAGAACATACACCTCTGTTCAGAATTCAACTGATAGTTCACCCTATGACCTTAAAAATTTTTGCAGAAACTTGAGAAAAGATGCAAGCAAAGTTTAAGTCTCATGATATAGAACTGCCAAAGAAGGTCGTTGTTGGAGATGACATAATATATAGCTTACCAGAGTACTTGAACAGCCTTGCATTGGAAGGACCTTATGTCATTGTTTGTGGAAGCAATAAAACAAAGGATGTAGCTAAGGAAGTTTCTAGTTACCTTAAAGACTTCCACATATTTAATATTAGTATTGCTAATATAGAAGCCGTGGAAAGTGTTGAAACATTAATAAGGGAAACAAGATCAAAGACTGTTATAGGGGTTGGAGGGGGAAAGGCCATAGATGTAGCAAAGCATTCAGCATTCAAAAGCAACACAAAATTCGTATCTTTACCTACTTCTCCATCTCATGACGGCATTACTTCTCCTTTTGCATCAATTAAAGGACTAGGAAAACCGATCTCAGTAAGGTCTAAGATGCCTGAATTAATATTCATAGATCTTAAAGTCCTGTATAGTGCACCACAGAGACTGATTAGGGCAGGATTTGGTGATGTTCTTGGAAAATTTACGTCAGTTCTCGACTGGAAGCTAGCCCATAAATTACATGGGGAGTATTATGGAGGTTATTCAGCCACATTGGCACTAATGTCGGCTAAACACATTTATAAGAGTACTAATATAATAAAGAAAGATTATAAGGAGGGCTTAAGGATCTTAGTTGAGGCATTAATAAGCAGCGGGGTAGCCATGGGAATTGCAGGAAGTACTAGACCTGCAAGTGGCTCGGAACATTTGTTTGCACATGCAGTAGAGGTATTGGCGAAAGAAAAAGATCTACTACATGGTGAACTAGTCGCTTTAGGCACTATTATGATGGCTTATTTACATAATATAAGTTGGGCTAAAATCAGGAAAAAAATGAAGGTTATCGGACTGCCTGTAAAGGCTAAGGAAATTGGATTAAGTAATGAAACAATCATAAAAGCCTTAACAATGGCACACTTAATAAGACCTGAAAGGTATACAATACTAGGGGAAAGGGGATTAACAGAAGAGGCTGCTGAGAAATTAGCTATCGAGACTGGAGTAATAGATTGAAGTAAGATCATGAATTTATAAAAGTTCTCCTTAGTGATCCACTCTTTGATCACCTTTTACACACTGTAATGAAAAGTCCTTGTGAAATCTAAAACCTATGGAGATTCAATTAAATCTAGTAAGGTTAAATTAATTTGCTTTGACTTAAATTAATTAGTGATTAGAATTGAAGTCATTGTGGTTCATAAGGACTCTGAAGTTATACCTTTCATATTTTGAAGCAGAGAAAATACTAAGAAGATACTTGGTGTTAGGGGCCTTTGATGGATTACTAGTTTCACTCTCAATAATAATTGCCTCCTCAATATCAGATAGCTTATCAAGTCTAAACCTTACTGTACTGGCGGGAGTTATTAGTATAGTTCTTGCATCTCTTTGGTCAACCCTAAGTGTCGAAATAAATGAACTAAGAGTTACTTATAGAAAGTTGGAAAAACAACTTTTAAGACCTCTCAAAGGAACAGTATTTGAAAGGGCTTTCATAATTACCTCTATTATAGCTACGCTAACTCATTCACTCTCCCCTTTAGTCGGATTGCTTCTCCTTATAGTATTTAACTTGACTAAAGGCTTATTATTCACCATAATATTATCATCTCTCATACTTTTCTCCTTGGGATTGCTTTACGGTGAAAACTTAAGAGAAAACTTGCTTTCAGGAGCTTTGATGATATCCTTTGGACTCATATCGTCTTCAATAGTAATAATCCTTGGAGGACATATTTAATCTTCCAATATCCTTGACTTACCTAGCTAGATTAATGTTTAAACTCGATGAAAAATGACATGATCATGGATTTCTAACTTAATAGAAAACTCAGATTTTTAAAGATAAGCAAATCCTAGTTCCTTAAGTAAAGCTAAGAACTGGAGGTTTAAGTGAAAACACATTAAATCTTATGAAGGTAAAACGTTCATTTAGCTAACTACATCGAATCATAAACCTTCTTGATTGCTTAGGAAGGAACAAGCCATTTACCTTCCTTATACTTAATAGGATGGTGGGAGAAGAATCTAATGAATTTTGGGTCTACCGTCTAAGGGCGTGGCAGGTTTAAACATCTTATTATTTTAACTCAAGATCCTCCCAAATTAATGGAAGTAATAGATATTTATTGATATCTCCTATTTCGGCTTCAATCTCAAATCCCTTTCCGCTCCCTACTATATTTAAGGAATTTATGTTTCCTAGGAAGGCTAAAGCCTTCTTCAGTTTTTCGCTCTTCAACTTCTCCTCCCTTATTCCTCTAATGGAAATATATATTCCATTATCGTATTTTGCAATCTTCACATTGCTAACTATTGAGTTTGAGTCCACAGATTTTATTAATTTCCTAATAACGTCCTCTATCTTTATTGGTATCTCAAAGTTGGAGAGACTAAATGGAGGTAAATATAGTTTAATAGAACTAACCTTTGTTTTGGATTTCCCAATTATATCTAAATCAAGAAATAGGTGCGTCGATGCATTTAGGTTAACTGCCTTAGTAACTACTTTAATAAAAACTAACTCTCTCTTTTTCCTATAAAACTCTTCTTCTATTTTCTCTAGATCCAATGAACTTAAAATCCCAGAGAATACAATCATGAGCTTTATATTGTATAAATCGTGAAGCTTTTCATCTTTACTATAAGATATCACGAATGCCTCTCTTATCCTGCTCCTTATCCTGTTCGCTATATAATAAATTAACTTTAGAACTGCGTTGACGGAATGAGGAGGTTTTGCAATTCTTATCCATTCACCGTATTCATTAAATATAATTGCATCTTCTATAGTCTTACTTTTTATAGTAGTTCTCTTTATAAATCTAGCAGCCTTTCTGAAAGGGTTCATTCAAATAAAAGTGCAGTGGGAATTAAAATACTTTAACATTTGGAAAACTCACTATACTAAGAACAAAACTCTAACTCTCTATCACTTAAAGCAAACTGCTACCCCCAGACAAGAACATCAAAATTTTTCATATATCTTATATAGATATTCTTCTATAAAATTACTTCACATAAATAAATATTAAGTGAAACAATTAATATCTAAAGAATTGCTACACAGCGTTCTATCATTAACAATTTTTATAAAGAAATAAATAATATAGAATTATTAATTTTAATTAATTATATTAGATAGTTAATTTTCTCCTGAAATTAGATAAAGATTCTGATATTTCTATAGCCTTGTCTGGATCTTCCTCCACCAAAGTACCTGTAACCAATGCATCTGCACCGCTTTCTGCTAATCTTAATGCCTGCTCTTTACTTCTAATGCCCCCTCCAACAATTATATAGATGTCTTCGCCACATGTTTTCCTCAATATCTTAACCATTTCAGCATCAACCGGTTTTGGAGATCCAGAGCCTGCCTCCAAGTAGATATACTTCATTCCAAGCATTTGAGCTGCTAATACATATGAACAGGCTAACTCGTAATTCTCAAAAGGTATTGGTCTTGCCCTTCCTATATGGGCTGCTGTTCCTCCATAACCTATGATTAAGTAAGCAGTAGGGATTGTTTCTAGGTTTAAGGCCCTAATTATTGGAGCTGCCATTGTTTGTGCACCTATTATGAAATATATATCGTCAGAGTTAAGCATTGACATGAAAAATATAGCGTCTGCGTTTCTCGAGATCATGTTTATATTGCTAGGAAAAATTATAATAGGTAAATTACTTCTCTTTAAGCTCTTTATAACCTCGTCCAAGTTGTAACTGTTTACTCCCAGAGTTCCACCAACGAGAAATGCCTTTGCTCCTGCCTTTCCAAATTTCTCTGCAATTTTCTCAGCCTTCTCGAAGTCAGTCTCATCAGGATCAACCAAAACAAAGTGAGAGACTACACCCTCCCCTCTGATTTCATCCAAGTATCTCTTGACTTTTGCATTAAACATGATTCCTAACCTATTTCAGCTCCTTTTTCAGCATAAACATCAATGAATTTTCCATAAATGTCCACTTTACCATAAACTTGAGGCACATTCTCCATTTCATATATTAAATGACAGTTTCCACATCTGATTTCTGCCTTCCCGTTTTTAACGTTTATTTCAAGCGTTATTTTTCCACATCTAGGGCATTCGAACATTTTAGGTAGCTTTGGTTTAGGTTTAAGTGGCTTACTTTTTCTTTTTCTTCTTCCCGCCAATAGGCTCCCCTCTACTCAAACTTATCGATATCCCTATATATACCATAGTGACTATTACTACAACTAACGAAGACAGGAAAACCAATTGAACGTCATCCATCCATTTCACCTCCTTATTTCTCTAATTATTCCTGAAGTATCAGCTATTAAGACTAAGTCTACTAAGTTATTACAGAAAATTCCAGTCTCCACAACGCCTGGAATAGCTTTAAGATGTAAATCCAGTCTACATGGGTCTAAATCTTTTTTCAGAGGTATTGCATCTATTATTATATTGCCATTATCTGATATTACTGGACCTCTTTTTAAATTACCTTTTCTTATCTTCACTGAAAAGCTACTCGAGAGAGATGGAATTATAAATGGAAGGGAAAATGGAACTACTTCAATTGGGATTGGGAAATTAGATGAGAGTCTTTTCACTTCCTTGCTCTTTTCACCTATAAATATTCTCTTTTTCGAATTAAAGGCTAGCACTTTTTCCCTGAGGAACGCTCCTCCCCCGCCTTTTAGAAGGTTTAACTCATCGTCTATCTCATCAAAACTATCAATATATAGATCAATACCACCATTAATCGAAAAAGGAGACAAGACTAAACCGCCCATTTTAGAAACAGCCTCCTCAGTTTCAAGGGAGCTACATATAAATTTCTTTCCTTTAATCATATTAAATTCGTTCATAAGCTTTACTAATTCCATAACAGTAGATCCAGTTCCAAGACCTATTAATTCCTCTCGCTCTATCATTTTTAGTACTTCCTTGGCAACAATCTTCTTAGAATCCATATATAGGATTAACTCAATGAATTAATAAAAGCGAAGAATATTTGAAAAGGTAATAACCAATCTGAGATTAACGAAATATAAAAAAGGGACTTTGGAAAAAATTATAACTGCTATTAATACTTTAACACATGCGGGGGTGCCCGAGCGGTCAAGGGGGCGGACTCAAGACTTTTGGGGGTTATCCGCTGGCGTAGGCCGTCCGGGGTTCGAATCCCCGCCCCCGCACTCATTCCATTTAATAGCTATAACGCAAAAGTATAACAAGTAATTTTTCAAACAAAAGATAAATTTGAAAAACAGTAAATATGTATGAGAATAGAGATTAGAATTCTATAGTAACTCTCATGGGGTATTTTTATCAATCCTTATCTCATTCTTTTAAACGCCATTCTGTTTAAGATTAATGTTTTCGCTTAAATCCTATATGAAGTGTTTGCTCTTCTTCAATTTTTAGTATATAGTAGGTTCGATTTTCTATTAGTTTAAGTACCGATTGACTTAATATACCCTACTGAATGATATAGTAGATGGTGAGAAATTTGAAAGTAGGTATCTTGGACTCTACTTTGAGAGAAGGAGAACAAACCCCAGGAGTAAATTTCACTTATGAACAAAGAGTTGAAATTACCAAAGCTATAGCTAAATTAGAACCTTCAATGATAGAGTTAGGTCATCCATCAGTATCTAAGGATATCTATAATGGAATAAGGACTGCCGTAAAATTAAAAAGAGAAGGAGAAATAAACAGTAAAATAGAACTAGTAGCTCACTCTAGGTGTGTTAGGGACGATATAGAGACTGCTTCCCAACTTGAGGTAGATAGAGTTGCTATGTTTTTCGGTGTAAGTCCTATTCATCTAAAGGCAAAGCATGGGGTAAGTCCAGAGAAGGCTTTGCAAATAATTGGGGAAAGCGTTGAGTTAGCCAAACAACACGGAGTTAAAGTAAGGCTAACTGCGGAAGATGCAAGTAGAACAAGCTTAGATTTCCTAATAAAGGTTGCAAAGGTTGCCAGGGACGCTGGCGCTGACAGGATTGGAATAGCTGATACAGTAGGCGTTTTGAATCCATTAAAAACTAAGGAATTGTTTAGAAACCTTATTGAAAAAGTCCCTGGAGTAGAATATGATATCCATGCTCATAATGATTTGGGTAATGCTGTGGCAAATAGTTTAGCCGCATTCGAAGGAGGTGCAACAATTATACATGCCACTATTAATGGTCTAGGTGAGAGGGTGGGGATAACTCCTTTACAGGTAATAGCAGTAGCACTAAAGATACATTACGGTATTGAAGTTGTTAGGCTTAATTATATACAGGAAGTCTCTAGGATAGTTGAGAAATACAGTGGAATACAAATTCCCGTTAATTTCCCAGTTTCTGGGGAATATGCTTTTGTTCATAAATCAGGAGTACATGTTGCTGGAATACTTAAAGATCCAGAAACTTATGAGCCTTTCCAACCAGAACTTATAGGTAGGGTAAGAGACTATGTTATTGATAAATACACAGGAAGACACGCACTTAAAGCTAGATTCGAGAAATTAGGTGTTAGCCTCTCTGATGATGATTTAATGAAAATACTTAAGAAAATTAAGGAGGCACAAGGAACTAAATTCTTTAGAGATGCGGAACTATTAGAACTAGCAGAAGAGATTACTGGTAAAGTCCTAAAGCCTAGGCCTCCAGAGCAATTGGAAGCTGTAATTGCAGTGAAAGTAGATTCAAATATTTATACTACAAATGTTACGAGGAAATTAACGTTAATTGAAGGGGTTACAGAAGTTATGGAGATAACAGGAGATTACGATGTAATAGTTAAGGTGAAGGCCAGAGACCCTTTTCACCTCAACCAAATAGTCGAAAACATTAGGGAAATAAAAGGCGTAGTATCCACAATGACTTCATTAATACTTAAAAAGATTTGAACTACAAGTAAACTTGATCTCTGTTGCACCAATCTGTCGAGTTTGTTGCTCTCGACCCTTAACATTACTTTTGAGTGTTTACTCATGGCATCACTTATCCTTGCTTTTAATCAGTTTTATGCAAGTGATCATTGAGACTCGTCCAAATCACTACAAATCGAGGAGACATCTGAGTCGTGAAATATAAAGACATACTCACTGAGGTAGGAAACACCGTGGAGTGTTGTCAAGCTCACAGAGATACTAAAGTCTCAACTAGTGCAAGTAGTAGAAGTCCCAGAATCTTACACTTCATCACCGAACTCATGGGTAAACACAGTATTATCTAACCTTGCATTATACACATTTTTCGCAAGAGCCCAAGGAATATAAACGTCTTCATTTACTATCATCAATAACTAGAAGAAATCATTAGTTTTAAGGATGCAATATTAGATCTAAGAGATTAACCATTAACTGCCTTCATGGTAAGGAGTAGAGCGCTCTCAAATTGCATGGTTCTCTTATGAAGAATCTTAATGCAAGTGAAATCATTATTTCCCAAAACCTTTTAATAAAAACCATATTTTAATATTGGGACGAGAAAAGAGGAGGATGAACGTGAGTAAGCCATCATATGTGAAATTTGAGGTACCTTCAGATCTAGCTGATAAGGCTCTTGAAGCACTAAAGAAAGCTAGAGAAGGAGGAAAAATAAAAAAAGGTACAAATGAGACAACTAAAGCTGTTGAAAGGGGAATAGCAAAGCTAGTATACATCGCAGAAGATGTGGACCCACCTGAAATAGTTGCTCATTTACCTGCTCTGTGTGAAGAGAAAAAGATTCCCTATATATACATAAATTCAAAGAAGAGAATTGGTGAAGCTGCTGGCTTACAAGTAGGTGCAGCTGCTGCGTGCATAGTGGAGCCAGGGGAAGCAGCAGAACTAATAAGCGAAATAAGGAAGAGGTTAGAAGAATTAAAGATTAAGAAGTAATTAGTATCTTCTCTCTACTACAGATTTAACAAGTTTTTTTAGGTACTGCATAGCTTCTTCATCTTTAGGTGTTATCCCTTCCAAGTGATCTAAAGCTGTATTTGCATATCTCTTGGACATGTTTATTGCATAATCTAAAGAGCCTGTTCTCTCTATAATTTTTACTACTCTTTCAAAATCACTAATTGAGCATAACTTGTTCCCTAATACTCTTTCTATCTCCTTCCTCTCCTCCTCGTTTCCAAATTCCATAGCCTTAATAATCAAAATAGTCCTTTTTCCTTCTCTTAAATCGCTATATTGAGGTTTTCCAGTTATCTCAGAGCTTTCAGTTAGACCTATTATATCGTCTCTTATTTGAAAAGCTATTCCTAAGTTTAATCCATATAATTCCGCCCTAGATATTTCTTCCTCATTTCCTGTCGCAATTATTGCACCAATTTTAGATGATGCTGAAAACAAGTAAGCGGTTTTCTTAATGATTACATTTAAATAGTCCTTCTCTCTCAGCTCGCCTAATGGTTTGCTTGAATAAATTATATCAAGTGCTTGCCCCTCTGAAACCATTATTGATGCATCAACAAATACTTTTAATGCCTTTACTAATAAACCTGAATCTATATTAGCTTTAGAAAACTTCTCAAAGGCTTTGGAAAATAATAAATCGCCTGCAAGAATTGCTAATGGTATTCCCCATATAACATGAACCGTCTTTAGTCCCCTTCTATACTCATCTTCATCCATTATATCATCATGAATTAACGTGAAATTATGGAAAAGCTCAATACCCGCAGCTAATGGAAGTGACCATTCAATGTTTCCACCTAAAAGGGATGAAAAAGCAAGAAGTATTAACGGTCTCAGTCTTTTGCCTCCTCCCCTTAGTAAATGGGATGATGCCTGGTAAATAACTTCAGGTTCACCCTTCAGTGAATTTAAGACCTCTTCATCTATTCTTCTTTTTAAATAGTCCTGATCAAACATTTCGTCTCACCTCCTTAATATATTTCTCTATATCTATTCCCCTATCTATCATCCACTGCCTTAAATTTCCTATAATAACTAAAGGAGTTCTCCGTAAATCACTTATATCCTTACAGCCTGTAAGAAACATAGTGGATTTCAACTCAAAAATAACTTTATCAATTAGGTCACTTAAAAAGGAAGTTCCATTACTTACTGCCTTCAACGCTGGAAGTGCGAAGCCAGCTAGGTTAGCACCAAGGGCAAGTGCCTTTGAAGCTTGAATTCCATCTCTAATTCCACCACTAGCTATTATCGTGGAAGTCCTAGAGGCCCATCTTACCTCCATTATCGAACAAGCAGTAGGTATTCCCCAATCTAAAAACCTTCTAGCACTATTTGCCCTCTTAATTCCCCTTCTTTCTCCTCTGTACATTTCAACTGCGACCCAGCTAGTCCCTCCCTTACCAGATACATCAAAGTGTCTAATTCCAATTTTATCAAAGAGAGAGGCTACTTCATAAGAAATACCATTTCCTGTTTCCTTAATAATTATGGGTACACTTATCCTATCTTTTAGCTCAGCTATTCTATTAATAATTTCCTCGCCATAATCAGGTTCTCCTTCAGGCTGGAAAAGTTCTTGAGCTGGGTTAAAGTGTATTGCTATTCCGTCTGCTTCAACCATCTCTATTGCCCTCTCAATCTCTTTCAATCCATAACCCCTTGCTATTTGGGAAGCTCCTATGTTTGCTAAGACTGGGACGCTTTTAGCTGATCTCCTCATGACCTTAAAAGTCTCTTCTAGCTCTCTGTTTTCAAGTGCAGACCTTTGACTTCCAACACCTATTGCTATCCCCTTTTGCTCGGCAACAATACCTAAATTCTCATTTATTTTCCTTAACTGCTCATGACCTCCAGTCATACCGGTTATAATAAGAGGTGCCTTAAGCTTCTTTCCTAAAAACGTTGTATCTGTATTTATTTCTTTAAAGGAAAGAGAGGGAAATGCCTGATGAACAAATTCAACATATTCAAAGTAATTTGATGAAAATCCCTCTACCTTTTCCGTTAGGCAAATCTCTACATGTTCCAACTTCCTACTTCTAGTACTCATAACGATTAATAACATGTTAAAGTTAAAAATTCAGTCTAGCTTTATGGAATTAAGGAACTTGACCATTTAGATCTCCACTTTTCACTTTCATGTTAGAGCTAAGAGCAGAAATGCTTTAATTATCCAGAAGATTACTAATTCTAGTAGGAATTTTCACATATTTAGTGTTTCCGATTAATACATTAATTTCTTAACTACTAACGTACGTAACTCTACAAACAATAGATCAAAAATTACCTTGCTTACCCTCAGAGATTATTTTTACTTAGAAATTTTAGATTTAACAGTTAAAGGTAAAAATTTCCCTAGATCTCATGGCTTACACCTCTTTACAGGTGCTAATCTATCTAATTATCTCACAATAAATCAGTCAATATAAACCCTCTATGACAATGAAGAAGGTATTGCTTTATGAAACTTATAAATAAAAAGGGAAACGCTGGAATTGTCGTTATAAAACCACTTCCCTATAGGGGCTTGAGGTGCAGAGTATACCATTGACCACAAGGAGTTCTCCGCAACGTTTAGATCCTCTAAGCTCAATTTGCCCTCCTCTAGCGCCTTAAATGCCTTTAGTGGCAAGAAGCCAATGAAATGTATTAATGAGGAATCTATTAGTGATTCTCTCATTTTTAATTCGCTGTTGATTAATAAACTCCTTAAAGATATGTAAACGTTAAACAACTTTACCGGCTTTTCTCCCTTTCTAGCTAATATTGAACTTGATAATAAGGAGGAGCTCCTCAAGGAATTTATAACTCCCGTCTCATCCATTGATGAATCTATTAAATTATAAATGTCATTTAGTTCCTCTTCTGTAACAACTCCTTCAAACTCCTTTATTAGTAGTCTCTTTATAGCTTCGCTTAAAAAAACATGCAATGAATTGACAGGAAGATAAGGTTCTACTTTTGAGCAGTAAAAACTAACATTTATTCCCAAAGACTCCTTTACCATCTCCAAGAAGTTATTATATATTCCCTCACAACTATCCCTATTTTTCTTTATTTCTACTTTTACGGTATAAACATCTTTAGTCATTATTATTAGAAATGGATTGTTGATATTTTTTAAGGGGATTCCAAAGGTTAAGACAGGTATCTTTGAGGAAAAAATCAAATATGGAACCCCATTGCTAAATAACCAACTACGCTCTTCTTATCACCTGAGGTATCCCCAGAAGTTGCGTGGCTAAAGAGTTCAGGTTTTAAATCAAGCTTTTTAGCTAGTTCAATTACCGTCATGATAGGGGCGAAACCACACATAGTTACTTCATTTAATGCTAAATTATACACTTTCCTTGAATCCAATTCCATTATTGCCTTTATAGCTTTATCATCCCTCTTAATTGTTACTTCATGAGGCTCATAGTGATTCATGTCAGAGCTAGCTATTACAATGATTTTATTATTCCTCTTGATTACCTCATATATTGCCTCAGCCAACCTCTGAGATACCTCGTGGGTTTGCATTAAAATTGAAATTGCCACTATCTTAAATTCCTTTAAAATATACTGCAAAAAAGGTAATTGAACTTCGATCGAGTGCTCATATAAATGCGCTTGTTCATCTGGTGTAACTATTTCAGCCAACTCAATTATTTCCCTTGTTATCTCCTTATTTACTTTAACAGAGCCTAATGGTGTTAACCACTCACCCTCGGGATATATAGATACTTGTGATCCTAAACCTGTATGGTTAGGACCTATTATTATAACCGTCTCAGGTTCTGCTTCTTCAGCCATCCTATAATAGCAATGAGAAGCCACTGGTCCACTATATATATAACCTGCATGTGGACATATAAAAAGTAAATACTTCCTTTCTCCTCTTTTATCAAAATACGGTAACTTTCCTGGACCTAGAGGGTGCTTAAAACACCACTCTATCTGATTAAGAAGTTTCCTCTCCGATGATTCATAAAAAACTCCTGAAACTGCAGGATATCTTTTTCCTATCCCACTTTCACCTCAAATTCAGCAACGGAAACTGGCAAATTAGCGTTTGGATCAATCTCTTTTCTTTCTCTTAAGATTTGCCTGGCTAAAATCCAGTAAAGTAACGCAAGTGATTTCCTTCCCTTATTATTTGAGGGAATTATTAGATCTACCATGTCTGGTTTTGCGTCTGTACTAGCGAAAGATACTATTGGAATTCCAACTTCGGTAGCTTCCTTTATAGCTTGAATATCAATTTTGGGGTCAGTCGCAATTAATACTTCTGGTTCTATGTAATTGTTTAACCTTGGATTAGTGAGGGTTCCTGGGACAAACCTTCCTATAATTGCTTGACCTCCTATAATCTTAGAGAACTTCTCCACTGGAGTAAATCCGTATTGTCTAGAAGAAACTGCTAGTATTGATGAAGATGTGAACCTACTTATAAACTTTGCAGCTATCCTTAATCTCTCGTCGACCTTCCTTATATCTAAAACGTATAAACCTTCTGGTCTTACTTTATATACAAACCTTCTCATGTAACTAGTACACATATGCGTTCCTATATGAATACCAGAAGATAAATAGTCGTCAAGAGGGATTAATAATTCTATTCCCTCTTTCTCTGATGAGATAATTTCTGCCCTTTCCTCTGCAGTGAGTTCTCCTCCTTTTTCCTCTTCGCTCATTTGCTTCTCACCTATACTGGTCTATTATAATTCACTGTTTCAAATATTAGGTCTACATGTGACATTAGCATCCTCCTACAGCAAATTCTTTTAACATTTAAGGAATCTAATACAGCGTTTACTTCCTCACCTCTATATACCCTTTCCTTAAATTCGTCCCATTTGTCTCCTATTAATGACCCACAAGTAAAACATCTAACCGGAATTATCAATCTCTCACCTATATGATTTTTGTCTCCACCTCCTAGCGCTATATCTCATCCATTTCTCAGGTTCTGTTTGCCTTGGATCTCCAGCCAACATTGTTCTATCATAGTCTAAATAAATCTTCTTCAATTCCTCGCTGTTAAAATATTTAACTAATGCCCTAGCTATAGCAATTCTAGATGCTTCTGCTTGACCCATTATTCCTCCTCCCCTTACCTCTACTTTAATGTCAACCTTATTCCTTAAATTTTGTGCCAGAAGTAATGGCTCCTCTATCTTCATTCTAACTAAAGCTGGTCTAATAATCTCCAAGGGGACGTTATTTATTAACACCCTTCCCTTGCCCTCATTTACTATGCACTTAGCTCTAGCAGTCTTCCTTCTCCCATAAGCAATAACCAAGGTACTCATACTCTTCCACCTAGTTCCCTTGATATTTCCTCAAGCATTACATACTTGGACTTCAATCTAGCTTTGCTCGCCTCAGGAAGAGAGACCGGATTGCTATTTTTAAATTCATCTGGTATCCCAACGTACACTTTCAATCTCGATAACATTTCCTTCCTTGACTTGTTTTTAGGTAACATGCCTCTTACCGTTCTCTTGAAAATAGATACAGAGTTTCTTGGCCTTCTTATTCCGTGCTTTTCTGGATTCCTTAAAGTTCTCACTTCAAACAATAATCTATATCCCTTGATAACCCTCTCCTTTTTGCCGCTTACTATTATTTTCTCAACATTGAGAACAATAACTTCGTCTCCGCTTATTAACATTTTAGCAACTCTAGAGGCAAGCCTCCCTAATATGAGGTCTTTCCCGTCTATAATTATTTTTCCCATACTTAAGTCACCAATGTCTTTTTATCATATTTCTCGACTATTGTACTAACATTTGGAGAAGTTAGTAGATAGGCATTACCTTTATTCTTTATTATCTCTTCGTAAGCTTTTCTAGAATATGATATTGCCAAAACATTTACAGCTTTCCTGAGCTTTCCTCCTCCTAACACTTTCCCTGGTATTACTAGCAATTCCTCTGAACCAAACCTGTTAAATTTACCAATGTTAACAACAATCCTCTTCCTTCCTCCAGTTACCATTTTCTGTGCTACAATCTTCCAAATTCTTCCTTTAAGTTTCTCAATTCTTCTCTTATACTTCCTCAAAACTAAATTAGTTGTTCCCACTCTCCTCAACTTGACCCTCCTCTGTTTTATTTAACCACTCCTCAAGCTGTTGAACCTTGCTTCTAATTATTTTTGCTGCCTCCATTAATATTCTCTTTGGTGTCATGCTTCCATTGCTTTCTACCCTTAGTATTAACTTGTCTTTCTCATAATTTATCGTTACGTCTTTACCACAAACCTTTAGACACTCTTCACACAATATACATGCATACTCGTTTAAGACTTCTATTTTCCCATTAACTAACCCGAAGACATTACTTGGGCAAACTTTCATTGCTATTTCTAAGCATTTGCTTTCAGGATTAACTATTTTCACACTTGGGTAATATCTATGTGTGGCTATACTGGCTGCACTCCACTTTGCATGCTCCTTTCCTCTTCCAAGCCTTAACTTAGCCTCAAGAGACACTTTTTGACCCCTTCCAAGAACTGTTATTGGAATGTTTTGACTTACAGGAACAACTTCAGGATCTTCGGATTTTATCATAGATGAGTTCACAACTACTATTGAATTAGTTGCCTCAACGTCTAAATATATTTTCGTGAAGCAACCTTCGCAGTTCTCCTTGCATTCTGCACATTCCTCAGGTTTTCTGTATTTATCAAGTGCGCCTTCAGATTTAAATGGAATCATTGCTAGTCTATGAGCTAAGATTTCATCAAATAGCGGAGAGTTGTTCTCCACCATATATACTTCATCTACTGCCATTACTGGTACCTCTGACAAGGAGGCCCTCCTTATAGAGTTAATGAAGGCCAACGGGTAACCTTTAACTACTATTTCCAATAAGTTTTCCTTTTTCTCCTTTATTTCTATCAATTATACTCTCCTCCCCCTTCTTCCCCCAGGTCTTCTAATAGAATCGTGGGGAATAGGTGTAACGTCTTCAATTCTACCTATTATGAACCCAGATCTAGCCAATGCCCTTATTGCTGGTTGTGCACCTGGACCAGGCGTCTTTGTTGAGTATCCTCCTGGAGCCCTTACCTTTATGTGGATCGCCATTATTCCCCTATCTAAAGCCTCTTGAGCGCTTCTAAACGATGCCAGCATAGCCGCATAAGGTGAAGGTTTCTCCCTATCCGCTTTTACTACCATACCTCCTGAAACCCTAGAAACTGTTTCAGCTTCTGAGATGTCTGTTATATGTACAATTGTGTTATTATGAGATGCATATATATGGGCTATTCCCCATTTTATTTCTCTTCTTTGAGACATTTAACTCACCTTGATGCTTGTTTAAACGGACTGGAGTGGTAAAAATCGATTAAGTTTTCCTCATCTACAGGCACTATATAACCAGGCGACGTAACTCTTCTTCCAGCTATAGCTATATGCCCATGTACTACTAATTGTCTTGCCTGATAAATAGTCTTTGCCAATCCTTTTCTAAAAACAATTGTTTGAAGCCTTCTCTCCAATAAATCTTTAGTCCTCAATCCCAAAATAGAATCTATTGTTGATTCAGCTTTTAACAAGCCAATCTTTGTGAGTCTGGCTATTAATGATCTCTCTCTTAAAGCTCTTTCTGTGGGTGGAAGAGCTAGTAAAGCCCTTGCCTGATGCCTGAATTTCCTTATCAAGCTCTGAGCTATCCATATCTCCCTCTTATTCCTTAATCCATAATTTATTAGGAGTTCCTCTTCTTCCTGTAATTGAGGTTTAAGCCATGGATGAGAAGGTCCACTCCATTTTTTCCTTGGCTTTCTTATATCTCCCATTTAAATTTCACCCTTTCTTTTCCTTGGTTTGTCCTCCTTCTTCTACTCTTTTCTTCTTAACGCCTACACTAGCTCCGAATCTTCCAGTGGTCCTAGTCCTTTGACCTCTTACTTTTAATTCCAGCGAATGCCTTACTCCCCTCCAACTCCTTGTTTTCTTTTCCCTTTCAATGTCTTGTCTAGCATAAAATATTAACTCTGATGACACCAAATGCATGTCATTACCAGTTTCATAATCTTTTCTTCTATTTAATAGCCAGTTTGGGACTTTTCCTAAAGATTTTTCATTTATTAAGTTTTCTATTTTCTTTATCTCACTATCAGATAACTCTCCAAACCTCTTAGATTGATCTATACCTAATACTTTACAGATTGCCCTAGCAGTAGCTACTCCTATTCCTTTTATTTGGGCAAGCGCATATATTACCTTCTCCTTACCGTCTATATCAGTATTGGCTATTCTAACTATATACTTAAACTTTGCTTGTGAGCTCACTTGAAGATAACCTCAGTATCATAAATTAATAACTGAGTGTTTTTAAAGCTTCTAAGAAGCTATCTAGTATGCTCATTAATAGAATTAAGATAGAATGTAATAAAATACAAATAAGAATGTAAATATTAATTAAATTAACTAAGTACTATGTTCTAAAAATGAGGTTCATTGGAAGTGAGAACCTTCAGAGGAAGTATTCTAAGATGGGAAAAGAACGCTATGATCCTCAATAGATTCCTTTCATCAAAGGGCTAAGAGGATTATGGAGGACTTCGCTAGGAAGGTTGGGAAGTGTGTAGTAGAGGTTGGAGAGGATTTTAGTGCAGACGTCATAAAGCTAGAGAACCTCAAGAACCTCGTTAAGAGTGTTAACAAACTACCTAAGGACTTTCGCGATAAGTTGTATTTAATGCAGTATCGTAGGGTTGAGTATTGGATTGTTTGGAAAGAAAAGAAGCATAACTTAATTGTTGAGTTCGTTAATCCCAAGTACTCTTCAGTTTCTTGCTCAAGATGTGGTAAAAAGATGGAGGAAGTTGATTATAGGTATTTTCTTTGTCCATCTTGTGGTTATGAGAATGATAGGGATGTTGTTGCAATAGTTAATCTCAACGGGAAAGGGGTCTCTGGCTCTCTCGTCTACTCCTCAAATGATGTAAACCGAATCGATGGTGGTAACGATGAGCCCTCTGGAGGGGGACCCTCACCCTTCAGGGTGGAGAGAAAGTCAGAATTCAAGTGCTAGGAGGAAGGTCAGATTTAACTTGACGCGCCGGGGGCGGGATTTGAACCCGCGTAGGCATTCGCCTACTGGCTCTCCAGGCCAGCCCCTTGGGCCGCTCGGGCACCCCGGCATCAGCAATTAAAAAATAAAGTTACAATTTAAAGTTAAATCAGTTCTATTTCTATATACACATTCTCTGGAACTCGTACCCTCATTAACTGCCTCATAACTCTTTCATCAGCTGCAACATCAATTATTCTTTTATGAATCCTCATTTCCCATTTCTCCCACTTTTTCCTACCTTCACCATGAGGTAATTTCATTACTGGAACCTCTAACCTTGAAGTTGGTAAAGGGACTGGCCCCCTGACACTAACACCTGCCTTTTCTGCTATTGCCTTTATTTGCCCTATTACATAATTTAAATTATCTATATTATTACTCCAAAGCCTTATCCTAGCTTTAGAAGGCATAATATTATAGCACCTTATTTAGCCAAAGTCGCCGGCTTTACATCAATTACTACTCCTACTCCAACAGTCTTTCCCATATCCCTCATAGCAAATCTTCCAAGTGCCGGGAATTCGCTAAATTTCTCCAAAGATAGAGGCTTTATTGGTTTAAATTTAACTATAGCTGCATCTCCCTGTTTAAGGAATTGTGGATTCTTTTCCAATGTTTTACCAGTTCTGGGATCTAACTTTTCTACTATTTCTGATATCTTGCATGCAACACTAGCTGTATGAACATGTATTACTGGTGTATATCCTACTGGAATAGCTGTAGGATGCCATATTACTATTATCCTCGCTGTAAATTCGTCCGCGACAGTAGGCGGTTTATCAATGGAACCGGCCACATCTCCCCTCTTTATATCTTCTTTAGAAACGCCCCTTACGTTGAATCCTATATTATCCCCAGGTTCAGCTTTATCAATTCGCGTGTGATGAGTTTCAATGCTTCTCACTTCTCCTACCTTGTTAGCTGGCATGAAAACTATCTTGTCACCTGTCTTTAATATGCCACTTTCAACCCTTCCAACTGGTACGGTTCCTACCCCAGATATTGAATATACCTCTTGTATTGGAATTCTTAGTGGTTTATCAATTGGTTTAGGAGGTACTTCAAATGAGTCAAGAGCTTCTTCGAGTGTAGGGCCATTATACCATGGCATGTTTTTAGTCTTCTCAACCACATTATCTCCTACCCAAGCAGAAACTGGAACGAAGTTTATTTTCTCCGTTTTATAACCATAACTCTTCATAAACTTTGTTATACCCTCTTTAATTTCGTTATATCTCTTTTGGCTATATGGTGGTTCAGTTACGTCCATTTTAGTCACAGCAACTACTAATTGATCAATACCCATAGTCTTAGCTAGAATAATGTGTTCTCTTGTCTGACCTTCTGGACTCATTCCTGCTTCGTATTCTCCTGATCTTGCAGATACTGCCAAAATAGCGGCGTCTGCTTGGCTTGCTCCTGTTATCATGTTCTTAACGAAGTCCCTATGACCTGGTGCATCTATTATTGTAAAGAAATACTTCTTAGTCTCAAACTTCATAAAGGTAAGAGAGATGGTTAAACCTCTTTCTCTTTCCTCCTTTAATCTATCCAAAAGGAAGGAGAATTTTTCTGATTCCTTTCCCATCTTCTTTGCAGCTTCTTCGGCCTCTTTAATTGTTTTTTCATCTAGAAATCCTCTCTCCATCAGCAGTCTTCCTACTAGCGTACTCTTTCCGTGATCTACATGTCCTATCACAATTAAATTCAAGTGTGTCTTTTTAGCACTCACTTTAAATCACCTTTTTCCTATATCTTCAAATTCAAATGTGTGTGCTAATTTAAGTTTTGAAAAAGGCATATACTAAATAGGATTTAATGTATTATTGTTTTCACTCCTTATCTGCTTAAGTTATTGAGTTTAGAGTACTTATATCCATTCTATCAAACGCCATTTCCTTGTTCTTCTCAATATTATAAAGATCTATGGTGATAAGAAATATTATTTAAATCCTCTACAAAAAGCTATCCATCTTCTACCAGAAGGCTAAGTTTTCTGTCCTTTTTATCACTTATATATAATTTACCTAGAACTTAGGGCTATTCTCTCTATTTCATCTTTTTTCCTTATTGCAAAGCTCTTAGTATCTCCTTGATAAGCATATATAATTTCATCTGCTAGAGACTCTTCTATTGGTTTCACTTTATTAAACGATGCTTCATATGCTCCCATAGATATATGCCTTAAAGCCAAATCTATTCTCCTCTGAGGTGAAATGTCTACTGCTACGTAATAAACTATACCCCCATACATTATTCTAGTCGTTTCTTCTCTGGGAGCAGCGTTTTCTATTGCCTTCACTAATACTTGTAAAGGATTTTGATTAGCTCTTAATTCTACGAGCTCTAGAGCAGTCTTTACTATGGAGAGAGCCATTAACTTCTTCCCTTTATTTCTGCCCTTTCTCATCATCATATTAGCCAATCTCCCCACAAGGCTCATCTTTGACTTTCCGAACCTCTTATTAGCATACCTTCCCCCAGAATGCGGTAAATATATAGGAGTTAATGATATATATTTCTTTAAACTTGGATCAGTTACTTCAACCTTGGTGTCCCATTTACCAAATATCTTTAGTTGTAAGTATTGTTCTTGACTCAATTTCCCCAATCTCTCTGGTCTACTACAATTAAAAGGTTTATTTCACTTTAATAATTATTGAAATGAGGATGGACATTAATTAATGGCATTCATGTGATTTAAATGGCTTTCATTAGATTAGCTGACTTCCTCTTCCCTATGGAAGGGTTCCCTTACAAGGGGATCATCCTTTCCTCTGGATTAGGGGTTTTGTTAGTGGGCAGTAGAGAAGGGCAGAGAGCATATGAAGACAATCATTGCCAAGCTCTAGCTTTGAAGGGAAAGGAGGGCTCCTTCCTTGGCATTAAGCAGTTAGAGCTTGGGGAAAGGCTTAGTTAGGGTTGCTAATATTATAAAAACTTTTAAATGAAGGGAAAGTCCAGGTTAAGAGGAGCTTCCTTAACTCCGTTTTTGTAAAAACTTCATAGATCTTAGCTCTATTTACTATTTTAATGCTATTATGATTAAAATACATAATCAATGACCTTACTTAGAAGGCATGAATTGGAGTTTATTAAAGCGTTGAGTCCCTTTTCACTGGAAAGGCTTTTGCTTACTTGATTTGCATTTCATTATAATGAAGTTGACTTTCAATAAACGTAATTCTCAAGTGAAAAGGGTTGAATCCTTTTCCATAAAAGGAAGTTTTTTACATTCCTGTTTACTATGATAACCTTGATGCAAGCTCTGTCTAAAAAGTGAAAGCAAAGCGTTTAACCCCTATAGAATCTCTTATGCACTAATAGCAAAGAGGTAATAGAGCGCTAACTCCCTAATAGATCATGAATTAGAAAAAGTGAATAAAATAAGTGTGTATAGATAAACAGAAAACAGAGAAAATCTCGAGTTTTTAATCTATTAAGTTATTAATAAAAGAAAATATCTCATAACGCATATCATTGTAACTTAATTTTATCTCATGTTGCTTAACGGATAAATACGGGAGTTAAAAATATATAATTAGTGAAGGGATAAAGTGAATTATTCTCGCAAGAAGAGTGATAAGATAATTAAGGTGGAGAAAGTAGAAGCGTTTGTAACTCCTACTCCTCCCCATACTACAGTTATAGTATGTTATCTAGAAAATGGAAAGCAGTTTGTTTTATATTACGTTCCCATAGAAATTGTTATGGCCATAAATAAGCTATTTGAGTCTGAATATAATGTTGAAAATTACAGGGAAAACGTGTATGAAATCCTTCCAAAACTTCCTTTAGTAGTAGATAATTTAAGTAAGTATATAGATAAAATAGTTATAGACGAATATTTTAAGGAGAGTAATGTCTATAGTGCAACCATTGATTTGAAATTTGATGGAGTTATAATACAAAGAAGAATGATACCAAGCCATGCGATCTATTTAGCTCTTATAGCTAGGAGGCCAGTATATGTTTCAGAAGAGTTAGTAGAGGCCCAAGAAAATCAAACAGGGGAAGGGGAAAACGGTTAAATTAGCTCCTCATCTAACAGGTTTTTGCTTCTTCCCTTTATATAGTGCATCTAACGAAACACCATTTACCGCTATTACTTTATATCTAACTCCAGGTAAATCTCCCATAGATCTTCCAAGTGTTCCTCCAATTCCAGCCACTAAGACTTCGTCATGTTCATCTATAAAATTAACTCCACCATCTCCTGGTACAAATGCCGTAATTACTCTACCATTTTTAACTAGTTGTACCCTTACAGCTTTCCTTACAGCTGAGTTCGGTTGCCTGGATTCTATCCCAACCTTCTCTAAGACAATTCCTCTAGCCATTGGAGCGCCTTCTAATGGATCATATTTCTTTTTAAGCTTTAGCATCCTTATCCTAAATTTCCTCTGCGACCATCTGAATTTAAGCCTCTTTATTCTTAACCTCCTTGCTGCAAACAAACCCTTAGGCGATTTGCTTCCTGTCATTCCTTAATTACCTCTCTCTGAGCCATTTTAAATTTTAAACTATCACCACGGAATCTATATCATAGTATCTCTTTAGGATTAATTTTGCCCTAGCTACGTTTCTACCTCCTCTTCCAATTGCTAATCCCTTATCAGCAGGATCTACAGTTATATAAACGGACTTCTTCTTATTTGAGTTCTCTACTACTCTTACTGATCTGACTCTTGCTGGAGCCATTATGCTCTTTACTAGTTCTTCTAACTTATCAGCATACTCAACTACCTCAATTTCCTTCCCTATGATCTTTGAAAGCTTTTTAACGTTTATCCCTCCTTTACCTATAGCTAGTCCTGCTTCTCCCTCCTTAACTAAAAATATAATTCTTCCAGTCTCTTGATCTACTATGCAATCCTTTATTGTGGCCTTAGTCATCTCTTGAAAAAGTGAAATGTACTTCATTTCCTCAGGCGTTAACTTAATTTCAGGAAACCTTGCTCACCTCTTCCTGTATTAATGAAATTATGTTAGATTGACCTTGATCTATTATTCCAATCGTTGATACCATAAAAGGTTTTCCGCAAACTACGCCTAAATCCCAACCTGATCCAGGATAAGTATAAAGTGGTACGCCTGAGATTTTACAATAGTAAATTATATCCTCTTTTATCTCCCTTTTTAAGGTTGACGCTATTATAACTGCCTTAATTTCTCCTCTTTTTAAAGCTTTAAGCGTCCTTTTACTCCCTATTATATACTTTCCTGTCTTTAATAGATTACTTAGTTCTCTATCTAGGCTAACCAATCTATTCACCCCTTCCCAACTTTGCAGCTAGAGATATCATCCCTGTGCCAACTTTTATCGGTTGCCCTACTATAATGTTTTCCATAATTCCCTTGAATTCCTCTGTTTCTCCCCTAGAGGCTGCTTCTAATAAATGCTTTACTGTTACCTCAAAGGAAGCCCTTGCAAATACACTCTCTTTTTCCCCTGAAACACCATGCCTTCCTATTTGCCTTACTTTACCAGTCCACGTCATCATGTCAGCAACTAAAATTATATGCCTTATATCAACGTCTAAACCTTGTTGCTCTAACACTTCCTTTATCTCCTTTATTAAAACTTCCCTAGCTGCTTCTATCCCTAGAACTTCTGCCACTTCATATACACTATTTGTTTCAATCCTGGAGAAATCAACTCCCTCTACAGATGCCACACCTAAGAGGTTTGAACCCTCAGTAATTATAACGTACTCGTCTTCTTTTCTCCTAACGATTGCCCTATTAATGCCTTTTATTCCCTTTATCTTTGCGTTTAATAGTTTTTCCTTTAACTTAAATAATTGTGAAAGAGATTGAATGTCGTTAAATATTATCCTTAAACTGTAAGGATTGCTCTCATCAAAAACAATTTTTCTATCTGGTAATTTCATTTTTTCTATTGCTTTAATAACCATTTCAGTTGTAACTCCTTTATCTTTTAACATGCCTTGATCAAATTCTATATCTATACTAGTCTCTGCTATGTTGGTGCTCACTGTTTTAGTAACTGCTACTAACTTAGTATATTCAATTTTTCTAGCGACTTCTAGTGCCTTCTCTCTATCACGCTTATAATCATCAATTAGGTAGATAGTCATCATAGGAGTAGATAATACTTTTTTAGCGTCTACTATTTCTATGAGTCTAGGAAGTCCGAGAGTTACATTTAACTCTCTAATTCCAGCGAAATGGAATGTCCTTAAGGTCATCTGTGTTCCAGGCTCCCCTATTGATTGGGCTGCAACTACTCCAATTGCTTCCCCAGGATCCACTATGGATTTCACATACTCATTAGCTAATATATTTATTATCTTATCCATTTCCTCTTTGGTTATTTCTACGTCTAATTGGGAAATACTTTTCAATAAATCATTGATGATCTTCTTCGGAACAATGTGCTCAATTTCCTTTATTTTACTATTAATGTATTCTTGTATTTCAGTGTTCAATCCTATCACCTTTTCCAACCAATAACCCTTTCTATTATCCTGTTTACGTCAACTGCCTTCCCGTGATCGCTTTTCATTGGATCTACTAGGTCATCTCCATAAGTTAATTCTACCACAGTACCTCCTGGTAGCCTTACCGTACCGTCGTATTCAACTCTTAGATCAGCTAGTGCATTAACTAACCTCCTCTGCATATAACCGCTTTGAGAGGTTCTAACTGCAGTATCTACTAAACCTTCCCTACCACCAGCAGCATGGAAAAAGAGTTCTATTGGAGATAGACCTGTCCTAAAACTGGAAGACACAAACCCCCTAGAACGGGCAGAGAGGTCTCCCTTCTTAAAGAAGGGTAGAGGTCTACCGGTGTATCCCCTATTTATTCTTTCTCCTCTTATAGATTGTTGCCCCAACATTGCGGTCATTTGGGCAAGATTAAGAGTTGAGCCTCTTGCTCCTGTTCTAGCCATTATATAAACGTTATTAAATGGATCTAGGTACTTCGAAGATATTTCTCCAGCAGAAGTTCTGAGTTTCTCCAATGTCTCTTGCACTAAGTTCTCAAAGCTCTCCTCTAATGTTCTTCCTGGTATAGGCTCTAACTCCCTTCTCTTGAATTTTTGAATTAATTCCTCTACTTTTTTAATATTTTCCTCAATTTGGAATTCTATCTCTTCTCTAGCTTTTTCAGGAATAGAAACGTCCTCTAATGTCATGGTGAAACCCTTCATTTCGGAATATCTTAAAAATACTCTAAATACATTATCCATAAACCATCTACCATATTCATCTCCATATTCCTTTATCAACCAATGCAATATACTTTCTGGTTGTTGATTACCAATACTCTTCTTATCAAACACTCCCTCCAATAACTTTCCATTTTTAATAACTATATAAGAATCATGAGGGCAATCCTCGTTTTTACATGCTCTAGAACCAACTGAAATACTAGCTGCACCATGGAAGTTGAAGTCTTGGGGTAAAAATAAGCTCACTACCTGTTTTCCAGTCCAATACTCCTTGGGTGATAGAATAGCGGGCTCTGGGAGTTCTCCTTTATAATTAGCAACTGAGAGAAGCTCTATAACTTCATTCTTACTCAAAAGAGTGGTCTTATTAGTGAGTAAATAGGCACCGCTTATATAATCTTGCCCACCTCCTATTATTGGAGCTCCATATCTTGGAGTTAATATATTATGTTGCACTAGCATTAATTCTTTGGCCTCTGCCATAGCTTCCTCTGATTGAGGTACATGAAGGTTCATTTCATCTCCATCAAAATCTGCATTATATGGAGGACATACTAATAGGTTAAGTCTAAAAGTCCTCCCTGGCATTACCTTTACTTTATGAGCCATTATGGATATCCTATGCAATGATGGTTGTCTATTAAACAGAACATAGTCTCCATCTTTTATGTGCCTTTCAACTATGTAACCAGGTTGCAAACTTTCCGCTAAAGCTTTTCTGTCCTTTACAAATCTCAAATCTATTCTTCTTCCGTCCTGTTTAACTACATAATTAGCTCCAGGCCATACATCTGGACCATTAATTACGTATTTCTTCATTTCCTCTAAATTCCATACAGTAACTTTTTCTGGTACAGTAAGTATTTTCGCTATTTCCTCTGGTACTCCAACTTCATTTATACTTATGTAAGGATCTGGAGATATTACAGTCCTGGCTGAAAAGTCCACCCTTTTCCCAGATAGATAACCTCTGAATCTCCCCTCTTTTCCCTTAAGCCTCTGAGCCAATGTTCTTAATGGTCTACCAGACCTGTGTTTAGCTGGAGGTAAACCTGGTATCTCATTATCAAAGTAAGTGGCTACATGATACTGAAGTAAGTCCCATAGGTCATCTATTATTAATTGAGGGGCACCTGCCTCAATGCTTTCCTTAAGCCTTTCATTTATTCTTACAATGTCAACTAACTTATGAGTTAAATCATCTTCCGCTCTAACGCCGCTTTCTACCATTATCGAAGGTCTTACACTTACTGGTGGAATTGGTAACACTGTTAATACCATCCACTCTGGTCTTGCTTCCTTAGGATCATAACCTAATAATTCTATGTCTCTGTCCTGTATTCTTTCAAGTCTCGTCCTTATATCTAATGGAGTTAGCCTAATTAAGCCCTCTTGCCTCTCCTCATAAAAATTATATGGTTTCTCAAGTCTTATTTTGTATTGTTTAGCTCCACAATGAGGGCAAATGTCTTTCTTAGCTACTGATTTCTTTATAAACTCAATTAATCTTTTAGTCGTCAAAGGCCATCTCTTTTTTATTCTAAGATATATACTATGATATTTCTCTATGTCTTCCTCCTCTATTAGAAGTCTGCCGCAATTTCTGCATGTAGTCTTGAGGAGTTCGTGAATGTTCTTTACGAATCCTATGTGAATAACAGGTCTAACAAGCTCCACATGCCCAAAGTGCCCAGGGCACTGAGTCATTGAATTATGACATACAGGGCATTTATGAGTTGGTTCAATGACTCCTAACCTTTGATCCATGACACCGCCTTGAATTGGAGTTCCGTCTTCGTCATACACGTCTGGAGTTATTATAGCCGTGACCGACATTTTCCTTATTATATCTGGCGGTAAAATTCCAAACTTTATTGCTTTAATGACCTTTTCGTTTAGTGACATTTTTTACACCTCTACCTTATCTCCTAAAATTATTTTTGGAGAAATTGACATACTCATGAGCTCCTGAAGAAGTACTTTGAAAGCATATGAAATGGCTATAGGATTGATCTTTGCCTTATCTTCGTGAATAGGGCAAATATATCTTTGTCTTTCCTTGTCATACCATCCTATATAACCGCATTGCTCACAAACGTAAATTATAGCTTTATCTGAATTATCGAGAAGTCTATCTTTAATTAGCATTACAGCTCCGAAGCCAATTAAACAATCCCTCTCCATTTCTCCAAACCTTAGACCACCTTCCCTAGCCCTACCTTCAGTTGGCTGTCTCGTCAGTATTTGAACGGGGCCCCTTGCTCTGGCATGCATTTTATCAGCTACCATGTGATGTAATTTCTGATAATAAACAACTCCAAGGTACACTCTTCCCTTAAGCTTCTCACCAGTCATTCCATTATATAGAACTTCAGTGCCGTCATATAGTTTTCCTGCTTTTTGAAGCTCTTCCTGTATTTTCTCTATTGGATATTTATAAAATGGCGTTGCATCCACGAACTTCCCGTAAATTGATGCATATTTACCTGCTATTCCTTCCATTAACTGTCCAAGTGTCATTCTGGAGGGGAAAGCATGAGGATTTATTATTATATCTGGAGAAATTCCTTCTACATTAAAAGGCATATCATACTGAGGTATTAACATTCCTACTACCCCTTTTTGTCCATGTCTTGAGGCGAATTTATCCCCTATTTCAGGAATTCTCAGATCCCTAACCCTTACCTTGACTAGCTTATTTGATTCAGATGTATCTGTTATCATAACCATATCAACTACTCCAGTTTCTCCATGCCTCATCACAATTGAAGTGTCCTTCTTAGCTTCCTCTGGTCCAAACTGCTTGTACTCCTGTATAAATCTTGGAGGACTTATCTTACTTATCAGGACATCTCCTCCTTTTACATTAACCTCAGGACTTATTATTCCGTCCTCATCTAATAGTCTATAATATTCCTTTCCTTTATAACCTCTTACACCTGGTTCAGATACTTGTATCTTGTCTTCTTGACCGCCTGGATATTTTATCTCCTCTGCAGAATATAATCTAAAGAACGTGCTTCTATACATACCTCTTTCAACAGATGATTTATTTAATATTATTGCGTCTTCTATATTATACCCTGTAAACGATAGAATAGCAACTATAGCATTATTTCCAGCAGGTCTTTCGTTATAGCTTGTTATGTCCATAACTCTCGTCTGAACTAAAGGCTTTTGAGGATAATGGAATAAATGAGCTCTAGAATCCGTCCTTAATTGATAGTTTGCGCTATAGAAACCTAATGCCTGTTTAGCCATGGCAGATTGGTAAGTATTTCTAGGAGATTGATTGTGTTCTGGATAGGGAATTATTGAAGCTGTGATTCCAAATATAGAAGGTGGCCAAATCTCTAAATGTGTATGCTCGCTTGTTATTTTATCAGGATCTAAAGCTATATACGCATTCTCCTCCTCCTCAGCATCTAAATATTCTATTTTTCCCTCATTTACTAAATCATCAAATTTTTTCTCTCCGCTCCTCAATGCCTCTACATCCTCCTTGTTTACTAGTGGTTTACCGTCCTTAACGATTATGAGGGGTCTTCTCACCCTACCTCCATCACAATTAATTTGAACTTCATTTATGTGCTCCGTAGATATATGAGCAACGTTTACCTCATTATGTATTTTACCAGACCTTCTTAGCTCCCTTATTTTATTAGCCAATTCTTCTCCATTTGGATGATATCCTATTAATCTACTATTTAAAAATACCTTAGCCCATCCAGAATATTTAGCGCTAACGTCCTCGTTTGCATTCACTTCCTCTAATATTTTCTCCATGGGAACTACTTCTAACTCGTTTATTAACAATTCCTCTAATGGAACGTCGGAGACGCCTACGGAAATTAATGACATTAGTGCAAAATTTTTAACCAAACCAGAATTAGGACCCTCAGGAGTTTCGAAAGGGCACATCCTTCCCCATTGCGTTCCATGCAAATCCCTTGCCTCAAAGTGAGGTTGTCCTCTGGCAAGTGCTGACACAACTCTCCTTAAATGACTTAACATAGATAGCCAATTAGTTCTGTCAAGTAACTGACTTACTCCAGTCCTTCCTCCTACCCAGTTACCAGTTGCAAGCGCATGTCTTATCCTGTCAGTTATTATATCTGGCCTAACCATAGCGCTTAGCATTAACCTTTTCCCCTTCGTTTTGGATTTCTCTACTTGATATGAAAGATCCTTAATGAAGGCCTTAAGCGCTACCCTCATTAGGCTTCCAATTAGATCTCCTGCTAACCTTAATCTCTTATTAGCATAATGGTCTTTATCATCTGGTTTCCTTCTTCCTAAATACAACTCTATAACTTTGCAAGTGGAGGCTGCTAAATAAAGAGCTTTTTTCCTTCTGTCTTTAGGTTCTGTACCTAAGTGGGGGAGGAAATACTTGTCAATAACTTGTTCAGCCTTCTGAATTCTATTTTCCCTCTTCTGCCCTATTGCTATTCTATTCCCTATAAAATCTAGAGCGTCCTCAGGAGTAGTAATTGCATTAGCTTGTTCCAATGAGGGGAAAAGCTCTATTTGAATATTAGGATCTAAGGAGATAGCATAGACTATTTCTTTATCAGACACTAAACCTAATGCCCTTAACATAATAACTAAGGGGATCTTGCCTGGAACAGTGGAAAACACTACATTAAAGTTTCCGTCTTTTGTTCTCTCTATTGTTACTGGAATTCTATATCCTGCTGCTGAGGAAATAATTTTTCCTATATGTGTGATATTTGTATTTGGTTTCCCCTCGTCTACAAGAACTCTATTAACAGCTAAATCCTCTTGAGTAACTATTACCCTTTCAGTTCCATTAACTATGAAGTAGCCACCAGGATCTTTAGGGTCCTCTCCAATTTTTACTAATTCCTCAGGAGGTAGCTGCGAAATAGGGTCGCTTATTGATTTTATCATCACAGGAATATCGCCAATATAAACCTCTGTTGGCTCTGCTTCTATGTTATTCTCAACCGGAATCAATTGTAAATACATAGGTGCAGAATAGCTAAGATTTCTGAGCCTTGCTTCCATGGGCGTTATTGGTGTATCTGCTTTATCCGTCTCCCTCACCCTTGGTTTACCTATGGTAATCTTTCCTAATCTGATAGTAAGTCCTGGTATTTCAGTCTTTATTTCTCCTATCTCATTTATTATCTCTTGTAATTTGTTTTCAACAAAGTCATTATAGGAATCAAGATGTTGTCTCACTAGACCTTTTGACTTAAAGAATGATTCTATTATAACCCATCTATCATCTATTGTTAATGAAGACAAGTAATCATTCACCCGCTAATTACATATCTATAAACAATTGAGGTTTCGCCCAATGGACTCCTCCTCTCTATTTTTACTATGTCTCCAGGCCTCGCTCCTATTGCTTTTGCCACAGGGTCAGAGGCCCTTAACCAAGGAAGTTGTTCTGGCCTTATTCCAAGGTCTTTTAACACTTTATATGCCTCCTCAAGGCTAATTATAGAGTGCTTGGGGACCCATTTGTGATTTAGTGGATTTATTTTTTTAGATGACTTAGAAGAAGTAACCAAAGAGACTAACTCCCTCCCTATAGTAATAGCTGTCCAAAAATTAAAGTCTTCTAAAGTTCTAATCTTTTTGTTCTCAAAATCAATTCCTCCTACTTTCTCTATTAAGAATTCGAAACTTTAGTATTTCTGAATGACTCTTAAATACTTCTAATTACTTTTAATTATTCTGAAGAGTTTTAGAAAAAGGAAGAAGTTAATACGATATGTGGCGGGCCCGCCGGGATTCGAACCCGGGACCTACGGGTTAAAAGCCCGGCGCTCTACCTGGCTGAGCTACGGGCCCATTACCAATTACTGGAAAGTATTTTTTAAAGTTTATTACACTAATCCATTTCAATAATTTAATAAATATGACAGAAACAAAGATTATAAATCAAAAAATAAACTCAAAATGAAAGGGTTAAGAAAAATGAAGATTACTAGACTAATCCTCTTTCTTTTCCTCTTCCTCTTTCTTGCCTTCCTTCTTGCTTTCCTTACCCGCTCCAGACTTTCTTCCTGCTGCTATTAAGTCGTCAATTCTGATTATTAATGTTGCGGCTTCTGTAGCCGCTTTAATAGCATTAATTTTGACTACTGCAGGTTCAATTACGTTAGATCTCATCATGTCTTGAATTTCGTTTGAAACCGCGTTGATACCATACCAAAGACCATTAGGAGATTCATGCATGCTCCTTAATTTAACCAAAATATCTATAGGATCTAATCCAGAGTTTTCAATTAGGGTCGTTACCAATCCCTCTACAGCTTTTGCATACGCTTCTACAGCCAATTGTTCCTTACCTCCAACAGTTGTTGCAAAACTCCTTAATCTTTTCGCTATTTCCAGTTCAACAGCTCCTCCACCAGCGACTACTCTTCCATCTCTTATAACATCAGCTGCTGTGCCAAGTGCATCACGTAATGCTCTCTCTACCTCGTCAACTATCCTTTCAAGCCCTGCTCTTATTAATATGCTTACAGCTCTTGGATTCTTAGCACCTTCTACAAAGACCATTTTATCTTCTCCAACCTTTCTCTCCTCAACAAGTTCGGCATAACCAAGATCTTCTGGGGTTAAATCATTTACACTTGAAACAATCCTTCCACCAGTAGCTCTGGCCAGCTTTTCTAAATCGCTCTTCTTTGCCCTCCTAACTGCCATTATGCCATATTTAGCAAGGAACTGCTGGGCTACTTCGTCAATGCCTTTCTGGCAAATAACTACGTCTGCCCCAACTGAGGCAATCTTGTCCACCATCTCCTTTAAGATTTTAGCTTCTTCCTCTAAGAACTTTGTCATTTGAGTTGGGTCATTTATCCTTATTTCAGCGTCTATCTCCGGCTTCTCTACTTCAAGAGCAGCGTCTAAAAGAGCTATTTTAGCCTTTTCCTTTCTTTTCGGCATGCCTGGATGTACTACTTCCTTGTCTACAATAATTCCATAAACTAACTGAGTGTCTAATATACTTGCTCCGTGTTTCTTTACTATCTGGACATTGTCCAAATCAACATACCACTTCTCTCCTCTCTTCTCGGCAACCTGTGTCACTGCCTTGACTACTAGATCTGCTAAGAATTCCCTGGCACCTGCAACTGCTTTACTACTTAGAGAGGTATATGAAACTTTCTTTAGTTTGTCATAATCCGATACATCAACCTTTAAAGCAATACTCTCTATAGTTTTAACCGCTTCCTCCATTGCCTTCTTGAATCCATTGACAATTACCGTTGGATGTATCTCCCTAGCAAGCAATTCCTCTGCCTTCTTGACTAACTCTCCTGCTAATATAACTGCGGTCTTAGTACCATCTGCAGTTTCCTCATCTTGTCCCTTTGCAATTTGAACTAGTAGTTTAGCAGCTGGATGCTGTAAATCCATCTTATCAAGTATTGTTGCACCATCATTAGTTATAGTTATATCCCCTAAACTGTCAACAAGCATCTTATCCATCCCTTTAGGACCATATGTTGTCCTTAACATCTCTGCGACAGCTTTCACTGCAGCTATATTGGCTCTTATTGCATCCTTACCATAAGTCCTTGAAGACCCTTCCTTTAAAATTATAACTGGTATCCCTTCAGGAGTTTGAGCAACGGTAGCCGTGGTTGACATTTTTACACCTAAAATCATGAGTTATTGGTTATATAAAAAGTTTTCGCATATAAACGCATGGATTAGCCCATGATAAGCTCAAATTTTTGTCTAATGAGTTTTATAATTATAAAGCTTGTTTTTATATTTATAATTTAATGAGTTTCTACTTAAGCTAACCTTAATATCAGTTTCAAAGATGTTGAAAAAGAAGTATTTATTAATATTTTCGGTTCTCTATCCATTCCCTGTTGGAATGTCCATTAATATTTAGCTATTATTACTTATTATTTTTATATAACATGACTACTTGTCCAGAATGTGGAGAGAGGAAAAACATAATATATGATTATCCTAGAGGAGAAATAACATGTGCAAGCTGTGGCTGCGTCATAGATGTTATAAATATACCTTATATAGCTTTTCAAGAGGAGTCTAAAGTAATTAGAAGTGAATTCTCTAAAAGAAAGAAAATATATGAAAAAAATAAAAATTCTAGGAAGATTAAAGACCTATTAAATAGAAGAAAGCCGTTCTTAATCTTCAGTGATCAAGTACAGAAGTACTTAGAACATGGGAAAAATGTAAAATTATTTTCTCATATTAATTTAAAAATATATAATGTAAAAATAGATGAAAAGTTAAGGGAAATAATTAATAAAATAATAAATGAAGATCCTTACCTAGCTTCTAGAACAGAAAGAGTTAAAATTGCTTTAGCCATGTATTTCATGAGCTTAGCCAATAAGAGGGAGGAAAGAATAAAGGATATTAGTAATAAAGTAGGGGTAAGCGAAGTCCAGGTCAAAACAATATTGAGGAAATTAGGGAGAATTAAGGTGGCTGATATAGTAAATAAGATAAGGGATACTATACTAGTTATTAGATAAAATTATATTTTAGACCTAAAATTTTTAATATTTAAATTTATATGCAAGAAATAGATCATATCTAGTTTGTTCTAATATTTTTCTCAAGCTATCTATTTTTTGCCTTAATCCTGGAACCATAGCTTTAGGGTATTCTAATTTCCATAGTAATTCATATATCCTATCCATTAGGGATAAAGTTTTTTCTGCCTCGACAAGATTCCCCTTCCTTGCATATTCTAAAAATGCCCTCCTTAATTCCCCTACAAAATCTGCTAACCCAAGTATATAAAAAATATCAGGAACTCCAATATCTTTGGAACTACTTATTTCTTCTCCTTTGTAAAAACTTATAATGGCTATTGCTTCTGTATACTCTTGAAAAGCAATTCCAATGTCACCCTGAAACAGCAATTCAGGAAACTTATTACATATATTCCTTAGCTCTTCTATCATAGTTTTTATACCTTCTAGTTTCTTTACTGCATTGTCCAACTCTCCTCTATGGGATAAGGAAATTATTTCCCCGCAATTTCTAATAATTTCTCTCGCTAAATCAATTGCTTTTTCCCTTAAATTATATCTCGTTATTAGCTGCCTTTCTATTTCCTCTATATATGAAGATAGTTTGTTTATCATCCCGCTATCTAATAAATGTTAAGGATTGAAGCTTAAGAATATGTTCTCAGGTTAAACTATGAAAAATTTCTTTAAGCTTTCTCAGACGATAATAAAATATTGTAATTTTAAATGGATATAATATAATGTTTACAGATAACAAACTTATTTAAATATTACTATGATTTATATGGTGTTAAATACTCCCCTCTATGTTATATTTAGTTTATTATATAGAATAATTATAAGTTAATGTGAGTCTCGCTCTTACATATAAGGATTGTAATAATCAATATTAATGTAAGCCGTGCTATCTATATCTATAAAATGTTTAAAATCTATGATGTTTTTATGAATTCCCAAAACTGCCAATGTGACTTCTATAACTCACTTATAAAACATTTATAATCCTTTGTTATAAGAAATATAAGAATTCACATGTCTATAAGAAGAGTTACAGAGGAAAAAATAACTAGGTATGTTGTAAAGCACGCGATGGAAGATTGGATTAAATTAGCTGAACAAGATGTAGTTATAGTGGGTGCCGGTCCTGCAGGCTTAACTGCAGCAAGATATCTAGCTAAAGAAGGATTAAAAGTCACAATATTTGAAAGAAGGTTAAGTTTTGGAGGAGGGATAGGTGGGGGAGGAATGCTATTTCATAAATTAGTAATAGAAGAGCCAGCAGATGAAATACTAAGGGAAATTAATGTGAAGCTAACTAAAGTTGAAGATGGAGTATATGTTGCAGATACATCAGAAATGATGGCAAAACTAGCAGCTGGAGCAATAGATGCAGGTGCTAAAATTATTCACGGAGTTACAGTAGATGATGTAATATATAGGGAAAATCCATTGAGGATAGAGGGTGTTGCATTAATGTGGACTGCAACTATAATGGCTGGGCTTCACGTTGACCCACTTTTCGTTAGGTCAAAAGCAGTAGTTGATGCAACTGGACATGATGCAGAGGTAGTTGCTGTCGCAGCTAGAAAGATTCCTGAATTTAATATTATTGTGCCTGGAGAAAAATCTGCGTCAAGCGAGATTTCAGATACTTTAATTTATGAAAATACAGGGCAAGTTGTTCCTGGATTATATGTAGCAGGTATGTCAGTTGCTGCAGTTAAGGGTTTACCTAGAATGGGGCCCATCTTTGGAGGAATGTTACTATCAGGAAGGAGAGTGGCTGAAATAATAGTGAACGAATTAGTAAAAGCCAAATAAAATGAAAAGCTTTAAAGGACTTCGTACCCAATTTTTTTGGTAAGTTTGAGTAAGACAATAAAGATATCAGAAGTTGAAGAAGGTATTATTGAAAAAGAGGAGTATAATAAAGTATTTAATAGATTACAATACGTAATAAGGATTTTTCATTCAAATTTAGGTACTCCTTCTAGGCAAAATTTAAGGAAGGCAATAGCTTCTTTCCTGAATGTTGATGAGGATAGCGTAATAATTAGAAAAATCCAAACTGAAAGGGGAATAAGCTCAAGCAAAGTTATTGTTAGAGTTTATAAGGATAAAGACATGCTTAAAAAAATTGAACCTAAGTATTTATTTAATAGGGGAGTAAAGAAGAACAAAGAAGGTGGAGAAGGTGTCCAAGGAAGCTAAAATATATGTTCTATATGAAGTAGATCAAAATGGAATAATAAAGAGAAAAAATAGAAAGTGCCCAAAATGTGGAAGTTTCATGGCACATCATCTTAAGCCAGTAGAGAGATGGCATTGCGGTAAATGCAATTATACTGAGTTCGTTACCCAAGCCAGAAAGGCGGTTAAATGATAGTTTTGGGAATAGAATCTACTGCTCATACTTTTGGAATAGGAATAGCTAGTGATGAAAAACCTCACATACTAGCAGAAAGGAGAAAAACATATATACCTAAAGAAGGAGGAATGTTACCGAGAGAAGCTGCTAGACATCACAGCGAAAACGCTTCCACAGTATTAAGGGAAGCTATACAGGAAGCTAAAGTAACTCTAAGAGATATAGATGGTATAGCAGTCTCTTTAGGACCAGGTCTTGGACCCTGTTTAAGGACTGGTGCTACGCTAGCGAGGGCTTTATCCTTAAAACTCGACAAACCATTAGTGGGTGTAAACCATTCAGTAGCTCATATAGAAATAGGATATTTAACCACTAATCCCAATGATCCTGTGATCCTGTATGTTTCAGGAGGAAATACTGCAATTTTAATACCCAAGTCAAAGAAGTTCAGGGTTTTTGGTGAAACTCTAGATATCCCAATAGGAAATGCGCTAGATGTATTTGCTAGAGAGGCTGGATTAGGGCCTCCATATGTGATAGACGGCATTCATGTTGTTGATAAGTGCGCATCAGAGGGTAAAGAGTTTGTGAATTTGCCTTATATAGTTAAGGGTCAAGATCTATCTTATTCTGGATTATTAACTGCCTCAGTAAGAAGTTTAAAGAAGTATAGAAAAGAGGATGTATGTCTTTCATTTAGGGAAATAGCATATGATATGTTAGTAGAAGCAGCTGAAAGAGCATTAAGCCAGAGTAAGAAAAACGAACTAATGGTAGTAGGAGGTGTAGCTGCAAGTGGAGTTTTAAGGGAAAAACTGGAAATCATGATGAGGGAAAGAGGAGGAGAGGTCAAAGTAGTTCCTCAAAGGTTTGCAACCGATAATGGCGCTATGATAGCGTGGACTGGATTAGTTTATCTTAAACATGGAATTAGAACTAAACTGGAGGACTCATATGTAAGACCTATGTGGAGGGTTGATGAAGTTGATGTTCCTTGGAGAGATTAATGATTTGAAATTAATTCACATAGGTGCTGAGGCAAAAATTTACTTTGGGAAATTCATAGGAGTTGAAGCTATATATAAAATTAGGGAAAGGAAGTCTTATAGGGCAATTAAAATAGATGAGAACATTAGGAAAAACAGAACCTTAAACGAATCAAAGAACATGATGAGGGCATTAAAAGTGGGAATAAATGTTCCTGCTATATATTTTGTTGATCCAATAGAAGGTATAATAATAATGGAATTTATAAACGGAAAACCTATTAAAGACTTAATAGATAAGAGAGAGGAAGAGCTTGCAACTATAGGTAAGAAACTAGGAGAAATATTAGGTAAATTCCACAAAAACAACATAATTCATGGAGATTTTACGACGTCTAACATAATAGTTAATGAAAAAGGATATTTCGTTATAGATTTTGGCTTGTCTAAAATCTCCAATTCGATGGAAGATATAGGGACAGACGTACACCTGTTTTTTAGGTGTATAGAGAGTACGCATAGTAGCTTCTCAAATGAGATAAAAAATGGATTTAATGAAGGCTATTCCATGATATTAGGGAAAGAGTTCTTGTATAAAGTTTCTGATAAAGTACAAGAAATAAGATCTAGAGGTAGATATGTTTGGGAAAGGAGAAAGAAATAGTTTTTGTAACTACTAATTATGGAAAGTTTAAAGAAGTTGAAAACATATTATTAAAATACAATATAAATATCGAAATGATTAATATGAGGAAGATTGAAATCCAAGATGATGATTTAACAAGTATAGCAACATATGCAGCCTTAACGAGTTTTTATGCAATCAGAAAACCTGTTTTAATTGATGACTCAGGTTTATATATTGAGGAATTAGGGGGCTTTCCTGGTCCATATTCTGACTACGTAATAAAGAAACTAGGTCTAAATGGTGTTATAGAAATAATTAGAAGACTTAGATCTAGAAAAGCAACATTTATATCTGCTCTTGCATATTATGATGGAAAAGAATTAAAAGTATTTAAAGGAGAGGTAAATGGAGAATTAACCTTGGAAGTCAGAGGGAGCAAAGGTTTTGGATTTGACCCGATTTTCATTCCTATGGGATCTAATAAAACATTCGGAGAAATGACAACTGACGAAAAGTCCAAAATATCACATAGAGCTAAAGCAGTAGAGGCCTTCGCTAAATGGTATTCTGAACACTATGTTTTCTGAAAAAATTCTCTTCTTAAAAATTCATTAAGGGCTTCTCTGATTATCTCGCTTCTAGAATAATATCTTCCTTTGATTACTAGAGAGTCCATTGCCTCAATATACTTATCAGGTAACTTTACTGTAATCATTTTCAAGGTTAAACCCCATTTAGAAAATATGATGGATTTCATATATAAGCTCTTACACACAACGCTTTAGATTAAATTTATTATCCCTAAAAATCACAAAGAGTTCTAACAGCTAATATCAAAGCATTAACAATGCAATTACTAATGGGAATATTATTTAATAGTTTCTTTATAATTACTCAATAACAATTGAGGGTCTTAAAGGTAATGATGTAACCTTTTTTCCTCTTTTATCCGGAGCACTAGGATCATCACTATAATATATCTCTATATTCCCAATTCTCAACTTCTTCTTTATATATGTTAAATTCTCAACTAAAATCTTCATTTCATCAATAAATCTATTTTTCAATATTAATTGCTTTTCCATCTCACCTAAATTCGTTGCATATTTAAAGATTTCTTGTGCAGTCTTCGCAGCCTGGTTTTTATCAACAGCCTGCTTTACACTTTCGTTAATAAAATCTTTAAGTGAGAGATTATTTTCTATAAATTCTAATGCTTTAAGTAGCTTTTCATAGCTTTCTCTGGAGGAAATATATATAGTTATGTTAGATGGAGTTATTGATGTAACATTTAATATTTTATTAATGTCCTCTAGCAATTTCTTAACATACATGAATTCGAACTCTATACCTTCATTTTTCTCGAATTCCTCTTCAGTGGGCCAAGTCGTAATGGATACAAATCCTTTATATCCGAGCTCTTCCCATAATTGCTCACATATATGCGGTATTATTGGCGTCAAAATCCTTATCCACGAATTAATGACTTTCTCTATTATATCAAAATTAATTTGTTCTTCTTGTATTTCTTTTCTCTCTATATACTCTTTTATATCTTGTTGTATTTGGTAAAGCGCTATGCTGAAAGCGTCCCTGAACTTGAAATTTTCCATACTATTAGTTATTTTCTCTATGTTGTTTGCCATTTTGCTCATTAACCAAAAGTCTGTCTTTGTTATTCTTTTTGTTCCCTTTACTTGGCTCAATTTTCTGTGTATATCCTTAACGAAATTATAAAATTGTAATATATTATTCATAACACTTTTAGCGTAACGTTCGTTAAAATCTACATCCTGAAGCAATTCAGAAGTAGCTACTAAGACAAATCTGACTGTATCAACACCATATTCGTTTATTGCCCTAGATAATGGAACAATATTCCTCAAACTCTTGCTCATTTTTTTCCCATCTTTTAATACAAAGCCATTAACAAATACCTGCTTAGGCCATAGCTCTTCAGGAAAAATAGCTGCATGGTTAAATAAGAAGAAAGTCAAATGATTTGGTATCAAATCTCTTCCGCTATGCCTAGAATCAAGCGGATACCAATACAAAAACTCTGATCTAAGCTCTTTTAACGTTTCCTTGTCTATCATAATTAAATTAGAAAGTTCCTCTGGACTTCCAATTCCCAATATAACATAATCCCAAAACTTCTTTGATAATTTAGCTGGGTCTATTTTCTTTATAATATGTGAGATTGTATAATAAGCCATATAAATTGTTGAATCGCTCAAGCTCTCAATTATCCATTTATCATCCCAAGGAAGTTTAGTTCCTAGCCCCCTAGTTCGTGCACAAGCTTTCTTCTTTAGCCAATCAATAGAGTTCTCGAACTCCCTCCTCATTTCTGATGGGACTACATTAATCTTTGACAACAATTTTTTAGTTAACTTCTTCCACGATTCATTATCGTAGGCTATAAACCATTGATCTGTTAAGATTTTTACCACTACTTCGCTCCCACACCTACAGTAGACAGGCTTGTTTAATATCTCGAATAGACTTGTAGCTTTTCCTATATTATTTAGTAATTTTATTGTGTTTTCTCTAGCCTCTGGTACACTTTTTCCAATTATTTCCTCTTTGACGAAAGATTTAAGATTGGTTGGTACTACTTCCAGAATTTCTTTCCTTATCTTACCCCTATGATATTCTATCCTATAAACTTCTTCTGTTATTTTTTTGATTCCTTCTACGTCTTTTTCCCCCTTATGTTTCTCAACTTCCTCTATAGCCGGAAATTGACCATAACCTTCTACCTCTACTACAGCTATTGGGTTAACTTCCTTAATTAATTGATTGTTGATTTTTAGTTCTTTTAGTGCTATGTAATCAAATGGCGCGTGAGCAGGAACAGACATTACTACTCCTGTTGCTAACGCGGGATCAACGTATTTTGAAGGTAGAATTAGGATGTCCTTTTCAGTCAGAGGATTTTTAGCCTTTCTGCCTACTAGATTTATACCCTTACCTATTTTTCCTATTAATTTCGTATTTTTCTGATAAATTAACTTTTCGTAAGCTTTTTTAGCTAAAATCCACTTCTTATTATCTACTTCAGCAATTACATACTCTTCCTCCGGATTAACCCAGATATTTACTGCACCGTAAACTGTTTCAGGTCTTAACGTTGAAGCAGGAAACACTTCACCTTCATGACTCTCAAATAAAATAACCGTAAATTCACCTATTTCCGGCTCCACATCTCCCTTCGTGTCATGCATTCCAACAGGAAAGTTATCTCTGGGACACCAACCCACTGGATGGGTTCCCCTTTCAATATATCCTCTTTCTTGTAAGGTTAGAAACTGCCATGTTATAAAAGAGGAAAAATGGGGATCTATAGTGGTGAATTCTCTGGTCCAGTCAATACTTAGACCTATTCTATCTGAGATTCTTTTGATGTCTTCTTTGAAGTAATTTGCCATATCCATTGGTGTTGAAAGTTTTCTTATATCCTCCTTAGGTATTCCATATATGTTAATGAAAATGTCTAATAACTCAGGATCTCCCTTAGCAATATCATCTGCCATTGCAAGTATTGGAGTGCCAGTGTAATGAAAGCCTAAGGGGAAAAGGACGTTGAATCCTCTCATTCTTTTATACCTAGCGTATACATCAGCAGTAACATAAGTCCTTCCGTGACCTATATGAAAAGGACTATTTGGATAAGGAAAAGCGACTGTAATAAAGAATTTCTGTTTATTTATTGGTCTTGCTACGAATATTTTATTTTCCCTCCACCTCTCTTGCCACTTCTCAGCAATCTTATTCAGAAATTCAGAGTCGTTATTGTCCTTAGAACTCATAGGAAACTCTTATAAACCTAGAATTTATATTTTTGCAACACAGAAAGTAATCCCAATGATTTGGAATTTAGCGAAGGAATTTTCTCCGTTTGAGGATGCTAAAGAGTTGCTTTAATTAGCTTAACTAAAGTAGATATATGAAAATCAAAATCCTTAGTCTCTATTTCGATATTTAATTGCTTTCTCTTCACTATTGTAAATAATAATTGCCAAAATTTTGTACCCAGCCTTAAAGCAAGTCTTTGGTTCCTTATTTCTTTTACTAGATTCTTTATTTCCCCTCTGTAAGAATTTGCATTAAACCCTTTCTGCTTTAATATTTCCAACTGTTTACTTATTGAAAATAGTCCTCCACCTGTTAATGGTTTACTTAAACCAGAAGAGTCCCCTATATATAATATATTACCTCTAACTAAATTAATCTCATTATATCTTCCTACAAGACCTCCATGAGTTTCCAATAATTCATGTGTTTTTGAGTATTTCTTTATAAACCACATTAGATCATTATATGTTACTTTATCTCCTAGAGCACCTATATATATCTTCCCTAATGATTTAAATTTCCAGAAGAATGACCCTTTTTTATTTTTAAACAAATAAACATTTATGGTTTCTTCGTTTTCCTCTTCATTTTCCCTCACAGTGCTTTCAATGCTAATTATTCCTTCCTTATTTATCCCTGTAGAATCAATTATCAGATCTGATTGAACTAGTAAGCCCTTATTAGTCCTTATGAGGTTTCCCTCGATTATCGAAGAAGTTTTAAATATTATTTCTGTATTCGTTATTTTAGCCAATTCTTTATCGAGAGTTGTTCTTTCAAGCCTTATCGATACAGGTTTACCTGATATGTAAATTGAAGGTTTTCCATCTATGTTTATAATTATTTCCTTATATTCTGATACTAAGTGCTCCTTAATCAGGCTGGAAATATTAACTAATCTAGTAAAGGTATCATAACTTACTATTCCAGAGCAATTTTTACCAACGCCCTTTCTTCTCTCTAGTATCACTTTCTTATACCCGTCAGAAACTAAAGAAGTTAATAAACCACCTATTCCTGCACCTACTATTGCTATTTCAGTCTTCACTTTAGTAAATTATTTTGCGTTAGCTTTAAAGCTAAATGCAGCAGATCACATTCTGAAATTTTCTGAGTGGCATTTGAATACATTAAGTGGTTTTAGTAACTATCTTATTAGGTTGTGTTAACGATGGTAGGGTTTGAGGAGTTAGGTAAAGGGTGGTTAGTGTTTTTCCCCTTTCTACAAATCCAAATGATTTAAGGGTAGGATCCATTAATAGTCTTGGCAAGATTAAAGGTTATTAAAAGTAAGGGAAAGTTGAGTGAGGAAAATAAGTTATAATCTGATTTTCTCTTCGAATAATAGATAAAAATTCACTTTAAGTGAGAAACCATCTGAAATACCTTAGGGAAATTTTGGGTTTATAGTGAATTACGGGGATTTCAAGCTTTTGTAAAATCAAGTAATATTATTTTAAGGTTAGAACTCTGATGATCTATCTGCAACATTAATCGTGTATCTTTTTGCCTCAAGCTTTTTAACAATGTACATGAAAGCCCTCTCTGGATCTGAGTGCTTTCCACAAGAGTAAACATCGACTGTTGCAAATCCATATTCAGGCCATGTATGAACAGTAATATGACTTTCTAAAACTATTGCTATTACACTGACCCCCTCACCTATCTTCCATGATTTTATATCTAAAAGGGTCATATTACCTTCAACGGCTGCTTCTCCTACTAGATTTCTTAAATATTCTTCATCTCTCAAATGATTATCGTTACAATCATAAAGGCTTCCATATACCTGCTTCCCTATAATTCTCGGAACGGTGGATACATGTCCCCCTATATTAACCCCCTTCATACCTCCCCCCTATTTTTTACGAATTAGCTACCTATTTAAATATTTTGCTAATCATGCAATTACGTAGGATTAATAAAACCTGAGAAAGAGTATTGCTAGCTTTAGCTGATGGATTATTCTAACATATTAACACTCCTGACCTCTTCCCTGAAAGGTAGACACGAAAATTTCCTTACTTCATATAGTTTTTTGGCTTTACTTGGATTTTTAAATGAAAGGAGAGGTTTATCTATCTCATTATTAAAATTTGATTTTAAGAGAAAAAATGGAGAAACGCTGCAGGAAAAGGTTTTGAATTGTTGTTCAGACCTACGAGGATGCCATATGTTTGCAGAATTGGTGTGATTGCAAAAATTTAAGTTAGCTCCAATATAACTAGTTCCCTGATTTCTGTCTCTTATACTCATTATATTGTTCTCTGATATAATTAATCTAATATTACACTTATAAATCATTTTAATAAATAAAAATTTTAAATAGTTCTGAATTATTTAAAATATATATATTAAATAAGGAAAAATAGTTTAATGACTAAAAGCTTATTTCCTTTAACTAAATAAATGTTAAGGAAGGTGGCAATGGATAACAAATTCGATATAGTAATTACAACTGATAGATGCATGATGACAAATCACCATGGAAAGGAGTTCCTAGGATTCATGGCTACAGGTCCTGCAATAGGAATACCAGAAACTGTATGGAAGTGGTTATCGTGTCCAAAAATGAAAACGGATGAACTAGGGAGACCATGGCAGGCTCCTTATGGAATGAGGAAAATTGAAGCAAAGCTGATTGATGCTGGCTTTAATGCAGCAATAATTGACCCAGATTATATAGATAAATATGCGCCTAAGGCAAAAGCCATATTCTTTTCACATCATGATTACTTTGCTTTTGGTCCTCCATCTTCTACTTGGTGGAGTATTACCAAAAAGGAACCAATTAATTACAAAAGCTTTATGGAGTTAATTAATAGGAGTTCCATATTAGAGGCAAAGAAAAAAGGAGTTAAAATGCTAGCAGGCGGTCCTTCAGCATGGCAATGGTTATGGAGAGAAGATATGGTGGAGAAATTGGGACTAGACACAATAGTTGATGGTGAAGGGGAGAGAGTAGTTGTAAGGTTAGCACAAGCAATTATAGAAGGAGAGCCTTTACCTAAGTATGTTTATGTATCAGGGTCAGATACGCCTTCGGTGGATGAAATATCCGAGATAAAAGGGGCAAGTGTAAATGGTCTAGTTGAAATAATGAGAGGTTGTGCTAGAACTTGCAGGTTTTGTTCCGTATCGGAATTATTTAGACCTACTAGATATTACCCATTGGAGAAAATAGAGAAGGAGATACTAGTAAATGTTAGAGCTGGTGTAAAGCATGGCGTAATCCATAGCGACGATGTTTTATTTTATGGAGCTAAAGGGATTTTCCCACAACCAGAACCCCTAATCAAGCTACACAAGCTGGTTAAAAGTTATTACAAGACAATTGCATGGAGCCATGCTAGCTTAGCTGCAATAAAATATGCAGAAGAGAAATACAACTTAATAACTAAATTAGGGGAAATAATATATAATAATGAAGAGCAAAGATATTTAGGAGTAGAAGTTGGAGTAGAAACTGGTTCTCCTAGATTAGCAAAGGAGATAATGCCAGCAAAGTCTGCACCGTATAAACCAGAAGAATATCCTGAAATCGTTGAGGAGGCATTTAAAATAATGCATGAGAATAGAATAATTCCTGCTGGTACTATGATCATTGGGCTTCCAGAAGAAAAGGAGGAGGACGTGCAAAAAACAATAGAGCTAGTTGATAGGCTTAAGGACTACAGAAGCATATTAGTACCGATGTTCTTTGTACCCATGGGAATGCTAAAATATAAAGATTGGTTTACTAGGATAAAACTCAAAGATGTTCACATAGAATTATATAAAAAGGTATTTTGGCATGATGTTAGATGGGGAGAAGAAGTATTGAATAAATTCTACACTAAGGGCATAATATATGCTCCTTTGAGAGCAACTATAAAGCTATTTCTGTGGGCGTCTAAAAGGAAGATGAAAAGTATTGAAAAAATGCTTGAAAATGCTAAAAGATAATTATTTTTATTAATTTGTCTATTCTTAAAAAATAAGCCTTCTGAATTTTTACTGAGATTAAACAAGTTCAACCTCAATTAATTTCACTTACTTCTCGGTATAATATAGTCCTTAGGAGCCCTTTCGAATATTTCAAGGTATCTTCTTAATATTTTGGGTATTCTTACATATCCTTCTTGCGTCTGATGATTTTCCAATATTGCAGTTATTGTCCTAGTAGTAGCTATTGCAGTACTGTTCAATGTGTGAATAAATCCTTTAATCTTCTTTTTCCTATCTATATATCTTATCTTTAGCCTATAACTCTGCCAATCTAGACAGTTACTACAACTAACCATCTCTCTAAATTTTCCTTGAGCTGGCATCCAAACTTCTAGATCATATTTCTTAGCTGCACAAGCACCTAAATCTCCAGAAGCAATGTTCACTATTCTATAAGGTAATTCCAAGGATTGAAACAACTCTTCGGCATTCTTAATTAATTCCTCATGAATTTCCCAGCTATCCTCTGGCAAGGTAAAAGCTACTTGTTCAACTTTATTAAACTGATGTACCCTGAATATTCCTTTAACGTCTCTATTATATGCACCTGCCTCCTTTCTGAATGCAGTACTGAATCCAACATATTTTAATGGCAAGTTACCTACATCTATATCCTCATTGGCATGTAATGCTATTATTGGATGCTCTGCTGTTGCATTTAAATATAGATTTTCTCCAGTAATTTCATATATAGCATCCTTAAAAGTCTGTATATCAATTATCCTTTTAATTATTTCCCCTCTTATCATGTAAGGAGGTACTACCAATTTATATCCCTTCTTCGTTAGGTGATCTATTGCAAACAAAATTAAAGCAAAGTCTAACCATACTATATCCTCATATAGATAATAAAACCGTGATCCCGCTACTTCTCCTGCTTTTATTGTATTACCATATCCCAATTTCTGCTCTAACATATCAGCATGGCCTATAGGTTTCCAATTTATTAATTCGTATTCTGGATTGAGATTAGGAAGATAAGAAAGGAATTCGCTCTCATGTTCCTTAAGAACTTTTGCCTTTCCCCAGTACCTTATAGGTACATTATAGGATTCGTCAGGACCTATAGGTACAGAATCGTGAATTAAATTTGGCAAAGAGAGTAGTACTTCCTCTCTTTTATTTTCTAATTCCTCTAATTTCTTTTCCTCTTCAGTTAATATATTTAGCAATTCCTTTGCTTTTTTTAACAGTTCTTCCCTTTTTTCCCTCTCTTTCTCTTTAGATATTTGCTCGCTGAGCAGGTTATGTTCATGTCTTAGTGAATTTATTTTATTTAGCTGAGCTCTCCATTTTATATCTAAATCTAGTGCTAAGTCAATTACCTTCACATCTATGAATCTCTTCCTCATAGAGTCCTTGAGTATTTCAGGTTGCTTTCTCAATGCCTCTAATATACTCCAGCTCAATACAAACACTATTAAGTTTCTACAAGAGAGTTGAAATTATCTACCTAATTTTTTATTGGGATTCTGGAGGTGGACCGTAAGTCTGTACCCACATCTCTAAAATGTCATAACCATAAATTTCCTTAAATCTTGATCTGCCTTCCTCTGTCATTTGGTATGGAGTCCATTGCTTCTCAAAATCAACTTGCACATCAACGGTTTTAGCTTCAGGAATTGTCTCTTTAACAACTGTTTCAATTGTGTAAAGAAGGTCGTCAACTACAGGGCAACCAGGTGCTGTTAGACCTATTTTCATTGATATGTTTCCATCATCATCAATATCTAAATTATATATTAGTCCTAAATTAACTATGTCTATCGGAATTTCTGGATCGTAAACCTGTTTCAATGCATCTAATATTTTGCCCCTCCATTCCTCCTTATTAACTGACAAACCTTAACACCATATATAAGTATATTTTGCGTTCAGAATTTAAATTATTAAGTACTATACCTTGTATTTTGCTTTTACTTTAACCTGGATTAATAAACAATATCTATTTGTCCCTTTGTTTCATTTTCGCTATTCTTTTATTTCACTTCTTTTTCAACATGATCTAGAAGGGCTTATCCTTAAACCAAAGGCTTTACTCCTTGAGGGCGTGAGTATCCTTAGGGGCAGGGGAGCTCACGTTTTGTCATTCCAATCCTTTGAGCTTTGTCTATATTAAAATTCTACTTCGTTTAATAAAGTTCTACAACATAGTAATTTAAAGGCTTTTCTATGAAAGGGGAAAAGTAATTAGCCATTATTCATTTATCTAATAATTTCTTTACGTATGAGAAGCCAAAATAAATTTATAGTAAATAGATAATATCTTAATTTAATATAAATTCTCAAATTTTTGATGAAAGCAGCTCCTTTCTCCCTTATGACATACTGGTCCGTAAGGTCTGACAAAAAGTAGTAATGCATCATTATCGCAATCTATTATGAAGCTTATTAGTTCTAATAAATTTCCGCTTGTCTCACCTTTTTTCCATATCTTTTTTCTACTCAAACTCCAAAAATGTACGAAACCTGACGAAAGGGTTAACCTTAAAGCCTCTTTGTTCATATTAGCCACCATTAAAACCTCCTTTGTAATATGATCTTGAACTACTGCAATAATCGTTGAGTCTTCGTGTCTAAAATTTAGACGCTTTATTATTTCCTGAATTTTCTCATTTTGAATTCTAAATGGCAAGTGATACAAACCTCCTTAATATTTCAAGTCCAGCTTTACTGCTTTTCTCTGGATGAAATTGAGAACCGTAGATGTTCTTTTTGCATATAAATGACGGTATCTTAATACCATATTCAGTTTCCATTTTTACTATGTCTTCTTCAGCATAAGCCATATAGCTATGTGCATAATAAAAATAAGCGGTAATACCATCTATTAGCTCACAGCTCGAAATTGGTTTAGTATAGGACCATCCCATGTGAGGTAATTTAGGAGCGTTCTTTATTATATCAACCTTTCCTCTTAATAAACCCAACCCTTTATTGAAACCTCCTTCAGTGCTACTTTCGAAGAGGAGTTGCATTCCTAAACAAATTCCTAAAACAGGTTTACTTTCCACTGCCTCAAGCAGATATCTCTCTAATCTTCTAACTAATTTTATTGCATATCCGAAGGAACCTACTCCCGGTAAGACTATCTCGTCTGCGTTAATTATTTCTCTAGGATTTAGCGAAAGCTTTGGGTTACCCCCTGCTTTATATAGCGCATTTAATAAACTATACTTATTTCCAATGGAATAATCAATTATTACAATTTCTGGTCTCTTCATTTTTTCATCCTCCTTAATAGTTCTTCCTCAACGTCCTTTAGTGATAGTCCCTTGAAATGAAGTAACACTAATAAATGGTATAATAGATCTGCTGTTTCCTCTATTAGCCTTTGGTTATTTTCCGCTAGGGAGGCTATAATTACCTCCGAGGACTCTTCTCCTATTTTCTTTGCTATCTTGTTTAAACCCCCTGTTACTAATTTAACAGTATAACTTCCTTCAGGTTTATCCTTAATTCTCATGTCAATTATGTCCTCTAGTCTCTTAATTGTTTCATACATTTAAAACACCCTCTAAACTTCTTGAGTGGAATAAGAAGCCCTCATATTTTGCTATCTTTATTGCTGCCTTTATTAGTTCCTCTGTCTCCTTTTTGCTTATTATTTGTGAAATCATAATTGGCTTCATGAAAGACAAGACACTTATCCCTCCAGAATGCTTAGCATTTCCTGAAGTAGGTAACACATGAGGAGGACCAGCACAGTAATCAATCGCTGCTGATGGTGAGTTAATACTTATAGCACCTCCATTATTTATTAAATTTAAGATATTATCGGAGTTTGAAACCCATAATGATATGTGCTCTGGAGCTATATCTGATATAATCCTTGCTCCGTCCTCTAAACTTTTAACCTTTACTAGGTATATATCCGCCATATTGGAAGTGTAATATTGTTCAAGATACTTGTAGATGTTTATTAACGTATCGTTTGAGTAAGATATTATAGCTATTGTGGATAATGGGCCGTGTTCTGCTTGCGCAATTGCATCGATAGCAACTAGTTCTGGATTAGCCTTTTCATCTGCTAGTACAATCAATTCTGTTGGGCCTTCTATCCCATCTATACTTATTTCACTAGATATTATTTGTTTAGCAGCTTGAATATATGCATTTCCAGGACCAAATAATTTATCAACTTTCCTCACTCTTTCAGTTCCATAACCAACAGCTGCAATCCCTGCAATACCTGAAACATATAAGATCTCGTCTATATTAGTAATATCACTTATGTATGAAATAATTGGATCTAAGTGAAAACCTCTTGGAGGGGTTATGAGTACCTTCTCTTTTACTTTCGCCACATTGGCAGCAGATGTGAGCATTAAAAGAGTAGAGGGATATACATTCTTTCCTCCAGGTACATATAACCCTACCCTTTCTATTGAGGACCATTTAACACCAAACCTAAAACCATTTCTAATTGAGTAAACATCTCTAGGTCTTAATAATTCATTGAAAGACAGGAGTTGCTCGTATATTACTTTAATGGATTCTACGATATCGCTTGGCAAATTAGCTTTAGCCCTTATTTCTGAGCCCTTAATATATTTTCCTTCCTTTCCTTCCAGTTCTCTAGTTACATCGAAAACCTCCTTATCTCCACCTTTTTTTACCCTATTGAGATAGGGTCTGACTTTCTCTATAAAATTTTCCAAGGAGATTTCGTTTCTTTTAATATCATGCGAGAACACTATCAATAAGCCTCACCTCTATTCCCCTGTTAGATAGATACTTCTTTAAATCATATATTCTAACTTTCCCTTCATGAAAAATTCCAGCTGCTAATGCAGCGTCTGCATTGGTTTCTAAGAAAAGCTCGTAAAAATGCTCCATATGTCCAGCTCCTCCACTTGCAATTACTGGTACATTAACTTTGTTGCTAACTTCTCTAATTAGGTCTATGTCATATCCTGTCCTTGTACCATCTTTATCTATGCTAGTTACTAATAACTCTCCTGCGCCTAGTTCTACACCTCTTATAGCCCACTCTATTACATCTAATTCCGTCCTTTCCTTCCCTCCTTTTATGTAAACTTTCCATGAATTTCCTTCTTTTTTAGCGTCTATAGCTAAAACTATTGCCTGCCTTCCAAATTCCTCCGCCCCCTTTGTTATTATTTCAGGATTCATTACTGCAGCTGTATTAATGCTGACTTTATCTGCCCCAGAGGAAAATGCGTTATATATGTCTTCTAAGCTAGTGATTCCTCCTCCTACTGTTAAAGGAATGGAGAGGTTTCTTGCAGTCTCCTTTACTATGTTAAACAAAGTTTTTCTACCTTCAATGCTAGCTGAAATATCTAAAAAAACAATTTCGTCTGCCCCTTCTTCTTCATATCTTACAGAAAGCTCTACTGGATCTCCACTATCTCTTAAATTGAGAAATTTAACTCCCTTGACAACCCTCCCTTTATTAACATCTAAACATGGTATTATTCTTTTTATCATTTATATTACACCTTTTGTGCTCCTGACCTGGTTATCTATAATTTTTGTAGCTTCCCTTAGGGACATTCCTAATCCCTTAAAACATGCCTCTAAAATGTGATGAGTGTTTTTACCCCTTAATTGTAAAACATGTATTGTTATTCCTGAATTCCTTGCAAAACTATTTATGAATATATATATATTTTCAATGGCCATCCCTCCAATCTCCTCTCTTTTTAATTTCAAATCAACATGACTTTCCCCTCTATTTGATATATCAACTGATGTAATAACTAAAGCCTCATCCATAGGAATAATTGAACTGCCAAACCTATTTATTCCCCTTTTATCTCCTAATGCCTCCTGGAAAGCTTTTCCAAGAGTTATACCTATATCTTCTACCAAATGATGATCATCAAAGTATTCCTTATCCCTTCCTCTTATTTTTGCATCAGCATTCAAATAGAAGAGCATCGAATGCAGGAGATGGTTCATAAAAGGAATTGAAGTGTCTACTTCTATATTTCCTTGTCCATCTATATCAATTTCTACCTCTACCTCAGTTTCCCTTGTTTGTCTATACTGCTTAGCTTTCCTAGACATAAAGCAACTCCCCTTCTTTTAGTTTTCCAGAATAAATAGAAAAGCCTATTATTATCACGTCAACACCCAAAGATTTAAGTTTTATTATATCACTTAAAGACGAAATGCCTCCTGCATACTGTAACACGCCTTTGAATTCTTGTCTTATATTTTTTATTAACTGCTCGTTGATACCACTTATCATACCTTCACTTCCTACATCAGTCACTAAAATCGATTTAATTCCCATATCTTTTACTTGCTTAAGGGCTTCCATATATTTAAGATTTCCTCCTCTCCTCCATCCATGTACAAGCACTTGATCTTCTAAAATATCTAAGGCTACAACTAATCTATCAATACAACAACTAATCTTTCCTTCAAAAAAGGCAGTAGAGACTACAATAGAAGATGCACCTGAATTTAAATACTTACTGGCAATCTCATCACTTCTTATTCCTCCACCAACTTGAATTTCCTTTCCTTTAGCCATTCTTATTATTTGAAATATAACGTTATAATTCCTAGGGAGTCCTGTTTCAGCTCCATCCAGATCAATAATATGTAATCCATTAAATCCTCTATGTAAGAAACTCTTAGCCACTAGCTCTGCTTTTCCTAGACGTAAACCACTTCCCCTTCTTCCATTTATCCTCTTTACAGCTATACCTTCCTCAATATCTAAACTTGGATAAATCTTCAATAGATCACCTTTTCAATATTCACTACTAAAATATCAGATGCTCCACTTGATTTAGCTTTTGCTATAACTTCAGGTAAATTTTCCTCGTTTACTACTGTAATGACTTCCCATAGATTTTCCTCTTTTTGTCTAGTTATTGCCGGCGATTTCATTGATGGAACGTTCCTTATTACCTTCTCTAAGTCCTCATCCCTTACGTTCATTAATAGCAGTTTCTTTCCCTTAGCAGCTAGAACACCTTTTATCATTGTTATAACTAATCCGATAGTTTCGCTTTCCTCAGAGAGTCTCCATTGCTTATTTGCTATTAGTACTGCTGAACTTTCTAAAATTGTATCTAAGACTTTTAAACCATGTATCTTGAGTGTAGTTCCCGTGCTAGTTACGTCAACTATAGCGTCAGCTGCTCCCAAACTAGGCATTACCTCCGCAGCACCTGAGATCCTTACTATCTTCGCTTTTATTCCCTTTTTACTTAAATAATAACTTGCTATATTGTAATACTTTGTCGCTACTCTTATCTCTTCTCCTTTCTGAACTTTTTCCTCAATTGAAGGAGGGGCAGCAAATACAATTTTAGCTTTTCCGTAATCCAACTCAAGCATCTCCTCTACTTCCACTTCACTTTCTACTACATAATCTCTTCCAGTTATTCCAAGTTCTGCTGCTCCAGCTGCAACTATACTAGGTATATCCTCTGTTCTAACTGAGACTAAAAGTATATTCTCCCAAGATGTTGGAATCATTAGGCTTCTTTCATTACCATATTGAGGCTTAATGCCAGCAAAAGTTAGTAAGCTTATAGTAGGTTCCAAAAGCCTTCCTTTATTTGGAATTGCTAACTTCATTTAAATCACTCAAAATTCTTAATAACTTTTCATTTTCCTCTCCTTTACCGATATTAAACCTAAAATATTTTTCTCCTAGAGATGTCTTCCTGACTAGAATGCCGTTAGTGAGAAGTCTTTGAAAAGCTCCTCCTAACAAGTCTTTAACTAATATGAAGTTTGTTAATGACTTATATGGTTTAATATAGTAGATTTTAGTTAGCTTATTGTACAAATAATTAATAGAATTCCTTACATAAGTAATCACTTCGTTAATGTAATGCCTATTCTTTAATGCTTCTAATGCTATAGCAATACTAGGTGTAGGGATTTCAAAGGGAGTAAGGCTCTTAGACAAGTATTTTATAACTTTCCTATTCGCTATCAGATAACCAACCCTTATCCCAGCTAGTGAAAATGCCTTACTCATAGTCCTTACTATCAGTAGTTTTTGGCATTCTTCTATTTTGTTTACCAAAGAATAATTTGCATATTCACTATATGCCTCATCAATTAATATAAAACCTTTTGATTCTTTACATAACTTATTAATGTATTCGTAATCACCACCTAACATAGATGAGCCTGTGGGATTATTTGGATCGTCTATTATAGTTAAACTTGAAATCCTAGATCTTGAAGTTAGTTTTTCTTTAGGTAGTTCCCAAACGTCTTCTTTTTCTAATAGATCTAGCTGTAATTCCTTATACCCATATAATGATGGATAAATATAATACATGCTGTATGTAGGATGCAATCTAGTCACATATGAATTACTAGGGATGAGTAAAGACAAAATAAGTTTTATAGCTCCGTCCCCTCCTTGAGTTATGATGACATTTTCCCTATCTACCCCCACATAATTACTGTATTCTCCCCTTAATTCCTCCAATAAGTTAATAGATGGATATTTATTTAGATCATATAGATAATTGAGCGCTGCTTCCATTATTTTCTTGGGAGGTGAGAAAGGGGACTCGTTTAAGTGTAATCTTACATAACTTTCCTTTTCTTCGTAATTATATTCCCTTGCCCCCTTTAACTCATCTCTAATCAATTCAGATATATTATCCTCATATGCAATACTACAAACCCTTTATTTTATTGATCGGCTCAAATTTAAACTCTTCTGTTAACATATCTCATTTATACATAAGGGTGAGTTAGAAATATTAACCTTTGTTCTAAACTAAATCAAAGAAGAGGGGCTTCTTTTGCCTAAGAAAAGAGAAAATAGGGGAAGGAACAAGGGATCAAAAGGGAGAGTAGAGGTAATATCTTGCGATAATTGCGGAAAAAGGATACCGGAGGACAAAGCAATTTGTGTAACTAGAATGTATACTCCAGTAGACGCTCAGCTAGCAGAGGAACTTGAGAAGAAAGGTGCTATGATTATGAGGTATCCAGTGACTAAATGCTATTGTATAAATTGTGCTATATTCTATGGGATAATAAAGATTAGATCTGAAAGTGAAAGAAAGAAACCGGCACAAATAAGATAGTTTCCTAAACTCTTTTAATCTTATTGCCCTAAATTATTAAGATAAGAATGGAGATCACGTTCTATGATATTGAAACGTTCTTCTATAAACTAGCGGAAGTTAGGGATGTAATAAAAGGAGATGGATTACTAAGTTATTTACCTGAAAAAGCTCCCCTAAATGATTTACTTCAAGGTACTACAAGAGTTAAGCATGCTTTTCCAATATTTCAAAAAGGCGGAGTATGTATGGATGTCACAAATCAGCAACAAGCAATAATAGCTGAAGAGGCTGGAGCCGTGTCAGTAATGGTATTAGATAAATTGCCATATGATGTGAGGAAATCAGGGGGTGTAGCAAGGATGGCTGACCCAAAAGTTATTGAGGAAGTGATGAATTCCATTACTATTCCAGTTATGGCCAAAGTAAGAATTGGGCATTACATGGAAGCTAAAATCCTAGAAGCATTAGGAGTGGACATGATTGATGAAAGCGAAGTGCTAACACCTGCTGATGAAAATCACCATATTAATAAATGGGAATTTAAAGTCCCCTTCGTTAATGGTGCAAGGGATTTGGGAGAAGCCTTAAGAAGAATATCTGAGGGGGCTTCCATGATTAGAACTAAGGGAGAAGCGGGAACAGGAAATGTTAGTGAGGCTGTAAAACATATGAAACAAATTAACATGGAAATAAACAATTTACTTAGTTTAAGCGAAGAAGACAGAATTAAAAAGGCTAGAGAATATGGAGTTTCATATCAATTAATCGAGTTAGTAGCAAAGTTAAAGAGGTTACCTATAGTTAACTTCGCAGCTGGCGGAATAGCAACCCCTGCAGATGCTGCATTAATGATGTGGTTAGGTGCAGACGGTGTTTTTGTGGGATCTGGAATATTTAAGAGTCAAGATCCATCGGAAAGAGCTAAAGCAATAGTACTAGCTACTAGTAACTGGGATGACCCTGATACTGTTCTAGAGGCTCAGAAAATGATATCAGAACAGAAAAGCATGATTGGAATAGATATAAAACAATTGAAAGTCGAAGACCTCCTTCAGGTGAGGGGAGTTTGAAAATAGGAATATTAGCGTTCCAAGGAAGTTTTCAAGAACATGCAAACATGCTGAGGAAATTAAAGGAAAAAGGCTTTAATGTTGAACCTGTATTAGTTAAGAAGAGGGTTCAATTAACTGATATTGATGGAATCATAATCCCAGGAGGAGAAAGCACTACTATAGGTTACCTGTCAAGCAGAACTGGGGTATTGGATGAATTAAAGGATAAAATACTTAGTGGACTCCCAACATTAGGAACATGTGCTGGTGCTATATTTCTAGCAAAGCAAGTATATGATAGCAAATTAGGTAAGAGATCGCAACCATTATTAGGTATTATGGACATTGAGGTAAGCAGAAATTACTATGGAAGACAAAGGGAAAGCTTTGAAGCAACTATAAAGTATGATAGCGAAATAATTAGGGGAATCTTCATAAGATCACCTGCTATAATCAGGACTTGGGGAAATGCCAAAGCAACTTCAACTCTTGGAAATGTAATAGTGGGAGCAGAAGAAGGTAACATTATTGCAACCACTTTTCATCCAGAATTAAGTGATTCTACGTATATTCATAGAAAGCTTATAACACTGATAAAGAAATAACTTTAATTATTAGAAGTCGACTAATTAATTAAAGGCTGAAACTTAGTGAATGAAAGGCTTTTTGTTCTTGATGGAGTCTTCCTTACAAAGAAAGCTATAGAATACATATCTGCTATACCCACTGAATCAACCTTAATTATACCTAAGGGAGTCATTGATGAAATAAATAGAGAGGCCTCAAGAAATACTGCACAAGGTATTGCCTTATTAAGCGAGCTTGAGAAAATAATAAATATAGCAAATAATAGGAATATTAAAGTAACAATTTCAGAGGAGAAAGATTCTATAACTATAGCAAGAGAAATGAATGCAATACTTCTTACCAATGATGTCATTAAATCTTCAATTTCAAGGTTATATGGAGTAAATGTTATACTATTGCAAAGTGATTACAATGAGAAAATACCTATAGAGAATTTGTTCTCTGAAAACACGATGAGCATACATTTGAAGGAGGGCGCAAAACCAAGGGCTAAAGTAGGACTACCAGGTAATTGGCATTTCATAGAATTAAGTGATTCAGTATTAACTAGAGAAGAAGTAACAAGAATAGCATTAGAAATAATAGAGGCTGCAAAGTCTAGAAAGGACTCTTTCATTGAGATGGACAGAGAAGATTCTACAATAATACAATTGTCAAATTACAGAGTAATAATAACTAGACCTCCTCTAAGTGATGGATGGGAAATAACTGCTGTTAGACCTGTTAAAAAACTAAAAATAGAGGATTATAATCTTCCTCCTCCTCTCTTCGATAGATTGACCAAGAAAGCAGAAGGGATAATAATTGCAGGTGCTCCAGGGATGGGAAAAACTACATTCGCCCAAGCACTTGCTCAATACTATAGTGAAATGGGAAAAGTAGTCAAAACTGTTGAATCGCCTAGAGACATGGTATTAACTAATGAGATTACTCAGCTCTCAAAGACCAAGGCTACTTCTTCAGAGCTACATGACATACTTCTCCTGAGTAGACCAGATTACACGATATATGATGAAATGAGAGATGATCAGGACTTCGAATTATATATAGATCTGAGACTTGCAGGAATAGGAATGGTAGGTGTTCTACATGCTAACAACCCAATTGATGCAATCCACAGATTCCTTAACAGGACTGACTTAGGTACAATACCAAACATATTGGACACTGTTATTTTCATTGACGCAGGAAAAGTATCTAAGGTTTATACCTTAGAAATGACAGTCAAATTGCCCTCTGGAATGAGGGAAGCTGACTTAGCAAGACCAGTAGTCGAGGTTAAGGATTTCTTTGAGGGCAAAACTGAATATGAAATTTATGTATTTGGGGAACAAACAATGATAGTACCTGTTAAGCGGGCAAAGGAAAATAGGCAAACTCTGCTAGCCAACAAATTAATGGCAATAGTTGAGGGAATAATTCCTGATATTGCAATAGAAACAGAAGATTCAGATTTAGTTATTAAATTACCAAAGAAAGATATAAACAAACTAAATAAAAAAATATCAACAAAAATTAAAAAGTTTGAAAAGAAGTATGGCATCAGGATAAGGTATAAGGTAGAGGAATGATTTTCATTTGAACGAATACTATTTGCTCCTTTTCACTAAAGACCTTAATTCTCTACCTATTTTTTCCGCTTCACTGTTTTCGTACTCCGCTAGCTTGCTCTTCAATGTAGGTGCCCCTCTATTAAATTCCTCAATCCACTCATTAGCAAATTCACCGCTTTTAACTCTTCTTGCTGCTTCCATCATCTTTTGCTTTACATGTTCGTCTATTATTTTAGGCCCTACAGTTAATCCTCCGTATTTTGCAGTATCGCTTACTGCTTCAAGCATTCCCTTCATTCCTTTTTCATATATCAAATCAATTATAAGTTTAGCTTCATTTATTGCTTCAAAATAGGCAACCTCTGGCTGATACCCAAGATCTACTAACGTTTTATAGCCTGCTAATAATAGTTCCATTATTCCCCCGACTAATACTGTTTGCTCCCCAATGAGATCTGTTTCGGTTTCTTCTTTAAATGTAGTCTCTATTAGTCCTGCTCTGCTACAGCCTATTGCCTTTCCTATAGCAAGCGCCTTTTTCAGAGCCTCGCCGCTATAATCTTGGTGTATTGCAATTAGCGCAGGAATTCCTTTACCCTCTAAAAACGATGCCCTAACAGAAGGACCTGGACCTTTAGGTGCAACCATTATTACGTCCACATTGTTTGGTGGTACAATTAATCTATAATGGATGTTAAATCCGTGAGCAAAAACTAACGACATACCTTGAGTAAGAAAAGGCTTTACTTTCTCCTCGTAAATATACTTTTGGATCATGTCTGGCAATAAGAATATTACGTAAGAAGAGTCTTTTACTGCCTCTTCAGTTGTTACTACTCTCATACCATCTTCATTGGCTTGATTCCAAGATTTTCCTTGCCTTTCTAAACCTACATAAACATTAAGGCCAGTGTCTCTCATATTAAGTGCCCATGCTCTTCCTTGGCTACCATATCCAAGTATGGCTATTTTTTTACCTTTTAAAATGTCAATACCTATCTCCTCGTCTTTATATATTTTAGCCAATTACTTCACCCCAACTCATTCTTATTTTTTCTTCAGGTATTATAAGGGGGAAAAAAGTCACTTCTTGAAATAAGTCCTTTATTTTATGTATATTACTAAAAAATTTCTCTCCTTCTATAACTCCTCCTACTTGCTCCTCTGTAAAGTTGTTATTGCTTAGCTCTATAATTAAGGGTGATCTAGCGTTTTTATCCCTTAGTTTACCATAAAAAAATATGTAAACTTTATACTTTTCGATGAGCTCTACGTATTCCACATCTACCGTCTTACTCAAATTCCTCAATAATATTTCCTTATTCTTGTGATTCTTTGGTATTGCTATATAAAATTCATATAAATCTTTTTCCTTACTAATTGCGTAAAACCAAATAACGTCTATCCAAAGCTTTCTAAATTGACTATTTATTCTCTCTATGACTCCAGGATCCCTATAATAGGCAAGCACTTTTATTACGCTATGCTCTTCTTGGATCACTTACAACTACCTCACTTAATTTCCTACCAGGAGGAGTTGTGGGAAGCGCTAACTCCTCTCTGTCTATTGGAATTCTTATTATTGTAGTCACTTCAGAACTTATGGCCTGTTTCAAAAATCTCTCTATTTCCTCATAGCTCTTTGCTTCAAAACCTTCCGCACCAAAAGCTTTGGCAAACTTTACAAAATCCGGTGAATTTCCGTAATCCGTTCCCACTATTCTCTTATTTTGGAATAAGTCCTGAACTTGTCTAACTAATCCCAATGTTCTATTATCAAAGATTACTACTGTTACAGGGATTTCCTCGTTTATTGATGTGGCTAGATTAGTCCCAGTCATCAAGAAAGACCCATCTCCGTCTAAGTCAATAACTACTCTGTCTGGTCTGGCAAGCTTAGCTCCTAATGCTGCCGGAAATCCAAATCCCATAGTTCCTAGTCCTGTGGAGCTGATGAACGTTCCAGGCTCCAAAACGTCAAAGAACGTCTCTGCCCACATTTGATGTTGCCCTACTCCAGTGGTAATTATTGCGTTTCTTGGAATTGAATTTCTTATGGTCTTCATAATCTTCCAAGGTTTTAAGCCTTTGCCTTCTTCAGCGAAGTAAATTGACTCGTAATAACTCTTTAACTCTTTAACTCTTTTAATCCACTCCAATTTACTATCGCTTTTATTTGCCTCCTTTTTAATTGCCTCTAATATGAGGTCTACAGCTTTTCTTGCATCACCAGCTATTCCTACATCTATTCCCATGTTCTTGCCTAAATCTGTTGAGTCAATGTTTATTTGAACTATCTTCCTGTCCTTCTTCACTTCATCATATGAAACTATAGTTCTATCGCTAAACCTCGAACCTATTGCTATTACCAAATCGGATTCCAAAATAGCTTTATTCGCCTCTGCCCTTCCATAATTTCCCATGGGACCAAGATATAGAGGATAATCGTGAGGAATGGCTGCCTTACCAGGTAATGTAGAAACTATTGGTGCCATTATTAGCTGAGAAAGCTTAATTATGCTCTCAGTTGCAGAAGACCACAATGCACCTGTTCCTACCAATATTATTGGCTTAGATGAACTTATAATTATTTTAACTGCTTTCTTTATATCTTCTAAATTTACTTCCTCCTTAAACGGCCTATAACCCTTTACTGTGGGTTTTTCTGGATATTTTATCTCATCCTTTATTTCCTCTAGTTGAACATCTCTAGGAATATCTATTGCAACAGGACCTGGCCTTCCAGTAGTTGCGATGTAAAATGAATTCTTTACAACTTCCGGAATTTCAGATGTTTTTTTAATAGAATATGTGTATTTAGTTACTGGATACATTATTCCAGGTGTATCGACTTCCTGAAATGCCATTTTACCAATTGAATTCCTCACTACCTGACCGGTAATTGCTATAACAGGAGAGCTATCCATATAGGCAGTTGCTATACCTGTAACCAAATTAGTGGCACCTGGTCCCGAAGTTGCAGTGCAAACTCCTGGAACTTTCAGCCCTAATGCTCTGGCATATCCGTCTGCTGCATGGGCCGCACCTTCTTCATGTGCCATTAATACATGTCTTATCTCTCCCCTTTCAAGCTCTTCAAGCATAGCATCATAAAAAGGCATATTAGCTAACCCTGGAATTCCGAAAATAACCTTAACTCCTTCCATCTTCAATGAATTTACTAACAACTTCGCACCGTTCATTTAGAATCACCAGACAAGCCTTTTACCTTCATCCTTCCTGGATAATAAATACCTACCTTCATATAAATCATTGAATTTGGAGGGAGAATCCACCCATGCTTAAACCCCAATAATATGGAATATTCTAGCTTTTAAGCATTTCTCTCCTTGCTTATTAAGTTTACTAAGAACTCTTTTAATGCGAAGTGATCTTTAAAATCCTTCCACATCTCAATACACTTAACTGGTCCCAATTCCAACCATATTTTTCCAAAGTGAATTCTCCTATCATCTATGTATACAATCTCTTCTGGTTTCAAATTATTTCCAGCCTTCCTTAATTCCTTTATTATTTCCAATAACATATATGACTTGTATGGATAAGGTCTAGCAACCACATATTTAAAAAATCTAAGAATTCCTAGCATATCAAGTATTTCATACAGAGGTTTCTCATTATTCCATGTCGCTAATCCTAAAAATACATTGTACTTGGAGACTTCAATTAGCGTCTCCCTCACACCAGGAAATAAAGTAAGTTTCCTCCCTTTAGAGTCATATATGCTGTTGTTTTCCTTTTTAAAAGGAGGTTCGAATTCAGACACATTGTAATGATCCCAAATGGTTTTATCTACATCGTAGACTATTAACTTAACCATTAACCCTCCTGAACATCTTTTGACATCTCTTCCTTATAATTTCTGAAGAAGTTTATGCTATAAATTATTAATTATGAAAGGGAAAATATAGAGCATATTCCTCATTATTGGAACTAATTAGGATATAGATAAAAATACCTGACGCTATTCCTAACCCTTAAATGATAGGCATAAAACTTACTTTAAATGGAAAGGGTGAGATACTTTTGAAATTTTTGGATATGCTGTAAAGGGTTGAGAGTTTACTGTGGGAGTTCATTATTTTCCTCATTGATTAAGATCCATACCTCTCATTCTGAAGACAATCTTTTTCTGCTTACATGGAAGGACTTTTATTTGTTTGATTTGCACTTATTAAATTAAGATGATTCCCTACCCTATCTAAACAATCCTCAAGGAGTAGAGCTTATTTGTTTAGCTGAATTTTCATGATAAGAGATACCTTCCTATGCAAGGCAAAAAGGGGCTGAATCCTTTTTCGCGTTAACAGAAATCTTTTTATATTTGGTTATATCAACTTTTATTGATTAAGGATGACCTCCCACGCCGATGTGGGCTCTGCCCAAAAGGGTGGGAGTGATTGCGGGGATGTGAGCCAAATGCCGTTGGGCTCGAGTCCCATGACCCACCTAAAAGGTGGTTGAGGGCTAAGTCCCTGCTCGATCATGATTGAACATAAAATGAGTGAAATGAAAGTGTAGGGACAAACGGTAATGAGGGGGTGAGCAAAAACCTTTTGCTCTATTCCCCATGGCTCATACTTGATTTGGATAAATGTATGGTTGAGAGATAGGCCCTTCCTTGATCTTGAACTAAAATAAAAAATGAGTGAAGTGAAAGAGTAGGGATAAAGGAAAAGATAACATAGAACCATACTTGGAGATTTCATTGCCTCAAAGTTCTAGGAGAGAGCTCCTTTCAGTCCCAAAACCCTCAAGCCAAGAAAGATATTAATATCAATAAGAAGGAAATATGCTAGAAGTATTTAATCTTCAACTCCTTCCATAATTAGTAGACCCAAAATTTACTTGTTTACCTGTTAGGAGGATTCATTTGAAGTGAGTTTTGATCTACTATGAAGGAAAGACTTTCGACCTTTTGTAATAAACATACTTATAGGAGGTAATTTTCAAAGAGAATTTCGATTTTTTATACTCACCCTCCATAATGAAATTCATGAGTGGAAATAGTAGTGGAAGTAGTAAATCTAACGAATTAGAGGCAATAAAGGTACAGATCCTAATGGAACTAGAGGAAGAAGCGAGAAAAATATCAGAGGAATTAAAAGTAGAGATTCAAGGATTAAAGGAAAAAACCTTAAAAGCTTTAACAAAGGTAGGATAGGATGATAAACATGAAAATGAAAGGGGCGATATTGGCTGGTATAGTCGTTCTAGCTATAATCATAGCAAGCCAAAATGCAATAGCTCAGACTAACACTAATAAGCAGGCATTTGCCCAAATAGGTGCAGGCTTATCAATAGGATTAGCTGCACTTGGAGCTGGAATAGCAGTAGGTATGGCTGCTGCTGCAGGAATAGGGGTTTTAACAGAAAGAAGGGATATGTTTGGTACAGTGTTTATTTTCGTAGCATTAGGTGAAGGAATAGCAGTTTACGGGATAATATTTGCAGCATTAATGTTATTTACGTCATGAAAGGGAGTGAGGATTTTTTTATGAGCACAAAAATAACGAGAGAGAAATTGAGCAAGGAATTTGGCGAGTGGTTCGATTGGATAATAAGGGAGGCCGAAGTTTATGATTATGGAAGATATCCTGTAAAGGGAATGGGCATTTGGATGCCATATGGGTTTAAAATTAGGCAGAGAATACTGGAGAAAATTAGAACTTTATTAGACAATAATGGTCATGAGGAAATACTTTTACCTATTTTAATCCCTTATGATCTTTTGGCAAAAGAATCGGAACATATAAGGGGTTTTGAAGGTGAGGTTTTTTGGGTAACAAAAGGCGGAAAGGAAGAACTTGACGTAAAATTAGCCCTTAGACCTACTAGTGAAACGTCATTAACATATATGGAATCCTTTTGGATTAAAAGCTACAAACAATTACCAAAAAAGTACTACCAGATTGTAAGTATTTTCAGATATGAAACTAAGGCAACTAGGCCTATGATACGTTTGAGAGAAGTCACAACTTTCAAAGAGGCCCATACAATTCATGAAACTCTAGAAGAAGCTGACGAGCAGGTTATGGAAGCTGTGAACATCTACAAGAAGTTCTTTGATGATTTAGGAATACCTTATTTAATATCTAAAAGACCTGATTGGGATAAATTTGCAGGTGCTTTATATACAATAGCATTTGATACCATACTACCTGATGGAAAAGTAATGCAAATAGGAACTGCGCATAACTTAGGGCAACACTTTACTAAAGCTTTTGATTTAAAGATTCAGAAGAAAGATGAGAGTCTTGATTATCCCTATCAAACAAGCTATGGGATTTCTGACAGGGTTATAGCCGCTTTAATTAGCATACACGGAGATGATAGGGGGCTTGTTTTAATACCAGAGGTTTCCCCCATACAAGTTATAATTATTCCAATTCCATCACAAAAAGAAAAATTACAAGAAATATATAAATTATGTAATGAAATAAAGGAGAAGTTAATAAGTTCAGGAATTAGAACTTTAGTAGATTTTAATGAGGAGAAAACACCTGGTGAAAAATATTTCTACTGGGAGATGAAAGGAGTACCTTTAAGAATAGACGTAGGACCTAGAGAACTTGACTCAAAAGTAATATTCATAAAGAGAAGGGATAATATGGATATTATTAAGTGCAATTTGGACGATTTAGTTGATAAAGTGAGAATAGCTTTAGATATGGAGAAAAAGTATTTATCCGAGAGAGCATGGAAAGAGTTTAGACAAAAGATAAGGAGAGGAGGAGGTATTGGAGAAGTAAGATCTTTATTAAGAGAAGGAGGTATTGTGGAAGTACCTTGGTGTGGAAACAATAGTTGCGGAATGGAAATTGAGAGAAGTGTAGAGGCAAGAGCTTTGGGAACACCGTTAGAAAGGATGGAAATTAATGATAAATGCATCATGTGTGGAAACAATGCTGTTACATTATTAAGATTGGCAAAGACATATTAAATCAATCATATACCAGAAGCTCTTCTCCTCTCCAGAACTTTTCTTATGAACTTCAATCTTTGAAATTCTTCTCTTTGCCTATCCTCTAAAACTATTCTAATGAATTTTATTGATTGATTATACCATGGTAAAATGAAATAGTCCAAAGAATTTATTAGTCTCTGAGTTCTCCTTAGTTCCCTAATTAGGCTCTTCAAAGTGGCTTCAGATTCTATGAGTTTTAATAAATTTGGCATTAATTCCTTCATTTTTATATAAGTTTCATCTAAATAGGGAGAGGTCTCGAAAAGAGTGAAAGTTGGCTTTGCGATTGTTTCTGGATATACTGATATTGTTGGCACTTTTACGCCAAAGGCTATTCTAGTGCTTATATTTACCTTCAATTCCCGATTGACAGAAGAAGTTATCTCTTTAATTCTAATTAATCCCTCTTGAACAGAAGCAGATAAAGATGACTCATATACCTTTTTCATTTCTTCAGATATAATATTATAATATTTTTCATATTCCTTTGCACTAGCTCTTAAATATAATAGGAGCACTTCCCTCTTATTCTCAAGAAGCCTCCTTATGGTCCTTATAGTCCTCAAGTTTCTCCTTAAGGAAATCAAGTTTATTTTTGTAGGCAATACCTTTCCGAAGCTCAACTTTTACTTCCCCTATATGCAATATGATATTTCTTGATGTATTCCGGTCTTATATTTACTAATTCCCTTTCTGGTAAAGTCGCCAGGACTTCCCATCCTAAATCTAATGTCCTCTCAATTGATCTGTTTTCATTTACGTCTTGTTTTATAAATTTTTGTTCAAAAACTTCTCCAAAGATTAAATATTTCTTATCCACCTCGCTTAATCCTTCCTCGCCTATTATAGCAGCTAAACCCCTGAGCTCCACTGCTCTAGCATATGATGAGAATAATTGGTTAAAGACGTCCCTGTGATCCTCTCTAGTTTTCCCTTTTCCTATTCCATCCTTCATTAATCTAGATAAGCTTGCTAATACGTTTATTGGAGGATAAATTCCCTTATTGTAAAGATTTCTATCTAAGACTATTTGTCCTTCAGTTATATAACCAGTTAAGTCAGGAATTGGATGGGTTATATCATCGTTAGGCATACTAACAACTGGCATTTGAGTTATAGAGCCTTTTCTTCCCTTTACTTTTCCTGCTCTTTCATATATTGTAGCTAGATCAGTATACATGTATCCTGGATATCCTTGTCTTCCAGGTACTTCTTCTTTTGCTGCGCCTATTTCCCTTAATGCTTCACAGTAATTAGTCATGTCAGTTAATATTGCTAATATATGCATATCCTTTTCATAAGCCAAGTACTCTGCTAAAGTTAATGCTATCCTTGGAGTTAGTATTCTCAACACTGGCGGTTCATTTGCTAAAGTGAAGAACATCCCCACTCTATTAATTGCCCCTGTTTCCTCGAAGAACTTCTTAAAAAATAGGGCTTCGTCATATCTTATTCCTATTGCAGCAAAAACAACTGCAAACTTGGATTCCTCGCCTATTACAGTTGCTTGTTTTGCAATTTGGGCTGCAAGAACATTATGAGGTAAACCGCTGCCGCTGAAAAGTGGTAATTTCTGTCCCCTTAAAAGGGAGTTTAGACCATCAATTGCTGAAACACCAGTTTGAATGAATTCCTCTGGATATTCTCTTTGATATGGATTAAGTGGCTCTCCATTTATATCCCTTTTTTCTCCACTTATTACTGAAGGACCCCCATCAAGTGGTTCGCCTAGAGCGTTGAATATCCTTCCTAGCATTTCCTCGGATACCCTAATCTCTAACCCTCTACCCAAAAACTTTACCTTGCTTCCAGCTGGTGATATTCCTGTAGTTCCTTCAAAAACCTGAACTATTGCAAACCCTTTGTAAGTGTCTACCACTCTTCCTCTTCTTTTTTCTCCTTCCTGTGTTTCTATCTCAACTAATTCATCATATGCTGCATCTTCAATACCCTGAACAACCATTAGTGGTCCTTTAATTGATGAAATACTTTCAAACTCCCTTAATCCTATTACCTCTGTCATTATTATTCACCTCCAATTTTCTTAAATGCTTCATTTAACTTCTTTTCTAGTTCATCAAACTTATTTAACTCGTTATTTCTTATAGTGTATCTAGTCCTTATTATCTCAGAAAATAAATCCCCTATTGAATCTATTATCTTCTTTGACGAAACGCCCTTTTCAATCAGCTTAATTCCTTGTTCATATGCTGCATGTACCAGCTTGAGCATCCTAAATTGCTTTGAGGGAGAGGAAAAAGCGTCTACGTCGTCATAGGCGTTTTGCTTTAATATGGCTTCCTTAACTAGCCTTGCAATTTCAAGGACGAACTTATCTTTTTCAGATAAGCTCTCTGGGCCTACCAATCTAACTATTTGCTTTAACTCTTCTTCCCTAAGTAAGACTCTATAAAGATCGTCTCTAAATGTTCTCCATTTGGGATCTACGTTTTTAGCCCACCAATCTGCAACTAAGTCTATATAGGCAGAATAACCTTGAATCCAATTTATTGCTGGATAATGCCTTGCTTGAGCTAGTGAAACATCTAGAGGCCAGAAAACTCTTACAAATCTTAAAGTCTGGCTAGTAACAGGTTCGGTAAAGTCCCCACCAGGAGGAGAGACAGAAGATGATATTGTTACTGAACCCGTCCTTTCAGGCTCACCTATAGTTATTACTCTTCCAGCTCTTTCGTAATATTCAGCAAGCCTTGATGCTAAATAACTTGGATATCCTTCCTCTGCAGGCATTTCCTCCATTCTCCCACCTAGATCTCTTAACGCTTCAGCCCATCTAGAAGTTGAATCAGCTACCAAAAGTACGTCATATCCTTGATCCCTAAAATATTCAGCTAGTGTAACCCCAACATAAATACTTGCCTCCCTTGCTGCGACTGGCATATTACTAGTGTTTGCTACTAATACGGTTCTCTCCAATAAAGGTCTGTTAGTCCAGGGGTCTTTTAATTCTGGAAAAGATCTCAGTTCATCTGTCATTTCATTTCCCCTTTCACCGCATCCAACGAAAATTACCACTTTAGCTTCGCTCCATTTGGATAAGGATTGTAGAGTCACTGTTTTACCACTTCCAAATGGCCCAGGAATGGCTGCTGTGCCACCTTTCGCTATAGGAAATATGGTATCTATTACCCTTATTCCTGTTATTAGTGGTTCTACAGGCTCCAGTTTCTCCTTATAAGGTCTTGGCCTTCTGACAGGCCATTTATGATACATCTTTATTTCCTTTTCTTCTTTCTCTGTTTTCACAATAGCTATTGTGTCTTCTACGCTATACTCTCCTTCTTTATTTATTTCCACTAGTGTGCCATTTACATTAGGCGGTAAGAGAATTCTATGTTCTATTAACTGCGTTTCTTGGATTCTTCCCAATATTGTTCCTCCCATTACTTTCTGCCCTTTTTTCAGATTGCTTGGAATGAATTTCCATTTCGTTTTTCTGTCTAAAGGTGGTACTTTTATGCCCCTCTTTATAAATGGAGACTTAGTCGCTTCTGCTATACTGTCTAAGGGTCTCTGAATTCCATCATATATCTTAGATATTAGACCTGGACCTAATTCTACTGAAAGAGGAGCCCCAGTTCCATAAACCTTATCTCCTGGTTTAACTCCGCTAGTTGATTCATAAACCTGTATATATGCTCTATCCCCTTCTATCCTAGTTATTTCTCCAATTAACCTGTTTTCCCCAACTTCCACTACTTCATACATTGAGCCCTCTCTCATGTTCTCTGCTACTACTAAAGGTCCATTAATTCTCACAATTTTACCTACTGATGGCAGATTACTCACCTTCAAATATAAGCTCAGATATCAATCCTTTATTTTCATCGAAAATTCTTTCCGCTATTAAATTTAAAGTATAGTCTACTGAAAGCTTTCTAGCTTCAAATGATATTATGAATCCGCCTATAATTCTATCATCTGTTTTAATTTCATAATTTTCAATTTTACTATTTTTTAGTATTTTTTCAATTATTTTAATATCGTTCTCCTTAACTGTTAATATTATTCTCTCTCCTCTTTGTATGTCTTTAGTTGTAGAACTAATAATCCTATTTAAGAACTTTTCATAGTCTTTTCCGTGTGAAGTTTCCTTTACTCTTTCAATGAACTCCTTTTTTATTTCATTTAACCATTTCTCCTTCTCGTTAGCTATTGCCATTCTCATCTCAATTTCCATCTTTGCCTTTTGAGCTTCATATTCATCATCCAAATTCTTTTTAATTTGTAATAATTCGGTGTTCAATTTCTCCATTGCTTTATTGAAATTTTGCTCTACTATTTGTTTTGCTTCTTTCAATGCTTCCCCTATTTCGCTCTCCACTTCCTTGATAACTTTGTCTATTACTTTATCTAAAAGCCTTGAAGGACTTCCTTTGACAGCCAATTTAGCCGAACCCCAATGCTTCCATAATTAGTTTTCTAACGTTTATAGGTTTACTCTCGGTAAAAGCCGAAGGTATCATAGATATTAAAGGTTTAGATCTGTTCTTCATTATCTCTTCTAATTCTCCCTGAACTGATTGCATCATGTTTTGAGTTATCAATACTAAGCCTATATCCTCCTCTTTTATTATATCCCTTAGGACTTTTATTACTTCCTCACTGCTCTCGACCTCAAATGTCTTTGCCCCTATTAATGCAAAAGGTATTATGGAGTACTTATCTCCTATCACTGCTATGTTTGACATAATGGGGTAAACTATCGAGAAAATTAAAAAGGTTATACATAATTATACTGGGATTAGCCTTGATATTTCCTGAGACTATGACAAGAGTGCAGATCATTACTAACAAGGATAAGGTAGACCTCTTGATGTCGAGTCTGATTGAGATTAATTCTTTCCATCCAGATGAACCTAAAAAAGTTCTATCTGCTCAAAGACTAGATGACTTAAAGAAGGTCTCTTCAATAGTCCAAGAACACTTAAGTAAAATAGAAAGTATAATTGAAGTAGCTGGATTACAAAAAGACATAGGAATATTAAACAAGAAAATTGAAGTGGAGAGCTGGATAGAATTATCAAGAATTACTTCAGAAGAAGCTAATAAAATAGAGAATTTGTTTAAAACTCAGCTGGAGGAAGTAGAAAAGATCAAGGCTGCAATTAGGGAATATAAGCAAATAATAGAGATTCTATCTCCGTATAAAGGTATAGATATTAACCTTAAGGAATTGCAAAGATTTAATTACTTATCCTATATTATAGGGTATATTGAAACGCAAAATATAGATGACATCAAGAAAAAGCTCGAGGATTTGGGTATTATTATTTACAAAGCAAGTGAAAGAAAAGATAGGAAGTTTGCTATATTATTTATTACCCACAAGGAGAACGAAGAGGAAGTGAGGAAGATATTAAGGAGTTTCAAGTATTCTGATGTGGAATTAAGGGAAGGTTTTTCCCAGAATCCAAAGGAAGCTTTCAATGAATTGAATAGATTGGTGGAAAAACTAGAAGGCGAACTAAATGAGCTTAAAGCTGGTATCTCGAAAGAAGTTTTGAAATACAAAGAAGAAATAACCAAAGTTTATGCAGAGCTCTTAACCCTAAAAGATTATATAAGACTTTTAAATTCTGCTAGAATAAGCAACTATTATATACAAGTAGAAGGTTATATTCCAGTAAAGGAATTAAAAAACTTGGAAGATAAGCTCAAAGAAAACGTCGGCGACTTTACGCTAATAGCCAAAAATTTAAGTAGATTGGATGAAGATGAGACCCCACCTACTTCAATTAAGTTACCTAGATTCTTGAAACCTTTTGAAAGTATAGTTGAACTATATGGAACGCCGTCTTATTGGGAAATAGCGCCTTCAGTCTTCCTCTTCATAACTTTTCCCCTCTTCTTTGGTTTGATGTTTCCAGATCTAGGGCATGCTATAGCTTTATTCGTATTCAGTATTTTCTTTTATGGATATGGAAAGAAGAGGGGCAGTCAGACAATTAAATATATATCTCTTATTTTGCTATACGCAAGCATTATTTCAATGTTTACTGGATATGTGGAGAAAGGGTTTTTTGGTCCCTTATTAACTGTTGGAACAACAATAATAAATCCAAATGGGCAATTAGGTCCTTTATACAATTTATTCCCAGATACACCACTTAAAACCCTATCACCAACAGAAGAGGTAGTTTACGCGATAATAATTACCTTTACGATTGGTGCTATAGTTTTATTTTCAAGCACCATATTAGGCACACTAAATTCGCTAGTAAAGAAAGATTATAAGTATTTGATTATTTATAGACTGCCGATTACAATTTTATATTCAACACCCTTTGTGCTCTTTACTTATGGATTTCTATATGGATTTTTCACGCAAGGATACTTTTCAGCAGTTGAAAACGCGTTAGGAGGACTTCTTACAGTAGTGTTTCATACTCAAACTAGTGTAACCCCCATCTCTATAGCCATAGCGAATTACGTGGTTTACGGCTCTATTGCTTCACTTATGTATATGTTCATAGCAGGGTTAATATATGAAAAGAGGGAACACGGACATATCTCTGGACAAACAATAGCAATAGAGTTTATCGAGAAAATGTATGAACCGGCTCTCCTCCTCATTTCAAATACTGCTTCATTTATAAGAATACTTGCATTTGCGTTTGCCCATTATTACGTTCTTTTTGCGTTCACAATAATGGCATATTTAGCTTCAGGACAGACATTAAATCCCATAGCTATTCTTATTAATCCTATAGGTTTAATAATATATATATTTGGCAATTTATTAGCATTGGCATTAGAGGGTTTAGTTGTTTTTGTTCAAGATTTAAGACTTCACCTTTACGAGATGTTCAGCAAGTTCTACCTAGGAACTGGAAGAAAATATTCGCCTGTAATGTCATATATTAAGATATCTTTTAAAAAGGCCTAAATTTACTTAATTTCTCTCTAATCTCTATTAGTTTCCTCTTAGCTACTTCATCAAAGTTTTGTGGCAATTTGTTAAATAAAGGTTCAATTTTCTCACTTATTTTATTACCTCCCTTTAAGTTTAACTCGGAAGCTTCGAACCAATTAACTTCTTCAATGCTCTTACTTTCGTTTAGCAAATTCCACAATTTACTGGAAGACTTTGGTGTAAAAGGATAAATACATATTGAAATAACCCTGACGCTATTAAAAGCCAAATTTAGGACGGTCTTCGCTTCTTCAATATTTGTTTTATATAAATTCCAAGGAGCTCTTGTATTTAAATAAGAATTGCCTTCTCTAGCCAATTCAATTAATACTTCTAGACCTGCTTTTAACTTCCCTTCATCTAATAATGAGGACATTCTCCTTGCAGTTTCCTTTATTTTACTCATAAAGTCCTCGTCTTCCTTTTGAGATTTTGAAAATGGGGGTACTATTCCATTGAATATTCTGTTTATAAGGCTTAATACTCTATTCACATAATTGCCTATATCATCATTCATTTCACTATTAACAATCCTAATTAATTCTCTAAAAGTAAAATTGGAATCCTTTTCCTCGGGTCTCATCCTTATTAAAGAGAATCTCCAATAATCTACTTCAAGTATTTCCAAAGCTTCATCTGCCCATATCCCTATTCCCCTACTCTTGCTAAATTTGTCCCCCTCATAGAGGAGATAATCAGTTGCTGGTATTTTATAGGGTAATCTTAAATTATTATTATACATAATTAACATTGCAGGCAAAATAACAGCATGAAAAGGAATATTGTCCTTTCCTATAAAGAAGTACGTAAGAGAGTCTTCTCTCCAGAATTCTTTCCAGTTATCATTGGAATTAAAATATTCCATGGTTGCAGATATATATCCTAATAAAGCCTCGAACCATACATATATAGTTTTGCCTTCTGATCCCTTAAAGGGAGATGGAATTCCCCATTTGTTGTCCCTAGTAACACTCCTAGGTTTTAATCCCTCGGAAATCCATGAAATACTTGATTTAATTACCTTTTCAGATAGACTATTATTTTTTTCAAGCCATTCCCTAACTTTGTCTTGTACCTTCGGTAAATCCAGTATCCAGTGCTTAGTTAACCTGAACTCTGGATCTGCTCCACACAAGGAGCATTTGGGATTTATTAATAAATTTGGATCAAGAAGCTTTCCGCAATTATCGCATTGATCTCCCCTAGCATCTGGAAAACTACAATATGGACAAGTTCCGCTAACAAACCTGTCTGGTAAAAACATATTATCGTTTTTACAAAACGGTAGCACTACGTCCTGAGAATAAATAAAGCCTTTTTCTTCTAATTTTTTGAAAAAATTAACAACAAATTCTTTATGTATTGAGCTTTCAGTTCTAGAATAGTTATCAAAGCTTATATCCCATTTTTTCAATAAGGTTAGGAAATATTCATGATATTTATTTGTGAGGATTCTAGGGTCGACTCTCTTCTTTTTTGCTTCTATCTCTATTGGAGTTCCATGTTCATCACTCCCACTTACTAACAAAACATTTTCCTTTCCATATTTCATTCTGGCATATCTAGCAAATACATCTGCAGAGAGAATAGACCCTATTAAATTTCCTAAATGAGGTATGTTGTTAACGTAAGGCCATGCTGAAGCAACAAGTACTTTCATAGTAGTACACCCTTAGTCTTTTATAGTATAAATTACACTATAATTTAAATTGAATGGTAGACTTTAGGAAATATCCATATTTGGCTAACGTTAACGAAATACTAAATAGAGAGTATCACGGAATCTCAATCATTGAGCTAGTTAACAGAGATATTTTAGATAAAGCTAAAGAGGATATTTTATTAGCATATAATGGTAGGAGAATTAATTTTACTAGGTATAGTAAGATTAATGCGATACTCATTTTTAGATTTTCAGTAATCTTTCTTAATTTATTAAAAGATAAAAAATTAATGATAAAGTACGCAGTAGCGGTATCAAAGGGAAGCAAGCGTTTTCTAGAAAAAGAAGGAGAGGAAGAGTTACTAGAGATATCCAAAGCATTAGGTTTAAATACAATTAAAAGAGACGATTTCTTTCTATTAGATTTCATTGATTATTTAAAAGCAACTGAAAGACTAAGGAATGATCCTAATTGGAAATTAGTAGCCAATCCAGTAATTAACGGATATGTTTTATTAACTAAGGGAAAATTAATTAGAGTGATTGAGGAGAAAATCTTTGAGAGAGTTATGAGTTATTATCAACCAATGGATTCCATAGAACAACTAGAAAAGGAAATAGAGGATTTGAGAAGAGCGTTGCCGTTAAGCTCAATTGAGATTCCAGATAAGAATATAGAAGGTGAAATACCCCCCTGCATTGAGAAACTAAGGAATAAACTAATTGACGGGGAGAATTTATCTCACCAAGCCAGAATAGCACTAGCTGTTTTCTTCCTAAACATAGGTAAAAGCGTAGAAGATGTTTTGGAACTCTTTAAACACTCGCCTGATTACAACGAAAAGATAGCAAAATACCAAATAGAGCATTTAGCTGGCTTGAGGGGAAGCAAGAAAAAGTATATGATGTATAGCTGTGAAAAGATGAAAGTTTTAGGTCTGTGTGTCGCTAATTGTGGAGTGAAAAACCCTTTGATATATTACAAAAAACATGAGGTGAGGAAGAGATAATGCAGGAATGCTATAACTATTCCTCCTCTAGCTCTTCATTTTCCTCTTTTGAAATCTCCCTCGTTGCTTCTTCAGCATATTCTATTAATTCCTTGCTTTCCTCTTCACCTAAATAGGGTGCTATCAAGTAGATTTTCTTATCCACAAAGTCGTTTTCACGCCACTCGTTCTGAAAACTTATAATGAATACTGGAACTTTCAATACAACCTCAGAACCTTCTCTTCCAGATATATAACTTCTAAGCGCCTCATATTCCTCATCGCTTTTGAACGGTATCTTCTTTCTTACTTCATAAGTATCTCTTAAAATTATGAAGTCAGATGAGTTTTCTTCCCACTCTTCGAGTACTTCTATAGCTTTCTTACGTAAAACTTCTTTCAAACTACCATTTATTATCTCCCTAGAGGAGATTTTACCCATCTCACTCCTAACTGCTAATGTCTTTTGCGTTAAATTACCCATTCTCTTCACCTATTATATATAAATAAACAGTATGGGGCATGGAGCCATCCTCAACCTTGATCACTTTTTTTGGAGTCCATCCTCTTATCTCAAACTCATGAGAGACTATCCTTACTCCTTTTTTGAGTTCGTTCTTAAGCTTTGGTTTCAATATTTCATTAACGTTTGTCAGTAAAAACATGGTAACTACAGTAGCTTCACTTATGTTTTCCTCGAAGAAGTTGCCTTTTCTTATAACTATCTTCTCTTCCAGCTTATTTTCCTTAATATTTCTTAAAGCTTCTTTAATTCTTTCATCATCTTTCTCAATACCTACTGCTTTCTTTGCATTGAAATCCTTTACAGCGCTTATTAATATTCTTCCGTCTCCGCATCCTAAATCATAAACTATATCCTCAGGACCTACACCTGCTATTTCTAGCATCTTCTTTACTACTGTGTCTGGTGTTGGGACATAAGGTACATGAGGATAATAAACCCCGCTCATTTTAGTCCTACCTAAGCTTACACACCTGAGAGTTTAAACCTTACTTAATACTTCTCTTATTGCAGCCTCTTTATCTGGACTTAAGTTTTTATCTAGAGGAATCTGGGTTATCAAAGGTTTTATAGTTCCATCTTCATACTCAGCAAATAATTGAGGAAGCCAGGCGAAACCGAATTCATCTTTCTCTCCATAAGTGTTAGCGAATATATAATCCTCCTCTTTTATTTCCTTTTGCACGCCAAGCTTAATTGAAACCTCTTCAAGAACTTCCTTAAAGAACTTATCGCTAGGATGATGCTTAGCGGTAACCAAGATTAATCTCTTTATGGTCAACTAATTCGCCTCCAATAAACTTCACGTTTCTGCGGTATTAAAGTTATTATAAGTCCTAGATACTAAGCTACTATTCTAAAAGTAAAAATCTTTTTCCATCATGGAAAATTTATGCAAGATGACAGGATAATAAGCAAGTATAAGATTGATGAAAGTAAAATAGGAGTGAGTAAAGGGAAGTTTAAATTAAGCTATAGTTTTCTACAATATCAATATAAATAAATTAAATATTAAGAAAACGGGTTATTATGTTTCAGTACACTTAAAATTTCATTACATACAATTCTCAAGGACACGGGAAATGATATTTATAGTTTTTCATCAAAGTCTAGGGGTCTCAAAATGGTCTTGACTAAGTTGAGGAGTAGAGTGAAAGGTATAGTGATTCCTATAGTAAAAGTAATAGCAAGAACAGGCGTAAGACCCAACCATATAACTATTTTAGGGCTTATATTCGCTATCATATTTATTTTGTTTATATGGTTAAAATATATATATTTATCATTATTATTCTTAATATTATCAAATTTAATGGATGGTATTGATGGTGAATTGGCTAGGTTAACCAATTCAGTCTCAGCTTCAGGTGCATTCTTAGATTCTACAATTGATAGACTGGAGGATTCCCTTTATCTAATCTCTTTTATATTTCTTAATGTAAATGCCATGTTGATCTCTTTTTTAATAGCCTTCTCAATAACAATATCGTATATAAGAGCCAAAGCAGAGTCACTTAAAATTCAAATGGAAGGAGTAGGAATAATAGAGAGGGGGGAAAGACTCTTATTTATTTTAATAGCCTTTCTATTCTCAATTATAGGACTTAACGACTTTGCTACTTATATACTTTTATTGCTCCTTGTTTTATCAATTATTACAGTATATCAAAGGATTAGATTCGTAATGAGAAAGCTGAATTTCTAAAGAAAGAGATACTTTTAGGTTTCAAACGATTTATAAATGCCATCTACATATTTAGTTTATGGCGTTAAGTGAGAAAGACGTTTTACAAGCTGCAAACAAACTAGGATTATCATTAGGAGAATGGAAAAAGGTATCGGAAAGACCAGGGAAAGAACCATTTGGAATGGAAATTGATTTTAGCAGTGATCTAATCTCTGGAAAGATCCACGTGAGGAATTCTGGAGAGGTATATGTACTTTTTATTTCAAAGGATGTTTTCAACTGGAAAAACCATTTAGAAAAACTCAAAGGACTAAAAGTTATAGATGCAGCAGGTTCATTCATGTGGATAGAGGTTAGTGATGCAAAGGAATTAAATAACGCATTAGAAAATGTCATAAAGTACATTAAAGAGTTAAAAGGTGTAAAAAACAGTTAGTTATTGGATAAATTAAAACCGTCAAGTCTTGATATTTTATTTATTTCCTCCCAGCTCACATCAAGAGCGGATAATAGTTGCTCAAATGTACTTCTTACAGTTTCCATGTATTTATCAGTATCTATTTCACTTAGCTTTGCCAGCTGAACAGGTTTGACTCCGTCCTTTCCAGTAACTTTAACAAAATAAATTATGTCTCTGGCACTGACTGGTATTCCTTGTTCCTTTAACTTGATAGCTGCTTTAACGTGTTGAGGTAAGTTCTTCCTATAACTTTCAATAGGCTTACTTAGCATTACTTTAAATGCTAATTCATCTAAATCGTATTTTTTACTTCTTAAAGATGAATATATATTTTTCACTTTGTCTATAACTTTTTTCTTTATCTTTATGAAATCTTCTTCATTTACTACTTGAGCAAGTAATTGTTTTACTTCCCCAAACTCCTTCCTTATGAATTCTGGAGTATTTCTTTTCTTTGCTAGTAAGCCTTTTACTTCTACATTTCCATCCTCTTTTACTCCTAAATAGTTTTTCTTTAGACCAGAAAAAGTTACATATCTAAATACTTTATCGACCTCGATATCTAACCTATATGTCTCTTCTACCCACCTTATCAACTTCTCTATTTGCTCTTTTGATGGATTATGAATAAAAAGTGAATCAGTGTCACCATAAAGCACGTTTAAACCGTTTTCTTTAGCGAACTTATATGTATTACTTATTATATATCTTCCAGTGGCCGTTACGCTTTCAGCTACTGCAGGTGCATAGAGCGGGAAATTATCTGAGCCTAAAACTCCATAAGTCGCATTTATAAATACTTTCATAGCCTTTTGGACTACATCATACAAATCCCTTTGCTCTTGTTTCAGTTCCTTAATCTTGCTTTTTTTCTTGTATATCTTTACTCTGAAATCCCTCATTAGGCCTGTGACTACAGCCATTATTCCTGGCTCGTCCATGCATGTATAATGTAATATGTTTTCTTTTTCATCTAAAATAGGTTTTTTATTCTTACATTCTAAGTTGTCAACTGTCTCATAACTCAAGTTCCAGTTCTTTATTATACTTGGGTACAGAGATGCGAAATCCAAGACAACTACGTTGAAAAATACACCTGATGGCGGGTCTATTACAATTGCTCCTGCATATTTCTTTCCCTTAATAATTGCAGTTGTCTTAGGTGAAGAACCTATTAGTTGGGCCAAATCTTCCTTCAGGGGTATTAAGATGTTTTGCCTCCTATGTTCCCAGTAATATAAATTCTTTATCCATGTAGATACTTCTGTTCTCGTTAATTCCTCAATGCTCATTCTGGATATTCTTGATAATAATACAATTAATTTCCAAACGAGCTCATCTTTGTCCTGGACTAATTTTAATGTTATTTCTGCATCCTTTAAATTATATTCCACCAAGGAGCTAAGGGTTAGTGAAGATATTGGTTTATCTAATTTTATCTTGCTTTCATTAATTAATGCTCTGCTCACAGCATCTAGTGTATATTCTGAATACTTACCATCAAATGCGTAATTCCTTATTGCCTTATTAGAAAAGAATTGATAGAGGTCTATATGGATACCTGTTCTCAATGTCCATTTCTCCTGCATGTACTGAAGAACTGATGCTTCTTTTTCTAATCCTAACTTTAGAGCTCTATGGTATAAGTACGGTAAATCAAAATCATCACCATTAAAAGTTAAAATTATTGGGTAATTGAACATCTTTAAGAGTAGACTCCTTATTAAATCCCTTTCGTTATTAAAAATCTCTATTCTAATATCAGAGTTATTCACAATTTCCTCTTTCCATCTAAGCAGTAAAACTTCTTTTTTACCATTGGAATCAACTATAGAAGCACTAATTACTGGAAAATCAGCTTCTTCTGGATCTGGTATCAATCCCTTTACAGGAGTAAATACTTCTATGTCCACTGCTGCTTTTTTAATTTTTGGTATAGGAAATTCGAAGATAGGAATCCATTCCTTAGCAAGATCTATAACTATTTCATGTTCCCTAGCAAATACAGATAATATTTCATTAAGTTCCTTCTCAGGTAAATTTAGTTTCTCAATAATTAGTTGGCCTGATTTAAGTCTATATGGTATTCCCACTATGAGTTGATTGTCATATATGTAATTGTTATGATATTTTATATGAGCTTCATATGCTTTTGGAACGTGTTCCCTCATTCCTCTTACTGATAGCGGGTCTTTTACAATTATTTTAGTTAATCTCTTCTTCTTTTTTGTAAATGGGTCCTTTTTATAGATAACCTCCATTCCATGGAAGGCTGGATTATTAACGATTTTTGTTTGTTTAACTTTATCTGGATCTATATCAACTATAAAATAAGGTAAATGGGATGTTTTATCATAATAGACCAGTATCTCCTCGCTTACAGGATCGTAAAGCTTGCAATACGCTTTTCCTCTCTGACCATCATAATCGACGCTTAAAAGATAAAATGGTCCTCCTTCATTTACCTCTTTTATATCTGGGATTTTTTCTACTTCATCCTTAGGAAGTAGAGCTCTAGCTATTTCTCCCTTAGTAGTTTCCTCTTCCTTAATAGTTTTCTGTTTATTAATATAAAGGTCTAACGTTTTTGCTTGCAAGCCTCCCTTAGAAATTATTAAAACTAAAACATAAAAATCATTTAGGGCCCGTAGCTCAGCCAGGACAGAGTGCCAGCCTGCGGAGCTGGTTGTCCCGGGTTCAAGTCCCGGCGGGCCCGTTTTTCATGTGATCTGTTTATCCTATTAAATCTGACCTCCTTTCCTTTTACACTTGAAGTAACTTATCCTTCTTTTAACTTTAATTTATTCACTCCTCTTAAAGGATCACGTTTATCTTAATTGGGGCTAATTAGGAAACTTTATGCTCCTATCCAACTCACTCACAAACCTCTGAAGCAGGCCCTTCACCAGTAGGGAGCTTAATGATAAAAATATAAGTTAATATTATATAAACGTAACTCACATTAAGACGCGCTTAAAAGTAACTAATAGCATTTAAAAAGTTACATAAACGTGTTATAGTTTTAAGGTTAAATTAAAAATTACCTATTTTGCATACACTAATAAATTTACCTTCACTTGGGGGTTGTTGGTAATATGCAAAAAGGTGAGGTTTTCAATCTTTTGTAACTTGCATGTTCAAAATGAAAAGTAGAAAATCAAAGTCTTTTAATTGATAATTGATGTTAGAAAATCATCTTAATTATGCACCGAATAAAATTGCTCTATTAGACGCATCCAATAGTAAATTAATTACGTCCTTACCCATTAGTCTCAATGAGCCTTGCCTAGCATCCCTTTCACTAAATTTCCTAATATTATCCTTAAATATTATAGGAGAGTAAATAAGGAAAGGTACTGGATGTGCCATGTGCTCACCTATATCAGAAGAAGTCGTGTGATCACCTGTTATTGTTATAGTCAATTCCTCTCCATATTTATCTAGTAGAATTCCGAAAGCCTTGTCTATGTTTTCTATCACTTTAACTTTGCTTATTGGATTCTTATCATGAGAAGCATTATCTGTTGCCTTATAATGAACTATCACGATGTCAAACTTTTCTAACCCTTTAATGGCTTCCGTAATTTTGGATTTATAGTTAGTATTTATTGTCCCGGTTGCTCCTTCAGGCGTTACTACAGGAATTCCTAGTGCCTTTCCTACACCTTTAATTATTGCTGTTGCTGATATTAAGAGGGGAGTCAATCCTGTCCTTGTATTAAAAGAGTCAAACTTTCTCATTTTGGAAGCACCTCTTAATAGAACAATGTTTGCTTCAGGGAGGTCCATTTCCCTTCTCTTCCTGTTAATTTCACATGATGATAGAACTCTATAGAGTTGCTTAGTTAATTTATTAACTATCTCTGCTGTTTTAATACCTTCATTTGTTTTTGCAAGACTTAGCTTAACCTTTTCCCCTTCTACATGTGGGTCTGTGTCACTTACTTCACTCGATAGGTTTTTACCCCTTAATACTACTGAAACTCTATGCTCAGTCCCTCTAAAAAATAAAACTTTAACACCGTCTATTTCCTTTATTTCCTCATTTAGTAGTCTTACTAATTGATCTCCTTCATCCAACCTCCTTCCTGCTCTTCTGTCTATAACTCTGAGGTCCTCATCTACAGTAGCAAAGTTCCCCCTAAACGCAATATCTCCTTCTTCTAATTCAGCGCCGCTTCCTAGTGCTTCAAATACTCCCCTTCCAGGATACTCAGAATTCGGGTCATAACCAAAAATTGCTAAATGAGAAGTATCGCTTCCAGGCCTTATTCCAGGTGCAATTGGATACATTAACCCTAAGGTGCTTTTTCCAGCTATTGAGTCTATATTTGGTTTATAAGCCATCTCTAAAGGAGTTTTAAAATCCAGCGTCTTGGAGGGAATATCGCCTAGGCCATCACAAATCATTAGGAATATTTTGTATTTTCTCATGCTATAGCCCTCTTTAATTCCCTAGCTATTCTATCGAACCTCTCTATATCAGCTCTTGTTAATGATGGTTGAACTACTTTCAATGCACTTTCAAAGTGTTGTTTAGTTATCTGCCTTACCTCTAGCTTTTCCCTTAACGCTATCATAACCGCTTCCCTAACTAAGGCCTCTAGATCAGCACCTGTATAGCCCTCGGTTCTCTCTGCTATCTCTTGCAAGTTAACGTCTGGAGATAAGGGAACCTTTTTAGTGTGAATTTTAAGTATTTCTAGGCGAGTCCTAGAATCTGGAGGTTTTATATATATTAATCTATCAAACCTACCAGGCCTTAATAATGCAGGGTCTATAATATCCGGTCTATTGGTGGCGGCTATAACAACTACTTTTGAGAGAGGAATTATACCATCCATTTCAGATAAAAGCTGATTAACAATCCTTTCTGTGACACCAGAATCATGAGACGCTCCTCTAACAGGGGTTATTGAATCTATTTCATCTAGAAAAATTACAGTAGGGGCAGCTTGTCTAGCCATTCTAAATATCTCCCTTATAGCCTTCTCGCTCTCTCCAACCCACTTGGATAAAACCTCCGGTCCCCTAATTGCAATGAAGTTTGCCCCGCTCTCAGTTGCAACTGCCTTTGCCAGCAACGTCTTACCTACCCCAGGTGGACCGTAGAGAAGAACTCCCTTTGGGGGTCTTATTCCCATCTTATCAAATATCTCTGGGTATTTAATTTGCCATTCAACAGCCTCCCTTAACTGTTGCTTTACGTCTTCTAAACCTCCAATGTCATCCCATTTAACTTTTGGAACCTCTAAGAAAACTTCCCTCAGCAAAGTTGGTTGAATAAATCTCATTGCTTCTAGAAAGTCTTGCATGCCTACACTTAATTCCTTAAGTACTTCTGAGGGAATCGGTTTATCTAGATCTATTTTACCACTTTGTATGAACTTTCTTAAAGCATTTAGAGCAGCTTCTTTAGCCAGGGCAGCTATGTCAGCACCTGTATAACCATGTGTCATTTCAGCTATTTTGTCGAGATTTACGTCTTCTTTTAATGGCATATTTCTTGTATGAACCTGTAATATTTCCTTTCTAGCTCTTTCATCTGGTGGTCTTATTTCTATTTCCCTGTCAAACCTACCAGGCCTCCTTAATGCAGGGTCAATTGCTTCTGGTCTATTAGTTGCACCGATAACTATTATTTTTCCTCTCTCCTTCATTCCATCCATTAAGGTTAATAGTTGGGCCACAACTCTCTTTTCAACTTCCCCTATGACTTCCTCTCTTTTGGGGGCTATAGCATCAATTTCATCAATGAATATTATTGCAGGTGCATTTTCCTCAGCCTCTTTAAATATCTCCCTTAGCCTCTGCTCGCTTTCCCCATAAAACTTACTCATTATTTCTGGACCGTTTATTGATGTAAAATATGCCCCTATTTCATTTGCTAAAGCCTTTGCCAGCAACGTCTTACCTACCCCAGGTGGACCGTAGAGAAGGATTCCCTTTGGGGGCTCAATTCCTAAGTGCTTGAAAAGCTCTGGATGTTTCATCGGCAATTCTGCTATTTCTCTTATTTTCTGTTTCACGTCCTCTAAATCCCCTATATCCTCCCAAGTCACTATTCCTGTTGTTACTACTTGTTGTTTCAATGGCTCTTCTCTGATTATAACTTCTGTGTTTTCATTAACATAAACATGAGTTGTTGGTTGGGTGTTAGCCACTACTAACGTCAAATCAGTTCCGAATATTGGGATCTGTATATTTTCACCCCTAGTTATTGGCTTATTGAGTAATTGTTCTTTTACATAATCCATGAAGTACTTATCGAACCTTATCCTCTCTGTAGGAGCCAAAACTACTTTAGTTGCAGGTTCAACTACTGCTTTAGAAACCGATACTTCATCTCCTATACTGGCGCCAATCGAAGACCTACTATAACCATCGATCCTAATAGAACCGTCTTTCAGATCATAGTCTGGCAAAGCTTTAAGTATTGTAGATCCTTTTGCTCCTTTGACTTCTATATAATCTCCAGTTTGTATCGCTAAAGAAGCCATGTCATCTTCAGAAAGCCTTGCAATTTTCCTTCCTACGTCTCTACTCCTTGCCTCTAACACCCTAAGTTTAATGGGCGAAGAATTGGGCATAAGGTTATTTATTAATGGAAATTTTTAAATGCTTCTATGGATAATATGCAATGAATGAGTTCAAACCAGCCAGAAGCAATATACCAATACATGTGCCCTAACTGTGGAGGCGATATCACGGCTTCTAGATTATCGAGGGGGCTAGTATGTAGTAAATGTTTAAAGGAACCTAGAGAGGAAGAAGACCTAGTTTCTATGCTTAAAAGGTTAGACAAGCTAATTAACTTAAAGGAAATATTAGATTTAGAAGAAGAATTATGGAAAATAACTAAGTTTTTTAAAGAAATTAATAGAATTACTCCATGGGGACCTCAGAGAAGTTGGTTAATGAAATATGCACTAAGAGAAAGCTTTGCAATGGTGGCTCCTACTGGATTAGGGAAAACAACTACTGGAATCTTTATCTCAGTTTATGAAGTTCTGTACAAGAATGGAAGAAGCTTAATTATAGTTCCAACTAGAACATTAATAGATCAAATTATTAGTAGAATAGTTAATATTAAAAATGAATTAATGCCCTGGACTCCAAAGGAAGACATTTATAAACTTAAAGAATCTAAAATTGCAGTAATAACAAGTAAATATCTAAGGCTTCATAAAGACTTTATCACATCTTGGAGTCCATCATTAATATATATAGATGACGCTGACTCCTTACTAAAGAGTAGAAGGAATTTGTACATATTATTTAGTATTATGGGTATAAACGATGATCAGATTTCCGCATGTGTTAAGGCTTATATGGAAAAAAATTGGGAATTAATTAATAAAATAAAGAGAAATTTAAAAACAACACTCGTGTTTTCATCATCCAGTTTAAGCTCAAAGGAGGCCGTTCTAATTAAAGCAGTTCTAGGATTTACACCTGGAAAACCTAATTTTTTGTATAGAAACATTATAGATGCATACATAAAGCCAGGGAAAGATGTGATAACTCAAATAGTTGATTTGGTGAAAGACCTAGGCCATGGTGGACTAATATTTGTTCCAACAGATCAGGGGCAAGAAATGATGAAAAGGATAAGAGATGCCATAAATGTATACAGTAGAGCTGAGGTGATCTATGGGAATAAAACCAAAGTGCTCAAAAGTTTTGAAAACGGTGAAATAGATGTATTGATTGGATCTGCCTCTTATTACGGACTTTTAGCAAGAGGTATAGATATACCATGGAGGATAAGATACACTATATTCTCTGGTGTACCAAAGCATGTCTTCAGTTTCAATGATGTTCTACATCCATTATCACTAATAAGGATTTTGTCAGCTATTTATAGAATAAACAAATCCAAAGAAGTACTTAAAGTTTTATATGAATTAAGAAGGAGAGTGAATAGACTATCATCAACTTCACTAAAAATTTTATATAATGACATGAAAAAGGGGGGAGATGTTCCTACAGAGGTAAAAAGAGCAAATGATTTAGTTAAAGAATACATTGGAAACGAAGAGATGAGAAAGAAAATCTCAATTCATTCAAACATTTTAATTAAATCAGATAGAATTATAATTCCTGAGCCCATAACATATTTGCAGGCAAGCGGTAGAAGTTCAAGGCTTTACTTCAAAGGATTAACTACAGGTTTATCCATAATTATAATAGATAGCGAGGATTTATTCGAAATTTTCATGAGGAGGTTGAAATTCTTAGTTAGTAATATTAATTGGGTAGAATATCAGAGGTTAAACATAACTGAAATAATCAATAAAATTAACCAAGAAAGAGAAGAAATCATGAAAGCTAAGGGAGGAGAACAGATTCAAAACCAAATAAAGAATGTGTTATTTATAGTTGAATCTCCAACCAAAGCAAAAACTATAGCTAACTTCTTTTCAAAACCATCCATAATCAATCAACGAGGAATAACTATTTATGAAACAACCACGGGTGATAAAATAATAGATATTGTAGCTACTATGGGGCATCTGTTTGACGTAACATTGGACGAAAAAAAGTCAGAATATACTCAACGAAATTTACATGGAATAATAATTTCGGATGATAATAATAAGAAAAATTATATTCCTGTTTACTCAATTTTAAAAAAATGTAATAAATGTAATTATACTTTTGCATCTTCCTCAAACATATGTCCCATTTGCAAATCAAATGATATACAAAGCAAAGATAATATAATAGAATTGTTAAGGAAATTGGCCTTGCAAGCTGATGAAGTTGTGATAGGAACTGATCCAGATACTGAAGGAGAAAAAATTGCGTGGGACATTTACAACTCAATAAGACTCTACAATAGAAGAATAAAAAGGGCTGATTTTCATGAGGTAACTTTAAAGGAAATTCTGAAATCTTTATCATTACCCAGAGAAATTGGAATACCATTAGTTAAGGCACAGATAGTCAGAAGGATAGAGGATAGGTGGATAGGATTTTCACTGAGCCAGAAGTTATGGAAAGATTTTTGGATTAAATACTGTAAGGAAATTTACAAGGATTGTAAAAAGGAAGAGAACAGGAACTTGAGTGCTGGCAGAGTTCAAACTCCAGTTTTGGGATGGATAATTAGTAGATATGAGGAGTATAAATCTAAAAAGAGGAAATATTATTTGATTGAAATCGAAAATACCTCTCTTGATAAATTATACATCCCTAAAGAAATGCTTTCGGAAAAAGAAGAGGTAGTAAAGATAAGAAAGATGGATTCAGTCGTCAAGGAGATTGAACCTCAACCTCCTTATACAACAGACCTATTTCTTAAAGATTCCTCTCAGTTATTGAACTTAAGTGTAGAGGAAAGTATGAGAATTGCACAAGATCTCTTTGAGCTAGGATTAATAACTTATCATAGAACAGACAGCACTAGAATATCAGATCAAGGAGTGGAAATTGCAAGGCAATACTACAAGATGATATTTGAGAATTTTGAGGAGTTTTTCACACCAAGAACATGGGGAATGGGAGGTGCTCATGAAGCAATTAGACCTACAAGGCCAATAGATGCAGAGACCCTGTTGGATTTAATAAGGAGTAATGAATTGCAAGTATATGGAAGGTTTGACCAAAAACACTTAAAAGTGTATGAATTGATTTTCAATAGGTTTATGGCTAGTCAGGGTAATAAAGCAAAAGTAGAGTTTGAAAGGATAAGAGTTGACTTTAGGAACTTTTCTAAAGAAGTAGAGGTTCCAGTGAAAATAATAAGTGAAGGTTTCTTGAAGTTTTATAATCCTTTTAAGAGAATTTATTCAGAAGTTAAGGAAGGGGAATATAAATTGAAGAAAGTCAAGGAAATTCTAAAAAGTGATGTAGCTCTATATAGCCAAGGAGATCTAGTTTATGAGATGAAAGTGAAAAAGATTGGAAGACCTAGTACCTACTCAAAAATTATAGGGACAATAATAAAGAGGGGGTATGTTAAGGAGAGCAAATTTATAAAGAAGCTTGTACCAACTAAGTTAGGATCACAAGTATATATGTATTTAACTGAGAAATTTGGTACTCTTGTGTCAGAAGAGAGAACAAGAAGATTAGAAGAAGACATGGATCTCATTGAAAGAGGGGAAAAGGAGTATACTTCTGTAATAGATGAATTATACGAAGAATTAACTAAAATGATAGGCGAAAGAAATTGATAATAGGATTAATACATATGAAAGTGAAATTTCCGGCAAAAAAGCAAAATTTAGAGAGAGCAAAAAAATTAATAAAACAAGCAAAGGAAAAAAACGCGAAGTTAATAATAATTCCCTCCCTTTTCCCCGTTTCTTCTCTTTTTGAAGCCAAAATCAACGATAGAAAAATTAAGGGATTTTTAAAAAGTGTAACTGAAAAAATACCTGGATCAACAAGTGATCTAATAGTAAATCTGGCAATGGATAGTGGTGTTCATATACTTTCAGGACCTATACCAGAACAGGCTGGTCCAAAGACTTTTATGACTTCTGTCATTATTTCCCCTCAAGGTGAAATACTTACAAAATATAGAAAAATTGTTTTATCGGAAAAGGAGATTGAGCTTGGGTTGTCTTCTGGCAGAGAGTATGTGAAAGTTGATCTGGATACTAAGTATGGTATATTGATAGAAGATGACATATTAACGCCGGAAATGTCGAGGATACTTACCTATTTAGGATCTAAAATAATATTGGGAACACTTAGAATAGGAATGAATGCAAGTGTAATTAGGTACGTTACAGTGGCAAGGGCAATAGAAAATGAAGTCCCACTCCTACTAGTTGGAGGATCAATAGAACTTGAAGAAGGTGTTGAGATGACTACGCCTACAATAATAGCATCTCCAGAGCACCTATTATACAAGGAAGAGGAACAAGATGATAGCGTAGTAACAATAGATACGAACGCTATTTTGCCAATTAAGCAAAGCGAGAGGAGGAGAATTGAGCAATTAATTACAACATTATATAAATATGTGAAAATAAAAAATGCTATCTAATTAATTTATTTCAAGCTGCCTGATAGATTTCTATTCTCCTGTTTTTACTTACAAGCCTTACTTTACCCATTTCCCTCAATTTTCTTAATAAGTGCTTTGAGCTTGTCATTGAAATGGAGAGTCTTTCAGATAAAATATAAGGCGTTATAAATTTCTCCTTAGATATCTCTTCAAGAACTTTATTAATCACTCCTTCATCTATTTCAACTTGCTTTGATGCGCTTTCCTTTACTTGAGTTTGTTTTGCTTGCCCTCTTTTCTCCTTCTTTTTCTCAGCTTCTTGAACTATCTTTTGCTGCCTTTTCTCCACTATAGATAGAGGTTTCTTGCTTTGACCTCCCATATATACCAACTTATAAAATACATTTTACAAATTTAAACCTAAGCAGTATTTGAGGATGTGGAAGGAAATAGCGTAAAACTAATTCTAGATGATCTGATAGAGAGGGGGAGTAGATTTTCATCTTTAATGGGTCTAGGAAAACCAGAAATAAAGATATACGTATTTCTTCTCCTAAACGGTAAAATGAATGCAAGGGAGATAAGTTCAAGAATTAATATGTCATATAATAAAGTTTACTCATATCTGAAAAAACTTGAATATGTAAATTGGATTAGGAGAGTTGATTCGAGACCTACAATTTATGAGGCTAGACCTTTAAAAGAAATATGGGGAATAACTAAAGCTCTCATAGAAAATAAATTAAGCCAGATGGAAAAAGAAATAATAGAACCTCTTAGCTCTCTTTTTGAGAGAAGCCCTACACCATTAGCTGTTTCTATACTAACAAACAAGGACAGTGTAATTAGCGAAATAATTAAAATGCTAAGTGAACAGTCTAATTCCTATAAGATAGCTATTTCTATACCAGATATACTAACTAAAGAAGTAATATCAAGTATAATAGCTGCTGGCAGTAGAGCTAAGGTCAGAATATTAATGGAGTCTAACATCGAGATAGCTAAAGAGCTAACTGGCGTACAAGGAATTACCGTGAAGTTGGCCTCTTCATTATTTGGAAGCGGAGTAATTGCTAGATCAATCTTACTTGTGGTCAAGTCTGGACAAACGATAACAGGTATAAAATCCAGCCATAATTACTTTGTTGACTTGGGAAATGTTTACTTCGACTATTTGTGGTCAAATAGCCAATAACAATAATAAACTGCATCTACGTCAGTCTAAATGAAATAGAGAAGACAAGAAGTTGATGTGTTTTAAAATCCACCTAAAAGAGCTTTAGTCTTAAACCGTTTGTAAATATTCAGGAAACATTTATTGAAAGCATTGATTTAATTTTCTCAGGCTTCATCATTACTTGAATTCCGTTAGCGATAATAATAACATCATCTGTTTCCAATTTCTTTAAATTCATTATAGCCAAAACCGAGCAGGGATGAAAAGGTGAAGCCGAAAATGCCTTTATTGACGCTTCCCTGCTCAACCTCCTTGCTGTTATGTATAAGGAGGCGATTGGATTCCCAGATTCCTTTAATATTCCATCATTCAAATAGGGAGTTCTCTTTAAGCTATTAACCAAACCCTCTTCATCTGTAGTGGATAAAATCTCCTCTACTTGTTCTTTACTAAGTAGACAACTCATATTATTGGCTAATTGGGACATTTGGGATTGCGGAAGATAATGTTTTAATCTATATGCAAGTGCCACAATATAGTAATCTCTTATTGGACATACTATTGGATTGCAATAATTTCTCCACTCTCCTTGAAATCCTCTTATTAAATCAATTATACTTTTAAATAGATAAAATTCCATTGCAGAACCAAATATAGAAATCGATTTAGTCATCTCGAAAAGTTTTAATGCAAATTCTGAAGCCTCTCTAAGTTCAGAATTCCTTAATATCTGTGAGAAGCTCTCTAAGGAGTTACCCTCATTAATTAACTTCTGCACTAATTGGGAATTACTAGCAAATATAGCTTCAGCTAAATTAATAGGCTTTTCATTAGCTATTGATGATAGAATAGCTTGTATATCCCTTATTTCTAGTATATTTAAGTAAATTTTAGATATCTTCCCTGCGTGTGTTGAGTTCATTGATAAATTAGCTATCGTAGTAAATAGTTTGTATAGTCTGTTAAATAGACTCCTCTCAAGCTCATTAAGATCCCTTGCTTCTGTTTCAAGTATTTTCTTATCCCTTAATATCTTAATCACATCTTCCAGGCTATTGGTGTTGAGCAACTCACTATAATCTGATTTTGTTAATAGGGATTGCTTCAAAGATCTAATAAAAGAATTTAAATAAGCGTTTATACTAGTACTCATTTTAATATTTCCCTCATCTTACTTTCCAAAAGTGAAATGGCTTTTTCTTTGTTTTTATTTGCCTTATTCCTTAGCTCCTCCAGTCTTTCACTTTTCTCTTTCTCGAACCTTATTCTCAAATGATCACTCTTTTCCTTATATATACTTTTCATTTCGTCTTTTTCCTTTTGAATTATTCCGTTTACTTTCTTTTCAAACAGATTATATGAGGAAGCTGCTCTTTCCAATAGTATTTTAGTTTTAGTTGGAGTACTCATCTTGATTCTCTCTATTTCCCTTTCGAATTGAGTTAAAGCTTCAATATATATCGCAAATATATCTTCCTTTTCATTCATTGTATTCACTATACTTAGTTTAACTGGCTATTTTAACACTTTCCTTCCAGAAGTAATATATCCTGTATGAGTTACGGAGAAAAATTCTGGTCTTGTGGAATTTAGTTCTACTTTATATTCCCTATATATTGTTTCAAATGATCTTACATCAATAAATCCATTGTCTACCATTGCTAAATGAACCTTCTCCAGCTGATTTAAAGTGGGGACAAAGGTTACTAATGGAGCTGAAGGTTTTAATGAATCCCAAGATGTTTTTACTGCATTCCAAGGATCGGGCATATCAAGGATTACTGCATCTAGATCTTTTTCATTGAATCCCTCTCTAATGTCCTTTTTACAAAAAACAACTCTATCCAATAGACCAATTTTCTCTAAGTTCTTTCTTGCAATATCTAACATATCGTCTCTAATATCGTATGCATATACCTTCCCATCTACCCCAATGCTGTTAGCTAAAGCTATAGTAAGAAAGCCTGAACCGATACCTGCTTCGGCTACTCTATAACCTTCCCTAATTCCGGCTAAATATAATATAAAAGCAACGTCCTTAGGATAAACTACTTGTGATCTTCTCTTTAAACCTCTATATAAATCATAATGTTGAGGTCTTAAAATGTAGACCTTAATGCCTTTAGAAGTCATTACGTGATTACCATAGTCCTTTTCCATTAAATCTCTAGTCCTTATTACTCCTTTGTCAGTATGTATCTCCTCTTTTGAACCTATTTCCACAAAATATTTTCTTTTCTTATCTATATACAGGATTATTTTTTCCCCCTTTTCCAGCGGCATTGCGGTCAGTACTGGTATCTTATTTCACAGTTCAAAAATACCAGCTGTCATCATCTTTAAGTAATTTGTATTTACTCTATTGTTTTTTAAGATTTACTATATTAAAGTTATGTTGTTCCTGAAGTTAGGTATTCCTTATTGAAATCAGATCTAAAATACGCAGAAAGAGTAGTAGAAGGAAAAATGTGAAGATAAACTATTTTTGATTTGCTTTTTAATGTAGCTCACTTCTTCTTAATCATACCTTGCCGCTGAACTAATGCAAGGATGGAGTGAGCTTTACTAATCTTCGCATTTCATTGTAGACTCAAAACTTACTTTAAAAAGGAAATTGTGGGTTTTATCGCAAAAGGCCGGGTTAGATTTGAATTCTTATGAATTATTTTTCATATGGAAGCTTATTCCTCACTGTGAAAAACCTAAAGGCATACATATCTGAGTTCTTTGGAACCTGGAGACCTGAAAAATTTCCTTAGAAATATTCAAATGGGGTTAGGGCTTCATTGGGTTTCATGAATTCAACTTTTCATTCACACTTCATTAAAGTTAAGGGTAAGCCCCTTCATGCACCCTTAACTTTAACTAAATAACCTAAGGAGTGTTGAGCCCAACGAGAATACTAGTATGCACTTCTCCTTACCTAGATTACATTCCTTTTGCGTGAGTTAGGCTTCAAAGTAACGTAAACTTTACTATTTGCTATAAACTACTGTCAAAGGCTTTTTCAATTAAAGCGAGTTTTTGATCTATTGAAAAGGGGGAGGACTATCCTTCACATAACAGGAATAATGCCGAGTCCTTTTAGGAAAGAATAAGAGCTTTTTCAGGGGAAAATTGTTAACTTTATTTATATATTATACCGTTTGTCCCTACACTTTCATTTCACTCATTTTATGTTCA
>Ga0208683_100009_pt1 | contig 124643 bp, 110 predicted proteins | sample BED_Mat_host_9_1_FD_187141 | JGI IMG/M metagenome (GOLD analysis project Ga0208683, IMG submission 187141) | Extremophilic microbial mat communities from Yellowstone National Park, USA - BED_Mat_host_9_15 (SPAdes) (version 3) | ecosystem: Environmental > Aquatic > Thermal springs > Hot (42-90C)... | reverse complement strand
GGCGCTTGAATTGAAGATTATAGGTCCTTCCCAAAAAATAGCAGCTATTATTTCATTTAGAACCCAACCTATCCATAGTAGATTTACTTTCCTGGCCTCTAATCCATAAAGCTTAACTGTTATATATGAGAGGACTAGCATTAATGATGGCATTGCAAAGAGGAACAATGCCCTAATTGCGTGTAAAGTTATGCTAGCATAGTATTGCTGGTTTGTGAAAATTAAGTCTTGGAAAACTGCCCAAGAACTTACCTGAATTCTCACCATTAGAGCGTCGATAGCAGACAAGACCATCCATATTATTCCAGCTACTATAGTCCACCAAGTTATTTTAGTTATCTTATCCGACCTCCACAGTAAGAGGTCATCGAATAACTTATTAATGAGACTCATGTTCCCATTACATATATTCTCTTTACTACTTTTAAAATTATTGATAATTATTTTTCTGTAGTAAAAAGTATAAACTTTTGCTCAAAGCTAGGAAGAGTTATGCTGTATAAAGCAAATTGCACATAATAAACTTGAATTGTTAAAACTTGTTCATAGTTAACCTTTGCCATCATTTAGTTTAATTAGATCTACAGATTTTACTGAGTAATTTATGGTCATGTTTAAGCTTTTTATTGATTTGGTTTCAACGTCTTTCTTTGAGTGAAATAGTCAGTTCTAATTTCCCCTAGACCTGTAAACCAAAAATTTACAATAAATTTGAGGGCATTTAATAAGCTATCTACCGTAAAAGGACTAGGATTTTAATGATTTGTCAGGATTTAGGTTTTAAGATGGTAAGGGGAATTCTATAACTTTATTTAATGAATTTCTACTCACCTTATTCTTAAAATAGCCCAATTATCATTAGGAATAACCTTTAAAGAGGTAATACATTCATTGAATTTCATGGTTTTTTATTTAATCCCTATTTCAATTCACCTTTTTCTCATGTAGTCTTAGGGGTCACCTTTGCGAAAACTTCATTAAGACCTTAAGTTTCTCTTGAGTTTTCTGTTCTCCCTTAACGAAATATTGATAGTAAACTTCTAATTCCTATCATGAAATAAGAACAATAAGTGAAAAATAATGTAAACTTCGAGATTTACCAGAAACCGCTTGCTTCTGCATTCACCCTTATGTTTACCCGTGGCGTAACTTATGCTTATTTTTAATTACTTCTAAATCCGCCATGGGCTCTTAAGGGGTCATACACGTCCTTAAGTCATTGAGTTGGTAGAGGGAAGCTTTCCCTCCACGCTTTTTTATTACTTCCTCGTGAGCCCTTCATAAGTTGGGGGTAATTAATAAAAAATTTTGGGTAATACTATGTAAACGTAACTTAATCAAGGATATTTAGAAGTGATTGAAAATAACGAGTAATTACGTAAAGTGTTATAGTCTTTGAGCCGCCGGGGGGATTTGAACCCCCGACTTCCGGCTTACGAGGCCGGCGCTCTACCAGCTGAGCTACGGCGGCATCACTCTTTTGTTATAAAGACCTAAGAAATTTTAGTGTTTAACGTGCTCTCAGCATAGTTTATTGCCCTGTAAATTAGGGAGGTACTCAAACCTAAGTAATTTTCAGGTTTCATTAAGTTCTCTATTTCCTCCTTATCTATTATAGAACTCACCCTTTCGTCATTCCTTACAACATCTATCAATGCCTTTCCTTCTTCCTTAGATCTCTTCACTAGTTCCCTAACTAATTTGTGTGCTTCCTGCCTGTCCATCTTTCTTCTCGTCAATTCGATCATCAATGCCTCTGACATTATTAAACCCTTAGAGAGATCTATGTTTCTCCTCATATTCCCTTCTTTCACAATTAGTTTCCTCACTACATCCATCATAGTGGAAAGCATCTCATCAATTATAATAAAAGAGTGAGGAATCTCTATCCTCTCTGATGCACTATTAGTCAAATCCCTCTCGTGCCAAAGAGGAATGTTCTCTAGGGAGGTTACGACTAAACCCCTCAACAGTCTGGCCAAAGATGATACCTTCTCACAATCAACAGGGTTCTCCTTTTGTGGCATAGTACTGCTCCCTATTTTTCCCTCCCTACTCTCTGCTACCTCATCTATTTCAGGTCTCATTAATTCCCTTATTTCAATTGCTAACCTGTCTAAACTAGAACCTAATATAGCTAGGTTGGAAATGAGTTCAGCATACCCATCCCTTGGCGCTACTTGGGTTGATATCATATGAGGTTCGAGCTTTAACCTGCTTAACACCCTCCTCTCAATCTCAAAACCCATCTTTCCCCATGATGCCATAGTTCCTACTGCACCAGATATCTTGCCTCTAATTACCCTCTTCTCCAACTCGTTTAGCCTCTCATAAGACCTGGTTAGCTCGTAAACGTAGTTAGCTAACTTAAAGCCAAAGGTTATGGGAATTGCGTGTTGCCCGTGAGTCCTGCCAACTTGAAGAACGTCTTTATAAGCTATTGCCTTCTTACCTAACTCAATTATTAAGTTCCTTAACTTCTCCTTAACTACCTTTATTGCCTCCCTTAATATTATAGCCCATGCTGTGTCTATTATATCGTTACTAGTGGCACCGAAATGTATAAACCTACCCCTAGTTCTCTCATATAATACTGAGACCAATGCCATAACGTCATGTCCTATCTCCCTTTCTATCCTATCCACTTCCTCTGGAGAAATCTTCAATTCCCTCAAAGATGAAGACAAGCCATCCTCTGCTATTCCAATCTCCTCTAGTGCTTCAAGTAAAGCAACTTCCACTTCCTTCATGACATTGAAAATGTTCTCCCTTGAGAACAACGACTTCATCTCGTAGCTTCCATACCTCCACTCTATCGGGCAAATACTCATACAACCAACTTTCACTATAGCATTTATTCTTATATTTGCTTTACGCCTAAACAGTCTAATATCCTACCCAACAATTCATCATCCCTATGGTATATAGTCAACCATTACCTTAAGGAATACCTCTAAAAGTTTTATTGCGTCGAATTTACAGGTAATGTAATCAGTTAAGCTATGATGAACTCGGGTAAACCGATTAGTGAGGTGGGTCTTGAGTACTGAGCATCTAATAACTAAGGCAAATGTTATTCATGTGATTAATACCCTTTTTGCTCCTATTCCTGCAAAACTTGGAACACTTTAGCCCCACCTTAATAGCCTCCTCCCTTGTTAAACCCTCAAATATCCTCTTTCCAGCTAAATACACTTTCCTGTAATATGAAGGCAGAGAAAGCCAGTAACTTAACCCCCTCTCCGTTTGTCCCTACACTTTCATTTCACTCATTTTATGTTCAATCATGATCGAGCAGGGACTTAGCCCTCAACCACTCGGCAGGTGGGTCATGGGACTCCTTCGAGCCCAACGGCATTTGGCTCACATCCCCGCAATCCCACCCTTTTGGGCAGAGCCCACATCGGCGTGGGAGGTCATCCTTAATCAATAAAAGTTGATATAACCAAATATAAAAAGATTTCTGTTAACGCGAAAAAGGATTCAGCCCCATGATACTCTCTTCTACCCAAGTAGCAAAGCCTTCCTCGAACATCAAGAACCTCAATAATTTGCCTCCATCAATTCCTATAGCTAATAATACGCCCTCGAGGATTGACTCTAACCATGGGAATTTAGGTTTACAATAAACATTTTGTATGTGATGCGTTAATTCGTGAATTAGAATTCTCTCCTCATCGATTTTATTATAAAATACTCCCAAGAAAACTACACCGCTTTGATACATCCCATAGCCCTCTAACGAAATCCTAACTATTTTTGGTCTTGGGACTTCCACTCCTAAGAAGTCCTTTAACTTATTTATTGACTCCTTTATTATCTCCTCGCTTACCTCTGAGACGTTAAAAGAGTGGTCTGAAATCACAAAGTAAATTCCCCTTTAGAGGATTAAAGATCTAAGGAACTTTAACTAACCTCTTCAAATCCAATATTCTGTTTATTTCCTCCTCGTTATATCCCAGTTCCCTTAGCGCCTCCCTTATTGATACTCCATGGCTTAATCTTTTCCCTATTTGCGATGCCTTATCATAACCTATTACTGGAGACAAAACTGTTATTAACGCGGGACTGCTTTCAGCTAATTTGTATAACCTCTCCTTGTTTGGCTTTATTGAACTCAGGACTACGTTACTCATCTTGCTCAGTGCTTCAGAGAGCAAACTTGACTGCAATACAACGTTATATCCCATTAAAGGTATTCCCATACTGAGCTCGAACTCTCCTAGGGTAGATAGGACTTGGTTCGAATGGTCTAAACCTATAACCTGGGAAGCCACTAGCATTGAGGCCTCAACTGTAACAGGATTTGTTTTTCCAGGCATTATACTGCTCCCAGCAACCTCCTCTTGAGACGGGATATCTATTTCATTTAAACCTGTTAGTGGGCCTGAGAACATTAACCTTATGTCTTGGCACATCCTTAGCAGGTTAACTGAAATAGCCCTCATAGCCGAGCTTAAGTAAAGGAGGTCAGTCAATAGTTTCATAGCCCTAAACCTGTTATCTGCCTTCCTGAAGCCTAGAGAGGTTCTCGCGTTTATTTCATCTATTACCATTTCTGCAAATTTCGGATGGCTATTCACCCCTGTGCCTACCGCTGTACCTCCTATAGGTAATTCCTTTGAGTACTCAACTAACTCCTCTAGAAGCTTTAAGTCCTTTGAGAAAGCACTTAAGTATCCGCTGAACTCTTGAGCCATAGTTACTGGTAAAGCGTCTCTCAAATGAGTCCTCCCAGGTTTAATAACGTCCTTAGTTCCCTCCACAAGTTTTCCTAATTCATTTATAATTAAGTTCAAAGAGGGGATGAGATTCTCCTTTATTTCACTAACAGAGGCTATCCTTATAGCTGTTGGAACTGTGTCGTTCGATGACTGCCCCATGTTAACGTGGTCATTTGGGTGAACCTTATCATTAACTATCTCCGAGGCCCTCTCTGCAATTAACTCGTTCAAGTTCATGTTTATCCCAGTCCCTGAGCCCGTTTGAAAGACGTCTACTATTACCTTATCATCCAATAACCCATTCATAACCTCCTCAGATGCCTTGATTATCCCCATGGCCTTATTATCGTCAAGTAAACCAAGCTTGTTATTTACTTTAGCAGCTGAATACTTGATCAATGCAAGTGCCCAAATAATCCTCCTAGGAAATCTAGTGTTAGTATTCATGAATACCCTTTTTGAACTTTCCACGTATTTCATGAATGCTAATTTGTCCTAGACATTTAAATTTTGTTCCTTGATTCTTGAAAACCTTTGTGCTTCTCTACAACATAACTTCTCATACCTACTATATTCTATTGAATTACATTTAAGGGTTTACAGCATTTCCTAACTAGATAAAGGGCTTGCTCTTAGTGAGTTGTTAAGGGTTTTGGTTCATAGAGTTTATGGCGTTTAATGCAAACCCCAGTCTCTAGGACTTCAAGAGGAAATATTGCACGCTACTTTTATCTCCCTTTTTGAGGTAACCTTTTTGCTCTAGGGAACTCTAAACACTTCCTTCCTCTCCATCAAGATAAAGCTCGCGTTTAATTAAGTGAAAACTTAAAGGAAATTAACTCTACTTTGCCTTAAACCACTAGAAAAGGCTTAGGAGAGTTGCACCATGGGTAAATGAATATATTTATAATTGGTTTAAAGTTTCAAGATAATTACGTTCAATTTTCCCATAGGACTTATAGCATTATATCTTTACAGGAAAGTCCTTGAATGCTTTACTAAACATCTGACCTCTTCAAAGCCAAACTTATTTTCCTGAAGAACCTTGAAATAGTCCTCGCCTCACTCTCATCAGGGAAACCCCTCTTTATAACCCTAGAGGTTGCTTCCAGTGCCCTCTTCCTATCTCTACCATCTCTATATACTAATTCTACAACTTCCTTTATGTATTTGTCTATAAGGCTTAAAGCCTCTCCAGATGCTAAGCCTATCCTTTCTCCTCCCCTCATGCTATAAGTAAATAGTTCGTATAATATTATTGATACTGCATGAGATAAATTCAAAACTGGGTAACTTTCATTGGAGGGAATAAAGACTAAGTAATCTGCAAGCCTTATTTCCTCCCTAGTCAATCCAACGCTCTCCCTTCCAAATATTAATGCAGTTTTCCTTCCATCATATATTTTCCCTAGATCCCATGGCCTTATTGACCTCCTCAGGGGATCCCCTTCAATATCTGCAATGCTTGAAGTGGCCACCTTTAGGGAAACGTCCCTTATTGCATCCTCTAAACTGTCAACAACCACTGCCTCCCTAAGTATTTCTATCCCCTTCATAGCGAATCTCTCAGCCTCTTTAAGATTGCATTTAGGTGAAACCAAGAAGAGTTCCCTAATGGAGAAGTTTGCGCATAGCCTGGCAACAAATCCAACGTTGTATTCCCCTTCAGGCGATACTAGTATTATCCTCAGCACGTTTTTCCACCTCTAAACAATAAATCGTCTCAAGCCCTACGCTTTTGCCTTCCCTCTTTATAACTAAGAAACCTAAATCATTAATGCCCTTAAATAGTGCTTCTTCATCCGATAAAGTTGAATATATAAAGAAGATTTTCGATTTAAAGGCGTTCTCACTGCACCACTTAAGGAACTCAAGAGTTACCTCTATTCCTCCCTTACCCCCAGACCACCAAGAGCCCTCCCAAAGCTTGTCATATTCCAAAAAAGGTAAATATGGTGGGTTGAAGAGAATTACATCGAATGAGCCCCTTAAACATGATGCTAAATCACATTGTATTACCTCTAGATCTCTTTGATTTATTTTTGATGTGCACTTAGTTATCTCTACTGCAAATGGATTTATATCTGTTGAATAAACCTCGTTTGCCTCAGATAGAAAAACGCTTATTAGCCCGCTCCCGCTTCCCACCTCTAAGACCCTTTTACCCTTTAAATCCCCAACACAGGAAATCAAGAGGAACGTGTCCTCTGAAGGGGGGTAAACTTGTTCGTGGAAACAAGTCCTTAGTCCTCTGACACTAGGCTCCAAATCTCCTCTTCACTTAATTCCTCGACCCTGTAATCTTTTAAGTTCTCCAAGACTTTTAAACCACATATTTGAGTAACCCTTCTGACTTTCTTTCCTTTGTGATTGAAGAGGCACTGAAGCTTCTTCAAGTTTAATCCTCCTTCGTATTTTCTCTTCCTGTTTAAAACAATTAGCGACGCCCATACTTTAGGTCTTGGATAAAAAGACCCTGGAGGGATATCGAGGAAATGGGTAATGTCGAAGTAGGCACTAGTAAGGAAAGAGACTAGGGAATTCCCCCTTACAAGTTTCTCACAGAATTCCTTCTGGACTACAAATATTCCCTTTTTTACATTACTTAAACTTAGGTTTATGAAGAAGTCCCTTGAAATGTAGAAAGGTAATGACCCTACAACTACGTCAGCCCTCAAAGGGATTTCCCTGGCATCCCCTACAATTATTTCCCAGCAGAGTCCCCTTATGTGGGGTATTAAAGAGATGTCCCTCTCAAGGCATATAACCTTCCCCTTTATCTCCCTTGTAATGAATCCCTTCCCTGGCCCGACCTCTATAACTATTTCGCTGTTAACCAACTTAGATATCTCCCTTGCTACTTCCTTGTTTATTAAGAAGTGTTGCCCTAACTTCGTTGCTGGGACCCCTCTCCCCTCTTCAATTTACCTAACGCATTCAAGAAGTCCCCCTGTGAATGGTATGGGTAGACGAAGAGGTAATACTTCTCGTTTCCCTGAAGCTCCTCGAAAATCCTCTTATATATTATCTCTATTGGTTTGATCTTGTACTTCGAAAGCCTCTTCTCCATGTCCTCAAAGCTTAGGAAGGGGGATTTCCTCCTCTCCTCCAGTATTTCCCTAACGAGCTTCTTCCCTATTGAAGGGATGAGTTCGAGGCTGTGGAGCTTTATTGTTATTGGTTGCGCCTTGTTGAAGAACTCTACAAAGTCCTTCTCTTCCTCCCTTATTATCCTCTCTATAGCTTCCCTTATATTTCCTCTAGCTGTGGATGTTAAGTCATTAAACGTTATAGGCTCCTTCATTACCTTCAATGAGTCCTTGAAGTTCTCTAACTCTATTACTTCACCAGGTGAAACCTTGATTTGTACCTCGGAGAGGGGGACGAGCTCTAGGAGGAGGAAGAAGTCTGCTCCCAAAGCCTGTATTAAAGGCGTGTTCCTGTGCTGTGCGTGTTTGTCTAGAGGATTACCTGAAGGCATGTAATCCAATACGTAAACCCTTCTCTCAAGTGGTCTCCAGCTAGTTTGCATTGGCATTCTCTCTTCACTAGCTATATAGAATGAACAGGCATAAAAATACATATCTATAGTTCTTCTTCTAGTTTAAAAATTATAATAAATACTAAAAATAAAATTATTAAGAAGTTCACTCCTACTAATAATGTTATTAACAATGTAGAATCTAGATCTTTTGGAGATCATGTGAAAGCCCTTAAGTGTTTAAAAGGTTAATTGAAGTCTTTTAGTTACAAGTGAATTAAGAGTACTTCCCCCTTATTTCCTAGCTTACTTCCTTCACTTCTCAGGTTAATATTTTAACTTATGCTTAGTATATTATATAGATATTTATGGTTCTAATGTTCGGTCTTCAAGCGGCTAAGCTGAATAAAGATGACATTTACGACACTGTAATAGTGGGATTAGGCCCAGCAGCTATGAGTGCAGCTTTATATTCTGCTAGGTACATGCTCAAGACATTAATCATAGGAGAAACTTTGGGAGGTCAGTTAACTCTTGCAGGTGAGGTAGATGACTACTTAGGCTTGCAGGGATATTCTGCTCTAGACGTAATAAAGGCTTTTTCCTCCCACGTAGCTAAATACAAGGTACCTGTCCACTTAGATAGGGTGGAGAAGTTCTTTAAGGAGGACAAGGTCTTCAAAATAGTAACTAAAAAGGGAATTGAGGTGAAGAGCAAGACAATAATACTCGCTTTAGGAGCAGAGAAGAAGAAGTTAAACGTCCCAGGGGAAGCAGAGCTAACTGGGAGGGGTGTTTCTTATTGCGCTATATGTGATGCTCCCCTCTTTAAGGGGAAGAGCACAGTAGTTGTTGGAGGAGGGGATTCAGCTTTAGAGGGAGTAGAGCTTCTTTCCAGGTATTCTACAAAGGTTTATTTAGTGCATAGAAGAGACTCTTTCAGGGCTCAGCCGATTTACGTTGAGTCAGTAAGGAAGAAGGAGAACGTGGAGTTCATATTGAACAGCCAGGTTAAGGAAATAAAAGGAGATAAAGTGGTCAAACAAGTTATTGTTAAGACACCTGAAGGAGAGAGGGTTTTGGACGTCAACGGCATATTTATAGAAATAGGTTTTTACCCCCCAGTTGAGTTTGCTAGGCAAAACGGCCTTGAAACTGATAGCAGGGGGTACATAAAGGTAGGGGAGATGATGGAGACTAATATAGAAGGAGTATTTGCGGCTGGTGACTGCACTAGCATGTGGGGGACTTTCAGGCAAATAATAACAGCAGCAGCTCAAGGGAGTGTGGCAGCTTACAGCGTATACAACTACTTAACTAAGAAGGTTTAAGTTTTGTTTTTCTATCCAATATTAGCAATTTTATTCTTGTTTTCCCTTTACTCGATTTCCTCCTCCCTCTTTTCCCTCAAAGGTTCAGTCAAACTTTTCAGGGAAAACAAAAGGCAATGCAAAATAAAAGGGAAAGTAGCTGTCATAATTCCTATAAAGGGAATTGATATTGGGCTTGAGGAGAACGTTAAGGCTATAATGAGCCAGAATGGGGTTGAATACGATGTAATATTTGTAGTGGATAGCGAAGAAGAGGAGAGCCTTAAAGTGTTAAGGAACTACAAAGTAAATGTAATTAAGGTAGGGGATAGGAAAGGTGGAAGCGGGAAGGTGTCAGCATTAATAGAGGGCAGTAAATATGCTTTGGAGAAAGGATATGATTACTTAGTATTCATGGACTCAGACGTCAGGCCCAAGGAAAATCACTTAGTTAACTTACTTTGCAATTTAGGTTGCGTTTCAACTTCTTATAGAGTATATCCCCTAAAGGAGGTTTTACTGAACTTGTGGAACTTAGTTGCAGTCAGCTCATTCCTACTACCCAGGCCTCTCTTCGTTTGGGGGGGATCCTTTGCCATTGAAAGGGAGAAGTTCAAGGAGATGGGGTTTCCAGAGAGGTGGTATGGAAAAGTAGTTGATGATGCTGAGGTCACTAAAGCCTGTTTAGAGAGAGGGGAGAGGATAAATTTCACCAACACTTTAGTTTTATGCCATCAGGAGTTAAAAGGAGTTAGGGAGAAGATGAATTGGTTTGTAATGGAGTCTGCCTTCTTTAGGAACTTCTGGAGGAGGGAATTCTACTTCTCCTTGACTTCTCAGTTAACCTTTGCTTTGGTTCACCTAACCATACTTATAGATGCTCTTCTTAATTTCTATTTAGGTGTGTATTTGATTATTTCCTCATTAATTATATCCTCTTTCTCAGCTTACTTGAAAATTGCGAAGTGGAGCTACGGTAAAGTAGGGGACTTGATAATTACTTGCTTCCTTTACCCTATATCAGTTTACGTCATGCTATATTCCTTAATAGCCTCAATGAGAGTGAAGGAAATTAAATGGAGGGGGAATATAGTTAAGTTGAGGGAAAATGGAGTCTGAGGAGTTAAGGAAAATAGCTGTTAGGGCTGTAAAAGAAGCTTCCGAGGAGTTAAGGAAAAGGTATGGAGAAGAGTCTCTCCTTGAAGTAGTTGGAGAACATGAAGGGGATGTATCTAGGAGAGCTGATAAGCTTTCGGAGGAAATTGTGATTAAAAAGTTGGAGGAGGAAGGGGTTAAGGCACTAGTGGTTAGTGAGGAGTCTAAACCAAAGGGGGACGGAGATCTAGTTGCATTACTTGACCCCCTTGATGGAAGTACAAATTACGTTTTAGGCATCCCATGGTGCTCTGTGAGCTTAGCATTCTACAGGAAAGGGGGTAATTTGCTTTCCCCTTTATCTGGGGCAGTTGCAAATATTTGGAAGGGGGATATCTATTCTTTTTCAGAAATGGATGCATTCGTCAACGAAAGTAGAATTAGCGATATGAAAGTAAACAATAAGTTAAATGTAATCTATTTATATTTAGATAACCCCAATGAAGTAAGAGAGATAAATGATCTACTCAATAAATTCGGAAAGGTAAAGATAAGGAGTTTGGGTTCTTCCTCCTTGGATATAATAATGGTATCACTTGGAAAAGGTGTAGCCTTCATTGACCTGCGGGGAAAACTACGGAACGTTGATATCGCTTCTTCATTGGGATTTGCCATGAAATCAAAGCTCGAAATTGAGATTGATGGAGGTTATGTTATAGAAAAAATGCAAAAAATAAATAAGGTCTTAATTTATAGAAAATAGATATGGATTATATTAACTAGCCACACTGGCTTGCACTGGTATGCTTCCTGAGGGCGAGAGGCCGTTTATTGTTATTGTGACTGTTTGACCAACCGGCCCAGAAGAACCACTGCCAAATATACTGCTTGTAAATACATATGTTACTGTAACAGTCTGACCAGGTTGTATAGATGTTGGGCCAACGACAGAAGTAGGCGTGAATGTTTGACCGTTATATATTATTGATATTGAAGATGGAACTGTAAAAGTTGTGGATCCCTTATTAGTAATTGAGATGGTTAAATATTTGCCAGTATTGTTTATTTGTGCGCTTGACACAGTTATTTGGGCACCAGATGCAGAGCCAGTGAATATTCCGAATGCAAATCCAACCACTAGTATTGCTATTATTACTCCTGCTATAACTAATAATAAAACTACTACAGCATCTGAAATGGCCTTCTTGTTTCTCTTTCTCAATTCATACTTCATGATCTCACTATATATACAAATTTACGCTTATAAAACTTTAGGAAATAAAAATTATATTATAAGTAATATCGATATAAGAAAAATAGTAAGAATAATGCTAAAACAAGAAAAATGAAACCGAAAAATGCTTAAAAAATTTTTTGAATTACGATGTTACTAGTACTTGCACTGGTATGCTTCCTGAGGGCGAGAGGCCGTTTATTGTTATTGTGACTGTTTGACCAGCTTGTGACGAAGTTATTGTTGATATAGTTACTGCATATGTTACTGTTGAGGTTGAACCAGGATTAATTGTTGAGGTAGGAGAAAGAGTAGCTTGATATGATACACCGTTATATATTACAGTTATAGTAGAAGGGGTAACGAAGTTTGTAGAACCTTTATTCGTAATTGAAAGAGTTAACATGTTATTACTAACATTATACGTAGCGCTTGACACAGTTATTTGGGCACCAGATGCAGAGCCAGTGAATATTCCGAATGCAAATCCAACCACTAGTATTGCTATTATTACTCCTGCTATAACTAATAATAAAACTACTACAGCATCTGAAATGGCCTTCTTGTTTCTCTTTCTCAATTCATACTTCATGATCTCACTATATATACAAATTTACGCTTATAAAACTTTAGGAAATAAAAATTATATTATAAGTAATACTAATGAAAATAAACGGTTATACTAATATGTTAGTCCCTAGTATTATATCAATTCATCAATACTAATTTAAAAATCTTATTAAGTTAGGACATGCAATCTGACCTTATGCAATTAAGCATTTTCTTCAGCCTCAAATGAAAAGCCTTATATAAAAATTCTCCATGTGATTTTGAATATGTGACTTTTTATTCCTAGTTCATGAACATAGTTCTATTAATTAAACCTTTACTTTTCCAATTACTGTTAGTAAAGGGCTGAATCCTTTTTCGCGTTAACAGAAATCTTTTTATATTTGGTTATATCAACTTTTATTGATTAAGGATGAACTCTCACTAGATGTGGGCTCTGCCCAAAAGGGTGGGAGTGATTGCGGGGATGTGAGCCAAATGCCGTTGGGCTCGAGTCCCATGACCCACCTAAAAGGTGGTTGAGGGCTAAGTCCCTGCTCGATCATGATTGAACATAAAATGAGTGAAATGAAAGTGTAGGGACAAACGGTTGAAGAGGCTTAGATAACAATAGCAAGCTTAAAGGGAGTGTTGACTAGTAGTTTACATCTACGAAATTGTATCCTTGTAAAAGCAGTCTTATAACCCTCCAATCATAAAGTCTTCAATAGCTTTATTGACTAAGTCCGCCCTTTCTATGTGTGGCCAATGTCCTGCTTCATTTATTTTCACTAGCTTGAACTCCTCGAAGCCTTCCCCTAATTTATCGCTCCATGAGAATGGAAATAAAGGGTCTGAATCCGACCACATTATTAATGAAGGGGCTTTGATCTTTCCTATGCTACTCCACTTAAAGTACTTCACGTATGCTCTATACCAATTAAGCACTGCCTTTATTGAGTTCTCCTCCTTATATACCTTTATATATTCCTCTATTTCCTCCTCCTGAAACTTCTGAACTGTCCAGCTGTCAAAGAAATACCTTAAGTAGTCCTCAAGGTAAGAGGTTATCATCTTCTCCGCTAAGGGAGTTTGGTGAAAGAAAATATACCAGTACTCGTTAGCTATCTCCCTCCACCTATACCTCATCCCCTTGTAGGCGGGGTTTATTAATATTAACTTATTATTTAACTTCAAGGATATTAACTGGGAAATTATTGATCCTATATCATGTCCTAAAACCGTGAAGTCCTTGAAACCTAATAACTGCAAAGCGTTTATCACTTCCTCTGCCATCACTTCGTTTCTGAACTCCTCCACTCTCCAGTCCCCCTTCTCGGAGTGGCCGAAGCCTTTGAGGTCAATAGTCACGACTTTAAATCTTTTAGATAAAGGCTTAACGTTTTTCCTGAAATCATAGCAAAAACCTGGGATCCCGTGAAGCAATACAATTACCTCGCTTCCCTCCCCCTCTACGTTATAATGAAGTTTCTTCCCGTTTACTTCTACATAACCCACGATAATTATTTCCAATTCCATCTAATATTTTCGCTGTTCTATCCTTCTTTATTAATGTGATGTAAACCTTAATGGAAAATGCCTTTCACAATTTTCTTATTAAGTCACTCATCTTACTGAAATAAGAGGAAAAGCGACTCTAAGGAATTTCTGGGGAAATTAAAGCTTTTAGTTGAATTAAATTATAGTGAAGGGCTGGAAGGACATCCTTGAGGAAATAAGGGTTAGGAGTATTTCGGAGGGCTCGAGGGAATTAGCTAGGAGGTTCAACTTCCTTCCTTATATGATAGAGAGGTACTCCTTCCTGTCCGACGACCTAACTGGTTTCATTTCCTCCTTGCTTAAAAGGGGAGAGCATGTAATACTTTGCAATTACCTTAAGTTTAACTGTGAAGAAGTGATTGAAGAGCTGGGGGATATGGGATTCTCATTTGAGAGAATAAGGTTTGTGGAGAATTCTCTCTCCATAAAGTCTAGCCCAAGGAGCCCGACAATAGGCTCTACACACCTCTTCTTCAAGGGTGCTTATTACGTGTACAGGGACTTCACTTCCCTAATACCTCCCATAATATTGAACCCAAAGGAAGGGGAGAGGGTTTTGGACGTAGCCTCTTCTCCTGGAGGGAAGGCCTTTCACTTGCTCTTGAGGATGAAGGACAGGGGTTTATTAATAGCTAACGAAGCTTACCAAAAGAGGGTTTCTCCCTTAAAGAACAACATGATAAGGATGTGTTTGAGAAGTTACGTTATCACTAACTTCAAGGAATTGCCATTTAATAACGAGTTCGAGAGGGTGTTAATAGATGCCCCTTGCAGTGGGGAGGGGATAATAATGTACGACCCCTCTAGGAGGACGAGGACTAGCCAAGAGGACTTGGCTAAACTCGTTGAAAGGGAAATAAGACTACTCAGGTCCTCTGTCATCTCCTCCAAGGGATATATTCTCTATTCAACTTGCAGTATAGCCCCAGAGGAGAACGAATACGTTATTTCTGCAATTTTGGAGGAGTTCAAGGGAAAAATTGAGGTAGTTGAGCCCCCATTCAATTACTGGGGTAAAGGGCTCGAGGAGTTCATGCATTTAAAGTTTAACCCAGAGGTGAAAAAGTGCATAAGGATTTATCCTAAAGACTCCTCTGGTTTCTTCATTTGCTTGTTAAGGAAGCTTTTTAATTATTAATTCTACTCTCCTCCATGTCCTATGATTTCGATTTAATAATTGTTGGCGGTGGACTAGCTGGTCTAAGTGCTTCAATAACTGCAGCTAGGGAAGGGCTGTCGGTATTAGTCCTTGAAAGGGGGGAATACAGCGGGGCTAAGAACTTGGCTGGGGGGAGGATTTACATCCACTCCCTCAAAAAGCTCTTCCCAGACCTATGGGAGAGGAGGCCTGAGCTTGAGAGACCTGTTACTGAGGAGAAATTAACATTTTTATGCGGAGAAAAGAGCTTAAATCTGTCTTTCAGGGATGAAGGAGGAAAGGAAAACAGCTACACCATATTGAGGGCTAAGTTTGACAGGTGGCTAGCTAAAGAGGCTGAGAAGGAGGGGGTGAACATAATATACTCTACATTGGTAAAAGATATAATAGAGAAAGAGAATAGGGTAGAGGGTGTTATAACTTATGAAGGAGATGAAGTAAGGGCTCCAGTAATAATAGCTGCAGACGGAGTTGTTTCCCACATAGCAAGGAAAGCAGGGATAAGGAGTGGGCTTAGGGAAGATGAATTGATGATAGGGGTAAAGGAAGTCGTGAAGACTTCTAAGCAAATAGAGGAAGGTGTTGCTGAAACCATAGTTAACTGCACCAAGGGATTAGAAGGGGGGTGCTTCCTCTACACTAATAAGGAGACGGTCTCCATTGGAGCTACAATCCTTATAGGGGATATAATAGAAGCGAGAAGGGTGAGGAGCCACGAAGTAGTAGAGGAGTTGAGGCATTCAAAATACATTCAGTCCTTCTTAGGGGAAACGGAGGTTCTAGAATACTCGGCTCACCTAATACCTTACAAACCCCACATAGATGAAATAGCGGGGAAAGGGGTTTTGGTGGCTGGTGACGCAGCTGGGATGTTAATAAATGATGGTTTTAACATAAGAGGGATGGACTTGGCAATAGGTTCTGGAATGATAGCAGGAAAAGCCTCTTCTGAGTTCAAGAGGAGGGGAGGAAATGACGTAGAGCTCCTTTCGAAGTTGTACAAAAACATGATAGAGGATAGCTTCATTTATAGGGATATAAAGAGGGCTGAGAAAACTATGGAGACTCTGAGGAATTTAAAGGGGCTATACGGAGAATACCCTGAAAAAATATGCAGTTTACTTTCTAAGTTCTACACTGTTGATGGCAATCCTAGGGGGAGGTTTATTAGCTACCTCTCCAAAGATTACAGGATGCTCTCCGACTTAATTAAGTTGGTGTTGTCCCTATGATGGATTTAACTTCGAGGTTAGCATTAAACAAGTATGAGGTAGGGGAGAAAAGTCATATAGAGGTTGATTATGAAGTATGTAAGAAATGTAAAGATAAATGGTGCACCTATGTTTGCCCTGCAGGAACTTATGAAGCTAATGATGAGAAAGGGATAGTAGTTCACTATGAAAGATGCTTAGAGTGCGGGGCTGCACTAGTAGCCTGTCCCTTAAACAACATAAGGTTCTTTTACCCTAAGAGGGGGGTAAGTTATAAGTTCGGGTAGACATAATGGCTTAACAGGACTCTTACTTTACTATCGCCTTAACGCACAGGAAGTTTTCAACACTAGATAAAGAAGTTGGGGGATCAATGACACCAAGATAATAATTAACAACGATGAGAAACCCCTAATCTAGTGAAAATTTTATAGTTTAATTTAAAAAAATAACATATTCTATGAATCTGGCTAACTACGTTGTTAGGTTTTTCCCTTAGTTATAGCCTATAAAACTATACACCTCTATGCACATTGAAGTAATTATTATACTTAATCATGAAATTTTTAGTGAAGTATCAAATATATAGAAAATTAAGAATTTTTGGAAATAATTTCTCTATACTGTTAACCCTTATCTTAATCTCTAAGGCGATTTTCCTTTAATTCCGCTTAAAATTCCCCTGGAAAGTATTAGATACCTTTACCGTTTGTCCCTACACTTTCATTTCACTCATTTTATGTTCAATCATGATCGAGCAGGGACTTAGCCCTCAACCACTCGGCAGGTGGGTCATGGGACTCGAGCCCAACGGCATTTGGCTCACATCCCCGCAATCCCATTCTTTTTGGCAGAGCCCACATCTAGTGAGAGGTCATCCTTAATCAATAAAAGTTGATATAAACAAATATAAAAAGATTTCTGTTAACGCGAAAAAGGATTCAGCCCTTCGTAACTTCATTAAATGTTTTTTGGGAGAGGGTAAAAACGTACTTTGCGGCTTCTATGGCTTTCCTGCAATAGTTCTCAGTATATAATTGAGTAGGGGGTAATCCTTCTGTTTCATCCCCATAAATTGAAGGTTCTCTCTCAGCCCTGAGCCACCTAGAAATATATACTATATTATCCACCTCCTGTCTTAACCAATCTGGCAATTTATCTTTATTCCTCTCTAAAATCTTCCCCGGATCATGGGTCTTAGGGTATTCAACTCCTATTAATCTTAAAATAGCCTTTATGGATAGTTCTACAGCTTCTTGAGATGCCCTCACACAATAGGCGAAGTCTTTATCCTCGTTGAGGCTTATTTCAGCGTACTTTATTCTTATCCTTGCCCCATTTAAGTAACCTTCAGCCATATCCTTGCTATTCATACTTTATTACCTCGCCTGGCTTCACCTTCGTTAGGACTACGTAATGGATCCTTCCTAGTTTCTCCCTCTTTGCGCCCAATTCCTCTAACCTCTTTCCTACCCTCTCCAATGTTTTCTTCATTAAGTTCTCTTTATCAAAGAGAACCTCGGCGTCAAAAACTAAATCAATGTATAATGACCTAAATTTCACAGCTTGACTAATGTCTAAGAATATGGGAGAAACGTAAGGGTCGTATCCTCTCTCCCTCAATCCTTTATAAACAGTTTCCTCAAGAATTTTCTCAACCTCAAGAAACTTCTTAAAGACTTCATATCTATCTTCTATCTTCTTAAGAACTACTAATAAGTCGATGTCACTGTACTTCCTTTGGTCTCCTCTGGCGTAAGACCCAAAGAGGACTAAGGACACTAAGTCATCTTCATAAACCTTGAGGAATGCCTTAACGATTTCCTCCTTCATATGGAAAAGAGGAATAGGGATAATAAAAAGGTAGTGGACACTCGCTAAATTGGCAATCTGAGATTTTCCTAAAGACGTAATCAACTAGCCTCTAAACCTTTAGCAGGACTTCGTTATTATTATTATGAAAGGCAATCGCGACTTTTAATGCCTTTATGTCGAGACGAAGAATGTAAAGCTTCTTATTCATAGTGAAACAGTGACCTTTAACTAATATATTTTCAAATCCTTCATTATTTCCCTTCCTTGCACTATCCCATTCGAAAATTGGGCTTTGGGCAAAGCAATAATCTGTACTTTACTAATCCTTATCTTAGCCGTAGAGACCCCAGTTTTCAAAGCTCCATTTAAAGTCATGTAATTCCTAAATACTTTTGCTTATAAAGAACTTATTTTAACATACAAGGATAAAGTAAATAAAAGGGTTATACCTCTTCAACGTAAAAGGCCTTTTTATCCTTTACCTACAGGGAAGTGCTCAAATTACTTAAAGGTTATGGAAATAGTTAAGGAGAAAAATCACATAAAACTCTCTAAAAATGTTAACACATAGTCAACTAGCAACAGCAGTCTCGTTAGGCAATATTGAGATTAAAACAGAAGTGTTAAGCCCTATTATATGTAACGTCAATTGGGAATTAAAAGCCGAGCGGGGTAGGGAGAAGTTATAGATTAGTTGCAAAGGAAGATGGTAGTTTCCCCTTATTGTAACTACCAATTTAGTTATGTTATACCAAACACCAGAACCGTTGTTTACAAATACCTCAGTTAATGTGTAGTTATAATATTTTCCCAAGACGAGTAGCTGAGGAGAGACAGAGGAGTTGAAATAAATTAATACTCCCCCTCCGTTAATTTGCTTATTGATTACCCCTTGTTGATTTTGAGGTTTCTCCCCAGGGCTATTTAGGTCTGACATAAGGAAAAGCAAAGGAATTAAAACTACTATTATTATTATTACCGCTAGTAAAAAACCTAAGTACTCAGAAATTCCCTTCCTATATTTATTGTGCAACGTTTCACCCTGTTAATGATAGATATGAAAGATACCACCAATAGTTTGCCGTTATTGTACCTGGACCACTTATTGTTAAGTATTGCCCGTTAATGTTGATAGCCCCTGATAGGGAAAGATCCTTAGCATTAGCAGCAATACCAACGACGTAACCCTTATAGTTAGGTGAAGTTACATAATATTGGTCTGACTGAAATAGTCCGACTGTTGACCACTGGTAAACGCCCTTCTGGATCCAATAATAACTATTATAATTGTATTCAGTGTTATTTAAAACAAATAATACTGAACCACTATCAGGTGATCCTGGATCTGGATTTATTTGAGTGTTAGGTGGAAAACCTATGTAATTGAACTTAATGTAAACTTGATAAAAGCTAGTAAACAAACTGTAATAAAGAGTAATATAATTATTCTTTTGAGTAGGGGGTAAGAAGATTATTGTGGAGTATTGTTTTATGTAGTTGTTATTGTAGCTCCAGTTAGAAAACGAATACTCGTTTATAATCCCTTGGCTTTCCTTGCTTGTATCGTTGAAGGTATTGGTTAATGCAGTTAAATTCTGGTAACCTGCGAAAACAGTCAAATTAAGTGGAGTGCTACTGTTTATACTATATAAACTCCCATCAACGTTTATATAGATATTGTTCACAGCGTTAGTCTCTATTATTAAATTGACCTTAGTTACTATTGGAGTGTAATTAGCTATTAATATTGTTGACCCACCGTTCAAGCTTACTTTTACAGCTTGAGTGTTACTGCTATTTAAATTCGCGTTTCCGAAAACGATCCAGTTATTAAACACTCCAGTTATTATCTTACCTGTCTTGTCTGTATAGAAAACGTACGTGGGAACTCTTAATTGAAAAGTCCCTGTCATGTTGGCGAAAACTGCTGGTGTAGTGTAGTTCTTGAATGAACCCATAATGTTAGTAGTTATATTAGTATTTACCGATGTTGGGTTTGTTTGCTGATATATTTGAGTTAATATCTCAACACCTCCCTTAGTTGAGGGGATGGATATTGGTCCTATAGTGGAATTAGGCATTAGGAAGAACAAATTACCTAAAGTAGTGACTATCATTATAGGTTTCCCAGCTATATTGGAAGGTAACTTAAGTGGGTAGTTCTGATTAATAATTATTGGATAGTTAAAATTAACATCGAGCCAAGTACTTCCATTGAAGAAGAGTACCTTTGATATAGTCAAGTTTAGAGGGGGTGAAAAAGTTCCGTTGCTATATATAAAGTAAATTGAGTTGTTGTATCCAGAATAATAAATCGCTGGATGCCCGTTCTTAACTGCGCTTTCTTGGAGTGACTTTAAGTTGACGTAATTGTTAACGTAAACATACTGTGGAACATAGGAGTTCTGAATTAGCATTAAGTAGCTCACAAATGGTATAGCTATGACACTTATTACAATAATTATCAACATTATGGCTAATGCATTGGAGAGGGCTCTTTCCCTCCTTATAAAACCCCTAGAGATAAAGGATAATATGAAGCCTCCGTATTGCCACATCTGGTTATCTATTACAGTCATGGGTGAGTTCACTTGGAAGTAATTTCCCACATTAATTTTATAATTTCCGAAGGGAGTATTTATAGTCAATCCCTGAGGCCAAGAAAGCAAATCAGAAAAGCTGTTAACTTTACCATTAATCCTGATACTAAAGTTACCCGAAATGTCGTTTAAGTAAATGTTAGTTACGTAATATGTAGTATTAAGGAGATAAGCCTTTTCAGGAACATAGTTTTGGGAGGGGCCATATTCTTGACCATTGATCGAAATCAAAGTTCCAGCTATATTACCAAGGATAGGAGTTGAGTTGCTTATTAGTTTATCCCCATTAGGTAAAAAGAAATTGTTTACAAAGGTAACCAGGTAATATAACAAGTTAATATTATATAACGCTGTTAAAGTAGTAGAGCCGTTTATAAATATTACTACTTGAGAATTACTAGAATTAGATATTGTTATGTTTTTATTATAAGTAAATTTTATAAAAATATAATTAATAAGTTCACCATATTTTATGATATTATTTTTATAATAATAATCAAAAACTATGTTAAGGCTTTTGGGGAATTGAACTGAGTGATAGCCGTACGTCAAGCTTAAAGTGAGTCCACTACTTGTTAAGCTATAATTCCTCCCATCTATTATAACTTGAATTGAGTTGTTATCAGGAGTAATAGTAGCCCCACTTAGAGCGTTGCCTGGGTCTGGTATTCCAGCTTTCCCTAGTGGAATCCCAGACTCATTAATGTAAACCCTGTATTTCTGTAAATTTGCTTTATAGACAGCAGTTACAACTGTTGGTCCCTGTACAGTGAGGGTAGTTGAGATAGAGTTGGACGAAATGCTTGCGTATCCTAAGATAGACCAGTTCTGGAATTGGGCTGTTAATCCATACTGGGGAAGGAAAACTACATTATTCAAAGCGTTTAATTGGTAAGAACCTTGGTTTACTAGAACTATTGAAGGGGTTGTGTATTTATTACCTCCTAAACTCAAGTTAACGTTTATAGGTATTATGTTGCTTCCATTATATGCGAAAGAGAGGAGGTAAACAGGTATCTTCCCCATCCCTCCGCTGTTCACCTGAGAAGTGGTTACAGAAGTATTCGGGTTTAAGAAGAAGATGTTTCCTAAAGACGTGACAATTATAATTGGTTTATTAAATACCGCATTCCCTAAAGGCAAAACAGTGTTTCCGTATATTATAATTGAGTTGTTAAGGATTGGAACCCAGCCATTACTCTTTGTGGAGTAAAATATCTGTGTTATGTTCATAATTAAAGGTGTAGAGCTATATTGAAAGACTAAGCTTGGGGATGATTTAGTTGAATTGTAAAATATGTTTGGGTTTCCCCTGAAGACGTTTTGCACCTGGATTTGCTGAAGCTCCCTGTAGCTATTAGATGATGAACTCCCTTGATCGTTAATACTTGAAGAAGTACTGAAAAGAATTATTGCAGGGATTATTACTACTATTAACGATATTAGCATAATAATCATTAAAATGGGTGTAGCGATAGCCCTCATCATTGACCACCTGTATAAGTATAGCCTATCCTAAACCAGTAGTTGCTGTTCTGAACCATTACCCACACAACTGCTACTTGACCCTTTTGCACGCTAACTATTATAGTCACTGGGCTATTTGAAGGGATTGAATAGCCGTTAATGGAACTATATAAGCTATTACCTGATACATCATATACTTTATTGACGAAGGTCTTTGAGGCGACTTTCCCATTACTCAAAATTACAGTGAAGGGGTTTTGGTTAGTATAAACTTGAGGGGTCACTAGCCCTATTGAGGGGATGTAATATGAAGGGACTATAAAGACAAAAACCGTGAAGTTACTGCTATAAGCTGGATTATATACCCCCAAAACGAACGAATTGTTTATTAAAGGTCCAATGCTGAGGGTAGTCTGGGAAGCTAAATTAGATGCGAAGTCCTTGGCGTAGGTGAAGTTCTCCTGAGGAAGAATTACGCCTGAGACAAATGAGAAGAGGATTATTCCTATTAGCACTGCAGCCACCATAATAATGAAAGTAGTAATAACTTCGTTAGGCATTTTCCCTATATTATTACTTGGCATAATAATATAAATTTTTAGTTTCTATTGTAAATATGCCTAGTACTTATATTATTGTAATACTAATTATAGCAACTGTTGTATTAAGTGCTTTTGCCTTTGCCCTTTATTCAACCTATAGCTCTTCGATATCTAACTCTAGTTATAACATATCCTACGCAATAAGCGTGGCTAAAGCAATACAAATAACGATAAGCCCAATAGCTTTTAGTGCAGTAATTCTCAAAGGCCAGCCCTTGACCTTCAACGTATCATATTTAGTTAATATATACATCCCTGACTACAGAGGTTACTTAACATTAGTGCCCTTCGTTGCAAACCCAGATGCAGGGTCTCTATATTATTACATTCCCAAGAGTAATCAAAACGCCTCAATATTAGGTTATTCCCCCCAGAACCTTAACGTTCAAGTCTTTGCTCCGCAAGGGGACTTAATAGGAAAAGTCCAAGTTAACTCCTATCAAGTAATTAATGGCTTAACTTTCCAGGTAAGCGCTAAGGTAAACCAAAACCAGTTGGTCGTTTTATGGGTCTTAGTTAATATAAATGGCAATTACTATAGGATCGCTTACCCTTATGTAAACCCCTCGTCCTTAGGGTTGGGATTGTACGTTATAACTTCCACAGGCTATTATAACGGCAACAATTCCCTGATCAATGTAAAACCCCCGCTCTTCTTCGATTCAAACAAGGGGTTTGCTTTTGGGCTCTGGTTCTCACCTAAAGTTATTAGTGGAGTGCAGAACAACATATTCAACATTACTTTCGGTTTAACTGGTCAAAGGGGTAAGTTTTATGTAACGCTATTGCAAGCTGGTAGCTCACTAATTTTGAGCCTATCGGGAAGTAAATACATTATTTATAATTCATTAACAAACTCCAAGTACTTCTTCGTGTTCGAGTTTGGAAGTCAATTAGTTGATGAAGCTCATTACTTACAGTATTACATTTACGACAAACGCGGGAATATTTTAAACTCTTCTAAACTCCCATTCCAATCAGGGACTAACGGGTATAACTTTAATGTTACCTTTGGATCCACTTTAAATAATATATACATATATCAAGCATTCTTTGTTTCGAACAAGGATAATAGTGGAGTTCCATCTGTTAACAATACAATAAATTCATTAGTGAGTAACGGTTACTTATATAACAACACAGGTAATTTATATTCTATAATAAAGAGTACAAGTGATTTATATGCAATGGGATATTGGTACTTCGTTTTGCCAAAGGCTAAGTTTCCATTACCGACAACAATAAACGCCTATTTATGGTATTATCCCAATGGTGGGCAAAGTTTAGTGAACGCTACTATCCCTGAAACTGGACAAAACACTTGGAGCATTGGTAATTAATATTATAAAATTTAATTGTTTAACACTATTCTTAATATTTCGAATAATACTATTCTTTGTTAGAGCTTTTAAGTTTTTACGTTATAGCATATAAGAAGTAAATGTTTGAGGAGGCGTTAAAGGAGCTTAAGTCTTTATTAGGTGATAGGTTCTCAACTTCACTGACTGACAGGTTCTCCCATTCTGCAGATTTCGGCTACATCCCAATGATGGTATGGTATAGGGGGCCTAACTCCTTGAAGAGACTAAATACTATACCAGATGGAGTTGCTTATCCTCAATCTGATGAGGAGGTTCAAGCAATAGTTAAAATTGCCTACAAGTATAAAGTGCCTATAGTCCCCTATGGGAGGGGGACAAATAGGTATGGAAATGCAGTTCCTGTAGAGGGAGGGATAGTAATAGATAGCTCTTACATGAAGAAGGTAGGGCCTGTCGACGAAAAGAACAGGGTAATAATAGCTGAAGCAGGTGCTACATGGAAGGACGTTGATGTTGAAGCTCAAAGATTTGGCCTTCAACTGAGGACTTTTCCTTCGAGCATAGACTCAACTGTAGGAGGAGGAATAGCTGGGGACGCTCTTGGTTTAGGCTCCTATGAATGGGGTTTCATATCAGATAACCTCTCCTTCGTTGAAATAGTCAATCCAAGGGGGGTAAAGGAGAAGTTAACTGGGGATAACATAGCCAGAGTTGCAGGGGCAGAGGGAACTACAGGTCTAATATTGAGGGCAGGAATCATGCTGAGGCAATTTTCTCCCACAAAGGCAATTACTTTGGCTGTACCATCCTTCGAGGAAGCTTTAAACGCGATTGAGAGCGTGTACAGCATAGTAATCCCAGCGTGGCACATACAGGTTAGAGGACCATCAATTTCCAGGGTTTTACAGGAGAGGTGGAGGGCTCCTGTTGAGGCTGATTACTGGAACATAATAATTCTTTACCCAGACAATAGGTCTAAGTTAATTGAACCCAAGATTCAAGAGCTTCAGAGGAAAATAGGGGCCAAGACCATAACTGGGAGCTGGATAGGGTGGTGGAGCTTCAACCATGGAGTAGTAGCTGCTTTAAGGGAGGAAGGTCCATTAATACATCAGCATGGATTAATAAGATACAATAATTTACCTAAGCTAGTCGAAAGCTTAAGGGGAGTTATAGGGAATTTAGGGGACATCAAAGCTGGGTTCGATTTGGATATAGACCTAGAGAAGAGGTATACATTACTGGTCAACATATTCACTATAGCTGAAGGAGATGTACTTGAAAAGAGGTTCATCTTGTCTCTAGGGAAGAACACGATATTAGGAGGTGCTTTGCTTCAGTCAGGTGGTTCTTTGCTGAGCGTGGGAATGTTCCTGCAAGAATATGCCGAGGGAAGGTTGAGGCTAGGGAAGTTCGAGGAGAGAGGGGTTAATAGATACGAAGTAATAAAGAAGTATAAGGAATCAGAAGACCCGGAAGAGTTAATGAACCCTGGAAAGCTTTTGCCTCCAGTGAAGAGGGGGTTAGGTGTAGAGGAGATAAAGGCCCTTCAGAGCTTCGCTAAGAGTAACTTCCTCCAGAGGTTAGCCAAATTCTATGGAGGTCTGTCCCTGAGGGGTAACATAGAGGAATTCGATTACGCTTACCAAAAACTCGAGGACTTCGCAGCGTTTGCAATGAAATGCGTTGACTGCGCAATGTGTGTAACTGTCTGCCCGCAATACGGAGTGATCCCGAGGTTTCCCTATGCGCCAAAGGGAATGTTCGACTTCGTCAAAGGGGTAATAACTGCGAAAGCGACTGGTTTGAAATTCGATGTAGGTAATGAAGATATAGCTGATATCTCTGGTTGCCATAAGTGTGGCCTATGCGACGGAGTTTGCCCAGCTGAAATACCCATTTCATCACTATTGAGAAAACTCAGCATGAAGGTCATGAGCGACTACAGGGAGGAGGAGGAAGTAGTTGAGATTCCAGTGTTTTACCCTGAGGACGCAGACGCTATTTCGGAGAATTCGGATAAACTACTCTGGGTTGGCTCTTTAGGCAACATGTACCCAGACATCGCTAAGGTAGCGGTTAGGCTATTGAAGAACAAGGGGATAAAAGTAGCTATTGCTGGAACAAAAGAGAAGAGCGGTTTCTACCCTGTAACTAAGGGGGATGAAAAGGAAATCAAGGCCTCCCTTTCAATAGCCCTTGAAAAGATTAGGAACTCTGGGGCTACAACTGTAATAACCCTCTTCCCAGAGGATTACTCTGTATTGGAGCAATCCTATAAAGAGATGAGCAAAGTACTCTCTTTACCTATAGAATTCTATGAGACAGTCCCAATTGAAATACTTTTACTGAAGTTATATAAATTACAGGGGAACGGTAAGGAAATAGTTTTGCACGTTCCTTGCTTCGCCAGAACTTATTCCAGGGAAATTGCGGAGATATTGAGGAACTACGGCTATAAAGTTAAATTAATAGAGGGGTGCTCAGGATTTCATTTAGAGAGAACTTCTAAACTGGGGGACAGGGCTACATTGCTTTCCAAGGCTTTGGCTGACAAATACAGGGAGTTCATAACTCTCTGCCCATTATCTGAAATCAAGTTCGGTATGGTAGGAGCTAACGTGAAGCACTTCATTACGTTCCTGGCGGAGGAAGCTAAAGTTGAAATAAAGGAAGTGGGTAAGGTAGAAATAGACAAAGCCCTTATGGACTTCTTAAATGTAACCCTTGATACGGCCCTTAGAAATGTATTGGAAAACCATAACCCTGAAATGGTAGATTTAGTGGTTTGGGGAATAAACGATTCTTGGGAGACGTACAGGAAACTAGTCGAGCAAATCGTCAAGCCTGATATGGAGAGGGAGATTAATGAGAAGTTAATTAAACCTTTAATGAAAATGGCAAATGATAAGTTCAAGGAGGCAAAGGTTAAAGGAGATGCCTCAACCTTCTTCTCCTATAAGGACACAGTGAAAGAGTTAGAATACAACGTCGAGTCGCTAGCGCAGGACTTCGCAGAAAAGATTAAGCAGGCATCTGGTCTTGAGAGGGCAGATGAAGTTAAATTAGTTATATACTCCATGGTAGGTAGTTTCCTCAAGGAAGTCAAGGAGAGAATGGAGAAGGAAATGGTCACATTATGGGATTCAATACAGAATGAAAGAAATGAATAAAATTATTTATTATATTATAATTGATTAACATTTTAACTTTAATATAATAGTTATAAATTTCTATAGTTAAAATGGTACCATAAACTAGGCTAATGCAGTAATATTTTGGGAACTACTATAAAGCAAGTTGATATAATATAGCTGTGCCCGAGAAATTATTAAGGGAACTGGCAAGGCAAATACTGGGAAGTGAGGGAGAAGGGGTTTGGAAGAGGATCGATTTAATAGGTGACATCGCATTACTTAATCTACCATTTAATTTTAAAAAAGAGAAACTCAAGCCAGTTGCCGAGGAGTTATTGAAGAGGATTCCTTATTTGAAATCAGTTTGGCTCAAATCCTCTCCAATTGAAGGAGTATACAGGACTAGGGAGAAGATGGAATTTCTTGCTGGTGAAAAAAAGAGTGAAACTGTTTATAGGGAACACGGTTGCTCTTACTTAGTTGATATATTAAAGGTCTATGTCTCCCCAAGGCTTAGTTATGAGCACCTTAGGGTATCTTCTCTAGTTAAAGAAGGAGAGACTATAGTTAATATGTTTGCTGGCTTTGGCCCCTTTTCCATTTTAATTGCAAAAAAGAGAAGGCCTTTCCTTGTTTATTCAATTGACATTAATCCCTATGCATACTACTACATGGTGAAAAACATAGAAATTAATAAGGTGAATGGGTTAGTAGAACCAATACTCGGTGATGGGATAGAGATAACTAAGAAGATAAAAGGGGTTGACAGGATAATAGCCCCTCTACCAGATCTAGCCTTAGATGCATTAAGTGTAGCATTAAATTCCCTTAAGGTTAAAGGAGTATTGCATTTATATCTCCACGTTAGGGAACCGAAAAGGGATGTAAATGAAGTTTTAAGTGAATTTTCGTCTAGGGCTAGAGTTATTTTCTGGAGGGTTGTGAGGAGTATAGGTCCTAGGAAATACCAAGTCGCCGTTGACATTGAAAAGTCAGACAATTAGGTTAGTGACGTATTCCTCTTCATAAATTACTTTGGAGAGAAAGTCAATGAAATCATCATCTGAATCCAACAGTTTAGCCCTCCTATATTTAATTCCTCTTGCCCTCAGTATTTCCCTTAATTCGTAGTCCAAATCATACATGACTTCTAAATTATTGAAGACGAACCCTATTGGCACTATAAAAGCCTCCTTTACTTTATCTACTATCTCGAAAACTGAAGGACCTATCCATTCTCCCTCCATCATTGGTTGACTGTGAAACGCTACGAAGAAATTCCTTAAATTTAAAACCTTAGCTATACCCCTTGCTAAACAGTGGACTTGGTCTTCATAATCGTCCCCCCTCATTAAGGTGTGGGCAGTAAATATTACATCCGAGTTTACACCTTCCTTAACTCTCTCAGCCCAGATTTCTTGGAATTTGTAATCCCTATACCACCCAGAAACTAGCTTGAGCTTAGTTTCCTTAATAGCCCTCTTAAGTGCCTCAATGTATCCCCTCAAAACGTATTTAGACGAGAAAGGGGTTAATGGAACAAACCTTATTTCGTCTTTTACTTCCTTTATTACCTCGTCTATTAATGGGTGCCAGTTCCTGTTTCCCACTAGGACTTCCTCCTTTATCCTGTCCCTAAGCTTTCTAGCGATTTCATTAACTATAGCATTTGCAGGAGACATCCCAACTACCCTCATCCTCCTCTTCAAGTCCTCAGACACTTCCCTCCTCTCTTTCCCGTAAATTATCTTAACGTATTCATCAACCTCCTCTATCTTATTTGGAGTCCCATAAGAGGAAATTATTACTGTCATCTATCCCACTTCATGAACCAACTTAACTACCTTCATCACGTCCTCTTCCCTTGCGCCTACAGGGACTCTATGGGTAACATTAAATATATGCCCCCTCATTCCCTTGCTCATGTTTAGGATCTTAATTACTTCTCTTTCTAAATCCTCCCTCTTCAAGAAGTATTTTGGATCCAAGTTACCCTGAACAGATTTACCGAAGAGTTTTTTAAATGTCACTATATCAGTTTCTTCGCTAGCGGATAAAACGTCGAAGCCTAAATTCTTTATATAATCAATTGCCCTTAGGCTCTTCAACATGAAGAAGATGCTGGGGATTCCATATAAAGAGATTTCATTGAATACCTCTTTTATTTTACTTAGGTAAACCTTGAAAACATCTAAGTCCCTTTCCATTAATAAATATAAATTCGTATCAAAAAGCATGAAGCTGTCAATTCCTCCCCTAAGTTGTAGCTTATAGTAATCTATTATTAAGTTAATTAGATCCTCCAGTATTTCCTTCCTCTTGAGTATTCCTACTACTCTCTCCAAATCCTTTCCATTTAAATAATAAAGAAGTGAGAACGGTCCTCCACTGAAACCTATTAAAGGCAAATTGCCTTTCCTTGACTTAACAAATTTTATCTCCTCCAAAACGAATTTAAGAGAGTTAATATCATATTTAAGCCCATCTAGACTCACCTCCCCCTTAACCTTAGGGCCGTTATCGAAATAGAAATCGATGTTGTAAGCCATTAAAGGGGTAACTATATCTTGGAAGAGGATTAAAGCGTCTATCCCTAATTTCTTAGGGAGAAGGGTTAATTTACTTGAAATTAATGGATCTCTAACAGCCTTGAAGAAGTCGTTGCCTACTATCTCAGCAAACTCCCTTATATACCTCCCAGACTGGGCTATGAACCATACTGGCTTCACCTTCACTTCCTCTCCCCAACAAGCCTTTATGAACTCGCTCACGTGAATATAATTAACACTGAGCTTAAAATCAGCTAAGTTTAATTTATTTCCCGACAATAATATAACTGATACTCTTGTCCCACGATTTAAGGATGAATAAACAGCAAAGGCCTCCTCAAGCTATAAGACCTCAAGGACCCAGGCTCATGGATTTAAAAGTTGAGTCCAGGTTAAAGAATATAAAGCACAAAATAATTGTTATGAGTGGTAAAGGAGGAGTAGGTAAATCATTCTTTGCATCTAACTTGTCCATGGCTATAGCAAGCCTTAACAAGAGTGTTGGATTACTTGATGTAGACTTTCACGGTCCCTCAGCGCCAAGGATGCTTGGAATATCTGGTACAAGGCTTTTCGGAACGGAAAACGGAATAGAACCTGCTATAGGCCCCTTTGGAATTAAGGTGGTTTCAATAGATTTCATAGTCCCAGATGATTCTTCCCCTATAGTTTGGAGGGGGGCTATTAAACACAACGCAATAAGGCAATTCCTAGCTGACGTGAACTGGGGTGAACTGGATTACCTTGTAATTGATATGCCTCCAGGGACTGGGGATGAGCCGTTAAGCATTGTCCAGCTTATTAATAAAATAGATGGAGCTTTAATAATAACTATACCCTCAAATGTGTCTGCTTCAATAGTTAAGAGATCAATAAGGTTCGCTAAGGAAATGAGCATCCCAGTAATAGGATTGGTTGAGAACATGTCTTACTTCCATTGCCCTGATTCTGGAAAGAGCTACTTTATATTTGGAAAAGATAGCACCGAAAAGCTTGCTAAGGAAATGGGAGTCGATCTTGTAGGCAAGGTCCCCTTAGATCCAAGGATTGCAGAGAGCAACGACATAGGCGAGCCTTTCTTCTTCAAGTACCCTGACACAGAGGCTAGTAGAAGTTTCACAAAAATAGCTGAAAAAGTAGTTAACTTTATAGAAAAGGAGAAGTCCTAGGCTGATGTGACTACTTTCTTTCCTGATGTTGCGTCTATTACTTCTTTAAATATGTCTTCTAGTTCCTTCTTTATCTTTTCCTTAACGTTGGCTGATACACTGTAAATGTATTTAGGCCTTCCGGTGTGCTTTACCTCCCCCCTCTTCTTCTCAAGGAAACCTAGTGAATGGAGCTTATTTAAAGACATGTTCAGTGTTGACCTGCTTATTGATAATTCTTTCTCCAATTGGTCTGCCTCAACTTTGCCCTTCGATATTGTGTTCTCCAATACTGTTATATCTGTCTCCGAGAGATCATAGAAGTAACCTATTATGTTTCCTACTGACGTTAATTTTCCTGAGGGTAGTCTAATTTTTTGCCTCAAATCCATTTTTGACCATATAATTATAGTTGGCAAAGGTTAAAAAGTTTTTTCAAATAAATCATACAACTTTTTATAAACGCATAAAATTATATATATGATTGGTTATATAAAGGAAGATAAGGTTATAATCATTTAATTGTGATTAATCTATTTCCTTTTGCTTAAAGATTACATTAATTTCTTAAAGCCTATTTATCTATAATGATAAATAATACCATGTTTTTATAGAGATTTAGTAAATTTTTGTAAACACTAAGATTTAAAAGCAGAACACTTTCATGACGTGCTTATTTCCCAGTGTTACTCTTCTAATTAATGATTTATTAAGTCTCCATTACATTAAGTCCTTTTATGTCTCAGACGTTGCCAAATATTTCAGATAAACAATGAAATATTATACAATGAAATATTATACTTTGTGTTTCAGCTCTAAACTGTTTGCGCTTGTACTCTCATTTCAGTCATTTTTTATTACATTCAAGATCAAGGAAAGGCTTAGCTATCTACTACCTCTTTACTATTTAGATAAAGGACTCCTTCAAGCAAAAACCAACTTGCTGAGTCCAAAGAATTATGAAAAGGGATTCAATCCTTAAATTAATATTGAAATTAATGTCGCATTACGTAAAACTTAGTTGAAGACATCTTATTTCTTAGGTTAGTAGCTTTACTACTTTAGGCTCAGAATGGAAATGAGCAAGTTCCTAAATATTCGAGAAACGAGGGTTCAATATCTAATGAAGTTAAATATTAATTGTTTTCCCTTAACAAGATTACTGCGTTTTCCAGGATCCCTACAGGTAAATAGTTATTGCCCTTGACCTCTATTATAAACAAACTTGAAGGCGGTAATGTTTCACTCAGTCCCATTAATGCCTTCTCCTTAACTTCCCGACCTTTTATTAAGAAAATTGGAGAAATGCTGTTCTCTGAAATCTCTGAAAGGACTTTACGGAATACCTTAACTTTAATTTTCTCACCTCTTCTGTAATTGAAGAATCTCTGGAGGCAATGTTCCTTGATTTCCCTGCCTCTAATTAATTCATTTAATCTCTCCTCTAATTCACCTATTGCATCAATTATTTCCCCTTCATAGTCCTCATCGAGTACTACAAATGGGGGGTTCTTTATTTCACCTACTTCAGAACAAAACCTAAGTGATATCAAAATAGTGGCTATATAGAATTCCTTGAACATCTCTTGTATTTCTCCTCTACTTCTCATGGATTTCACATTTTTCAAAGCTTATAAGTTTTTAACCTCATTAAATACCATGAAAATTGAGCTCGAACACTTTAATTGGTTAGAAAGGCCTTGCAAGATAAACTTAGCCTCAAGTGGTATAGAGCCAGTAAAGCTAGAGGAATTAGACAAAGAAGAAGTTGATCCAGTTGATTATTTGGGAATAGAAAGGGACAATTTCCTGGTAACCCATGGTGCACAGGAGGGCATGTTCTTAGCTATGGCATCGATATTGGAAAGCGGTGATAAAATCCTTATTCCAATGCCTGAATACTCTCCTATATTTCTACAGCCTAAACTGCTCAATTCAAGGATAGTTTTTACTACACATGATTCAATATTATACAATCTCAATGGAGTGAAATTAGTGGTTTTTAGTAACCCAAATAATCCTCTGGGAATTTTCTTAGGGAGAAAGGAAGTGATGGAGATAGTTGAAGAGTGCTCCAAGAAAGGTTGCAAAGTAATGATAGACGAGACATTCAATTACTTCGTATCTAGTAGGAGTTTAGCAGAGGAAGTAAATGAGAACTTAATTGTAGTTTCAACTACTGCAAAGATATGTAATTACACAAATAAAAAAGCTGGCTATGTGGTAGGCGATAAAAGGATGATAAGATGGATAAGGGAAATGCAGAACTTGATTTCTCCTCCACCGCTTGATGATCAGATTAAATTACTGAAGATAACCTTCGCCAATATAGAAAAGATAATGAGGAGAAATAAAGAGATAATAAATGAGAACTTAGAGATATTAATGAAAACAAAGCTCGACTTCCTTTACAAGGAATACATGCCTTTCGCTTTTGTCAATTGCAGCTCAGAAATCCCTGAAGAGTTATATAAAAGGGGTGTATTGGTTTTACCTGGAAGATTCTTTCTATTAGATCAAGGGTTCAGGTTATCTCTAGGAGGAAGGCCGGATATTTTAAAGGAAGGGCTATCAATAATATGTAATGTTCTAAAATGCAATTAGTTTATGTCCTTATGAAAATTCTAATTAATATAAATTTACTTGAAAATTTCACATCCTAATTAATATAAAATATAGTCTTAGCTGATCCAAAAGCTAAGAGATCTTCAGGAAAAACTGATTCCGTGTTGCATAAGTATATTGATGGGCTAAATTATGAGAACTAACGATGCTGTAAAAATATTGAAGGTCTTTATGTAGCGATAAAAAAAGAATTGAAAGCGAAGAAATGAGTCGAGAAAACGAATCAAACCAACAAAGTATTTAGTTCTTAAAAAAATATTATACTATGTGGGTTAAATATACTCATGAGGAAGTTCACACTATTCATTGTTATGCTATCCGTTAGCATATTGGCAACTTTAATTGGTACATATTTCATTCCACCAAGTGATATAGTTTCTACTACTCAACAGGAGATCAACCAAATCTATTCTATGGATTACTTCAATAAAGTCCTCAGCATCTTGGAAAACAACTTCTTAATAGCCCTGGGAATGTTTGTTCCAGCCTTAGGTGTACCGTTTGGTATTTACGTTCTGTGGAACACTGGATATATTTTGGCTGGTCTAAGCTCTAACCCGCAATTAGATCTATTATCCCTTTTTTTGCTCCCTCACTCATGGTTGGAATATTTTTCCTATTCTATCGCAATGACTAATAGCATTTATCTAATTTATGCCATGAGAAAGGGATTTTTTAAAAGGGAGATAAAGCATTACTCCTTATCGATACTATTAGTCTTCGCTTTACTTACTCTAGGGGCAATGATAGAAGCTTACATAATCAGTGTTTTCTAGTTTTTAGCATGCCTTTTAACTACTTACAAATTTCAATTGTGTGCTCGCTTTTTCGCTTAAAGTAGATTTTTGTTCTACTAGAAAGGAAAAAACTTCTTGCCCTTTCTATGCAAAGCACTATTGGAGGTAGAGGTTCAAAATGTATAATGATAAAACCTTAAGCTTAGTGAGGTATTTCTTTAAACCTTTTTATAAATAAAGCTGTTACATAAGATTTTTTAAGTTTCATGTAATGCCTTATAAGTTAGAATCCGGTATCCTAATGGTAATAATAGTTTCGCCATACACTAAATTAATTTAAAGGTTAACTTGATTACATGAAGGTTGAAATAGTAGACCTAGAGGAATTACATGAAAAGCTATGGAAAAGAAAGTCAATTTGGGGGGTCAGGGAGTTAAGTGAAGAACTTTGCATATCAAGGAATTCAAGTGCTAGGATTTTAAGTAAACTAGTAGAGAAGGAATATGCTGAATGGATTAAGGTTTCTAGACCTAATAGAAAGGTGAAGCTGAAACCGCCATATTATAGGGTTATAGATATTATAATGTCTAAGGATTAGTAATATAGAAAGGTACTTAATGGAGAAAGAGAATTGCTAATTTTATTTTTCTATAACGCTACTTTCTCTTTCAAAGAGTTCTCTATTCTGTCTATTTCCACTATTGGATCGTTTGAATTTAAAACTTTAAATACCAACTCCTTTACTATATTCCCTACGCTATTGTCTAAATTGTTTAGGCTTTCAGTTAATCTATTGATTTTTTCTAAATACTCTTTAATCGCTTTCTCCCAAAAGTCTATAGGGTCTTCCAATATTTTCCTAGATATTAAGTAATTTTTCCACCCTTCCCTCTCTATATTCTCCTTCAACTTTACTATTTCCTCTCTCCTCTTTATCACTTCAATAATTATTTCCTTTAGCCCTAACAACGAATTCAGAACACTTAATGATAAGTAATAATTGGCCAGAAAGTCATAAAAACCATTATCTTCCTTTATCTTACACTCAAGACCATTATATATTACATTACCTCTGTCTACCTTGAAAGAAGTTATTGGCTCCATCCTTTTACTTTTTAATAAAGATCTCACATTTAAAACCTCTATATTCGTACTAACAATTCGAACTTTAATCGGCTTCCCTCCACAAACAAGTATTGCCTCAGTCATTACTCATAACACCTAGGAATATTGCCTCGTAATCCAAGTCACTCACTTCATTCTCATAGTATTTAACATTAGAAAACCTATTAAGGTAAAACTCCCTAATTGAATTTATTAGTGATTCCCTATTGTACTCTATATCGAATACAGTGAAGAAGTAAAGTACTCTATCCTCGTTGAATTCTCCTAGGCACGAATCCAAGAGAATTTTGAGGGGGATTCTATAATTGGTAAATGCATCTGATGGCAAGTTGCTGTTAATGCAGGGAACGTAAAACTTTACCCCAAACCTCTTTCCTTTATAAATCAGCTCTGGGTACCTCAATATTATTTCAGTTAAGCTATTGATAAGTTCTCTTAGATCCTTTTTCATTAACTGATTCTCGTTTATTGTTATAATCCCATTCCAAGATTGAAAGTCGTTTATAGCAGTAAATGTTCTCCTCTTCTTTTCCTCTACTTCTCCCCCAGGAGGGACTATTAATATTGAATACTTCCTTCCAGAGGTGTTCACTTCCTCTAATGCTCTTCTCAAAGCATCCAAGGCTTCATTATATGAAGTAGAAATCAATACTACTTCCTTGACCCTCTTTAATAGGTTCACTTTTAACCATCCCTTGAGCTCCTCAATGTTATAATTCCCTTCTTCACTATAAGGGAGAACAAACTTCTCAGAGTCAAAGTCCTTCTCCTTTCCTATTTCCACCCTTATTCCAAAATCTAGGTCAAGGCTAACTACTGCCAACTCTGGAATAGTTAAGGAAGGCATTGGAATGTTTATGTTAAAGCTCCCTATCAAGTGAATCTCCTCTTAAGAATTTTGTTGTTTGAGTCGAAAGAGTACTCTTGTGGGTAAGTTGCTGCCAAGAATTTGAATAATTTATAAGCATATTTTTCGCTAATCCCTACATCTTCAGCTCTTATTTCCCCTCCCTTTCTCTCTAGTAGTTCATCTATGATCTTTTTGATCTGATCGTGAATTCTCACTAATTTCATGAAGTTTATGTCTTCCCTTAAGTAATTGTATAATTTCCTATCTAAGTCCATCACGCTCTCTATTACCTTCCTTAATTGATCCTCCCCTCTCCACTCCTCAACCTCTTTAGGAAGCTCGCTAACCAACTTAATCAAGTTCATCGAGTTGAACTCTAAATAACTCGAGAACTTGGCTAACTCGTTTAAGTAACTCTCATAAATTTTTATATATTTTATATTTTTATCTAGAATTATTTTTATTTTTGAAATTATTGATTCCACTAGATCCGGGGAATCTAAATAAGTTCTCACCTCTAATTGAATATTCATTTTCTCCCTGGCAAACTCCGTTAAATCCTTTAAGGACTTCATAAATTTTTCGTTATAGACAGAGAAGGTGGAGGAAATGAAAATACTCAAGTACCCTGGATTGTAGTTCTTTGCCTCAATACTCTCCGCCTTAGGTATTTCATTTGGATAAAGCCTTGAAAGAGCTTCGATTGCCTCATTATGTTTGGTAGTTATAATAGAGAAAATTTTTGATTCGAACTCCTTTAAGTAATTGTATGATGAAATTAAACTTTTAGGATCGTCTGTCAAGCTAACTTTCTTATACTCATTAAAGTAAACTTTGTATTTAGATAAGACGTCTAATGAATACTCTATTGACTCACTTATTCTCCTTATTAAATCCTTTAATTTGACTATATTCTGTATATCCAAGTTCATAATATCGTTCTTTGCCTTTTCTGCGCTCTCATAATACTGCATTAGCTGGGATATATTATCCTCCTCCTTAGCCCTCTCCATGTTCCTCTTAACCCTTTCAACTATTTTACTACCTAAATCTAGGTTAAGCTTAATGAAGTCTAATTCAGAAGAGTAAGGATTATATTTATTAACTAAGTTTTCATATTCTCTCTCGACTTCATTTACCTTATTATATATTGAATTCCTCATCCTGTTCAGTTCCTCTGCTAACTCAAAGTAATTGTTTCTATGCGAAATGATTACTGATAAAAACAGAGAAAAGAGGATAGAAATTAGATATGGTGGAGAAGGAGAAGAAATTTCTGGTTGAATATAGAAACCTAATGGCTGGGAAACCAGAGACAGCAAGAGCACCGCTATTACGTATAGCCCAACAGTTGCTATTATCTCCTCAAGTTTTGAATACTTAAATATAATTGCGAAAACATTATAATAATTTAGGAAGTTCCTCTTTGGGATTAGTTTAGTTAAGTAGAGAAGGAGAAACGAAGATATGAAAATCCCTATTAATGATGATATCAAACCAACAAAGGTTCCAAACGATTTAACGGCGAACTCCAAAAAGGAACTTGGTGCATTAGATGAGATTATAAACCTGGTAGAGAGGAAGTTTTGTATAGAATTAAATATGTTCTGTGATGGAGGGAGAAGGTATAATGTGAAATTATATGGTGATTGTGCTCCTAGCCAAGAATTCCCGTAATTTGCTGAATTAATTATACTTAAAACGTATATGTTAAAATTAAACCCTTGTACGGATATGTTATTCATTATGTTCTCCAATGCTACAAAGGGAAAATATATAGCAAATACAGAGGAAAGCTCCACTACTATGCTCGTTATCCTCTTTTCTATTAAGGGAGATATCAATAGAAGGGGGGTAGCAAAGAACACTCCATAAGGTAAGAGTAAAATTGAACCAGATAACATCCCAATAAATGCTGAAAGCGGCGAATCGCTAGATAATGCATATGAGATAATCATGAATATCTCAGACACAACTATTGGGAATAGGGGTGGTAAAGGAGATTTAGAATAATAGTACGAATACGGGATCTGTATAAGTAAATTAATGGCCATTATAAAGGAAAATACCTTGAAGGATGTCCTTATATTAAAAATATATGAAATAACTCCGATTAATATGGAAAACAACAGCGGAATTATATAACCTCCTCCTACAGGTAAAAGGGGGAGAACTACTAGAGATATGAAAGAGCAAAAAAAGGAAACTAAGAATTCCTCTACTTTCCTATATAGTTTATCTGTTAACTTGTTTAATAAACTCATCAATGTCATCAACTCCCTGCTCTAATAGATAAGACCTAAATAGGACTCTGTCTTCTTTGCTTGTGACGTACTCTGAATTAACCTTTATCATGTTGTAAATCTCTAAGTGCTCAGGTCTTGCCTTAGCTAATATAACAACAAAGATCAAGTTCCACGGGTTTTCAGAGTCTATTGGTTTCACTGTTATCGCGTTATTAGCTTCAATGCTGGCATACCTTGATAAAACACTTCTCAATTCCTCATCCATTTCCTTATCCCATGTAGTCGATGTAGAAACTATAGCCCAAATAATGTCACTTCTATAAGCCTCTGTTAGTCCGAAGAAAGATGGTGAGTTAAAGCTTCTCATAATACTTTTTAAACCCTCTTTTAGCTTCTTTAGATCAATTATGTCCTTTATCTTGTCCCTATCAAGTAAAGCGAGCCTATCTCCTTTTAATAATACACTCATTATCTTCGAAAGTTCCTCTTCACTTAAATCAACTATCTTCTCATAGTATACAGAAGGCCTTATTTCGCTTCTCTTGGAATTTATTTCCTTCTCTATTTTCTCTATATCATTCAATATTCTTCTATAGTCCTTTGTTATATCGAGCATATCCAAAACTGAACTTAAACCTTTTCTCAAGCTCTTGAGTGATTCTAAATCTGAATTCACCTCCAATACTTCTGACTGAATTCTAGATATTGAAGACTCACTCTCATCGATTAACTTCCTTAGTTTCCCTCTTCTACCAGTTAAGTCAATCTTTATTGACCTGTACTCTTTCTCAAGTCTGTCCTTCCTGTTCTTTTCCTCACTTAGGGAGATCTCAAGTTGTTCTACCCTTTGCTGCAATATTCTTTCGTCTGCTTCTATTCTCTGTATTAATCCTTGAACCGGTAGTATTACTTGATCTATCAGCGTCTTCTCTACAGAAGGTTTGTCAAGTATTATTGAGCTTAACCTGCTTATAGCTGGGTAATCCTTCTCGAACATTTCCTTAGCCCTTTTGGAGGCCTCTGGATTTAGTCTAGCAAGTATTAATATTAATTCCTCTGCCAAGATCTTGAATTTCGTGAGGTTCCTCACTACCTTTATTGCTGAGTCCACTAGGTCTAAGAAGTTCATACCCCAGTTAAAGAAACTTATTTCCCTTGCCGAAAACCCTTTAGAGGAACTTAAAGCTGCACTTAGATTTGTTTTAATTGTTGAATAGCTCTTATCTTGATTGTAGTTCTTTGAGATTTCCGTTATCTCCCTTAACATTTTCCTTAACTCAGAGAGGAAGTAGTTCTCTCCACTTCCGTTGGTCACCTTGATTGAATCGATAACCTTTATGTAAGGACTTAGAGACTCCTTAAAGAAGGCTTCAAGCCCTGAGAGGCTTCTCATTAATTCCGTCTCATATTTACCTCCTCTGTTTATAAGAGACATTATGTTTGATTCTATGTTCTCTATATTTTCTCCTATCTGAGCTAAATATAACTTATAGTCATTTATCAGCTTCGGAATGAAGAAGGTCTCTATGAGCTTGTTAATACTGTCAAGTATCTTAGCTTTTTCTTCAACTAACCTTGAAAAAAGTTCCATCCTCTTCAACTCGTTTTCTAAGATATCAATGTATTCAGAGACTGGGAACTTCACCTTTATTAAGTTTATGCTATGAATGAAGTTGTCTCCGAAGTTGTTGTTAGTTCCTATGGAACTAAGTAAGTCGGCTACATCAAACATTGAAAAAACGTCAATTATATCAGCGATCGCTTGATCTACCTGCTTTCTAGCGTCCAATATTGTCCCTTCCTTAGAACTTACAACAGCCACATGGAGTGGGAAGAAGAAGAGAATTGAAAATGGATTTCTGTAATACTCTCCGAACTCCCTTACCACCTTATTGTTTAGTTCCAAATTGAAGAGTAACCTTAACTCGTTCAGTGCCATGTAAGATGAAATGCCTTTAGCTAAACTATCGTCTGCAGTAGAAGGCATAACTGTTATACCTATTATTGGCACGCTGTTTCCAGTCTTCCTCCTCAAATCCCTTGAAAAATCAAAGACTATGCCACTTCCAGTCCCCCCTCCAAGACCAAATATCACAGAAACTATGGGGGCTCTACCAGAAACCATTACCCTGTCTTTGAACTCAAACATGAAGTTGTTTATTTCATTGAAGTGATAATAATTTAACGCATATGTTGCCTTAGCTAACCCCCTCTGCCTTCCAACACCTCCAGCCAAAGCGGGAATCCTTATGCTTGTTGATATCCAGTTTTTATAGCCATGTGCTCTTATACCATCCTTCGCCAAGTATTCTGGGTATTTAACCATGAAGTCAAACAATACATCAGGTGTATTGAATTTTATTGTTTGAGCCCTTAAATATAATTTATCAAGAGGTATACCCTTTTCCTTCATTTCGCTCATTACCTTTTGATATGTCTTCCTTAATTCGTTAATATCCCCATCTGCTATATCCAATGCGAAATAAGCTGAAGTCCTTTCATCAAGTTTGCTTAGAAGTTTGGGGTCGCTCAATATTGTATTTATAATGTTAACGCCAGTTCCTCCTATTCCTACAACGTGAATTTGAGAATATCTCTTCGCCATTATATCACCTCACTAATTCTCCTTTTTATTTGATTTAATTTCTCGGCTACGCTCTTATCATATTTTGAAACTATTACCTCTAGGCCTGAGAGCTCTTGGGAAACCTTGCTGAGCACCTCCCTCATTTGGCTTGCTTGAGCAGTCCTTCTCAACAGGAAGATCACTAATCCTCCCATAGCTATTATTATAACACCTAAGGCTATTATTAGTGAATATTGCAAGGTATAACTAGGGGGTGCCGGCAGAGAACTTATTATATTACTTAAAGCTGAGAGAGTATCTAGTGCCTGGTCATATAACCCTTTAGAGGCTAATGAATTTGCCTGAGATACTAAATTACTGTAAACCGCACCATAGTTCTGCCTGAACGTTGAATCTTCCTTTAACCAACTATTGCTAAGAGAGGACAAAGTTGATTGATATGTTAACAGCTTTTGATCAACTACTAGTGCAGTTAAATCCCCCACATCTAAAGATTGGTTGTTGGGTTTAATGTATTGAGCAGTTATTATATTACCTGAAAAATTCATGTAGATTGTTATACCATTGCTTACAGTTTCAGTTAAGTTTATAGGTAATGAAAATAAGGCTGTTAAATTATATACTCCAGGTTGAGGGGATCTAAATATAATAGTCTTACCTTCGTTGGTGAGAGAGTAACTTTGGCTAGGACTTTGCCTTATAAACCAAAACTGCCCCTTGCTAGGAGAGCTTGGATTTGAGGTTGCAAGTGGATTAATTGAAATTATTAAGTAGCCTCCACTAACGTAACTAGGGACGTTAACGTTAACTGAAACATTGTAATTAGAATTAGATACAAAATAATTCCCTTGTTTTCCACTGACTACATTGTAAGTAGCCCATTCGTTTTGAGATTGGATATAAGAGGAAATAGGGATTAAAGCGATTACTATTATAGACGTTATCATTATAGCACTAAATTTCATATATATCCCAAACCTAATGTTAGATGAGTATTACGCTTAAAACGTCTTCTGTTCATTAATTGAAAATCCCATTATGAAGAAGTATTATTGTAAAGCTCGAAATCTATTAAAAAACTATTGACTCAATTTAGTTGAATTTAAAAAGTTCTAGTGATAATACAGTCTTTGTTTATATGTCTAAGTTCATAGTAATTACTGGTGGAGTGTTATCAAGTGTAGGGAAGGGGACTATAGCGTCTTCAATAGGGCTATTACTAACTAGTATGGGGCTAAACGTGAGCGCAGTGAAAATAGATCCATATATAAATGTAGATGCTGGTACCATGAATCCTTATGCTCATGGTGAAGTCTTCGTAACGGAAGACGGGGTTGAAACTGATTTAGATCTGGGTAACTATGAAAGATATTTAAACAGAAACATGCATGGCTATAACAACATAACTACTGGAAAAATATATTATAAAGTAATAAATAATGAAAGGGAAGGGAAGTATTTAGGGCAAACTGTTCAAATAATACCTCATGTAACTGACGAGATAAAGAGGAGCATTTATGAGGTAACTAAACTAGATAACGCTGATATATTACTAATAGAGGTTGGTGGAACAGTAGGAGATATTGAGAGTTTGCCCTTCCTTGAGGCGTTAAGGCAGATGAAGCTAGAATTAGAGAGGGATAAAATAATGTTCATTCATGTTGCACTTGTTGAGTATTTAAAGGCAACTGGAGAGCTCAAGACAAAACCATTACAACACAGCTTACAGGAACTAAGGAGAATAGGAATACAACCTGACATGATAATTGCAAGGAGCGAGATACCTCTTGATGAAGAGGCAAGGGGAAAAATATCACTTCATGGAAACGTGAGAAAAGACTTCGTTCTCTCAAGCTATGATGTTGAACTTCCTTACGAAGTACCATTAATGCTGGAAAAACAAGACATAACTAGGAAAATTTCCTCGATTCTTGGGTTAGAATACAGAAAGCCAGACCTGACATCATGGGTTGAATTCGTAAACAATATAAAATTCGCTAGAGAAGAAGTTCCAATAGCGCTTGTTGGAAAATACACTAAGTTAAAGGACAGCTACATAAGCATAAAGGAAGCTATAATACATAGCGCTGCAAAACTTAAAGTAAAACCCAAGATGAAGTGGATAGAATCTACAGAAGTTGAGAACGGAAAAATAGACCTTGAAAGGGAACTTGAAGGGGTGAAGGGTGTAATAATTCTCCCTGGCTTTGGCATTAGAGGTGTAGAAGGAAAGATAAAGGCTATAAAGTATGCAAGGGAAAATAATGTACCTCTTCTTGGAATATGTTTTGGTTTTCAGCTATCAGTTGTAGAATACGCGAGAAACGTTTTAGGGCTTAAAGAAGCTAATAGTACTGAAATAAACCCTAACACCCCCCATCCAGTGGTTACTATTTTGGATACAATGAAGCAAATTACAAGGATTGGAGGTACTATGAGGTTGGGGTCTAGGAAAATTCTAATTAGGGAAAATTCTTTAGCCGAGAAAATATACAATTCTAAGGAAGTCTTTGAAAGGCATAGACATAGATACGAGGTTAACCCTAAATATATTGACAAACTTGAATCAGCTGGTTTAATAATAAGTGGCGTCTCAGAAGACGGGTTAGCCGAGTTCATTGAGCTCAAAAAAAATAAGTTCTTCTTCGGAACACAACCACATCCTGAATTCAATAGCAGGCCTAACAATCCCTCACCTCCTTATCTAGCCTTCCTTGAAGCCTCCTCCAAGTAAAATAGTTATTTCCTTTTCCTTTAATCTAACTAGTTTTTTAACCCCCTTGACCCCAGGTAAATAGCTTGTCTCTACCAAACCAACTTTCTCCAAAAAAGAAACTTGGTTACTTATATCAGCTTTGCTTAACTTAAGCTTCTCACTTAATTCACTAACTGACATCTGCTTATCCCTTATAATCAGCAATATTTTTATCCTTGTGGTTGAGCTCAGAGCTTCGAAAAGATCTCTAACTTTTTCCACGTCATCTAATAGCAAAATCATTACTACCCAACTACTATCTTGAAAGTAAAACCTTATAAGAAAGCTTAGGCTAGATATCTCATTAAGGTGAAAATTTTGCAAGCAAAGCTCGAGAATCCCCTGAAGAGTTTGAGGTTAGCGGTAAACAAGGTAGTTTTAGTGAAATTAAAAGATGGAAGTGAATACGTTGGGAAACTAGAGCAAGCAGATGGAACAATGAATGTAGTGCTATCCGATTGTGCAGAGTTAAGAAATGATGGAAAGGAAATAGTTGCCAAATACGGAAGGGTTTTAATAAGGGGTAGCAACGTCCTCTTTGTGTGCACAAACTATGAAAGGGCATCTCAGTAAGGTTTCCAAGAACTTATAAAATCCTAGGAAGTAAGCTAAGTGATTACCTTTGAGGAACATAAAGGTAATTGAGGGGCACTACAAAGACGTCAGTAAGATGAGTGTAGAGCTAGTGGAGAGAAAAGGAGTAGGACATCCTGATTACATAGCTGATAGTGCTAGTGAGGAGGCAAGTAGAGCATTGAGTAAATATTACTTAACGAAATACGGTGTAATACTCCATCATAATTTAGACAAGACCTTGGTTGTAGGTGGGCAGGCTAGCCCGAAATTCAAAGGAGGAGAGGTTCTACAACCTATATATATAATTGTTGCAGGAAGGGCGACTACTGAAGTGATTACTGAGAAGGGTAAAGAGGAAATACCTGTTGGAACTCTAATAATAGATTCTGTAAAGGACTGGATAAAGGATAACTTCAGATTCTTAGATCCAAACAGGCATGTAATAGTTGACTACAAAATCGGAAAAGGTTCATCTGATTTAGTAGGATTATATCAAATAGGTTCTAGATCAACGCCCCTATCCAATGACACTAGTTTTGGTGTTGGTTTCTATCCTTTAACGCCATTAGAGGAACTAGTAATGAAAACGGAAAGAACTCTGAATTCAAGGGATTTCAAGAGGAGGGTTCCAGAAACAGGTGAAGATGTTAAGGTAATGGGTTTGAGGAAGGATAATGCGATAGAGTTAACCGTTGCAGTTGCCATGATTTCGCCTTTAATAGATGACAAGGAACACTACATTTCAATTAAGGAACAAGTAAGGGATCACGTGGAGAAGTTAGCAAAGGAATCGTTTCCTAATCACGAGATTAGAATTTTCATTAATGCTGGAGATAAACTGGAGAAGGGGGTTCAATACTTAACAGTTACTGGAACCTCTGCAGAGCATGGGGATGACGGAATGACTGGAAGAGGTAATAGGGCTACTGGACTAATAACACCAATGAGGCCTATGAGTCTAGAGGCTACAGCAGGTAAAAATCCAGTAAGCCATGTTGGGAAGATATATAATGTAGTGGCTAACATTATAGCTAAAAAGGTTTATGAGAAGGTAAATGGAATAAAATTCGTTAATGTCGAGGTCTTAGGTCAGATTGGAAGACCAATTGATGATCCATTAATAGTTAGCTTAGATGTGGTAACTGAGGGAGAGTTAACAAGAGATAAAGTAAGGGAAATAGAAGGTATTACAGACGAGGAATTATCCAATATAAGGAAAGTGTCAGAACTGATATTAAACAACGAGGTTTCTCTTTATTAGTGAGAGTTTGCTTGATTGTGGTATAAAGGAGGAAATTGATTTAGATTCCCATCCATGTTTTCTCAATTTACCCCAGTTACCAATTATAGTGTGGTTAAACAAGTGTTCAGTTAAATCAAAGAAGATTAGTGAATTAGTGGGAATTTCATGTTCCTTAAAACTCGGAGAAGGAAAGGGAGTCATATTACCTATAGGAAGTCCTACAATATCTTCTTGTAATATTACATTGGAAACTAGAGACTTATTAGAACTTATGAGTTACTTAATTGATTGTAGAGAAGGAAAATCATGGCTTAACCCAGTAACATGGAAGAGGTACTTTTGTAAGGGCAAAAATTGCTATTACTTTGCCCCGACAGAGATCACGCAAAGACCGTCAAACTACTCACCTATAGTAAGTAAGCTGAAATCGATAGGTTCTTTCTTCATAATAGACGAAGTAAATGCGATACAGCTCGAAGACAAGTATTTAATAAATAGAGATATAAGCTTGGAAGTTAATTACATAAACCCAATTAAAATAGCTCCTTCTCCCTTGTATTTCGCACAAAGGGAACTTAGCCAACTGGAAGAGAAGTGGTTAATAGTCCAAATTCCAAATGAAGCAATTCTAATATTATCGAAAGAGGGGGTTAAATTTAATTTAAATGATGGAATTATTAAATTGGAAAACGCAAAAGAGCTGATATTGAAACATGGCTTGAGATGGGAATACCTTTTAGCGCATGTGGAGCAGGTGGAAATTGAAAACGAGCCAATAATTGTCGATTTGATTCCCACAGTTAATCCTATATCGTTATTAGAGGTGAAACCGAATTGCGTTTTACCCATAGAATACAAATTTAAAAGTGGTATTTTTACTATAAAATTATTTAATGCATCAGGAAACTCTCTTAATTCTCAGTTGCGAATAGCTGGAAGGATAAAGAAGGCAGTATTGAGATATCCAGAAGGGGATTTAGAAGGCTCACCTAATTATGATAAAATTATAATCCCTATAGGTTCTTGGTCTGTAGTCGAAGTTGAAATGGAGCTAGGGAGAATTCCTAAAGAACTCCTAAAAAGGTTCTATCCTAAGTATTAAGCTCAGACAAATGCCTTGTCTTCATAAATCCACCGGGGGTAACTCATCATTGCATTTTAACTATACATTCTTAAATTAAAATTGTCTAACTCGTTTGTGTAACTATATAATTCTTTTACCTTCTTGAGGAAAGCTCAGAGCTATTTACATTAATAAATGAATGGAAATTGATGTAACCACCCCTATTGAGAGTATTTGATGTAAGGCTACCACAAATCCAGGCCTTACTGGGTTCCTTTCAAGTCTAAAATAAGTTAAACCTCCCATTGCGATTTCAGCAATTAATAATAAAAAAGTAGTTAAGTATGAGGGGATGTAAAACGCTAAAATAAACAAGAAGAGCAGAGTTGACACTCCGTGGAGAAACCAGAAGAATTGTAATCTGCTCTTTGGAACTATAAAAAGTCCAACTCTCTCCTTCATTCTCCTAGCACCCGATACAGTTCCTCCTAAAAATATTGTTAAATAAAAGAAAAAAAGAGGAACATTACTACTAAGGAAATTTATAAAAGAATTAAGATTTAAATTAAAACTTAAAAATAAATATATTAAAAAAGTAGAATATGCAAAAACATCGTGAACTCCTTGAATGAAGGGAGGTAATTTTCCTGAAAGAACGTATAGTACTGCCATTCCCAATATCGCAGTTACAATTAACGATAAGAAGCCTAGTAAATTTAAAATGGAGAAATCAAGTATTAGGGAAATTGATGCTAAAATACCTATTACTGTTGCAATTATTCTATGAAATACTTCTGGATCCCCTTTCAATGCTAACCTTAACATATTCTTAGTGTAAGGCCAGTTAGTACCTAATGATAAGCCATAGCCATATCCCTCTACTATCCCTCCTAATACTATAGTTAGAGATGATAAAAGTGCTATTACAAAATTAACGTAAATGAGTTCCATGGTTTATTCTTACCTCAGATGTTTTAAAAACAATGCTATGATTTATTTCCCTTAACGTTAATAGCTTTCTGATCGTCTTCTAAGATCTTTTCCACTTCTTCTATATCCTTTATGCTATCAATGCTATTCCATTGAACCTCCTCGTATAATACCCCTAATATTTTCCCCTCTTCAGCTAGCTTAGTAAATGTAGTTTTCTCCACGTCTCCCTTTAAAGGCAAATAATTTTCTATTTCCTTTCTCATTGCGTAAATTCCTGCATTCATATAGTAACCTTTAAGTAGTGGCTTTTCCCTAAAGACCTTTACGTTCTTCCCATTTAATTCTACGACACCATATGGCACCCTCAACGGAATTAAAGCTATTGCACATAGTTTATCGCTATTTCTTAGCTCCTCTATTAACCTTAGAGGATTTAAATTTGTTATTACATCACCGTTTAAAACTATGAATAGGTCATCTAAAAGGTGGAAAGCGTTTCTTATTGCTCCTCCAGTACCTAACGGCTCATCTTCAACTGCATAACCTATTTTAACACCGAGTTTTTGACCTGAACCTAGTTCTGATATAATTTTTTCCTTCAAATATCCAGCTAAAATAACTAGTTCATCCACGCTGTACTTTTTAAGCCATTCTATCTGCCATTGAATTATTGGCTTGCCTTTAATCTTTATCAACGGTTTAGGAATTTCCTGGGTTAAAGGATAAAGCCTCTTCCCATACCCGCCAGCTAATATGATTGCTTTCACGAATTCTGTTTTCTCTCTAACTTAAAAAAACTTGTATTATGTGTTTCAGATAAAACAATGGGGCTGAATTCTTTTTCATGTTCATGGGAAAACTTTTACTATATATATATTCATTAAATGGAGATAACTCTCATCCCAATGTGGGTGTGTTTAAGAGGGTGAGAGGAAAGGGCCATTGGGCTAGAGTTCCATGTCCCTAACGTGATGTGAACGTGTTACTTAGGGCTAAGTCTTTTTTGATAGTGAATAGAAATGAAATTATTGAGGTGAAACCGTAGGGAGAAACAATTGCTTAAATGAAGATCTAGTATCACCTAATGATTCTCTACATAATGGATAGCTCCTCTAAATAAATTTTAACATATTTGATTTGAATGAGACCGTGAAAACTATAACACATTTCTGGATAGTTCAACAGCTCTGTTTGTATATGACTTGAACAAATCAATTATTAATTTCTCGATATCTAACTTACTTCATGCCTAACAATAGATTTAAAAATTCATTACATGTCTTTTAATAGATTTTCATTTACTGTGAGAGCTTAATTATCGATGTGTCCCTATTTCCATTAACGATAGACCAAAAATACAGCTTTTTAATAAAATCCTATTATAAGACTATAACGCTTTTGCTTAACTATTTCATTACCTTTAATTACTTCTAAATGTTGTAGTGAGCTACATTTACATAGCCTCATTTAATAACCCCCAATTGAAGATAGGCTCTGCTAACGAAGTATTGTGATTAAATGTAGAGGGTAATGTAGTTCCCCTTTACTAACCCAAATTATTTGAGGGCGTATATGATCCCTTAAGAGGGGGATGTGGAGCATTTAGATTAAAAGCAAGAATGAGCTAAGCCATGGGCAAATACTTTAAAGGAAAATTTAATATATAGTTAATTGATTGGAGAAATTTCTCAGCTCCTATCTTAAGTATTTTAGAAAGTATTCTATTGCTTCATTGTTATCGGCTTAGCAAATCCTTAAGTTTAAACGTTTTATTTTTCTTGCATAACCTTAGCATCTAATTTAGTAACTAATGATGAGTTTAATTGTTACGCTATGCAATAATATTTTTACCTTGGTTGAGTACTTTAAACTATGAGCATTGCAAAGCAATTGCTCGAGGAGTTAGATAAGGATGAAAAGCTTAGTAATGAGTTCATATCTAGGATTGCATTCAAATTAGCACAGAATACTGATATTAGACTTCTAGTCCTTAACAGCTTAATTAGGGATGTAGCAACTAAAATGGATATAGAGGGCTTAGGGGATGCTATAGGAAAAGACATCCAGGAGCTGAGGAATGAGACAAAGGCGGAAATAGAGAGCTTGAGGAATGAGACAAAGAACGCAATCCAGGAGCTGAGGAATGAGACAAAGGCGGAAATAGAGAGCTTGAGGAATGAGACAAAGAACGCAATCCAGGAGCTGAGGAATGAGACAAAGGCGGAAATAGAGAGCTTGAGGAATGAGACAAAGAACCAAGTACAGTTATTAAAAGGGGATATGATCAAATACGTTGATTCTAAATTTGATAGTTTTGATAAACGTATGAACGATTTAAACAATAGAATAGATGAAGTAAGATATGATATGAGAACTTACTTTTTCGGCTTTTTAGGGGGGATTGTTGCAACTCTAATAACTATAATACTTACGAAGTTTTTATGAAATGACTTATAATGATGTTTTTATTAGAATACAATTTCATGTGACTTTGAACTTGCTGTGAGGATCATGGTATCTTTGCCCAACTCTTGAATACTTCTATAAATCATTATTTAGTATTTAGTTAGTAACCTATTATTTATTTTATAAAGTGAAAAATTTTACTAGTTGGACCCTTTACCATAATTATAGCAACACATTTATATTATCTAATTAATTCTTTAACTACATAATTTCAACTAGAGCTGATCATTTTTCCAGAAGAGGCTATGCTCTTTTCTGTGGTTTTAGGAGAAGTTTGTTTTCATTAAACTAAATTAAAAAGTATATAAAATAATTTCTTATAATGTGACAAAAGTAACCAAACGCTTTTCCACTGGAAAGGCTTTTATATTATTTTGTCGTAAGATTTCATTAATTAGAGACGATATTTCGCCTAATGTAAGCAATTCTTAAAAGAGTGGGGTTATGGTAGAAATGTAAGTACGTTTGGGCTCGGAGTGTTCATGTCCATAGATTGTTAAGGAAGCTGATAGTTTGAGCCTCTACTCGATCATGAGTAATGATAAAGCGATTTTAAAGAGATGAGATTACAGAGCATCTAATTAAAAATATACATAATCTAGTTTATGTTTTCTTAATCCATTATAAACAATGCTATACTTCAGAGCAGATAATTAAGCAAGATACTTAAGTTGCTAATTGTTTCCGTAATGAGACGAAGTTTACATTATTTATTATTTCCAAATTAAGTGCTAAATAAAACCCAAATACTTATAAATATTATCATAAATATTTCAATATTAGGAGAAAAACATTCAATGAACTTGAGGAACAATATAAGGTAAAGGAAATGTTCAATGAAGCTCTTCACTCTCCTCTAGGAGATTTATAGGTTGCTAACTCCATGAGAATACTAATAGTACATTTCGTGTATACCTAATAAGTTTTTAGATCTAAATAAAAACATTTATAATAGTTATAATTATTTTTATGATCACTTATAGCTCATCTGCATTAACAAAAGTGCGGGGGGTGGGACTTGAACCCACGCAGGCCTACACCATCGGGTCCTGAGCCCGACCCCTTTGACCATGCTCGGGCACCCCCGCACTAATATCTTTGCGTGAGTATACTATATGTTTAACTTTACTTCTTGACTTGGAAATATCCATTATGAAATTAGCCCCTTCAACTGAAATGAAAACAAATTGACCTATTAATTTGATTCCTTCCATTAGACCAGGCATAGAAGATAATTTATTACTAAGTAAAACTGATTGCAAAGTTTAAATAGTCTTTACCGACCTCCTCTTTTCCCTGGAAGGGTTGCTTTCCGGGGGGATCATCCTTTCCTCTGGATTAGGGGTTTTGTTAGTGGGCAGTAGAGAAGGAAAGAGAACCACATTCACCGTGAAAGGGATCTTCGTTTCCAAGCTCTAGCTTTTAAGGGAAGAAGAGTTATCTTGCCCTTCCTTGGCATTAAGCAGTAGAGCTTGGGGAAAGGCTTAGTTAGGGTTGCTAATATTATAAAAACTTTTAAATGAAGGAAAAATCCAGTTAAGAGGAGCTTCCTTAACTCCGTTTTTGTTAACATAGATAAACAATTAATTTGGAGGTACCCAATAGTTATTATTACTTTTAATAAGTTCAAAGGTAAGCGGGTAAAGATGAAAACGTTTAAGGAATTTCTGAGTTATGATGATTATTAATAGAGCAAAGATGTGATATTGGAATTTTATAAACTGGAGATTAAAAAGTAGATCAATAGGTGTAATTAATGAGTAACTTCCTAAATAATTCCACTTATACGGATCTTCAAATAAAGGATGAGGTAGATTGCAGAAAATTCCCAAAAGAAAAACCTAAAGCTTTTGCCACCACTATTGAGGGCAAGGAAGAAAAGGGGTTAGAGGAAATAGAGAACTCATTACTTCCATATGATCCTTATGTTAAGATAGTTAAGACAGGCATTTCCTTCTTGATCATTTACTCCAAATTGAGTCCTTTAGAAATTTTAGGTATAGTAAAGTCTTATAGACCTTCTAGGATAAGATCTATAGTGCCTCTAGAGGAGGTCACTATACCTAGTTTAAACTGTATAGTGGAAAGAGCCGTCTCCCTATTTAAAGCAAAAGGAAAGAGCCCAACTTATTGCAGGTGTAGGAAGAGGCTCAATAATATATCTTGTAGAGAAGTGGAGATGGCGATTGGTACGAGAATAACTTTAGAGGGTCTGGCTTTAATCAATTTCAAAAGCGCTCTTTCAGTTATATATGTAGAAATATATAACTCAATAGCTGGTATAACAATATTACCTCCTAATTCTATTAAATTTCATAAAGTCAATAATTATTAAACTTCTCCTCTCATTATAGATAATACATACTTGTACACATATACAATAAAAAGTTGCTATATAGCTTATATACCACCTAAACTAGATATTGTAGGATAGGTGAAATATTTTGGCAAGCCCAGATCTGAATTCGTTAGCACAGTATGTAGCATTAAAAGTAGTATCAGGAAATGGTGCCGTATTAAAAGCTGTTGAGGAATATCTAATAGGTGGCCAAAGCCCATCAAAGGTTGCATATAAATACGGCCTTTCAAAATACCAGCTCAGGGGTTATGCGCAGCGAATTATAGAGAAATGCGGAAGTGAGCACACCGCTAAAATGCTTTTACCTACTCTTATTAGTGTTGCATCAACTATTGAGCCTACTCTCAAAAAAGTAGATGAGGTAAGATATAATTGTTCAAAGTGTAAGATAAGCCTTACAAAGGATGAGGCAGAAGAGCATGTAAAGCAAAAACACAAAGACGATTTATCAAGTGCAACAATAAAGTTCTCAAATTCACTGGCGTTGGCTCAAGTAATGCCTAAGATGTGACTTATTTTTTCTGAGTTTTATAATATTAGCTAATCTCCGTATAAACTATTATCTAGATATTTTTACTCTTTTTATAACTTAAATGTTTATTAAAGTAACTTTTTCCCCCTTATAAACCCGATTTTATAAGTAGTGCGGCAAGAACGAAACAGAAAAGTTTATAAATAGGGAACTAAAGGTTAAAAGAATTTCTATGGTATTACAACCAGAAAGGCTTAATTATATTAGCTATAATGTCTAAATCGAAACTAATATGACAAAGAAGGTCATAACAATTAGGATTAATGAAGGTCTGAAAAAGGAGATGGATAAACTAATGAACTTAACAGCATCTAGGAGTAGGAGTGAATTCCTTTTAAACGCAGTTGATTTCTTTTCAAAGAAGAAGGTGAAGGAATCCTTTAACAATAGGTAATTCGATTCTAAATATATTTCATTTAAGTCAAGATTTAAAATAGCATTTATTATTTCAATTAGGGTTAACTTTGAGAATAGTTCTTGCTTACTCAGGAGGATTAGACACAACTGTAGCAATTAAATGGTTAATAGAGAACTATAATTCAGAAGTTATAGCAGTAACAGTTGATGTAGGTCAAGAAGAGAACTTTGATGAACTCGAGGAAAGGGCTATAAGTGCCGGAGCCTCAAAGTTTATATTAGTTGAGGCTCAAGGGGATTTTGCAGGTAATTACATCTCAAAGGCAATCATAAATAACGGCATGTATGAGGAGAAATACCCTCTGAGCACGGCTCTAGCAAGACCACTAATTGCTAGTAAAGTAGTTGAAAAGGCAATTGAGTTAAAAGCTGATACTGTAGCCCATGGTTCCACTTCAAAAGGGAACGATCAAGTGAGGTTTGATTTAACGATAAAGGCAATTTATCCAGGTTTAAAGATAATAGCTCCTGCAAGGTTATGGAAAATGAACAGAGAACAAGAAATAGAATGGGCTAAAAAAATGAACTTAAAGATTAAATTAGAGCATAGGAGGTTCAGCATAGATGAAAACTTATGGGGAAGGAGCATTGAAGGGGAGGAACTCGATGATCCGTGGAAAGAAGTCCCTGAAGAGGCATTTCTTTGGACATCTAGGAGTAAGTGGGTTGAAAATGAGGAATACATAACTCTGGGTTTTGAAAGAGGTATTCCAGTTGAGCTTAATGGAGAGAAAATTGACCTTGTTAAATTAATAAAGATCCTAAATGACATCGGAGGAAAACACGGCATTGGAAGGTTTGATTTAATTGAAAACAGGTTAGTAGGTTTTAAGTCGAGAGAGGTTTACGAGGCGCCAGCAGCATGCTTAATTTTGAATGCCCATAAGGAGTTAGAGAAATTGGTTTATTCTCCAAGGGAATATAGGTTTAAACAATATTTAGACTCCATTTGGGCAGATTTGGTTTACCAAGGACTTTGGTTTGAGCCCCTCAGAAGGGCTATCGAGGCAGCTTCCTTTGAAATGAATAAATGGGTTCAAGGTGAGGTTAAGATTAAGTTATCAAAAGGGTTCTTTGAAATAGCTGGCAGAAGGGGGGAATATTCCGGCTTCAATAAGGAATTGTCAAGTTACAATAAGGGATGGTATCCGAGCGACGAAATGGCCAAGGGATTTATAGAGATATGGGGTTTACACTCAATTACCTCATTAAAGTCGAGGGTTAAAGATGTCTCTTTATAGGGGATACAAGGGAGAAAAGGATATTGTTGTGGAGTTTACTAGCTCATTGAAGGACGATATTGAAATTGCTGAAGACGTATTACTTGTAATGAGGGCCCACGTAATAGCATTAAATAAGGCTGGGCATATAACAAAAGGGGAAGCTAAGAAATTAATATCTTTACTAAAGTCTTTAAATTTACAAATTATAGGGAATTTTGCAGGTAATTACGAGGACATTCACGAAGCTCTTGAGGATACATTAATAAGGGAATTAGGTGAAGTAGGAGGCTGGGTGGGACTTGGGAGGAGCAGAAATGATCACGTTGCTACATGCTTAAGGTTAAGGTCAATAAGGTATTTGGGTGAACTGATTTTAGAATTGATAAACACTAGGAAGGAGTTAATAGAAATTAGTGAAAAAAGCAAAGACTTGCTAATGCCCTCCTTCACTCACCTAAAGCCAGCGCAACCAACAACTTTCTCCCACTACCTTTTAGCTATAGAAGAGGAGTTAAGCGAGATAACTAGGATTGCTATTATGATATCTAATTTTATAAATAAATCACCTCTAGGTTCTGGAGCTGGTACAGGGGTAGTGGCAAATATTGATAGGGATTACGAAGCTAAACTATTAGGTTTTGATGGGATCACATTGAATACTTTATATTCAACGTCCTCTAGGAACTTCCTTCTAGAGGCCTCTTTTCCATTTATATTACTTCAAGAGGTTATGAGTAGGGTGTCAGAAGATTTAATATTTATGTCATCCCTTGAAAAGCCATTAATAATCTTACCTGAAGATCACGTTGCAACCAGTAGCTTAATGCCTCATAAGAGGAATCCAGTTACCTTGGAAATAATTAGGGCTAAATCAAAGGAGTCAATAGGCAATTTCTCGGCCTTATTAAACATATATAATTCATTAAATTATGGATACAATTTGGATTTACAAGAGATGTCGAGGATTGCGTGGAATATTATGAAGGAATCCATTAGATCTCTTAAAGTACTAATTGATTTAATAGGTAAACTCACTGCAGTAAGGGATAACATGAGGAGCTTAATTCCTAAGGAGTCAACAAGCGCAGATTACGTTGAGAAAGTTTCAATAAGTCAAGGTAAGCCTTTCAGATCCACTTACTTAGAAGTAAAGGATAAATTAAAATATATTGATTTTCCTAGCCCTGAGGAATCGATTAAATTAAAGAGCGTTAAGGGGTCACCAGGAAGAATAGAGGAAATAATAGAGGAATCAAAGAAACGCGTTGAGGAGGATTTAGCAAGTTATCATAAAATAAGCGCAAGATTAAAGTTTAATTCATTGCTAGAAGAGGAGAGGAGGATTGAAAATGAAATGTGAAGAAGGATTTCTATACTTAGAGGATGGCACATTCATTAAGGGCTGTATGTTTGGAGCTTTAATAGAGAGGTCAGGGGAAGTGGTCTTTAGCACTGCAATGAACGGCTACCCAGATTCATTAACTGACCCTTCATATAAAGGTCAAATCTTAATCTTGACTCATCCTTTAATAGGGAATTATGGTGTTCCAGAGAAGGAGTATTATAACGGCATATTAAAGAACTTTGAATCTGAAAACATCCAAGTAGAGGGATTAATTGTTTCTGAAGAGACCAAGGGATATAAATGGAATAAAACGAAGACGTTAGATTCATGGTTAACAGATGAAGGAGTTCCTGGATTATCAAATGTAGACACTAGAATGTTAGTAAAGAAAATAAGGAGTAAAGGCGTTATGATGGGGGTTATTAGTCCCATTAAGGAAATGAGGAATATAAATAGCAAGACTTACGAGGAGGTAGATTTCACGGAATTTACTTCACCAAAGGAAGTTATAATCCATGAGGGGAAGGGGCCAACTGTAGTAGTAGTTGATTGCGGGATAAAACACGGAATACTATATGAATTGGCAATAAGGGGGTTTAATGTAGTAAGGGTTCCGTGCAAGTCATCAGCAAATAAGATAATTAGCTACAATCCTAAAGGAGTCGTTTATAGTAATGGCCCAGGGAATCCCAACTTGTTAAAGGACGTAATTAAGTCCTTCACTGAAATATCAAGCTATTCAATACCAATCCTAGGGATATGTCTTGGACACCAGATAGCAGCCATTTCAAATGGTATAAGAGTTGAAAAGATGAAGTTTGGTCACAGAGGAATAAATAAGCCAGTTATTGAGGTGAACAGTTCTAGATGTTTAATAACTACTCATAATCACGGATATGCAGTAAATTTAGAAGACGTAAGGAATTCAGAATACGAAGTTTGGTTTTACAATCCAGATGATAAAGTAATAGAAGGGTTAAGGCATAAGAGAAAACCAATAATTACAGTTCAGTTTCACCCAGAGGCAAGACCCGGACCTAAAGATGCTACATTCGTTTTCGATGTTTTTGAGAAAATGGTGAAATAATGTGAAAAGGGTTCTTTTAATAGGCTCGGGTGCTATAAAGGTTGCTGAGGCAGCTGAATTCGATTACAGCGGGAGTCAAGCACTTAAAGCGCTTAAAGAGGAGGGTTTAGAGACTATAATAGTTAATCCAAATGTTGCTACATTTCAAACTACTCATAAGCTTGCAGATAAGGTTTACATGGTACCTTTAAACTTAGATTCACTTACTAAAGTTATAGAGAACGAAAGACCTGACGGAATACTATTAGGATTTGGAGGGCAGACTGCATTAACATTAGGGGTAGAGCTAGAAAAGAAAGGTGTTTTGAGGAAGTACTCTATTAAAGTCTTAGGTACTCAGGTAGAGGGAATAGAGAAAGCTATAAGCAGGGAAAAGTTCAGGCAAACAATGATAGAGGCAAAACTGCCTATTCCCCCTAGCAAAGCTGTTAGGTCAATTGAGGGAGCTAGGAAAGCTATTGAGGAACTTAAATTGCCTGTTATGGTAAGAGTCAGTTTCAACTTAGGTGGAAGAGGATCTTCGGTTATATGGAGGGAAGACCAAATAGACCAAGAAATTTCTAGGGCGTTAGCTCAAAGCCATATAGGTGAAGTACTCATAGAAAAGTACTTGCATCATTGGAAGGAGCTTGAGTATGAGGTGATAAGGGATATAAAGGGTAACTCAGCCGTTGTAGCATGCATAGAGAATTTGGATCCAATGGGAATCCACACAGGGGAATCAATTGTAATTACTCCATGTCAAACATTAGATAATTATGAATACCAGGAAATGAGGTCAAAGTCTATTTCAGTAGCAGAATCAATTGGTTTAATAGGCGAGGCAAACGTTCAATTCGCTCTCGAGCCTAACAGCTATCAACACTATATAATAGAAACAAATCCTAGAATGTCAAGGTCAAGTGCTTTGGCAAGCAAGGCTACAGGTTATCCGTTAGCTTATGTTGCAGCTAAACTTGCATTAGGATATACACTGAATGAAGTAATAAATAAAGTAACTAATTTAACTTGCGCGTGTTTCGAACCCAGTCTCGATTATGTAGTAATAAAAATACCTAGATGGGACTTGGAAAAGTTCGAGAGGATAGAGACCTCTCTTGGAACAGAAATGAAAAGTATTGGAGAGGTGATGGCTATAGGAAGAAACTTCGAAGAGGCAATGCAGAAAGCAGTGAGGATGCTTGAAATAGGGGAGGAGGGATTAGCATGTGGAGAAATTTACGACTCGAAAATGACAAAACAAGATGCTTTAAACTACTTAAGGAGTAGACATCCTTATTGGTTCTTATATGTTGCAAAGGCGTTCAAGGAAAATGCTACAGTTGATGAAGTTTATGATGCGACGGGGATAGATAAGTTCTTCTTAATAAAGATTAAGGATTTAGTTAGATTTTATGAAGAGCTAAAGAGTTCTAGGCCAGCTAAGGAACTGCTCGAAAGGGCAAAATCGTTAGGATTCTCTGATGGTCAAATAGCGAAAGCATGGAACCTAACTGAAAGGGATATAAGGGAAATGAGAAGGAAATGGGGTATAGCAAGGAAGGTCAAGATAATAGATACTCTGGCTGGAGAATGGCCAACGAGCACTAATTACAGTTATACAACGTTTAATGGAATTGAAGACGATATAAACTATGAATCAGAAAAAGGAAAAAGAAAAGTATTGGTTTTAGGTGCGGGGACTTTCAGGATAGGGGTATCTGTGGAGTTCGATTGGGCTGTTGTTTCATTAGTAGATGAATTGAGGAGGAGGAATATCTTTGATAAAACAATGATATTGAACTATAATCCTGAAACAGTTTCAACTGACTGGGATTTCAGTGATAGGTTATACTTTGATGAGATAACAGTGGAGAATGTGTTGGATATAGTTGAAAATGAAAATGCAGAGGTCATTGCCTTTGTTGGGGGTCAAACTTCTAATAATATAGCTAAAAGACTTGAGGCAGAAGGGGTTAAATTGTTTGGCCATTCAGGCGAGTCGGTTGACAGAGCTGAGAATAGGGCTATGTTTTCAAGTCTACTTGAAGAGTTAGGAATAGAGCAACCTCCGTGGATAGAGGCTACATCTGTAAAGGATATAATTAAGTTCGCTGAGAGCGTTGGATATCCATTGTTAGTTAGACCTAGCTATGTAATAAGTGGCTCAAGCATGAAAATCGCTTGGAATGAAAGCGAATTAATGAGTTACATAAGGAGGGCAATTAAAGTCTCGAAGGATAAACCTGTAGTCGTCTCTAAGTTCATTGAAGACGCAATAGAAGCTGAAATAGATGGAGTGAGTGATGGTAAAGGAGTTTACTGTATAGTTTTAGAGCATATAGAGAGCTCAGGTATACATAGCGGGGATGCAACTATAACCATACCTTATAGAAAGATGAAGGGTGAGGACGTGAAGAAAGCATTAAATTATGCATATGAACTCTCTAAGCATCTAGAATTTAAAGGACCTTTTAACCTCCAGTTCTTGGTTAAGGAAAATAAAGTATACGTTATAGAGTTGAATTTGAGGGCTAGTAGATCAATGCCTTTTTCCAGCAAATCCACAGGTTTTAACTTAATAAGATATTCTGTAGACGCCATATCAAAGGGATTTGATTTTGATGGATTCAGGGAAATTAAACCCAACGTTTATTCTGTAAAATCTCCTCAATTTTCTTGGGCACAATTAAGAGGAGCTTATCCATTCCTTGGTCCAGAAATGAGGAGCACTGGTGAAGTTGCGTCTATGGATTTTACATTTGAGGCTGCATTAATAAAGAGTTGGGTTTCCTCAACACCAAATAAACTACCTGAAAAAGATAGCGTTATCCTAATTTATGGTCCGAAAAGGGATGAGGATAAGTTGAGGAGGGCAGGAGAAAACTTAGAAGGTAACGGATACAGGGTAATGACTATAAGCGATTTCCCTGTAGGTGGATTTAGGGCTATAAAAATCCAAGAAGCTAGGAATGCCATAAGGGCTGGCATAGTAGGAATGGTAATAGCTACAGGTTATATGCCTGATAACGATTACAAGTTGAGAAGACTTGCCGCTGATTTCAATGTACCATTAGTCCTTGAATCGAATTTAGCCCTTGAGATTTCCAACTCAATCAAAGCTAATCCTGAGATAACGTATTTAGAAGTCCAAAACTACTTGGGGAAAAAGATATGAGAATTTCACTAATAGTTGACATAGTCAGGAACGAGGAGAAATTATTGGCAGAGGAAATTAAGAAGAGGGCAATAGGTTTAGAAGTATTAAATGTATCCCAAGAACCTTTAGAGCTTGGTAGGAAAGTAATGGATGTGGAATTCGCCATAATAAGAACCATTAGTATGTTTAGATCCCTATATTCCTCGGCTATATTAGAGGGACAAGGGATTAGAACCATTAATAATAGTAAGGCAATAAATCTGTGCAATGACAAGATATTAGCTTATATAGAATTACAGAAAAATGATATAAAGATTCCAAGGACTATAATAGCTTTTTCCCAGGATTCCACATTAAAGGCCTACAAAACTATTGGTTTTCCTTTAGTGGATAAACCTCCTATAGGTAGTTGGGGTAGATTAGTATCTTTAATAAGGGATAGCATAGAGGGGAAGGCAATAATAGAGCATAGGGAATTAATGAATAGCTCTCAGTTAAAGGTTCACGTAGTGCAAGAATATGTAAATAAGGTCAATAGGGATATAAGGTGTATAGTAATAGGCGAGGATTTATTAGGTTGTTATGCTAGAAACTCCCCAAAGGATGATTGGAGATCTAATATTGCGCTAGGCGGATTTCCATCAAAAATTGAAGTAGATGAGGAGTTAGCTAAAATTGCGATTAAAGCATCTAAAGTGCTAGGAGTAGAGTTCTCTGGAGTAGATATACTGGAGCACGAGGAAAAGGGATATTTAGTTAATGAAGTTAACAGTACTCCAGAATTTAAAGGGTTCATGAGTGCTCTTAATATAAATGTTGCTGAAGCCCTTGTTAATTACATTATTGAAAAAATTAAGAAGTGAACTTATATGGAGTTGATTTTAGTTTTATCCCAAGGGCTCTCTCCAACGCTATAAAGGTAGAAGCTAATGCCCCTATTGTTCCCGCCTCTCCCACTCCTCTTGCACCGTGTGGATAAGGAGAGGGCGAGTTCTCCTCTTCGACTAATATCTTTACTCGTGCTTCCACAGCACTTGGAACTCCTTCATCAGCTATAGATGAGAAATTGGGATTTCCATCTTCATCGTACTCTGCACTCTCCCATAAAACTTGCGCTGCCCCCTGGATAACTCCCCCAATTACTTGGCTATCTATTGCCTCCTTATTGACGCTCTTCCCCACATCATCAACTGCATAATATTCAACGAGCTCAGCTCTCTTAGTTTCCTCATCAATTTTTACAACTGCCACATGAGAACCGAAGGAAAATATGTCAATTCCTGGATAAAACACCTCCACTTCATATCCAATCATCTCCTTAAGGGCGTTTTCAACGCTTAAACCCCTCTTTTTAGCTTCTTCTCTAAATAGCCTACAAACCTCATATACAGCTGCTCCTCCGGCTATTAAACTCCTACTACCAAAGCTCCCAACCCCTCTCTGTAATTCAGAAGTTCCAGATTTCACTGTTATCATAGACTGCGGAATTCCAAGAACTTCAGAAGCTAGCAGGGAGAAGGAAGTGTAATGGGATTGGCCGTGATTGTGAGTACCTACTAGTATCTCTATACCATCTTTAGTGACCTTTAGCTTTGCACCTTCTCCAGGAGAGCCTCTGTCCATCTCCAAAAAACACACTATTGAGACACCATAACCTCTTCCATATTTTTTCCTTGCTTCATAGTAATGCTTTAACGCTCTCTTAAATACCCTAGGGTAATCTCCCTTATCAATTCTAAAACCTAATGGAGTTAAATACTCACCCTTTATGAAGTTCTTCTCCCTTATCTCCGCAGGATCCATTTTTAGTTCTTCAGCTAGATCCTCAATAAGGGTTTCATGAATTAAAGCTGCTTCTGGTCTTCCAGCACCCCTATAAGGTCCCATAGGGGTTTTATTAGTGTAAACTCCCATTGCTCTTATAGACGCAAACTTCATTGCATATGGTCCATTAGTAAGCCTGGAAATGAAAGCTGCCGTGTTTGGATTTATAGAGTAAGTATAAGCACCTATGTCAACTATTATTTCACCCTCAATACCTAGGATTGTTCCGTCCTTTTTAGCATGTAATTTCATTTTAGATATTACACCTCTACCGTGAAAGGGGTTAGTCAAGTGCTCCCTCCTCGTTTCTATCCATTTAATAGGCCTAGACAATTTCATGGAAGCTATTACAGAGACTAAATATTCTGCATGAGCAGGGGTTTTGTTTCCAAAGCCTCCCCCTACATTAGGGGCATAGACTTTAATCCTTTCTCCTGGAATTCCCAGAGATCTCTCTATATCTCCCTTAACTCTGAATGTTGATTGGGTTGAAGCTATGACATTGATGTTCTGTCCATCAAAATCAACTATTACCCCTTTGGTCTCTATTGGATTAGCGACTATTCTATTTTGTTTTAACTCCCTCTCAACTACAACTTCAGAAGATCTTAATAAGGATAAATCGCCTCCCTCGAGTTTAATGTCAACAGCTAAATTCTTTTTAACGTTAGGGTGTATTTCCTCACTTTCAAGGGCTTTTATTGGATCGACCACAGGCTTCAATGGTTCATATTCAACTGAGACCTCTTCCGCTAAATCTTCCATATCTAGCTTCTTTTCAGTAACTACTGCTGCAACTGGCTGACCTACAAAATTAACATAGTCTCTGGCTAGTATTGGCATATCAACTATTCTCGCATAGCTTTTCAAGTCATTATCAATAGTTGAAGGTACATAATAATTAAGCTCTTTTCCAGTTAGGAAAAGGAGGTGTCTTGAGGAAGGTGGAGATATCTTTAATATCCTTGCCCTAGCATAAGGAGACCTAATGAAGTAGATATAAGCTTGATTAATTAGGTTTATATCGTCTATATATCTTCCCCTTCCAGTTATGAAATTATAATCTTCTAATTGGGGCATTATAAATAAAGCTTATTTGGACTTAAAAAGGCTATCCAAAATGAAAATAAACTATTTCCTCGAGATGAACGTATTTTTAAGCTCATATATCTCTTGTTTACACCGTTTGTCCTTATATTCTCATTTCAATTATTTTCATTCACGATCAAGCAGTGACTTAGCACTGAACCACACTCTCAAATCACGTATGAGGGGGGTCATTAGAGTTAAATGGCAATCACCTGCTATCCCCCCTTTTAAGCATAGCCCAAATCTGCATGGTCGTCTTTTACTAGAGATGAGAACAATTGTATGTAAATATGAAAAAGGATTCAGCTCTTTGCCCACATATCTTGACTTCATTCGCAATAATTATAGTGGGCTTATCCTTAGGTAACTCACCTTAATCCAAGTTACATCAAGGAAATCCGTGCTCAAAAGGGCAATTTAGCTCACATTTAGTTTACTTTCTTAGCCTTTTTGAACTGCATTAGGATAAAATTATTCCTGCATATAAACGACTACAAGAAGTTTTTCCTATAACTACGAAAAGAAACTAATATCCCCTTTAATTAACCAACTTATAACATAGCTTATGTGCTAGATCAATTCACTATTAATTTAGTCTATACCAGGAATCCTGTGTAAAAAGGTATTTCCAGAAGAATCTATTAGCCATTTCAATATGAAACAAGTTAGATAAGATCATCTGTTTCCATAAAGTTTCTTCAGGATATAAAAATTGTTTTTCCCATTATAATGGATTAAAACACTTTAAATATCCTTTACTTTACGTTCTTTTATGTAACCCAAGTACTATTCTTGACTAGAATCGTTTTTCAAACTACTCTACTATCGTTATAAAAAATATGAAAAGATTTTAGATTTTATCATATCCCTAATAAAAACTATAAATTCCTCGTTAGTATTAATCACCCTACATCTTACTTCTCCTCCTCTGAAGACTGGAGTGAAATCGCAGAAAGGTAAGAATGAGTCGTTACCCATCTGAACTGGGCAAATGGCATATGCTTTACTTCCAATTTCTTCTCCAACTATTCTAGAACCAACTAAGACAGCTTCATATAGTGCCAAGAAACCAGCCATTGGTATTGAAAGGTGAGGAGATGCTATGTCGCCTATAGCAAAAACATCGTCATATTTTTCTGACCTCATATTAGGTTTAACATTAGCCCATCCATTCTGATCAGAGAGTTCTGATTCCCTTATTACTTTAGGTGGGATATGTTTTGGTATTAAATGAATTAAATCGAAATTAATTCTATCACCTTTCTTGGAAACCAGAACCTTCTTCCCCAAATCGACCTCACTGACTTCTATAGGTGAAATTAACTCTATTCCTTGTTTATTCAAAGAGGAAATGAGCTTATCGCTAACCTTTCCTCCTAGTCCAGAAAGCGGCCTCTCTTCATAATGAAATACAGCTATATTAGCTTTCACTCCTTTCCTCTTAAAGTATTTCTTAAGCCTGAAAGCTATATCAAATGGAGCTGGAGGACATTTATAAGGCTTGCTTTCTGGACCTATTAGTACTCTTCCTCCTTTGAAGCTTTCCAGTTCAGCCTTGAACTTACTTGCTCTCTCCAATGTCCATGTATGTAAGCCTTCAGGAATAACACTGCCTAATGCGACTATTAAGTTATCATAACTAATCTCACTGTTGTTTACTATAACCTTTCTATTAGCTAAATCAATTTTGTTCACCTCTCCTTTTATAACCCTCACGTTCTTTCTCTCAATGTTTTCAATTGGTTTAACTATCTCGTTAATATCTAATCCTTCAATTACAGTTGAAGGGATTCCAGCACTATAAATGAAATCAGAGTTGCTAACAATTATTATTTGGTTTCTAATTTTCCCTGATAACAAAGAAGCTATTGATATTCCACCAATCCCCCCTCCTAGAATTAATATCGGATTCATAAATAACCTTAATAATTAGGGATTTTTATATTTTCGAGCTGACTTATTCCGTTTGTACCTGCGCTTTCATTTCAATCATTTTCAATCATGATTTAGTGTAAGGACTTAGCCCTCAACAACCTTGTAGGCGGATCATGGGACTCCTTAGAGTCCAACAGGGCTCACATCTTCAGCTCTCCTCCTCAGACTATACAAAGCTACTATGTCCCTATGCCATAACTCTCTTCCCTTATTACAAACACCAATCCTTGGGGTATTGCCCTAAGGATTGGTAAACACTCTTACAACAGTGAACTGGGCAAATTGAATATGTGTAAGAGGGTTAACAAAGATTGCTTGTAAGGCTTGGGCTCATCCTTCTTGAAGATAATGAATAACTCCACAACATTACCCTTCAACAGCTTAAACCTAGCCTCCTTGGCAATCCTCCAACCCGTGTTATACTACCTCCAGAAGATCTTAGGAAAAGAAGTATGAGATTCCAAGTAGTTGGCAAGCTTCTTTAGGTCTCAATATCTCCCCATAAAATTAGTTGAACATAAATGACTATAAAAACATTTCTATTAACGTAAAAAGGATTCAGCCCTATCTAGAACAGTGGATACAAAAATTTTCCTCTTGTAGGTATTTAAAAATGTCACTTAGCTTAACCTAGGTTTTAGATAATATACTGACTTCCTCACAGCATGGAAGGTTTGCTTTCCAAGGGGGATCCTCTGGATTAGGGATTCATTAGTTAGCAGTAGAGAAGGGAACTACCACGTGAAAGGGATCTTCATTGCAAAGCTCTGGCTTTGAAGGGGGCTCCTTCCTTGGCATTAAGCAGTTAGAGCTTGGGGAAAGGCTTAGTTAGGGTTGCTAATATTATAAAAACTTTTAAATGAAGGAAAAATCCAGTTAAGAGGAGCTTCCTTAACTCCGTTTTTGTGAACACAAGGCTTTCGGCTTCATAATATCACATAGTTCAATATTAATAATCATCCCTAGGCTTCCTAAAAGTAAAGGGCATAGGCCTTTTTCCCTCTTAACGTAATAACCAAAACAATCGAAGTATTGTAATTGGGAAACGTAATTGTAGCAATTTCAATAGTAATCAGCATTGTAAATTCTAAGAATCCTTTTTATACATTAAACCACAATCGTTTTATAAGCTTTTATACCAAGGTTATCAAGTGGTGCCCTTAGTAGAAATTAAGGATCTCTCAGTGAACTATTATACTGAGAGGGGAACTTTGTTTGCAGTTGACAAAGTATCGCTTAGCATAAATAAAGGTGAAATACTTGGATTAGCAGGTGAAAGTGGCTCTGGGAAATCCACTTTAGGACTCTCAATAATGAGGTTAGTTGAATATCCAGGGAAAATTATTGGAGGAAAAATATTTTTCAAGGAAAAAAACTTGCTTGAAGTGAACGAAGATGAATTCAGGAAGGAGTATTTATGGAAGAGGATTGCAATGGTTTTTCAAGGATCTATGAGTGGATTTACACCCGTTTACACAATCGGATATCAAATAGAGGAGGCAATATTAGCTCATGAAGATACTAGTAGGGAAGAGGCTAGGAAAAGAGTGGAAGATCTATTAGTTTCTGTAGGTCTTGACAAGGATATAGCGGACAGATATCCTCATGAATTATCTGGGGGACAAAAACAAAGGGCATTCATTGCAATGGCATTAGCCCTTAACCCTGAATTCCTTATTGCTGACGAACCTACTACTGCCCTAGATGTTATTGTTCAAGCTCAAATAATTTCGCTATTAGATAAAATAAGGAGAGAGAAAGGAGTAACTGTGATGTTCGTTAGTCATGACATTTCCTTGCTTTCACTAATATCTGACAGAATTGCTATAATGTATGCTGGCAAAATAGCAGAGATTGGAAACACAGAGGAAATATTAAGGAGGCCACTCCATCCCTATACACAACTTCTCCTTTCCTCAGTACCTAAATTAAAGGGAGGAAAGATAATTGGAATTCCAGGGAATCCACCTGATATGAGGAATCCACCTAAGGGTTGTAGGTTCCATCCCAGGTGTCCCTTCGTTATGGAGAGATGCAAGAAAGAGGAACCTGAACTAATCCCTATTGGCAAAAGCGATAGGAAGGTTGCATGTTGGTTAAGGGGATTGTAATGGCTAGAATTTTAGATGTTAAAAACCTGAAGAAGTATTTTGAGATTGGAACTTTCATCACGAGGAAAGTAGCTAAGGCTGTAGATGGAGTTTCTTTTCATGTAGATCAAGGGGAAACTTTCTGCATAGTTGGAGAAAGTGGTTCAGGAAAGACAACTATAGGGAAAATGATTAATGGATTGCTGAAACCTACAGAAGGTAAAATACTTTACAGACCTTCTAATAAGTTCTTAGAGAAATATAAAGGTAAACTGGAGGAAGGAAAGTTCGTTGATATAACTTCCTTAAAGGGGGCATTAAAGAGGGAGATAAAGAGGGAAATACAAATGATCTTTCAAGACCCATATGGATCATTAGACTCAAGGTTAACTATTGGAAAAATAATAGAGGAGGGACTAGAAGCTAACAAGATTGGGGAGAAGGAGGAAATAAAGAAAATTTCAATGGAAATTATGGAACAAGTAGGTTTAATACCTGCTGAGGAATTCTACTATAAATATCCTTTTCAGCTCTCTGGTGGGCAAAGGCAAAGAGTTGTAATTGCAAGGGCATTAGCTTTAAGACCTAGGTTTGTAATAGCCGATGAACCTGTTTCGATGCTTGATGCCTCAGTGAGGGCCTCAATACTTGATTTAATGGAGAGTCTGAAATCTAGGTTAGGTTTAACGTATTTATTTATAACTCATGATCTAGCTGTTGCCTCTAGTATTTGCAATAGGATTGCTGTTCTGTATCTAGGGAAGATTGTTGAGATGGGGGATGTTAGAAAAATAATAGATTCACCAAAGCATCCATATACAATAGCTCTCAGGGAGTCAGTTCCAGATATAGACAGGAGGTCTTTACGTGAAGTAAAGGCAAAGGGAGAAATACCTAGTTCTTTAAATATACCGCCTGGATGTAGGTTCCATCCCAGGTGTCCCTTCGTTATGGCGGAGTGCAGAAGAAAGGAACCAATGCTTAAGGTAGTAGATGATAGGGAGGTCGCTTGTTGGTTATATTAATTCTCTTTATCTAAGAAAAGAATAACTCCCCTTATGGATAAGTATAGCCCAGCAACTATTAAGATAAATGATAATACTGAGAGAGAGAGGTTGTTAAAATACATTCCGCTATATAAGGAAACAAACGCAGAGAAATATAGGGCAAAGGAAAGCAAGAAGACCTTAGTTATTCCCTTCATGACCTTTCACTAATTCTTGGAGCTGCTATTTTTTCGAGGGTAAAACCTAGTAAAACAAAGGGAGCTGCAACAAAGACAATTGCAATTCCAGGAAACACAGCCCACCACCACCATCCATTTAGCACAGCTTGATAATTATATGCATCATCGAGCATTAAACCCCAGCTTATTGAATTTAAAGGTGCCAAACCTAAGAAAGCAAGCGTTTGTGAGAGGATTACCCCAGCAGGCACTGTCAAAGCCATTAGAGCCATTGTTAATGGCAGTAATCTAGGGAAAACGTGTTTGAAGAATATCCTTACCTCCCTAACTCCCAGAGCCCTAGCTGCTTCAATATAACCAGCGCTCCTTAACGATAAAGAAATGCTTCTGGCTACAACGCCTACTGCAGGCCAGCTTAGAAACGCAATTAATAGACTTTCCAGTAGTATATCAGGCCTATATATAACTATTAATACTATCAAGAATGGGAGGGCAGGCAAAGCTAATATCAAAAGTAAAAGCCATTGCATAATATCATCGATCTTTCCTCCTACGTAACCGCTTATTGCCCCATAAACTATTCCAACTAGGACGCTGAATAAAGCCACTAAGAAACCAATTAACAGTGCATTTGGTAACCCAAGTATTAAACCTAAATCTATAGGTCTACCAAAGTAATCAGTTCCCATCAAACCGTAGTAATAGCCTATAACGTAAGTATTAACTTGGTTAACCTTAACATTTTGCCCTCCTGCTATTTCAATTATTATTTTATATTGCCCAATTAGCAAATTTCCTTTAGTTGTACCCATGTTATTGTTTACTTCTTGAAATAACGCATAAGAAGGTGTAAATCCTTGGGGAATTTGCCCTGTTTTCTGGCTTACAAATGACTGGATAGTACTAATTACTCCTGGGTCATTGAAGACATCTAAGCTCCCTGACTGACTAGCAATCCCACTAAATAGTTCTAAATCATTATTATCAGGTCTCTGCAATATAATCGCTATAACAGGAGGAGAGGAGAAGTTCATAGAATATTTAATGATAAGCCCCTTTGGGGGTAAATCATAGTTAAAATAGTATTTAAAAGTGTAGTTAGTGAAAATCCCTTCATTATTAACAGAAGGTGTTATGTTCTCATAATATGGGAGTTTTTGAGAGGAGAAGAATGAAATCCAAGATGGCGCTGCTGTTGATGGGTATAAAGACCATGCTGCGTAATTATTCCACTTATCGTAATATTGAGGATAATATACTATAACCGAAATTATAGCCATAACTAATAAGATTGCTATAAGTATTAAACCTACTAAACCAGTTTTCTGCTTTATTACTTGCTTGTAAATGTTCTCTGACATATTACTTCCCCGACCTTATTCTCGGATCTAAGAGTCCATAAAGGACTTCTCCAAGAAAGAGTCCTGCTATTAATACCAGAGTTAAAATGAATGTCTCGCCTATAATAACAGGTACATCTTGCTGTTCAATTGCTTCAAAATACAACAACCCCATACCAGGCCAATTGAAAACGATTTCTGTAGTAATAGCTCCTCCTATTGATGCTGCTATAGCTAATATCAACTGCGTTAATATTGCTGGGGAGGCTGTTTTAAATATATGTCCATAAAATATTTTCCTTTCTGATAATCCCTTCGCCTTTGCAACTATTACGAAGTCCTGCTGGGTTACCTCGTTTAATATGTTCTTAACTATGTAAGCTATGGAACCAACATTTATTAATAGCAGGACAACAAGTGGAAGGAACATGTGATAGAGAACATCTATAAAGAGAAGTAGAGGAGAAGAGGGAGGAGGAGTAGATGTTATCCCCCCTGAGGGGAAGGCCCTTACATAGAAGGCGAACACAAATATAAATATTAGCCCTAACCACCAAGTAGGGAGGCTATTATGAACTAAGGCAAAGAATGGAATAGACCTATCAAGTATACCCCTCGACCTCTTAGTAGCTATAATACCTAACCATAGGCCAATCAAACCAGATAATATTGATGAAGTTAAGAAAAGCAACAAAGTATTTGGTAGCCTAGACATTATTATGTCTGAAACTAATTTAGACCCGCTAGGAGCTTGAAGAAAGTATGAATATCCTAAATTAAAGGTTATTAAGTCCCATAGAACATACCATACTTGTATGTATGGAGGTTTACTATAGCCTGTTCCCTCCATATATGACTTAATTAATTGATCCCTAAGTTGCTGTATTTGCTGATCTGAAAGCTTTTGAGTTCTTAATATAGATTGAAGAGCCTCGTTTGCATATTCTATTGCGCCTGCATTTATTATGCTTTGCTCTACTGGCTCAAAGACAACAAAAAGAATTATCATAGTAACAAATAATACCGAGACATAAATACCAGCTTTCTTTAAAATGTAACTAAGATAACCCATGAGAATAAATACATGATAAAAAAAATAAAACTTATCTTTCTAAAGGTTTTACCTTCTTCTTAATAATAACGCTACTATAATGATTACTACTATTATAACTATTATTATTCCTACTATTAGAGGCGTTGATATTGGCGTACCTGAGGGAGTTGATGTCGGTGGCGTAGTTGATGTAGGCGGAGTAGTTGATGTCGGTGGCGTAGTTGATGTAGGCGGAGAAGGTGCTATGAAAGCTTTCGACACAACATTAACCAATGCTGATGTGGGTGTAATTGAGGAGACGTATAAAGTATAAGATGATCCTGGAGTTAAAGTGTTCGGTATGCTGATAATGTAATTTCCATTTCCTATTGGAATTCCATATCCCTTTGCAACTATAACACCTGTAGGAGAAACAATATACCAAGAAACGTTTGCATTATTCAATGGTTTACCTGTTTGATCTGTTACAGTTATCGTTAAATTACTACCTAATGTGACAGAAGATCCCACTGAGCTTAGAGATGGTATAGAGTTTTGAGGAGGTATATAGTAACTTAATACAAAAGATGGTAGTTTGAAATTGGGGTTAGGAGTTAAAATTGCAAATGGAGGAGTTGATCCTGGGCTATATTGCGACAATATATAAGGACCGTTGCTTATCATTGCATTACCGTATGTATTTATATAATTAACTGCCTTACTTACCTCTGCCTTAGCTTGAGAAGGAGTTGGTAATAAGTTACTAAATGAAGGAACCAATTGTCCTAGTTGCCTTAACTCTTTAGGAACTGGATCAGAGGAATTTAAGTAATTATTAAGCTTTGATAATATTGATGCTACATCTGTTGGGTTAACTAGACTTAACCAGTCCACTTTCTTTGATGTTGCAGTAGCCCTACTCCACGCTGCTTGACCAGAAGCAACAACATCTGCCATAGCCTTTAATAAATACCATGGGAATCTATTTCCTCCTGGCAGAGCGCCACCTAAGGGATCAAAATCTCCTATTCCAGTAGCTGCAAGTATATTATAATCGAAGTACCAGTAGTTAAAGTAAACAGTTATTGCAGTGCTATTAACTATCTTAAACCCAACTACTTGTTGTAAAGATGGAGCTATAGTAGCAGCTGACGTTGGGTCGTATATGCTTGAATTTGTATAATTAATAAGGCTTGCGATTACATATCCGTAAATTAAATCAGCTATTGTTGCGTTATTTCCATCACCATAATTTGGCCCCTGAATCAAGTTAAAGGTTACCATAGACGTGGCTTTAACACCGCTACCCACTTGCTTAAATTGATCGCTTGCTGGATCGAAATATAGTGCATCTGAAGGAACACTAAGTTTTCCGTTAGGACCTGCTGTTTGAACTGACCACGTTGCTCCTAATGGTTCTGGTAAACTCGTTCCTGGAGCATAGTAAAATAATGGTAAGACTAATGCACTAGCCAATGCGACTGTATACGCATCAGTGAATCCTCCTCCAGCTGAAGAAGCAGATCCTGGATTCCATGATCCTCTGCTTAAATATAAATTACCTATAGTTGCAGTCCCAGTTGGAGAGTTCATGTTTAAGAAAGTTATCGTGTTCATTAAGTCCTCAAGATAGTTTGGACTTACTCCAGATAGAGATGAAGAATATGCATATGGATCTAGTCCCTGGACAGTAAATATTCTAACTGACTCAGCAATCCCCAAATTAACCTCTTGCCTTAGTAAATCATCTCTTTGAGCCTTACTTGAGAAATTCCCTAAGACCAATTTTTCTCCAATTTGATCTAAAGTAGCGTTAGTGTAATTAGCGTATCCAGGTGTTGCCCATCCAGGCATATTTCCTTCAAATGGGGAATAAAATGAAACCGCTAAACCTTCATTGTAAATAGAGAACACACCTCCCCAAGCTTCTGTGTAAATACTCCAACCTCCATCACCTGGATCAGAACCATATACAACTTGATACGCCTTACTCAAGTCCCCAGATATTTCAGTTACCGTGAATCCCAATTGCTGTAAAGTGCTTATTAATTGTTGTCCCATTGCGTTCCTTATTGGGTCGTCTGTCCTAACGAATACTGAAACGTTTATAGGTGAATTTCCATAATACCATTTCCCGTTAATTAGTTTAGCTCCATGGCTTGTTAAGGTAGTATAGATTGTTTGGTTTGCATAAGCCAAGTCATAATGTATGTTATACTTCGCTATAACTGGTAAAACTACCAATTCGTCTGGCTGTGCCCCATATGGGGAAACTACTGGGACTCCTAAGCCATTTAATATGTTTGTTATGTAATAGTTCCTATCTACAGCAAATTGAAGGGCGAACCTTACTTGCCTGTATTGGAATGGGTTAAAACCATGGTAAAATGGAACAGGGTTAATAAGGAAGTCATATAGAGTTCCTGGAATTGTAACTATAGTTATGTTACTTGCGCTCTTCAATGTACTATAAGCAGAGGGCGTGAACCTAAAGCCGAAGAGCTGAATTTGCCCTGATATAAGTTGTTGAGCAGCTACATCAAGATTGGTGTTTGCTATAACTTTAATCTGACTGAGTTTAGGAGTAACGTAACTCGTTTGTGCATTTGAATGTGTTGGCAAAAAAGTTAGGAGCTGTACTGCCATTAACATTAAGATAGATATTCCCAATATGGAAAACTTTTTATTTATTGGCTTCATATCTCTCAGTAATCCATAAAGGTTAGTATATAAAAAATTTTCCTATCTTAAGTCTATATCCTTAATATTCAAAATTGCTTAGGTCTATACCTTCCTAATTAAATTTAAAGATTTCTTAATTAAATTTAAAGATTTCTTAATATCATAGGTTTATTATCTAATGATGTAAGAAGACTTAATTACTTGCTTGAAAAAGGGGTAAGTTTAAAAAGATAAAAAATTTAACTTTTAATAATAGCCTCCAGACGGTGATGAGGAAGTTGAAGTACTAGATGATCCCATTGTTGAAGTAGTTAGAACCTCTGCACCTGAGAAAAACACCCATGGTACAGGCTTAAAGAATTGTACATTGACCATTACATCAGAGGGGGAGAAAGGCATTCCATTTAACTGTTCACTGCTCAAATACCACGTGTCTAAGAAGGCATAAGAGCCTCCTACCAGAGTTCCATTAGGCAATTGAGTGTACTTTAGCCAAGTATAGCTTCCCCAGTTTTCTGGTTGAAATACTACAGTTATTACTGGATTAGAAAGAGTATAGGAAATACTTACCATTCCATTAATTGCATATGCAAAAGCGTATAAAGGAACATTTCCATTAGGCGTTAATGGAAGGTTATGTAAACCGAAATCTATTATACTGAAATTATAGCTACTTAACTTAGTAGATCCATATGTAACAGTAGTATTTGGAGGTATTATAGCTAATATATTACCAAGACTTACTATACCCCCTAGGCTTGCATTTATCTGTGCAGTACTCTCAGAAACAGGGATTAAAGCACTTTGACTCCCATTGTACGAAGTTTTATACATTTGAGTCGAATATTGATTTACAGGACCTCCCCCTGAAGGACTATAAAGGAATATCCAAGGAACAGGTCTTGAGAACTGCAGGTTTACCATATATCGTCCAGAGTGATACCAAATGTTTTGGGCTAAATATTTACCTCCTATTAATGAACCATTACTTGCCTGAGTATATTGAAGCCAAACCCAAGAGGTTATGCCTGCTTGAGGATTTACAGCTATAGTAATTAGAGGTCTTGGAGTTCCATCAGATTTAACGAAAATATATTGAGGAGAAACTTGATTGTCTACCGCAAATGCGAACCCATAAATGGGTTTTGCATTTCCTATAGGTGGAACATTGAATAAGGAATATTCGATTAAGCTGAATTTGTATACATTAATTATCGATCCATTTGGAAATTTTACATATGTTCCTTGAGGGATGACAACAATTATATTACCTGAATCCACTATTACAGGTTTACCACTAGAAGCATTAACTAAAGCAGTCGCGTTCGATATTGGAACTAACATAGGAGATGCTGAGGGGACAGCAAGAGTCTGAGTTATAGTTTGTGTTGAAGTAACTGTTGAAGTAGTAGTAATTGATGGTTTAGTACTAACACCTCCATAATATCCTCCAACTCCAGCTATAATGGCTATAATTATTATTATTACTACCCATAAACTAGTTGAGACTGCCTTCATCTTGATCCTAACTTTCTTTCATATAAGTATTTAAGTCTTTTCCCTAATGTTAATTTAAAGTATTTTAATTAATATTTATAACATTTAATTACATATATATAATTATATAACTTAAATAGTAATATAAATCTATTTTCTATAAAGATTTAACCTTTATGTTTACTTTTCCTGTTTTTATCAATATAGTCTCAACGACGATCCTTGGGGAAACTTTATTAAGGGTTGGTATCTGATAATACTGGTGTAAATGAGAAGCCAATGGAAGTAGAAGTTCCCAAATATTGGTATAATTTAATCCCAGATCTTCCACGACCATTGCCTCCGCCAATAGACCCACCAGGAGAAAAATCAAGGATAGAGCTTTTAAACGAGATATTACCTAAGGAATTGCTTAGATTACAGTTTACAGTTGAAAGATTCATAAGGATTCCAGAAGAAGTTAGAGAGATTTACGAGGAAATAAATAGGCCCACCCCGTTAATGAGGGCTAAGAGATTAGAGAAAATGCTAAATACGAGAGCCAAGATATTTTTCAAGTACGAGGGGGCAAATCCAGGGGGATCACATAAAATAAACACTGCCATACCTCAAGTATTTTATGCCTCAAAAGAAGGGGCTGAACTTGTAACCACAGAGACTGGTGCTGGTCAATGGGGAACTGCAGTTGCTTTGGCTTCTAAGTTTTTCAATATTAAGTCTTTAATATTCATGGTAAGGGCAAGTTATGAACACAAACCCTCTAGAAGAACCATGATGAAGCTTTTAGGATCGGAAGTGATTCCTAGTCCAAGTAGGTTAACTGAATTTGGGAGGAAGGTATTAGCCAAAGATGAAAACCATCCAGGAAGCCTTGGTATAGCAATGAGTGAAGCTATTGAGTTTTCATTAAGTAAAAAAGGCAAATATCTTGTAGGATCAGTCATCGATGCAATTATAGTACATCAGAGTATAATAGGAGAAGAAGCGATAAAACAGCTTGAACTTATGGGAGAGGAGGTAGATATACTAATTGGATGTGTTGGAGGAGGTAGCAACTTCTCTGGATTAATCTATCCATTTATAGGAAGAAGGATGGGTAAAAGGTATATAGGAGTAGGGAGTAGCGAAGTACCTAAACTGACTAAAGGTAAATACCTCTATGATTTCCCTGATAGTGCTGGTTTACTACCAATGCTTAAAATGTATACTATAGGTAAAGACTTTGTTCCCCCTCCAATATATTCTGGAGGTCTAAGATATCACGCAATATCCCCAAGTCTAAGTATCTTGGCTGAAGAAAAAGTAGTTGAGTTTAAGGAGTATTCAGAAGGGGAAATATATAAGGCAGCTAAACTATTCACTGAGGCAGAAGGTATAGTTCCTGCCCCTGAAAGTGCCCATGCGATAGCTTCTGTAATTGAGGAGGTGAGGAGAGAAAAGGAGGAAAAGAAGACCATACTGTTTAATTTAAGTGGTCATGGGCTTTTAGATTTGCCTAATTACGAATCCATGATGATGAAATATGGGTAAGCTCTTGGTATGTTACTGGACATATGGTTTTCCTTCTATGGAAAGGTCTTCAATTGTAATAAGCTTGTTGGAGAAAGAGTGTGATTACATAGAGATAGGAATTCCTTCCAGTTTCGCTAAATATGATGGTCCTATAATAAGGAGAAGCTATGAAATTGCACTGAAAAACGCTGTAGTGGAACAAATAATTAGGGAAATTAAAACGCTAAATCAAGCTAATAAAATAGTTTTAACTTATTTAAATGAATGGATTTCTAAAATTGATAATGAAAATCCCCTGAGCTCGTTTAATTTCATACTATTCCCTGACTTAATTATAGATTATTATGATCAATTTGATGAGTTAAGGAATAAGATGAATTTAACATTATTTGTATCTCCCTCAGTACCAGACTATATAATAAAGAAAGTCAGTCAATACTCCAGACCTTTTCTATATTTAGGAATTAGGCCCACAACTGGAGTCGTTTTACCAGTAAATATTGAAACCTTAATATCAAGGGTTAAGAGGTTGATCAATAATAAACTAATCGTTGGCTTTGGTCTAAAGGATAGGGAAGAGATTCTTCTTGCTTTGAAAGCGGGAGCTGACGGGATTGCAATAGGAACCTCTTTAATATCGCCTTTTCTGAAACACAATTTCGTTAATGCATTAGAAAAGTTAAAAGAGAACATCAATACATATAAAGAGGTGATTAGCGTTGTTTAATCTAATTCTAGAGAAGATAGTAAGTAGAAGGGATTTAAATGAAGATGAAGCTGATGAAGTAGCAAGGGAATTCTTTGATGGAAAACTCAGCGAAATACAAATGGCATCTCTATTGGCAGCGTTAAGGGCAAAGGGAGAGAAAAGGCAGGAGATAGTCGCGTTTGCAAGACAATCTATGATTAGAATGAATAAAGTCAATATCAATGGTGCGATTTTAGACACAGCGGGAACTGGAGGAGATTTCTCCAATACCCTAAATGCAAGCACAGCTGCTGCTATAATAGCAAGTTGCAGAGTAGGAGTAGCAAAACACGGTAATAGGGCTATAAGTGGAAAAATTGGAAGTGCTGATGTACTCGAGTTATTGGGATATAATATAAATATCTCCGCAGAGAAGGCAGTTGAAGCTTTTAATAAGTCCAATTTCGTGTTTCTATTCGCCCCTAACTATCATCCTGAATTTAGAATAGCTTCAAAGGTGAGGAAGGAAATGGGAATAAGGACTATTTTCAATTTCTTAGGGCCAATAGTTAACCCAGCAAACGTTAAAAGGCATTTGATTGGTGTTTCCAATGTTGATCTAGCTGAGGAATTATCGCTTGGTGCAATTGATTTGGGAAAGGATAAAGTAATAATTGTTAATGGATATCCAAACATAGATGAAGTAAGTCCGTCAGGGAAAACAGTAGTGATTGAGGTTTCAAGATCTGGAATTGATAAATATTTCATAGAACCTAAGGAATTGGGGATTTCAGAAATATCAATTAATGAAATTAAAATTGAGGATAAGAATTTAGGTGTGATAAGGTTTCTAAGAGGATTGAAAGGACAGGAAAAGAGCTCTAAGACATTCTTTGCATTAAATGCGGGTTTTGCACTATACACTTCAGGCTACACCAAGGACATAAAGGATGGAGTAGAGGAAGCTAGCAACATAATAGATGAGGGGGAGGCTATTGAGAAATTAAAGAATGCTGTGAAAGCAAGTGGTGGTGAATTTAAGGTGAAGACTGATGGTTAAGATCAAGATATGTGGAATTGGAAACTTACAGGATGCAATTGAAATATCAAATTTGGAACCTGACTACATAGGTGTAATAAGTGAAAGGAAAAGCCCAAGATATGTCTCACCAAAAGTAATTAAGTTAATGAAGGAGATAGGAGTGAAAAGTAAAATAGTAATTGTCATGCAAAATGAAAGGCTTAATTTAATGTATGAGGTAGCCCATCAAAGTGAGGCAGACATATTGCAAATACATAGAATAATTGAAAGGCCTGAGGAAATTAATAAATTATCTAAACAATATAGTATCAAAGTTATAATTGCCCTTTTATATCCTCCAGAACTAAATTACTTTAAATACATAGAGCAAATAGATGAAGACATAGTAGAGGGGTATCTTATTGATTCAAGTTCAAAGGGAGAACAAGTTCCGATTAGTTTCGTAAAGGCCTTATCGAGTTTAAAAAAGGTTGGCATTGCAGGAGGATTGGACAGTAAAGTTGTAGGGAATTTATTAAAAGAAGTAAGACCATATTTTGTTGATGCCAGTAGCAAATTAGAAATATATCCCGGTAAAAAGGACTTAAATAAAGTTAAGGAATTCATTGAGGAGGTTAGGAGATATGATAGTTAAGAGCATACATGAGGTTCCTGCCCCTTGGGCTTTAATTAATTCCTTAGCTGAAGATAAAAAATATTATGCATTACTTGAAAGCGTGGAAGGTCCAGAGAGGAAAGCTAGATACAGCATAATAACTTATGGAGAGAGAGCATTTACTTTCAGGGGAAATGAGAATCCAAATAACGTTTTAAAAAGGGAATTAAGAGGGGCTAAATACTTTGAAAATCCTTCAAGGTTCAAAGGAGGTCTTTTAGGATATTATAGCTATGAAGCTGTTAAGTTTTGGGAAAAAATTAAAATAAATGAACCTGAATGGCCATATGCTGAGTTCTTTGTTGCAGAAGATTTAATGATTTACGATCATCTAAATGGAAAAGTCTACATTTCAGATAACTTTAATTCAAAAGTCATTTCACAAGTTAGCGAATTTAAGGCTAAGTTTGAAGGTGAATCTAAGGGGACGAGTGAAATGATAAAGCTAATCGAGGAAGCTAAGGACTTAATAAGGGACGGGGAAATATTCCAAGTTGTTCTCTCTAAATATTATTTATATTCTTATGATGGGGATTTAATAGTTCCTTATTTAAACCTAAGGAAAGTAAATCCTTCACCTTATATGTATTACATAAACTTTGGAAACAGGACAATAATAGGATCAAGCCCTGAAACCCTTTTTAGGGTGGATGGGGAAATCGTAGAGACTTTTCCAATAGCAGGAACAAGACCTAGGGGAAAGAGTGAAGAGGAGGATCTGGAACTTGAAAGGGATTTGCTTGAATCTGAAAAGGAGAGAGCAGAGCACATAATGCTGGTTGATTTAGCTAGAAATGATTTAGGGAAAGTTTGCAAATATGGTAGTGTGAAAGTTCCAGAGTTTATGTATATAGAGAAATATAGCCACGTGCAACATATTGTTAGCAGGGTAATTGGAGTTCTGGATAGGAACATGGACAGCTTTAATGTAGTTGAGAGCCTATTCCCAGCTGGAACTGTTAGTGGGGCACCTAAGCCAAGAGCTATGGATATAATAACTGAGAAGGAAGGTCTTTCAAGAGGACCATATGCAGGCGCAGTAGGGTATTATTCAGTTGATGGCAACTCTGAGATGGCCATAACTATAAGAAGTTTGTTTGCCACTAATGGAGTTCTTAAAATACAAGCAGGAGCAGGAATAGTTTATGATTCAGAACCAATAATGGAAGTAAAGGAGATAGAACACAAATTAAAGGCATTGAAAAAATCAATAGGTGTAGAGGAATGAAGACAGTTTTAATAATTGACAATTATGACAGTTTTGTTTATAACATCGCCCAACTAGTAGGGGATCTAGGATACATTCCTTTAGTACTCAGAAACGACGAAATTACCATTACAGGTGTCAAGAGACTAAGACCAGAAAAAATAATTATTTCACCGGGACCTGGCACTCCATTAAGGGAGAGAGACATTGGTGTGTCCATTGAAATCTTAAAGGGAATATCCAAGGAAATCCCAACATTAGGTATTTGCCTTGGACATCAAGCAATAGGTGTGGCATACGGTGCAAAAATAAGGAGAGCTAGAAGGATAATGCATGGAAAACTAAGCAACATAACGCATTATGGGGATAGATTATTCAATGGCATTCCTACAACTTTTCAAGCAACTAGATATCATAGTTTAGTAATATATGACTTACCTGAAAGTATAAAGGTGACTGCAATATCAGATGATAATGAAGTTATGGCTATTAAACATAAAGACTATGAAATATATGGAGTACAATTTCATCCAGAAAGCGTTGCAACTAGAGTTGGGGTAAAAATTTTGTCAAATTTCTTAGAGGTGTGAAAATGCCTAGAGAGATCATGGGATGGTTAAAGGAAGTTATAAATGAAAAGATGTCGAAAAATCTCTATATAAATCAAAGGAGAGATAGAAATGTTCACTCTCTTTCAAAATCTATAATTAGAGCAAATTCGCAAGGAAGGATTGGAGTTATAGCAGAGTTTAAGAGAAAATCTCCTTCGGGACTTGAAGGTTTGACCTCAATAGAGGAATTTGTTCAATTCGTGAGCGAAAAGGAAGTAGCAGGCATTAGCGTAGTAACTGATGAAAAATGGTTCCAGGGGTCATATAATGATTTAATTAAAGTCTCCTCCATACAAAAACCAGTTATAATGAAGGATTTTATCCTAAACGAAAAGCAAATAGATTTAGCTTATAACTTAGGGGCAGACGCCGTTTTAATAATAGTCAAACTTCTAACTGAAAGGGAAGTAAAGGATCTTATATCTTACGCTGAAAGCTACAATTTAGAAGCAATAGTAGAAGTTCACGACGAAGATGAACTCAATTTAGCTTTAGATTTAGACTCTAAGATAATTGGGGTTAATAGCAGAAATTTGACTGATCTATCAATCAATATAGATAGGGCTTTGGAATTAATAAAAGTAATACCTAAGGAAAAGGTTAAAATATTCGAAAGTGGAATAAAAACAATTGACGATGCGGACAAAGTAGCAGAATCTGGGGCAAATGCCATACTTGTAGGAACTGCTATAATGAAGAACTTATCTTTTCTTAATGATTTAATTAACTTAGAATTTCGTCGTAAATAACTTTAATGGCGCTCTTTATGCCGTTTATTTGAAATTTCCTCTGACTAGATCCTGATAGCTCCAATCCTCTCTTTGATATTATAATTTCTAAAAACTTTGTATATCCCTCTATTAACGACTTAATGGTAGATAAATTTACACCTTCATTCTTACCTCCATCCCAGATTAATAATATTGCAATAGTTTTAATTCCATAGTTAGAATACTTAAACATTGCTCTTACAGCGTCTTGCAACCCATCTGAGGGGTTACTACCATATTTAATTTCCCTTATACAGTTTATTCTCTCAGATATTTTAATAAGCTCGTCTTTACTTACTGTTTCTAATATGGGAAACGATGATTTTGCAAATCCTATTAGGGTGTAAGCCAAATTATTTGGTAAAGAGGATAGTATCTTCAAAGCTAACTCTATTTTATTTACTCCCTTAACATTCTTAAGCATGCTTCTACTCAGGTCAAGGACAACTATAATAACTTCCTTGTTAGGCAATCTGATTTTCATTATCGTTAAACTCTACATTTATTAAATTTATTCTATACTCCATGAAAGCGGTTTCATCTGTTATAGGTTCAATCTATTTCGTATTGATAGTTATAAGTACCTTTGCTATAATGGTTTTTAATCTTAATAACATGAACTCAATAGAAAACGATAATGGAATTATATTAAGCAAGATTAATGGTGCTATAAATGAAGACCTTAATGCCTCAATCTACAATGGCTTTATACAATTAAGGAGTAACGTAGGGGTTAATATTTTGTATATATTATATGTTTACCCAAATAATTCCCTTTCAGTTAAAGAGGTAAACCTTCTTATAGGTAAAGTTCCAGTCAATTTAGGGATTAGCAATTTCAACAACTTAAAGGTTTTTCTCCTAAGCAATAATGGAAGGATTTACTATTTAAACGACTTAATTTACAACCAATTACAGTCCTCTTCAGATCCATTAGGAATATATTCATATGATATCAATGATCCAAATGCAGTAACGTACACTCAATATACTAGTTGTGAAGGAGTTCTACCTCCTTGTGTCGTTACTAACTGGTATTTCAATACCTCTTTAATAATAAGGGACTTGGGGACTAGTGCAATTACTATAAAGTCCATTTATTTAGATCTAAAGGCTTACTCTCCTTCCCTTAAAACAGCACAAGGTTTTGATTATAATGGACAACTAAATGGAAGTTTTAATCCCTCCCTTCCAGTAACTCTACAACCTAGCTCCTCGATAACTTTCAGGATAAATTCCTATTTAGGATCTACTAGTTATTCATCGAGCGCTCCTGTTTATTCAAGTGGGAGCGCTTATTATGTAGCAACGATCTTTATAGTATACCAAAATCAAGATTTAACTCAGGAATACCAATCATTTACTATATTTTATGGTATGGCACCATGAGAATGCGGACTATTCCAACACCTTTGAGCATTGGTTGTATTGAAAATCATTTCTACTAAATGAAATTCTACAATAAAACAATGTAAGAGCTTTTCCAATGAAAAAGGGCTTAGTTATTATCAACAGTTTTCAATAGGCTATGAAGTTTATATACTTTGGATGCAAATCTAATTATTGTGTTGAGATCTAAGGGAGTGTGCCAAAGGCTATGAACCTCTTATAGAACATTTCAGATAATACGTAAATAAAATACATAAAACCAGTAATACTTGAGAGTGGTAAAGGTTCAGGGAAGAAGTAGTTGAGAAATTGATGGAAATTGTTTAGGAGGGGGGAAAGGAGTACTTGTGCCCCCTCTACTAACCCAAATTATTTGAGGGAGTGTATAGTCCTTTAAGAGGGACGCTTGCTCATTTAGATTAAAAGCGAGGACAAGTTACGCTAAGGGTAAACATGTAAATCATTTACACCAGAACTGTAATATGTCTCTTCAACTCCTCAAACATGATATAATTTCTGACTTTCATAAACTAATTAACAAATATATAATATCTATCTAAAAAGTATTTTATTAAAAAATCTACTATTAAATAAGAGATTAAAAGTTTTTCCCTTAAGGCTAATTAATGAACCTTACTCGTGCTTACTACATGGTAAATCTTCAACAATAACTATATCATCTGGAATCCTCCATTTTGGAATTATTCCTTGATTTAAATCATTTTTCTGATGATTCATTACATCTTTCTTTTTTAAGCTTTTAGTCTTAACCACAGCAATAGATCTCTCTCCCATTTTTCCTCTTTTATACCTATCACGACTACAATTTCTACTCTAGTCACTTTAGATCTTTCTAGATTGTTAAAGTGTTCACCAGATAACCAAGGAGCCTTTACGTAAAGATGCCTATTTCAATAAACTTAGCATCTTTTCAGTCGAATCTAACCACATTTACTTCAACAAAAGGTGGAGGATGAATATTTATCATTAACATATTCCTAAACATTTTAAAATTTAGTATTAGTAATGTATAATAAGTATTTAAATTACTAATATATCTATTCATCAATAAATAGACGCAAAGTTAACTCCACTTTGTTTAAATTTTTCGCTAAATTTAATGATCTTAGAGATCCCCCTATTAAGAGTTTTAGGCCCTTTAGGTCTTTAGTAAGTAACATGTATGCGATTGTGGGAACGGCTTTAAACCTGTTAACGTGGAAAAAGGATTCAGCTTATGATCACAGATAATAAAATAGTATTAAGGGTAATATTACATCGTCTTTTGTTAAAGATAACGCTTTAGGTAATCCAGCATTCCCAGACGTATATATGGAATAAGGATAGCTTCACTTTACTTCAATTCTTGGTTCTTTGATCCTTTTCTATTAACTAAATCACCATGAACCATCTAGTTTTGCTAGTATCAAGGCCTGTGATTTTTTCTTTATAGATATCCTTAAACAGAGATATAAAATCCTTTAACTGAAGATCCATTCTATCTTAACGTTTCTAATTATATTAAAGAAGTTGGCAGTAAGGTAATCTAACATTTATTTGGATATAATGTTGCATATATTAGGCTAGATGCGAATAACAATTCGGAGAATTTGTATGTATTATAATCTGCAACGCCTATTAATGAACCCTTAGATATTCCAAGGGATAAAATGAAATTATAAAATCCTACTGCCCTCTCATAGGTTTCCCTATATATTTGCCTATAGGAATGATCTACTATTTCCTTTTCTGGAGCTATCATAAAAGCTCTTTTTAAAAGGGAAAATGCCGTAATGCTTCATGAATCTCCTTAATCACCAATTTCCTCTATGTTTATAATTTTTCTAATTTTTGATAGAACGTCCCTTGGTATACTCTTATTTTTTAAGAACTTTTCATAATAAATTCTAGATAATATATTAAATCTATTTATTCCTAATTTATAACCCATATGTGAAAGCAATATTACGGAAATACCATGACCAATTGTTGATAAAACTTCTTTAGAATAAAATTGCATTTCAAGTCCATTATTAGCTAAAAGATCTGATAAGGTGTTTTTAATATAATTGAAAGTAGAAGAAACTATTTCATCTTCTATTTCGTTAACTAACATTCCTATATCTTTTAATAGGTATAAATGAGCTCCTTTCTTTACTATTGTTTCTAACATTTCTAAAGCTTGAATGTTACTGGTACCTTCCCAAATTGGTGTTATGAGAGCTTCTCTGTGAAGTCTCTCTATTGGAAATTCTTCTAGAAATCCTATACCTCCGTAAATCTCCATTGCCATTTTAGAAACACAAGATGCTAATTCTGCAGTTATATTTTTAGATATATGAGTGAGTAAACGGGCATAATGATACTGTTCAGTATAAGGTGGAGTATCCTTCCACGATTTTTGGAATTCATGTATTGACTTAAAGGTTAAGGCCATGCCACCCTCAATTAGTGTCTCCATCTCTAAGAGATCTTTTTGGATCAAAGGATGCTCAATTAGAGTTTTATTAAATGCTTTTCTGATCTGAGAATAGTAGTAAGCTTCAAAGAAAGACTTTCTCGCTATGCCTAGAGCGCCTATGGCATTAGCTAGTCTTGATACCATAAGGTCTTCGGTGATATAATATATTCCCTTTTCCTTCTCCCCTATAAGATAGGCCTCAGAATCATTGAACTCTACCTCACCAGTAGGTACGCTATTCGTTCCACTTTTTCTCTTAAGCCTTCTTATCATAAAATTTCTCTTACCTTTACTGTTTTCCTTAGGCACTACGAATAGAGAAAGACCTTTAGCACCGTTTTTACCTCCCTTAGGTCTTGCACTTACTAATGCTAAGTCTGCTAAACCAGCGTTACTAGCAAAGTATTTTGTAGTTCCATTTAATAACCAATTTTCTCCATTTAAATTAGCTTCTACCATGTTAGCACCTAAATCACTACCACCTTGGATTTCTGTGAACCATGTAGCTCCAAAAAGCAATTCATCACTATCACCTATTAAAGCTGGGATATATTTCTTTAATTTTTCCTCTCCATATTTATAGAGTGCATAAGCTGTCTGGTTAGTAACTGTAAGTATGCACGCTATTCCAGGGTCTGAAATTAAGTATATTGAGGCATAATGCTTGTACCAATTTCCTTCTTTATATGGAAATTTATTAACGTTAAACTCTTTAACTAACTTATCAATTGCCCATCTGAGAGAAGGGTCAAGCCACACCTCATCGACTCTTTCACCATTAATACTCCACATAACGTGTACAGGCTTAGCTCTTTTATCCACATGATCAGCGATTTCATATAGCTCCCTTCCGGCAAAACTACCTAATTCTGAGAGATTTGTCTTAGAATCGAAGTATTCTAAGATTTTCTGTAGGGGTTTATCTATATCAAAATGATTCCTTCCATATGCATTAGATAGATATGAGAACGGGTAGTTTTTAGTCAAGAACCCATAACCCCACTATTTTTATATTTAGCCAGAATAAAAAGGTCTCTAAATAATATCGTAAGGCATTAGCATCTAGACACAATTTTAAAAATACTATTAGCCAATCTTATCACTTTATAGTAATAAAAGTCTAGAATTTTCCTCCTAGTTTCTTAATATCTTCATCGTTATTTATTATATCTGGATTAATTTTTGTAGCGCAGTAGACGTTTTACTTCTCTCTTCCAATGCCTCTTTCAATATCTCGCCCACATCTTCTGAGAAGTCCACTTTAAATATATTCATAATAATTTTCACTATTAGAAATAGGTACAATCCTCTATTCTGTCTCACTTGTCCACAATTTTAGCCTTTTCACGAATGTTCATTTTATTCCTTATCCCTTTGGGAATATCTATTCTACCCTTCTCATCAACTTTAACTATATACTCCTTTTCCAATTTAATTCCAGCACATAAAAATCTATCTGATAAGAGGCTACATATAGTTTCGCCTCTAACAGCGATATGACAAATTTTTCATCTTAGAAGGATATAGAATAAGGTAGAAATAGTGAGAATCATGCAATAAGAATATAGTGTAGCGATTGAGCTAAGCTTTTACCAGTTTTCCATTATATTAGCATCATAATGCCATGTCATAAACTTTAGGAAATGCATGTTAAGAGTGAAATGTTCTGATTATTACTTATTCGCGTTCTTATTAATATTATAGCTTTATTTTTAATGGGGTGATTTTGGGTCTACCGTTATTGTTCTTTATTGTATAAGTTAAGTAGAGTTAAGAAAAAGATACGAATAATTAAATGAATTTAGGATATATATTATAAATATTAATTTATTATAATCTATAAAAGTTTTATAGAATATAATGTTAAAAGATCAAATGGTGAGTTAAGCTCTAAAGGAGCAAAGTTAAGAGGACGGATTTATATTCCTGAGAGTTCTGAGAAATTATCAGCAATAGTTATGTCTCATAAATTCTCTGTAATTCAAGGAAGTGTATCTTGATAGTTTTGCTGAAGTTTTCTCCAATACAGGATTCGTTGTTTTAGTTTACGTCAATAGAAATCTTTGTGGAAGTAACGATGAGCCTAAGCAAGAAATAGATCCTGGCAATAAGTTAAAGATTATCGATATGCTATTTCTTGTGTTAGACAGCTTCCTTACGTTTATCCAGAATAGGATATAGGATTAGTAATATGAGGTACTATTTATAGTGGGGATTACGTAATGGTTATTGGGTCATTGGATAGTAGAGTTAAAGCTATTGTAGCCCAAGTTTCATTAATAAGCGGTTCTGAGAGTTTAAGAAGATTAGTTAGATCTGATATGAGACCTTAATTAAGGGCTATGTTTGCTGAAGATTATGAGAGAAGAATTAAGGGTGAGAAACTTTTAATGATTTCCAGAGTTTATAAGAGTCCTCCAGAAATGAGTACATTATCTACACTGAATTCATATGAATGGTTCATAGAAACCGATAAGAAAAGAGCTCCTAATTAAAAAATGAGTGCACCTTAAGGAGTTTAGAGTATTTATCTTTGTATAAGCCTATAAATTTCATAAGAGGAGTCGGTCCTAAACCATTAATGTTATTAGTTGCCCATAATGATGTATTAACTCCTAGGAATTTTGCATTAAAGGCTTATAAAAGAGCCTTAATGCCTAAGTAGCTGTATATTTTACTAAAGGTCATTTTGACGTTATATTTAAGGAATTTGTGAGATTTAGCAAAGTAGCTAGAGATTTACTTTTATAGTATTTTGGTTACTATTATAAATTATATTTCCTTGATACTAATGTTCTAACATCTCCAATCCCTGGAAGAGATGAGGATTCCCTTCCAAAGTATCAGTAGATGTTAGAACATTAGAAAATTCTCATAATCGATTCGATACATCACTCGCTTGACTCTCTAAGGATAAGAAATCCCGCCCATTTAAATGTAGTTATAATATTGCGATCATTCTCATACTATATTCCAATGGTGATAAAATTCACACATAGCATTGTTATAGACTAAAGCAGTAGTGCCTTGTCAGATTATAAAGGCTAAAGTTCTATGAGGAAAACTGATTAAACGTTTTGGAGAAAGGTTAAAAAAGTATTTTGCGTCTTCTAATGCTTTCTTACAGAAATTTTCTATACATAAACATGCAAGGAGTACTTATATCTAATATCCGAAGGTTGAAGGTTCTCGCTTAGCTCTAAAGTCCTAGCTTATATCTGGTATTTCTATCTCGTTAATTGGTCGTCCCTCTTTTGTTTTAGGAGTTAACCAATCTATTACCTTATTAATTTCGTTGTGATATATTATGAACTTTATAGGTCCATTAGGGGACTCATTGTCATTATTTACAAAAGATATTTTACCTGAATAACAGGCCTGTTTATGTATTTTAAATGTTAAAACGTTTTCTCTTTTTCCAGTTATTAAATGTTTTCTAGCAGCATCCAATATTCTCTGATTTCTTAATAGCTTATGAAGTTTAATTATTGACCTTAATGTTGTCGATGAGAAAACAAGTAGCTCGAAACCTTCCCTTAATGGCATCTTTTCCATCTTTTCATAGTCAAATACATTTTGAATTGCTTTGATCACTTTATTAATGTCCTCTGAAGGCCTTAGTTCAGTCTCCACATAAACTTTAACCAAGTTCCTTGATCACCTCTTTTAATTTTATTTTACATTTCTCCCTAAAGTCCTCTAAAGTTGAGTCGTTAAGTAAAAAGTGGTCGGCGTATAATATTAGCCTACATATTCCAAGACTTATCTCCTTTTCGTCCCTTTTAAAGAACTCCTCCAGGTTTCTCGGATCGTCTTGTCTTCCCCTTGCTTTTAATCTCTCGAACCTAACTAAGGGGGGAGATAACACTGCTATAAGCTTAATATTTGAGAAGGACTTAAAGTAATTAAGTTCCTCAATAGATCTCAAACCGTCAACTACAAACATGTCCAAGCCTTGATTTAATGCACTCTCTATAACTAATTTAGCAACGATGTGACTACCATATTTCTTTCTTATTTCATATGCAAAATTCATTATATCCTTTTCCATTATTCCGTGTTTCATTGCTTCTCTTTTTAATTGATCTCCCATAGATATTACACTCAGCTTCATTTCCCTTGCCACCTTCACTAATTCGCCTTTGCCTGAACCAGGTAACCCAGTTATTCCTATTATCTTCATCATCATTACAAAGGCTCTAGAATTTAAAATCTCATGCAAAACTATTTTCAAGGGAATTCAAAACGAGGCTTTTCTTTGCAATTCCGCTACCTGAAGAATTGAAGAGGAAAATATACAGCTTTTCGTTGCAAATACCTTTATGTGGCAAAGTGAAATTGGTAGAAAAGGAGAATCTCCATGTAACGCTTTTGTTTCTAGGCGAGATTAGTGATAATAAAATTGACGACCTGATAAAGATAACTAAAGAAGCAGAGCTGGGGGTGGAAAAATACGTTGTTAAGGGATTAGGTGCGTTTCCATCTCACTTTAATCCAAGGGTTATTTGGGTCTCGCTAGAGGGAAACATTAACCCCCTAAAGAGCTTGAGGTCTTGGCTTCAGAGGAACCTAAGGGCTATTAAAGTAAATTATGAAGATGAGAGGGAATTTAAACCTCACATAACTATTGCAAGAGTAAAGGAAAGGATAAATATTAAATGCTTTTTAGATTTACTGAACACTGCAAGTTCCTTAGTTTTCGGGGAGTTTTTTGCTAGAGAACTGTGCCTTTATAAAAGTACATTAACTAAGGAAGGGCCTGTATACAATGAGGTTTTCAGGAAAAGTATATGAAATTCTCATGAATGTTCTAAGGGAAATTGAGCCTAATAAGGAAGAGGAAGAGAACGTAACAATGATAACTAACGAAATATATAGAAAGTTAAAGAATAGATTTCCAGAAGCTGAAATTAGGATTGAAGGGTCAACTGCTAAGGGAACAAGGTTAAAGGGTGGAGATGTGGATATATTTGTTTACTTTCCTAAAGTGGTTGGAAGGGAATGGATAAGAAGTAAATTCATTGAGATTACGAAAGATGCTTTAAGCGAATATAAATCTATTATTTCTTACGCTGAACATCCTTATCTTAAGATCATTGCATCAAATTTAAACATAGATGTAGTCCCAGCTTTATTTGTAGAAAGAGGGGATAAAGCCATAACCTCTGTTGATAGGACTAGGTTTCACACGGAATACATTAAACAACACATGAGTCCAGAACAGAGAAAGGAAGTCATGCTATTGAAATCGTTTATGAAAGGTCTAGAAGTTTATGGTGCTGAAATATCCGTAGAGGGGTTCTCTGGTTACGTATGTGAGCTACTTATAATAAAGTATGGAACTTTTCTAAACGTAATTGAGGAAGCCTCGAAATGGATCCCCCCAGTAGAAGTAAAAATAGTAGAGGGGAAAAAACACAACCATTATATTTCAATCCCAGATCCTGTTGATCCTAACAGAAATGCGTCAGCAGCTGTTTCCTTGAAGAGTCTAGTAACTTTCATACTAGGATCAAAACTCTTTCTAGAGAAGCCTGATATAAAATATTTTTGGCCATTCTCGGAGAAAGTGAAATTGGATTACGATGAATCAGGAAAGTTTAATACAGTCATAATCGAGATTGAAACAAGTGAAATAATAGAGGAGAAGCTATGGGGTATTGCGAAGAGATTATCAAGGAAGATAACTAATATCCTTAATGAAAGGGGATTCCCAGTTCTTTTTCACTCTGTAATTGTAAAGGGAAACATTATAGGAATAGCACTAGACTTAGCGTCTCGGAATCCGTTACCTATGATCCATGAAGGACCTCCAATAAATGAATGGGAAAACGTCAAGAAATTCATGGAGAAAAATAAATGGTGGTGGATAAGTGAAAATGGAAAATTACTAACAATCAAAGAAAAGAAGGAAAATATCAGAGAGGTTATTTTAAAGGAATTAGCAAAAGAATCCTTAGGGCAAGTCAGAGTCACATTCATTGAGGAAATAAAGGGTGAAATGCCTGAATGGTTAATAAAGCACATGAGGAAAAAACCAAAGGTATTTTAAATGATATATGTTATCCAAAGGATTGCAAGTGCAATATTGATCTTCCTGAGATAGAAGTGTTTCCATGTGGAAAGGTAGTACTAGAAGGAGGACGAAGGGCTTTAGGAAAGGGGAAGAGCTCTGTAATTTACTTAGCTTCCTATAAGGGGAAAATTTGTGCACTTAAGTTAAGGAGATGCGATTACAATTATGGAGAGATGGAAGGAGTCTTCGCGAGCATAGCTGGTGAGAACAACGTGGGTCCTGAGGTATATAATTACGGTAGGAACTATGTAATAATGCAGTACTTACCAGGCTTACTATTAGGAGAAGTTTATTTGGAAGATTGGATTATAAACGATTTAATTGAAAGGGCGAGAAGGCTAGATGAAATAGGGATTGACCATAAAGAGCTTTCAAGACCTTGGAAACAGGTTATTATATACGGAAAAAGAACATATATAATAGATTATGATTCTGCTAGATTTCACGAAAAGCCTAGAAATGTGAATAGAATTATAGCTGCACTAAAAAGAAAGGCATTATATTAAATCTCAGCTATTGATTTAGTCCTTTCTTCATTTATTATTACTGACTTAGGATAAAACTTTATGTCGTTAATAGACGGATTAGATAATCTATTCCCGCATTTTGGGCAACTACCATTGTACATTAAAATTATTTCCGATGGTGTCCTCACTCCATAAAAGTCCTGGCCTACATGAGTGAAGGAAAATAAATCGAAACCACATTTTCTACAAATATATTTAACGCCCAACTTTCCTCACATAATCACAATTATGTTATTCTTATAAGTAACTTACACTTCGTAATACCTTAATTCTAGACTTTGAATGCGTAAAAGCGTACATTTTGCCTGATAGAGTTGACTGAAAGTATTACTTCTATAGCTCTTTTAAAAGCAGTCTTCTGAAATAAAGAGCGGGGCCGTCGTCTAGCTTGGATTAAGATGCCAGCCTGGGGTGCAAAACCCTAAAGCACAGATCGCTGGTGATCCCGGGTTCAAATCCCGGCGGCCCCATGGAAGCTGGAGAAGGTAGTCAGTAGATCAACAAAGTTTTTACTATCGAATCTAAAACATTTAATGATAAGAGGGTAAGGATATAATGATAATAGTTAATGGAATTTCGAGAATACATATAACGCTAATAGATATGAACGGAGAGTTGGGTAGAATCGATGGGGGAGTTGGGTTTGCGATAGAAAGTCCTAGAGTAGTTACTGAAATAAGAGAAGGGAAATGTGATGAGGAAGAGTCAATACTATTAATAAAACATAGAATAAAGGAGAAGACAGGCTTAAATACTGAGAATATTTGTGTCAAAGTAGTTGAGACCTTTGATAAACACGTTGGACTAGGTTTCACAACTCAATTCTCCATGGCAGTTGCATATGGTATACTTACATATTTAAACGTTGAAATTAATTACATTGATATTGCAAAGATAGTCGGTAGAGGTGGAACCTCTGGCATAGGAGTCCATGCGTTTAAATATGGAGGCTTCATAATGGATTTGGGTCACAAGATTACAGAAAAGAATGGACCTTTACCGTCAGATTTTTCAATGGCTAGTCCTCCACCTCTTTTAACTAGGCTTCCGATGCCTGAATGGCTTGTTGTAATATTAATACATAAAAAAGGTAAGAAGGTTTATGGGGAGGAAGAGGTTAACCTCTTCAGGAAATATTATCCTATAAGAAGAGAAGATGTAGAAAAATTAAGTAGATTGATCCTGTTTAAACTAATCCCTTCAATAATTGATAAAAATATATTTGAATTTCTTGACTCAATAAATCAAATCCAAGAAATGGGATTTAAAAGATATGAGGTGCTGGAGAGTGGTGAGCATGTGAGAGCCTTGATGGAAAAGGTTAGGAAAATTAGCGGAGGTTGTGGACTATCTTCTTTTGGTCCTGCAGTCTATACTGTAGTTAATTCTATGGATGAAGCCCTTGAAATTGCTAATAAAGTATTGGAAAAAGACGTGAAAATAATAATAACTAAGCCCTCAAACATTGGAGCTACAATTAAGACTTTAAAACCTTGAACATCTATTGTCCTGCATGATATTAGAGGAGTTCATGGGTAAAAAGCCGTTAATAAGTAATGCTTATATCCATGAAACTGCTATTTTGATAGGAGATGTAGAAGTAAATAGCTTAGCGAGTATATGGCCTTATGCAGTTTTAAGAGCTGATGGAGATAAAATAAAGGTTGGGGAGGAAAGTAATATTCAAGATGGCTCTGTGATACACTCTGATCCAGGTTTTCCCACTATTATAGGTAAGAAAGTGACTATTGGTCATAGGGCTATAATTCATGGATCCAAAATAAAGGGACCAGCTATAATCGGTATGGGGTCTATACTTTTAAATGGAACTGAGATCGGGGAGTATTCAATAATAGGAGCAGGGGCTGTCGTATTAGAGGGAACTAAGATACCTGAAAGGAGTTTAGTTGTTGGTGTACCTGCGAAGGTAGTTAGGAGAATAAAAGATGAAGAGGTGAAAATAATAGAGAGAAATGCTGAGGAATACATCAATTTAGCGAAGATAAAGTTAAAGAATTTTATTTCTAACATATAAAGTTCTGTTTTTATCCCTGCCTTATTGTTTTTGATATTTGCGATTTAATTTAGCTAGTATTAGTGTTTACCTTAGCTTAAATTGTCCTCACTTTTAATCCTTTTAATTCTAGCCTTCTCCAGAAGGAAAATAAACAGTAATACTTAATTCTTTAGGGCTAGTAAGGTGAAAAACACTGCTATCCTCCCATCAACCTCCTCAAACCCCTATTAGCAAATCATCAGACAGCGTCTTCATTTCATTGTTATTGATAAAGACTGAGGGTTTTTAAAAGGAGTATTGCAGTCCTTAACCACAAGAAAACTCATAATATCCGAGCTTAAGGACGTCTTGCTGACTCCCTAACCCTTAAGGATGATATTCATGAAAATGGATGTCAATGAAAATTAAGTAGAGTATAATATTAATTTAATGAAATTTTCTGATTTTTTAACAGTTAGTTGGACTGTAGTAGTCAACAGTTTTTCCAATAAACATTACAGTTTACCCTTTAAATGCATTTCTTAGCTTGATTAACATTGCTGCAAATGTAAGTTTCCAGAAAGACGAGGTTTAAGAAGGAGGGTGTTCAGGATTTCCAGTTAGAATACTTCGATTGTTTTGGTTATTACGTTAAGAGGGAAAAAGGCCTATGCCCTTTACTTTTAGGAAGCCTAAGGACTGAGATTGATAACAAACAATGAGAAATCGACGAAGCCAAAACTCTTTATCTTCACTCATCTAAAGTTAAAACCTTTGATCTATTGGAACGTATTTTAAGTCTATGTTACCTATGTATAAGTCCTTAGGTCTTATTAATCTATTATTTTTGACATACTCTAAGATGTATGCTAACCATCCTGAAACTCTGCTACTCGCAATTATGCATGTATGAAATTCTGGGGGTATTCCTAGTAACCAAAAGAGGATGGAAGCATAGTAATCCACATTAGGATATATATTCTTCTTAATTAACTCCCTAGAAGCTAATTCTTCAAATTCTATTGCTCTCTCCATTAATCTCTTGAACTCTGGTTTATTCCTTGAGTATTCAATTAGACTGCTTTTTAGTAGCTTATACCTAGGATCATGAGTTTTGTAAACCCTATGACCAAAACCCATGATCCTTTTCTTCGCTTTAATCATATTCTTTATTTCTGCCTCCATATTTCCCTCAATCCCCATTATAGTTTTCACTACCTCTTCCCCAGCTCCACCATGAAGCGGGCCTTTCAAAGCCCCTAGAGCACCAGTTATTGCAGAATATAAATCCGATAAAGTGGAAATTATCACTAAGGAAGCAAAAGTGGATGCGTTCATTCCATGAACTGCGTAAATTATCAAAAGTTTGTCTAATAGCTCTGATTTCTCCTTATTCCTCTCATTAAACATCATATTAATTATGTTTTCTGAGTAACTAATACTATCTTCTGGCTCAATTATGTCCTTCCCATGTTTCAACCTGAAAATTGAAGTAGTTATAGATGATACTTTTGAGATTATCTGAAGAACTTGCTCCTCATCTATATTTGAGCTATCCGTTGTTCTTATCTCCTTCTTAGAACCGATATATGATATTATCGTCCTTAGAATGTCAATAGGTAATGAATTTTTCATGATATTAATTAACCTCAACTCGTCTTTAGTAACTTTCATCTTACTTATTAACTTTCTCTTAAAATCAATTAATTCATTCATTTTAGGAAGCCTTCCTTTTATAAGAAGAAAAACGACCTCTTCATAGCATGAATACTTATAAAGATCCTCTATGTTGTATCCCCTATAATATAACTTACCTTTCTCACCATCAACCAATGATACTGTGGTCTCAGTAATATAAACGTTCTCTAATCCTTTGTTCACAGATTGCATATTTTAGTTTTAAACTGAAAAATTTTATTCCTTTTGGCTAATCCATAGATCTTCCTTTATACCTTTAATAGAGTTTAAGTAAAGGGCAATAACGAAAAGTAATGAAGATAGTCTATTGAGATATGAAATAACTGAAATTGGTAAATCCCTTTCCTCCTTCTTTAATAAATTAACTACTCTTCTCTCAGCCCTTCTAGCTATAGCTCTAGCTAAGTGCACAAACGAGGACTCTAATGAGTTTCCTGGAATAACGAAGTTCCTAATAGGAGTTACTTTCTTATCGTAATGTTCTATTAATCTCTCTAATTTTTCCGTTTTTCCCTCAAATTTAGAACTATAACCTGCAATCATTGACCCTATAGAGAAAACTGTTTTCTGCACTTCAAATAAAATCTCCTTTATATCTTCTTCATTTATCAAAGACCTTATTATTCCCAAAATAGCTACTAATTCATCTAAATCACCTAAGGCCTCGACGTAAATACTATCTTTTCCAACTTTGCCTTTTCTAGGAATACTAGTTTCCCCAAAATCGCCACTTCCAGTATACCACTTCATCATGTATTTAAATAATGGGTTTCTATTAAAATTAGAGTTCTATTTCTTTTCCCGCTCCCCTTTCCTTTGCTTTAAGGAATGCGAGCTTTGAAGCATAATTATCTTGGATTGGGTTACCTACGCTCTTAAATATTGTGATCCCAGATGTATTAACTCCTTCCTTGAGGACATAACCTAATTCTATGACCTTTTCTTTACTTAAAATTTTTCCATAAGTTTGGTTTATATCTCCTGTTTCCTCTAGACAGGCTTTAAGATTATCAACTATAACTAGATTGGCCCTCCTAATAGCTTCGTCATCCAGTTCCCTACTATCTTTAGTTACAACTCCAATACTAACAACGTGGGAATTATGCAGATAGGAACCCAACACTACTGGAGTTTTCGAAGTAGTTAATGCAAATATCACTTCTGATTCTTTGAGGAGTTCATGTGGGTGAACAACTGAAAATTTAATCCCTTTCTCGTTTGCAATTTCCCTTAACTTTTCAGTACCTCTTCTTTCAATAGCCAAAATCTCCTCTACCTTGAATTCCTCAGTCATCATCCTTAAATGATATATTGCTTGAAGTCCTGAACCTATAAATCCCACCTTCCCTAGGACTTTTCCCCTTATTAACTCAACAGTTAATAATGATGTTGCTGCAGTTCTCATTGCCGTTAAAGTTGTTCCATCAATGATTGCCATAGGCAATCCATTTTCCCTAGAAAATAAGATAACCAACCCGTTTGTAGCTGGAATGGATTTTTCTCTATTTCTAGGAATGACGTTGACTATTTTAGTTACAAAGAAATCTGATAGGGAAGGCATTACTCCCCACCATTCGTTCATTAATGAGAAAACAGATCTTTGAGGTACAATGCTTCTACCCTCCACCAAGTCAATGAATGCGTTTCTCATAGATTCCATAAGTTCTCTAGTGGTAAGTAATTTATCTAGATCATCCTTTCCCAATATTATCAGTTTCATTTGTAGTATCACGTAATAGATGTTTTAAGGCATTTTAAATACTAAATAAGATTGTGGCTAAGCTTGAAATAGGGAAAGCAGAAGAAATAGATGGAGACTATGTAAACTCCTTCATGTTAGCTTTAAGCGCTGCGGGAGCTGGTGAGGGGACAATAAAGCTTTATACGGCTGCTGTTAAGGATTTCCTAAATTTCATAAAGAAAGACCCTAAAAATGTGAAGTCAGAAGACGTGAATAAATGGCTAATGAATGTTTTAAGCAGAGTAAAAGATAAGAAAAGCTCAACAGCTAGGTATTATGCAATAGCTGTTAGGAGATTTCTTAGATGGTTGGGGGTAGATGTAAAACCAATAATACCTAAGGCAAAGAGAAGGGAAGTTAAGGCGCTAACGGAGGACGAAGTTGAGATGCTATTATCATCAGTAAGAGATGATTTAGATTTATTAATTATATCTCTATTAATGGATACAGGTCTAAGAGCTAAAGAGCTCTTATCAATAACATGGAAAGACATTGATATGAAAAATAGGACAATTTACATCAGGAATGCGAAGAATGGAGAGGAAAGGGTTGTTTTTGTGAGCAATAAAACACTGGAATTACTCAAGAGATGGAATAAGGAAAATAAGGAGGAAAAAGTTATACCTCTCTCTTATTCTGGGCTATATAAGAGAATAAGAACTTTGGGATTAAAGTGTAAATTTACATCTAAGCCTTTAAGGCCACATATATTGAGGCACACATTCGCAACAATAGCTTTAAGAAAGGGGATGAACTTAATGGCTCTTCAAAGAGTCCTAGGACATAAGGACATAAAGGTAACCCAAATATATGTTCACCTAATGGTAGATGACTTAAAGAGAGAGTTCGAGAAAGCCCTTAATAGCTAGCCTCCTTTTTGTAAAAAGCCCTGGAAATGCCATCTGAATGCTTTTTAATTGCGTTCTAAAAATCTGTATAAGACTTATAACCTGTCCTTATTAAAGTATAATAAGAGGACACAAATTAATTCATGCTGTTGGGGCATATAATCTTTATTTTATAACTGAATACGTTTTAAGTTGTATTAATATAATTATTAAAAGTGTTGACTCACTATTAGATTCCCCTATATACTTTTATTAGGGATTCTAAATCGTATTGGATGATAAACCTTATATTTGGGTCTAACAAATGTATATCTCGCTCACCCGAAAGGGTGAGTTAAAGCTTAGATCAATGGGGAACTGAGGAACCCTGATGAAATGCATCAGGGAAAGCTCGGTTCTGACTGGGTAACTAGGTGGTCGTGTAATCCAACCCCCATCTGGCGGTCTTGCGGCCGCCAACTCCGGTTGATCCTGCCGGACCCGACCGCTATCGGGATGGGGCTAAGCCATGGGAGTCCTACGTCTCCGGTAAGGGGGCGTGGCGGACGGCTGAGTAACGCGTGGCTAACCTGCCCTGTGGAGGAGGATAACCCCGGGAAACTGGGACTAATCCTCCATAGGTGAGGAGGCCTGGAACGGTTCCTCACCGAAAGGCTCTAGAGCTAATACCGCTCTAGAGCGCCACAGGATGGGGCTGCGTCCCATTAGGTAGTTGGCGGGGTAATGGCCCGCCAAGCCTATAATGGGTAGGGGCCGTGGGAGCGGGAGCCCCCAGATGGGCACTGAGACAAGGGCCCAGGCCCTACGGGGCGCACCAGGCGCGAAACGTCCACAATGCGCGAAAGCGTGATGGTGCCATCCCGAGTGGCGCCTTATGGCGCCTTTTCCCTGCTGTATAAAGGCAGGGGAATAAGCGGGGGGCAAGACTGGTGTCAGCCGCCGCGGTAATACCAGCTCCGCGAGTGGTCGGGACGATTATTGGGCCTAAAGCGCCCGTAGCCGGCTTTGCAAGTCCGTTCTCAAAGCCCCAGGCTCAACCTGGGAAAGGGAACGGATACTGCAAAGCTAGGGGGCGGGAGAGGCTGGGGGTACTCTCGGGGTAGGGGCGAAATCCGTAGATCCCGAGAGGACCACCAGTGGCGAAGGCGCCCAGCTAGAACGCGCCCGACGGTGAGGGGCGAAAGCCGGGGTAGCAAACCGGATTAGATACCCGGGTAGTCCCGGCTGTAAACGATGCGGGCTAGATGTTGGGCGGACTTTGAGTTCGCCCAGTGTCTGCAGGGAAGCCGTTAAGCTCGCCGCCTGGGGAGTACGGCCGCAAGGCTGAAACTTAAAGGAATTGGCGGGGGAGCACCACAAGGGGTGGAACCTGCGGCTTAATTGGAGTCAACGCCTGGAATCTCACCGGGGGAGACGGCAGAATGAAGGCCAGGCTAACGACCTTGCCTGACTCGCCGAGAGGAGGTGCATGGCCGTCGCCAGCTCGTGTCGTGAGATGTCCGGTTAAGTCCGGCAACGAGCGAGACCCCCACCCATAGTTGCCATCCTGTCCTATGGGACAGGGGCACTCTATGGGGACTGCCAGCGTTTAAGCTGGAGGAAGGAGGGGGCCACGGCAGGTCAGCATGCCCCGAAACCCCCGGGCCGCACGCGGGTTACAATGGTAGGGACAGCGGGATCCGACCCCGAAAGGGGAAGGTAATCCCTTAAACCCTACCGCAGTTGGGATCGAGGGCTGAAACTCGCCCTCGTGAACGAGGAATCCCTAGTAACCGCGCGTCAACATCGCGCGGTGAATACGTCCCTGCTCCTTGCACACACCGCCCGTCGCTCCACCCGAGTGGGGGAGGGGTGAGGCTCTCTGCGAAAGTGGAGAGTCGAACTCCTCCCCTGCGAGGGGGGAGAAGTCGTAACAAGGTAGCCGTAGGGGAACCTGCGGCTGGATCACCTCACTTTGAGATGGGGGTTGGACACGAAAACCGCCTAGTTACCTATTCATGCAACTCCCATTAAGTAAATGGGAGTGAAGGGCGCTAGGGGGAACCCGCAAATCAACGGGTTTTCTCTAATGAGCGCCAGCCCAAGTAGGCACCTAACAATCCCTTGCCCTTAATCTCTAAGGGGCACTAAGCCGCAGGGTGGATGGCTTGGCTCGGGAGCCGAAGAAGGGCGCGGCAAGCAGCGATATTCCTGGGGGAGGTGCAAGCAACCTTCGATCCCAGGGATCCCTAATGGGACTTCCTGCCTCCGTCATGTTGGAGGCGCTCCCAATAGGGAGCGGGAACCCCCCGAACGGAAACATCTTAGTAGGGGGAGGAAGAGAAATCAATCGAGATCCCCTCAGTAGGGGCGACCGAAAGGGGGACAGCCCAAACCAAACCCCTTAGTGAAAGCTAAGGGGGATGTGGGGTTGATGCTCTGTGACTGCCTTTAATGGCTAGATACCTGCCAATCCTAGCCGAACTCCCTTGGAATAGGGGGCCACAGAGGGTGAAAGCCCCGTAGGCGAAAGGATTGGGGGTATCTGTCACAGAGCAGAGTACCATCCCTTGGTTTGGGGGTGGGAAGCCGGGGGTCACCAGCCTCCAAGGCTAAATACTCCCCGAGACCGATAGCGAACTAAGTACCGCGAGGGAAAGCTGAAAAGAACCCCGGAAGGGGTGTGAAAAGAGCCTGAAACCCTGCGGTTACACAGGCTAGAGCCCTAAAGGAATGAGGGGCTCGAAGGAAAGGAGCGTGAGCTCCGAGTACTAGGGTTTCCCGATCAGGGTTCTAGCTGCCGTCTTGAAACACGGGCCAGGGAGTTCACTGCAGTGGCGAGCCTAAGGGGTTTAAACCCCGAAGGCGTAGGGAAACCGAGAGCCCGCAGGCGGTTTAAACCGCTGAGGGGCGGAGTCCCCAAGGGCTCTATAGTCACTGCAGTGAGACTAGAAACCGGGCGATCTAGACTGGGGCAGGCTGAAGCCAGGGGAAACCCTGGTGGAGGGCCGAATAGGGGTTCTGACGTGCAATTCGTTCCCTTGACCCCAGTCTAGGGGCAAAAGACCAATCTAGCCCGGTGATAGCTAGTTCCCCCCGAAGTGCGTCCTAGCGCAGCCTCGCCTGAGGTGACCTACAGGGTAGAGTTACTGATTGGGGGTACAGAGACCGAAAGGTCTCGGCTCCCAGTCAAACTCCGAACCTGTAGGTGCCTGAGAAGGCGGGAGTGGGGCTCTCCGGGATAAGCCTGGAGGCCGAGAGGGGAACAACCCAGACTTGGGTTAAGGCCCCTAAGTCCTGGCTAAGTGCCAATGAAAAAAGGAGTCCTCAGCCTTAGACAGCGGGGAGGTGGGCCTAGCAGCAGCCATCCTCTAAGGAGTGCGTAACAGCTCACCCGCCGAGGCTGGGGGCCCTGAAGATTGGTCGGGGCTCAAGCCGGGCGCCGATACCCAAGGGGTTAAGTTCATTGAACTTAACCCGGTAGGGGGGCGCTGGGCAGGGGCAGAAGGTGGGCCGTGAGGTCCACTGAACCCTGTCCAGGTGCAGATCCTGGCGGCAGTAACAGCGAAGGGGGGTGAGAATCCCCCTCGCCGAAAGGGCAAGGGTTCCCCGGCAATGATCGTCAGCCGGGGGTTAGCCGGTCCTAAGAGGGGGCTCAACACGCACCCCTCGAAAGGGAAAGGGGTTAATATTCCCCTGCCAGGAGGGTAGGTGTGGCAACACAAGCTGGGTTTCCAACGCATCTGGATAGCCTGAGTAGGGCAATCGCCCTATCCAAGTCCTGAAGTCCCCGAAGTACCGTAATGGTGAGAAGGGGATGAAAGGGCGATGGGCCAGCCGTTAGGCCGGTTCAGGTGATTCCAGGTGCCCTTGAAAAGGAAACCCAGAACGATCCCTCCTGACCGTACCGAGAACCGACACAGGTGCCCCTGGGTGAGAAGCCCAAGGCGTCTGGGGGGTAACCCAGGCTAGGGAACTCGGCAAATTAGCCCCGTATCTTCGGTAGAAGGGGTGCCTACGATTGTCGTTATACGGCAATCGTAGGTCGCAGTGACTAGGGGGACCTGACTGTTTAATAAAAACATAGGTCCCCGCTAGCCCGAAAGGGTGTGTACGGGGGCTAAATCCTGGCCACTGGCGGTAGGTGAAACCCGGGTTCAACCGGGCGAAGCCCCGCTGAAGGCCGGGGGTAACTCTGACCCTCTTAAGGTAGCCAAATGCCTTGCCGGGTGAGTTCCGGCGCGCATGAATGGATCAACGAGGTCCCCACTGTCCCAGCCTGGGGCCCCGTGACGGCTCAGAGTGGGTGCACAGACCCGCAACTCCCCACCCCGAGAAAAGACCCTGTGGAGCTTCACCGCAGCCTGGCGCTGCTCTACGGGTTCCTGTGCGTAGCGTAGGTGGGAGGCAATGAATGTATCCCTTCGGGGGTACATAAGCCGTCAATGAAACACCACCCATAGGGACTTGTGGAGCTTACCCCGTTGGGGGACAACGTCAGGTGGGCGGTTCGGCTGGGGCGGCACTCCCGCGAAAAAGAAACACGGGAGCCCAAAGGTTAGCTCAGGCGGTACAGAACGCCGCCGTAGAGCGCAAGGGCAAAAGCTAGCCTGAAGGAACCCTCCAAAGTACGGGGTTCCTAGGGGAAACCCAGGCCTAGCGAACGCTCATGCCCCCACTGGTGGGGGCTGGGCATGACAGAAAAGTTACCCCAGGGATAACAGGGTCGTCGCGGGCGAGAGCTCACATCGACCCCGCGGTTTGCTACATCGATGTCGGCTCTTCCCACCCTGGTGGCGCAGTCGCCGCCAAGGGCAGGGCTGCCCGCCCGTTAAAGGGGATCGTGAGCTGGGTTTAGACCGTCGCGAGACAGGTCGGACTCTAAGGGTGGGGAGTGCTCCCAGCCTGAGGGGAAGGTACCCCAAGTACGAGAGGAACGGGGTGCCGGGGCCTCTGGTTTACCGGCTGTCTGATAAGGCACAGCCGGGCAGCTACGCCCCAAGGTGTAACCGCTGAAAGCATCGAAGCGGGAAAACCTCCCCGAAAAGAGGCTGGGGTGGAAGGTCTGGGGCAACCTAGGCCTTCCTGAAGGGCTCCCCAAGAAGAGGGGGTTGATGGGGTGGGGGGTGTAAGCCGCGAGAGCGTAAGCTCGAGCGGTTCAGCCCGCCACTCCCAATCGCCCGAGCTCCTTGAGGTTGGGGGCAAGGGATTGGGTGAAACTTGCTTGGGCTGGCGTGAATCTTTTTTATCTTCTGAGTAATGTTTAATCATGTATGCTCACTACTTAGAAAAGTGGGCTAATGAGGAGCCTAATAGAATTTTCTTAAGGGATGAAACAAGGGCTAAGACATATAGAGAAGTAATGGAGGAAGTAAGTAGATTAGCTTCTCTACTCCCTAAAAGAGTTCTACACATAGCCTTCAATTCCATTGAATCGATAGAAATGTATTTAGCTTCCTTTTGGGCTGGATCTATTCTCTATGCTATTGACCCTTTAACCTCAGCAGAAGACCTTTCCTTCGTTATAAAGGACTCAAAGGCTGATTTAATCCTAACTGATGAGGAAATTTCAAAGAGGGAAAAAATTAATGGATTAACAAGGGTTAAGCAAGGAAGGAAGGTTGAACCATATAGCTATAAGGAAAAGGAGGCTGGGTTAGTATATTATTATGCAGGAATTGTGGGAAGGACAATGCAGGTTCTGCATTCACCAAACCTCGTTATTTTAAATGCAAAAGAGCTCGTTAGGGAAATGAAAATTGAAGAGGTTGGCGAGATATCTTCACTATTAACAGTACCTATAGCTCATGTATTGGGCAATTCAGTACTGTCCTTAACATTGATTTCTGGAGGAAAATTAACAATAATGAATAGGTTCGATCCTGAAAAGGCTTCCCTATTAATAGAAAGGGAAAGGGTTAACTTTCTCTCAACAGTTCCCCTTGTATATGAGAGACTCCTATCTGTAAGTGAATCTAAGGTGAAGACCCTTAAACTTTGCTATTCCTCTGCTGCTCCCCTATCCCCAGAAGTTCAAGTTAGATTTAGGGATAAATTCAGAGTACCGATTCTACAATTGTATGGCTTAACAGAGGGTTTAACTTTAACGTTACAGAGAAAACAGCACGAAGAAGTCCTTTCTACTATAGGTTCTCCATTACCTTCAGTTGAGATTAAGCTTGAGGAAGTGAAGGAAGGCATAGGAGAACTCTACGTGAAAGCACCATGGATAATGCTTGGTTATTCTGATGATAAGTTAACTAAAGAGGCTATAATAGGAGATTATCTGAGGACTGGGGATTTAATGTATATTGATGATAAGGGATTGCTTTACTTCAAAGGAATGAAGAAGAGAATGTTAAAATATAAAGGATATCCAATATTTCCTCGGGATTTAGAGGAAATAATTAAAACTCACCCGAAAGTTGAAGACGCAAAAGTTATAGGAAAGGAGGAAGGGGGGTTAGGAAGCGCCCCTTTCGCTCTTGTGAAACTTAAGGATATGCCATATGAAGGTCTTAAAGAGGAAATACTAGATTACGTTAATAAACAGGTTGCCTTTTATAAGAGGTTGAAAGGGATTGAGTTCGTTAGTTCCCTATAATTTATTTCCTTAGAATTGACTTATTTAGTGAAGAGATATGAAAGGGGAATTAGATGACATGTTAAGGGAAATAAATAATGAACTTGAGAGAAAGGCAGAGAAGTTCGAGAAGATGGTTGAAAAAAATGTAATTATTATAAATGAGAAAAACTTCGATGAAATCATATCAAGAAACAGACTAGTATTAGTTGATTGTTGGGCATCGTGGTGTGCTCCATGTATTTTATATGAACCTGTATTCTCCAAAGTAGCTCAAAAGTACTCAAATAAAGGTGTAGTGTTTGCTAGATTAAATGTGGACGAAAACCCGGCAATAGTTCAGAGGTTCTCGATAATGAATATACCTATTACTCTAATAATAGAAAATGGAGAACTAAGGGATACAATATTAGGTGCAGTTGGGGAGGAAGTACTAGAGGAATATGTAAAAAAGTATTTAAAGAGTTAAAGGTCTTATATGCATAAGATAAAAATTTTTAAGGAATCCTATTACTTTGCTTCTGTTAATAATAATAATAGATGAAAAGTTTCTATTAGAATTGGAGAAAGATTTATATACCACTTAGTTCCTCTCACCTCTTTGTTGAAAATGCAGGATGGAGTAAATATAGAGGAAGTGAGGAAAACAATTGAAAAGATAAAGGAAAGTGAAGTTAAATGGATAGACTTACAGTTCACCGATTTACCTGGGAGATTACATCATATAACAGTGAGCGTAAATGACTTGCTTGATGAGGAGGCATATACAATTGGTTTGGGTAAGTTAGATGGGAGTAGCATAAGGGGCTTCACGGAGATTTATGAAAGCGATATGGTTCTAAGGCCTGTAGTAAAGACATTCGCGTTATTACCTTGGCATCAAAACACTGCCAGGTTCCTTAACCAAGTATTTTGGGGTGGAGGTAGAGGGAGGTTTGAAAGGGATCCAAGGTATATTGGTGAGGAAGCAGAGAAATATCAGGAGAGTTTGGGATATACAAGCTTTTATGGACCAGAGCTTGAGTTCTTCATTTTCGATAGAGTTGATGTTGATGCCCAAAACCCCTCAATGGGGACTGGTTACAAGATTTACGCAAAAGAAGCACCTTGGTCAAACAGTGGAAGGTTTATAATAAGACATAAGGAAGGGTATTACCCTGCCCCTCCAGTAGACCAATTAATGGATGTAAGGCTAGAGGCAGTTAATATATTAACTAACTACTTTGGTTTCAGGATTGAGGCTCAGCATCATGAAGTTGCAACAGCTGGGCAAGGAGAAATTGATTTCAGGTTTGGCAATTTAGTAGAGACAGCTGATAGGGTTCAGACACTTAAATATGTATTAAAAAACGTCGCTGCTAAATATAATCTAGTTGCCACCTTTATGCCTAAACCTATGTATGGAGATAATGGTACTGGGATGCACACCCATGTAAGTCTGTGGACAAAAGACGGTAAAAAGAACCTTATGTATGATCCCTCAGATGAATATGCAGAGCTAAGTCAAACTGGAAGGTACTTTATAGGTGGAATATTAAGTCACGCAAGAGCTCTGTCTGCCATTGTATCTCCTACTACGAATAGTTACAAGAGGTTAGTTCCTGGATATGAAGCCCCAGTTTATATAGCTTGGAGTAAAAGCAACAGAAGCGCGGTAGCTAGGATCCCCACTTATTATAAGGGAATGGAAAAGGCTAAGAGGGTGGAGTATAGACCTCCAGATCCATCATGTAATCCCTATTTAGCTTTTGCAGCCATATTAATGGCAGGTCTAGATGGAGTAAACAAGAAAATTGATCCTGGAGATCCAGTAGATGATAATATATACCACATGACTCTAGAAAGGAGAAGGCAATTAGGCATAAAGTCTTTACCAGGAAGTTTACAAGAGGCTTTAGATGAGTTGGAAAGCGATAACGAATTCCTAAAGCCTGTCTTCAATAGGAGTATATTGGAGAAATATATAGAAATAAAAAGGGAAGAAGCAGTTAGGCTTTCAATGTATCCACATCCTATGGAAGTGTTTAGTTATCTAGATACATAATTTTCAAGAACGTTAAGTAGTTCATGCATGCTAGCTTTTTTTAATACACCCCTTAGCCCTTTAACATTTACTTCCTCAACTATTTCATACTCCTTATAACTTCTCTCTACTTCCTCCTTTCTATATCCAAGGATTTCAGAGTAAATATCTATATACTTAAATCTATCACTTCTACTTAAGGATTCTCTATAGAGCTTTGAAATTGTTTCCCACTCACTGCTTTCCCTCAAGGATAAAGTACAGCAATTAATTTCCTTCAGGGGTTCAAACAAATTAAGGAAATCGTAATACCCTAAATCTAGTAGACGTAACGCTATTGGTTGCCAAGCACTTATTGCATTTACTTTACCAGCAATATTTAGGTAATCTCCTGTACTCTTTACCTGCCTTAACTTGAGGTCTTTGCCGGAGAAATGATACAAAGTTAACATTTCCATTGAGGACAGAAGCGTTGAGCCTATTTCCTCCACATCCTCCTCCTTTATTCCCTTCCTAAGCAATAAATGGGCTCCACCACTCATTCCGCCTGCAACTATTTTTATATTGCATATCATGGAAAATAGTAATTGGGAAACAATAGGGCTTATTGCTATTTCTATTTTACCTTCACATAAGTCCATCATCATCTCTACACCGTTTCCATAAACTTTCAGTTCAGTAATGAAACCCCTTTCCTTTAATCTCCTCATAAAATCAATGACGTGTAAATATTCAGCAGAATTTATTATCCCTATTCTAAGTAAGTTCTTAAGTCTCACCTTATAAGTCTTTCCCTTGTCTTTATACCTCTCTATTAAACCACTCCTCTCCATTTTAGATAATATCTCAGACGCTGTACTCCTAGCTATCTTCAGGCTTTTATAAATCTCCACCTGAGACTTCTCTCCCTCTTTGAGTAACCCTATTATTTTTTCCCTAGTACTCACTATTAATATTAAGAAGTTTAGGGCTTTAAAGTTCTACTAACGTGATCTGCTTAATGTCTACCAGAAATTAATTTAGTGTTAAATTTTTGAACTCTATAAATTTATTCCTGTTTTTTTCTTACCATGAATTACGCTTTTCAACACTTCTTCCTTTATTTCCCTGGACTCTAAAGTTCCTCTAACAGCGTAAGTAAAGAACTTAGCTTCTCTATCCTTTACTCCTCTAGCGTATACGCACATGTGAATTCCCCTAGCAGCAACAACTACTCCCTTAGGAGAAGCGTCGCTCCTCATTATTGCATCTGCTATCTCATTAACTAGCCTTTCCTGTATTTGTGGTTTAGATGAATAATAATTTACTAATCTAATCAGTTTGCTCAATCCAATTATCTTTTTTTCATCTCCTACTTCGTAAATTATATCAATTTTGCCTATGAAAGGTAAAAGATGGTGCTCACATATTGATGAAAAGCTTATGTTCCTTAAAATCACTAATTGTCCCTGAGATTCACTTAAGGAAAAACTCTTTATTTCTGGTTGAGGATCTCTCAATGCCTTGGTCATTTCCAGCAAAGCTAATGCATACCTCTCAGGCGTTTCCTTTATTCCCTCTCTATCAATGTCCTCGCCTATTAGCTTTAGTATCTCCCTGATCCTCTCAGCTATCTCCTTTACCAAGATCTCCCTTCCATTATGCATTATACCTCAACCCTATATTATAGGAAGAGGCACTTATATTTTATAGGATTCCAGTGTTTTCAGAAAGTATTTAAAAGTGCGGGGGGTGGGACTTGAACCCACGCAGGCCTACACCATCGGGGCCTAAGCCCGACCCCTTTGACCATGCTCGGGCACCCCCGCAAGCTGTGAGGGAAGCCTTCACAGCTAACATTAGAATAATCAAAAGGGGTATATAAAGTATAGGGATGTATGCTCCTTCACTCATATAGGGAAACTTTTATAGTAGTTTGAGTTCCTTAGTTCCAAGTCAAGTACTTTCTCAATGATGAATCTCGTTTAGGCGATTTGGAACTCTGCCTATTTTACATTAAGTTTGCCCACATTAATGTTAATGGAAGCACTTCCCTTACGCTTTACCTTCTCCTTATGCCTCTAAAACATGACCTTAAGAAAAGACATATCGTCATTAATTATTAGCTTAGCCTCTTTCGCTTTTCAAGTTAAATAATTCAATATTATTCCAGGATAGTTGTGAACAATCTTTAATAAATCCATTAGAAGGATGCATTCACTGCTTGTATATGGGATGGTCTTTATAAATAGGATAATGAATTATGTGAAGCCCTTACACTCTTATCTAAAGTCAATTGAATGTTAATCCTTACTTAATTGCTAGTGAGATCAAAAGCAATATGTAAAGGAGGGATTTCCTAGACTATATCATGTTCATCAATATCGTGGCTGAAAGTTAGACTGTCCTTAATATTTTTATATTAAATTATAAAAAATATTTAATTATAGAAAAATAATTGAAAATATTAAACAGAAAATAGGACATAGCTTTTTAATTTTCTAGTTTAAAGTGTAAAGACAATATGTGGAAATCTATGCTTATTAGTCAAATAGGTGAATTAGAGATCAGGGGAGAAGGGGATAAGTTAGTGTCTTTAACTCTTGTGTCTAAGAGGAATAGCAATAATCCTAGCCTAATTTCAGGAAGTGAAAACGTCTTCACTGGGTGGTTAATTTCTTATTTTAACGGAAAGGAGAGGAAACAGATGAATGAAGTGAACTTCCTTATCCCGTTTAAAGGAAAAACCAGGGAAATATTATTAGAGTTGTTAAGGGTTGGTTATGGGGAGATAGTAACTTATGGAGAACTAGCTAAAAGGATAAACACTAGTCCAAGAGTTGTTGGAAATGCGATGTCTAGAAACCCTCTACCAATATTCATTCCATGTCATAGAGTTGTTCGAGTTAACGATATAGGGAATTATTCTCTTGGAGGTAAAGAAACGAAGAAGTGGTTGTTGGAATTTGAAGAAAGAAATTTAAAGTTAAAGCCTTAAAATTAACCTGGACGGCCATGACTCTTCCAACAGCCTAATAAGGCAGGATGAGGAAGGGGCCTTCCGGGCTTCTTACTCCTTCTTAACTACCTCGTACTTGACTCCTTTGGAGAATAATGAGAACCACGCTGTAGAGCTCTCCAGAAAGCTTATTAAAGGTAATACTATCAAGCAGAGGATTTTATATAAATTCCTTCTCCTAACACTAACTAAAAGAGTGTTCAGCTTGAACCCTTCCCAAGAGAGGAAGAAGAGTATTGAGGTAGATATTGCTCCTAGAACGCTGAAGTATGGAGGAAAAGACATGCTTATAATAAATGACATTATGGCTGCTATAAAAGAAGGTAAACCGTTGAGCCATATTATTAATGAAAAAATTAATAGCATTCTGTAAGGCAAAACTATCTTTTTGTCCTTGATACAATCCAAGGTTCCCTTAAACCACCTCCTCCTCTGTTTAAAATAATCTATTAGAGTTAAGGGGCTCTGCTCATAGAGCCTGCCCTTTAACCATCCTATTGGGTTACTAAATTCGTTTTTCAACCTGAAAGCAAACTGCATGTCTTCGGCCCTACTACTTCCAAAATCCCATCCAATCTTGTATTCAACGTCAGACCTTATTAGTATATGAGAGCCGTGAATTCCAAACAACGCCTTGCCTATCTTAGCTTGAAGCCTGTATTTTCCTAAATCGTCAGAAGGTCTTAAGGTATCAGCAAAGGACACAATTAAATTTTTTCCCCAGTTTATTGGATATACTATAAGACCTATTCCTAGGACTTTATTCCTTCCCTCTCCTTCAATGAAATCTATTATTCCAAGTATTGTGTCCTCCCCAACTACGCTCTCTTCATCCATATGGTAAATCCATGTACGTTGGTTTATTTCCCCTCTATCCTTCCTTACTTCTATAGCATAATTAAGCGCTCTAGCCTTGTATTTAGTTTTATTTTTAGTTTCATAATTTTTAGGAACTTTAATTATCATTAATTTCTCGCTAATCAATGAATTTAAGTATTCGCTTGACTCCTTAGGTAAGTCCTCTTCTACAATAACTTCAATTAACCAATTTTTTAGATATCGAGGAGCCCAAAATAGAACGCTCTTTATGCTCCTAGATAAAGGTTTAATGTTCTCCCCTTTGCTAACTATTGCAAATATTACCCTATATTCCTCCCTTTGATGCCTTCTCTCTGGATTTAGGTCTTTTTGAGGGTTGTATCTAAAATAAGGATATATAGTTAAAAAGGCCAGAGGAATGTAAACTGACCATATAATTATTAGCCAGTCCCCATTAAATGTATTATTTGACATATCAGAAAAAAGTATTACCCTAGAAGCTGGAAAATAGTTCGATGCAGAAAAAGCGGAAAAGAATAAAGTCATAATAACTAATATTTCAACCCTTGAATAATTCAATTGCCTTACCCTTTCTAAGGTTAGTTGCTCATATATATTATCTAATTGGTATTCCATACTTCGTATCCAAGTTATTCATAGGAATAAAAATTTTACTTTATGAGATAACATATCCCAAATCAAGAAAACGAAAATTATACAAAGAGTATGTACAAATATTCACACACTCTCAAGTCAGGAAACTTTATAAGGTAAAGGCTTTGCTAATACTAACTTGGGAACATATAGGAAAAATGGAGCAAGGATCGGTTCAGGTGGAAAATGAGAGGAAAGACAGAATAGTGGGGAAACACGTATTCGGCAACCTCTACGATATAAATAAAGAGGTGCTGTTAAATAAGGAATATTTAAAGCAAATAGTTCTTGAGGCGGTAAAGATAGCTAACATGACCTTGGTCGAATCCAAAGCGTGGAAGTTTGGAGGGAAAAAGGGGGGGGTATCGGTTATAGCACTTGTTGAGGAAAGCCATATAGCATTACACACGTGGGCTGAATACAATTACGCAACACTAGATGTTTACACATGTGGAGAAAACAGTGATCCACAGGCTGCCTTTATGTATATTATAGAGAAATTGTCGCCTCAGAAATATGAAGTATATTACGCTGATAGAAGTAGTAAATAAAAGAGAAATTTTTATTATATAAACTTTAAATCTTTCATAATGAGATTTTTGACCCTAGCTTTTATTACACTTTCTCTAATTAACATCTGTGCATTAAGATGGAGGACAAATGTGATGTTTTAATTGTAGGAGGAGGATTTGCTGGTGCTGGTTTAGCCTGGTTTCTTTCCAGGATGAACGGTTTAAGGATAGTCCTCATTGATAGCAAGGAGAAGGGAAAAATGGGTGACAAACCTTGCGGAGACGCAGTGGGAAAAGAGCACTTTGATAAACTAGGGCTCCCAGTTCCTGTAGGTAAAGCCCTTGAACATTTAGTTGAGGGAATTAAAATATATAGTCCTGATAAGGAAACTGCTTGGATAGTTAAAGGAGAAGGATATGAGCTAGATCCACCTTCATATGTTGACTTACTCCTCTCAGATGCTGTGAAGAAGGGAGTTGAGGTAATGGAGAAAACAACGTTTGTCAAACCATTGCTTGAGGGGAATAAGATTATTGGAGGAACAATATATGATAGGAAAAATAATAAGAGTATAAACCTACATTCAAAAGTAATAGTAGATGCCTCAGGTAATGCTGCTGCAGTAAGGAGCAAACTACCAAGAGAATTGCCTGTAACTGAAGAAATTGATGATCTAGATACTAATATTGCGTATAGAGAAGTTGTAATCACAGAAAGCGAGATTGAGGAACCAGGAATTCTTGAAATCTATTTAAACCAGAGAACCTCTCCGGGGGGATATTGGTGGATGTTCCCAAAGGGTAAAAACAAGGCAAACATAGGACTGGGAGTTCAGGGAGGAAAGGGATATCCACCACCTAAATACTTCTATGAAAAGTATTTCAGCGAAGTTTTACCTAATTTAAAGGTTAATGAGGTCTTAGTTAGGGGAGGCGCACTTGTAGCAACTAGAAGACCTTTGACTACAATGGCATGGAATAACTTTATTGCAATAGGAGATGCGGCTTACACTGTAAACCCTGTTCACGGTGGAGGAAAGGGGAGTTCACTTATTTCAGCTTACTGTGCTTCAAAAGCACTAGAGGAGGCCATTTCAAGAAGCTCTTTCAACGCAGAGGATCTATGGTCAATAAACGAGTGTTACATTTCTAGATACGGGGCTAAGCAAGCAAGCTTGGACTTCTTCAGGCTTTTCCTACAAGGTCTTTCCGATCAAGATATAAACTACGGTATGAAAAGGGGATTAATAAAGGAGGAGGACTTACTTGAAATAAGCTTGACTGGAGATTTAAAGCTCTCGATAGCTGAAAAAGCCATAAGGCTCTTGTCAGGTCTAGGAAGACCTTCGCTGTTAGTTAAGCTTAAAACTGTGGCTGATTACATGAAGAGGTTGAAACAGTTATATAGTGAATATCCAAAGAAACCTGAAGGTTTAGAAGTTTGGAGAGCTAGAGTCGAGGAGCTATATAAAGAATATAAAAAGAGTTTATTATAAATTTTATAAGTTAGTGTTTTCATAAATGTTTTTAAATAATTCTGCAGTTAAAACGGTTATACCAGCAGCACCCCTCACTAAATTGTTCCCTAGGACTACATACCTAACTGTCCTTCCTTTACTGCTTATTCTACCTACCGCAACTGCCATTCCGCCTTCTAAATTAGAGTCAAGCATCGGCTGCGGTCTATCTTTTTCCTTGAAAATGTAAATAGGTTTCTTAGGAGCTGTAGGAAGCTTTAATTCCTGTGGCAGGCTTTTGAATTTTCCAATGCTTTCACTTAATTCCTCCTCCTTCTTTACCTCCTCTTCAGTAAATACATTAACAATCCCCATATGTCCCACTTTAACAGGAACTCTTGTTGTAGTTGCATTAATTATTAGCTCCTCAGGCTCTATAATGCCGTTTTTTTCTTTCCCCAACATCTTTCTAGATTCATTTTCAACTTTCTCCTCCTCATTCTTTATAAAGGGTATAATGTTGTCCTGTATTTTCATGAATGGAACTCCTTGATACCCAGCTCCACTAACTGATTGAAGAGTAGTTACTATCAATTGCTTTATCTTTAACCCCATTAAGGGCTTAAATGTTAAAGTAAGTATAGCAGCTGTGCAATTTGGATTCTTTATTAGTAAACCTTTCCACCCTCTTCTCTCTCTTTGTTTTCTCAATACCTTTAAGTGATCCCAATTAACTTCTGGATTTATTAAAGGTATATCCTTTTCCTCCCTAAAAGGACTAGCATTAGAAATTACATTGAATCCTTCCCTAACCATATCTAGCTCAACTTTCTCCGCAACTTCATTTGGTAAGGCAGAAAGCACTAATTCCGCTCCCTTAATATCCTCTGCCCTGGCCTTAACCAATTTCATCTCAGCAACGCTTTCAGGAATTTCACTAGATTCAATCCATTTAACAGCCTCTTCATACTTTTTACCTGCGTTTTCATTTGAAGCGCTTACAATCGATAATTCGAAATAAGGATGTTTATGGAGTAATAGAACCATTTTTTGGCCTACCATTCCAGTTGAGCCTAACAACGCCACTCTAATTTTGTCCATTTTTTATCACCTTATCATGTAATTCCTGAGCTAAGCTTACTTCTTCCCCTAAACTTGTAATTAAGGTAATACTAACTCCCTTTAAACCTTTCGAAACCATGAATATTTCCCTGTTTTTTATTAAGGATATTATTTCCCCCATCTTGATGGGATTTCTTAGACCGCAACCTATTAAATTAACGGCTCCAGCCTCATTGAATTCCACATCTCTTGCGATCCCCTTTCCTATTACGTTATCCTCTATAGATCTCTTTAACTTTTCCTTATCTTCACTTCTAACAACTAAGTAAATAGAGGTCTCAGATATTGGTTGAGATATAGCTAAGATGTTCACGTTTGCCAACTGAGCGGATCTCATTACTTCCGCTGCTGTCCCAACTCTACCCACCATTTTAGTACCTTGTATAGAGATTAATGAAAGAGGAGAAATGACTGCCACAGCCTTTACTTTCTCTTCTCCTTCACATGTACCGTAAACCTCAGTCTTCGAAGTCTCATTAATATCTGTTACAACAACTTTGGTTTTACAACCATAAAGGGGCTCGAAAGTCCTCGGATGAAACCTTTTTCCACCTACTTGGGCTAACTCGATGGCTTCGTCGATTGATAGCCTTGATATAGTGGAAGTATCCCTTATTATTTTGGGATCACCGCTCTTTATTCCATCTACATCGGTATATAAATAAACGTTTTCAGCTTCAAGAAATTTCCCAAATATAGTTGCTGTATAATCACTTCCACCCCTGCCCAAAGTAGTTATCCTTCCATCCCTCGTTTGAGCTATAAACCCTGTAATAACTGGAATTAATTTATTATCAATTACTTCACTTATTCTACTCCTCACCATTTTAGAGGATAGATCTTCAATAACCTCTGCTTCCATGAAGTTATCATTAGTTATTAATCCCATTTCCCCTGATGTGAATGCTTTTGCATTTATATTTCTCTCTCTCAAAGCAGCTGCTATTATTTGGGCTGACATCCTTTCCCCAAAGGATAATACATAATCGTATAATCTAGGTGTAACTTCATCTATAACCCTAAGGGACCAAGATATCCTGAAGAGTTCGTCTGAAAGCCTAGATATGTTCCTAAATGCTTCCTCGAAATTAGTCCTTGATGATATCTTAGATAATACTCTTATATATGTATCAGCAACTTCACTCGCTATATCCACTATCTTTTCTCGTTGGTAAAGCCCTTCTATCAATTTGTTTGTAACTCCTTTAAACGCAGAGACAACCACTATAACTCTTCCATTAAATTCCCTTATTTTATTCTCTAACACACTAGATATCCTATTGACATCCTCACTATCCCTCAATATGGAACCTCCTATTTTGACTACTATCAAATTCACTCACCTAGCCTCTGCAGTAATCTCAATGCCTCGGTGAACTCACTAACTGTATATATATGTTTTTCCACTGAAAGCATGGAATCCGGATCCTTTAAGGAGTTCCCTGTTAATATTAGAACAGAAATGTCTCTTTTTGAGATTTTTCCGATCTCTAATAACTTTTTATAACCGGCATATGAAGAAGCTGAAGCAGGCTCTGCGCCTATTCCATATTTCATAGCTAACTCTTGTTGAGCTAACCTTATTTCTAGGTCTGAGACCTTTATAGCTATTCCCCTGGATTCCCTTATAGCACTTATCGCCCTTTTCCAGTTAACTGGGTTTCCAATGTTTATTGCCGTGGCCATTGTCTCAGGTCTTTCCTTAGTAATTAAGGAGTTGCTTTTATTCTCTATTGTATCAACTATTGGAGAGGCCCCTTCGGCTTGAACAGCAACCATTCTAGGCAGGGAATCAGACGCTCCAAGTTGAAGTAACTCCATAAAACCCTTCCATATTGCTGATATATTACCTCCGTTTCCTACAGGTAAAATAATGAAGTCTGGTATACCAATCTCCTCAAATATTTCAAATGCTATCGTCTTTTGACCTTCCAATCTCCAACTGTTGAAGGAATTTAATGGATATACATTTATTTTATCATATTCACTCCTCACTATCTTCATTGCTTCATCAAAGTTAGCTGGTAACTCTATGATCCTAGCTCCATAAAAAATAGATTGAGCTAATTTACCTAATGCAACTTTCCCTTTAGGAAGAATTAAAATTGGTATCATAGCAGCCCTAGATGAATAGGCTGAAGCCGAAGCTGCTGTATTGCCTGTGGAGGCTGCTATGGTCTTTCTATAACCTAAATGCTTTGCCAAAGTAACTGCTACAGTCATGCCTCTATCCTTAAAGCTTCCAGTGGGATTCATACCTTCGTGTTTTATATAGCAATTCCCCTCTTTTGATAATCTCACTAAGGGAGTTGCTCCCTCTCCCATTGTTATTCTTTCCTTAACTCCTTTCAATGGAAGTATGCTTTCATATCTCCATACTCCTCTATTTTTTGTTGTCTTAAACTCCATATTTACCCTTTCTAACCTTATGTCCAATAGACCTTTGCATTTAGGACATACTATAACCTCCTCTCTTAATTCACTTGAAAAACCGCAGTCAATGCATTTTAAGATCCACTCGTTTCCAACTATAAACCCCTTTTTTCTTAAGGGGGGAGATTATTTAAGCTTATATGAAATTTTATACCTATTTATCCCTTTGAAAACCCTTTTATAAATGTGCTACGCTCTTATTAATCTCCATAAAGTTTTTATTCTTTGCTATAGATTATTTAGATGCTTTTCCATAATGTAGTTCAATGCTGAAGAGTTTTAGGAAAACTGGCTATGTATTTTGAGAGCCCTCTACTCCTTACCATGAAGGCAGTTAATGGTTAATCTCTTAGATCTAATAATGAGATTTATGAAGTGAGTCATGAACTATCTTTAGCATGATAAGACTAATGGTATAGGGGCGTAATGAATCACGTCTTCCTAACCATTCTTTAGGTTATTTAATACGTAATTCAACCCATTCCATCTCTTTGATAGAAGTAAAAGACAATACTGGCGTTATAGACCTCATGTGCTAACTTAACAGGACTTTAACTCCCACACCACTAAATGATCAACGTAAGCCATAAAATAAAACCATTAATTTTTACGTTTAACCCACTTTACTCTTGGGATTTTGGAAAGTGAAGGAATTACCTGCCTTTATGTCCGCTTTGCCCTTCTTTAGCAGTATAAACATATACCCATTAACCCATTAAACTTCAACTACACTATATCTTGATTCATGAATGACAATAGCCACCTTTCACATTAGGTCCCCCCGCAGGGATTCGAACCCTGGACCACCCGGTCACCGCGCCCTAAACCCTACAGCCGGGCGCTCTACCACTGAGCTACGGGGGGACAAAATTGATCTTCATCTTTGACTTTAAATTTTTTATGAACCTGCCATCATTAATCTCCAGTGAAAAATGTAATAATATGTAAACTTATATATATTAAAATAAGATTAATATAACTAACTAAATTAATTAAATATCCTTATATAATATATTAATTTAAGTATAATGAAAATGCTAATACTATGCAGGAATTCTAGTAGTCAAATAATATTTATTCCAGAGATTAAACTTTATTGCGAAGTGACTCGGTACCCGAAGGAAAGTGATTCAGGACCTGTGGAATATAAACTAAAGATAACTCAAGAGAATGAGGAGAAGGTTTGGAAACTAGCAACCCAAATGAATTTCAGAGTTGAAGAGGGTGGAGGAGAGGCGATTTACATTATAGGTGTTCAAGACGATGGAAAGACAATTGGAATAGATAAAAGGGATATGGACTACTCGTTAGAATTAATCAGGAAGGTAGCTGAGCTAATAAACTGTATTGCAATTCCTATAAGGATTAGGGAAATTAATGGCAAATATGTGAGCGAAGTTCTAATAAGGAGAACAAAACTTCAATTACCATTAAAGCTAACAATTGCAGTTATGGGGCACGTTAACGCAGGAAAGAGCACACTAACAGGGGTTCTTATCTATGGAAGACTTGATGACGGGAAGAGTTATGCAAGAAACCTAGTAGCTCAATATCTGCATGAAATAATAAGCGGCAGAACTTCCTCAATAACATTAAGACTTATAGGGTTTAATAATAAAGGGGATATTGTAAATCATTCTTTAAGAGATCCACTTGATGAACAGGAAGTCCTTCTCAATAGTGATAAAGTTGCATATTTGATAGATTTAGGAGGTCACGAAAAGTATCTGAGGACTACTCTTAAAGGTTTAGTAGGATATTCAGTCGATTACGTTATGTTAGTTGTTGGATCTGATGATGGATTAGGAGTCATGGGAAAAGAGCATTTAGCGTTAAGCTCCATATTAAGGATTCCTACATTTATAGTAGTTACAAAAATAGATAGATTCAGTAAGGAAAGAGTTAATGAAGTAATAGAAGATATAAAGAAAATAATTAAAATGCCAGGAATAAATAAAGTTCCTGTTATAATTGAGGATTATGATGATTGTGTAAATGCTTCTCTATTATTGAAAAGCGGAAGAATAGTTCCAATATTCAAAGTCTCAAATGTTACTGGAGAGGGGCTAGACTTATTGAAGAAGTTCATATACATGCTCCCTCCTCCAAATAAGAGGAGTGGAAAGGAGTTATTAGCTTATATCGATGACATATATTCTGTCCCTGGAGTAGGTACAGTCGCGTTAGTCACTATATCGAGGGGAATAATAAAGGAAGGGGATTCAATCAAAGTAGGTCCAGATCTAAATGGTAATTTTCTCGAAACAAGAGTTAAGAGCATACAGATAAGCAGGACTTTCGTTAAAGAGGCTAAAGAAGGTTTAATAGCTACTATATCAGTTCCTGACCTAAAGAGGGAAAAATTAAGGAAAGGAATGGCAGTAGTGAATTCTGGTAAGCAAGTATTTGGGGTAAAGAGTTTTCTTGGAAAAGTCTTAGTACTTCATCACCCAACTATGATTAAAGTTGGTTACGTAGCGGTTCTTCATGCCTATACAATTAGGCAGGCAGCAAGATTTGATTACATTGAAAAGGAATTCCTTAAAAGCGGAGAGAGTTCTAACGTTAAACTGAGTTTCCTGTTTAAACCTGAGTATATTGAGCCTGGCACAACGTTTGTGTTTAGAGAGGGGAGAACTAGAGGTATTGGGATAGTAACTAAAGTATTAATGTAGCCTAAAAACCATTTTAAACTCCAAGTGAGAATTAATAACGTGATTCTATCAGACGAATCAAGGAAAAAGCTTAATGCGTGTGTTCATTGTGGCTTTTGCTTAGAATATTGTCCTACATATAAAGTATTAAGGCTAGAACAGGATTCCCCAAGGGGAAGATTAGTCTTAATGAGCTATATGGACTCTGGAAAATTAAAGAGAGGAAGGGCTAGTCTAGAACATTTAGATCGCTGTATGTTTTGTAGAACATGTGAGCAGGTATGTCCTAGTGGAGTCATGTACGGAGATATAATTGCAGATTTTAGAAGCAAGATTAATGTGAAAGGTAACGCGTTAAATAGGATAATAGAGGGATTTTACTTAGAATTATTGAAGAGGCCATCCTCCTTGAGAGCACTCATAAATTATGTAAAGGGCGCTAGGGTAAATGAAACAAATTATTCTGGAGCAATGAAAAAAATAATCTTTGCCATTCAAGTTTTGAAAAGTGAAATAAACACGAAAGACATTAATGCTATTCAAGTGAACTTGGAGACTAAATCATCATTTGTAGTTCATAGGGGATGTATAATGGAGGGTCTTTATCCTGATGTAAATAGAAGACTTGAGAGAATTACAAAATCAAAGTCTCTTGACTTCCCCTGCTGTGGACTTGCTCATTACTCTGAAGGAAAGGTAGACGATGCGAGAAGACTTGCGCTGGAAAACATTAACTTATTTAATCAAATAGGTGCAGACTACATTGTTACTGCTAGCAGCAACTGTGCTTCATTTATGAAAGAATATGAAAGGCTTTTAGGAGATGTTGCGAAAAAGTTCTCGAGTTCAGTATTAGATGTATATGAGTTACTATACCTTCATGGAATTAAAATCAGAGTAGAGGAAGGAGTTACTATACATGACTCATGTCACTCCTCTTTACATTCGATACCAAAAATAGCTAGGGAAGTTATAGAGGATGTTGAGGAAATGGAATCATCGTCCTTTGAATGTGGTGCTGGCGGTTCATATTTCCTCTATTACCCAGAGATTGCTGAAAAAGTCTCTGAAATAAAATGCAATATGATTGGGAAGACCAAAGCCAAGTTCATACTGGTCTCAAACCCTATATGTATGGCAATGCTAAGTTATTCGTTATCTAAAAAGGGAATTAATAAGAGAGTACTCCATCCTATAATGCTCGTTACTTCTTAGTTGCACTAACAATAAAGACTGGGTTTTTACTTGATATAAAATGCCGTCCATCTTGGTTTTTCTCAACTTTAGAGATTTGAACTTGAATTGCCTCTACCTCATCCATTTCCTTTACTAAACTCATTGCCTCTATAATTGTTTCTAATTTGGATGATGAGATAACTATTCTTCCACCTAATCTTAGCGCCTCCTTAGCCCAAGATATGACTTCTCTAAGTGATCTTCCTCCACCTATATAAACCCCATCAATCCCCTTAATTCCTTGTAAACATGAAGGGGCTATACACTCCATTACTTTCACAAACTTCTCTACTCCATGCCTCTTAGTATTTATCGTTATTAATGAGATAGCGTTTGGGTCCAGATCTATAGAATAAACCATGCAACCTAACTTCGCCAGTTCCACTGTTATCGAGCCATTACCTGCACCTATATCCACATACACTCCTCCTTCCGTTGGTCTTAACTTGGAGATAGAGATAGCTCTTATTTCCTCTCTGGGAGTAGAAGGGAGTTTTTCGTCAGAAAGGAATTCATAGTCTGGTATTCCAGGCGTTAATTTCTTCAACTTTTACCACCTGAAATCATATAGTAAAGCCTTTTCATTTCATCCTCTACAGCTTTCTTTGCTTTTCTCACTTCATTTAATAATTGCTCTGCAGTAGGCCTACCAGATAATAAATTTCCTATTTCTAAGGCATAAATAGAAAGTCCATTATACTTGGAATATTTACTTACAAATTTGTTTAGTTCCCTTTTGCACCAATTTAGATTGTAGTTTTCCCCCTTCCTTTGGCTTAGGTGGTCTTCTACTTTTCCTAATGCTACCCTGATAAGGGATAAATCCTGTATCTTCATCATCATTTCTTCTAAGCTCATCCAATGAGTATATTATTTTGTAGTTTTTATTCTTTTGTTTAAAATAGCTTTTTGTGGGTTTATTTTTTCTCCATGAAATCGCACTTAAGATTTAATATACATTAATCTTGTCATCCAGTAAATAGCTAACAATCATACTGAATACCTAAGTAAACTGCCTTCCGGGACTTGAACCCGGGACAACCAGCTCTGGAGGCTGATTTCAGTATTAGTATGTCCACATTAATATCGGTGGGACAAAGATTATAATTTCCATATCTATTTTCTTGATGGGTTGAACGTTAAACGTTCCTTCATTCTTAGTGGTTTAACAATTTAGAACTCGTGTTAATGATGAGAAGGCGGTAGTAAAAACTTATTAAGTTAGTTTACAATAGGTTCTTAAGGATTACAATAAGCATTACTATCGCTACCATTGCATCTACCGTAATTATCACTGTTATACCCACTAGTGAATTGCTAAAAAGAGCTTTCCATAGGGCTCTGGAATCATCGTCGTTTGCAGCTATTAAATATATATACCTAATCCACGTCTATGTCTTCATGTCGGCTACTATTACTAATATCCTTACTGTATCTAAGTGTTTTTATGCTAAAAGGATAGTGTCCAGCAGTTAGGACTATATTTCGAAGAATAGAGATAGTGGTTTAAGTTTTCTAACATTCTCTCTTCCACTTTATCACCTTTTAAAGCCTCAATATCTTTCCCCCAAACCTTTAATTCTATATCCAGTTCATCAATAACGCTAACTTAAAATTATCTGAAAAACGTGAACTGCCTTTTTAGGTATACGGGCCCGCCGGGACTTGAACCCGGGACAACCAGCTCCGGAGGCTGGCACTCTGTCCTGGCTGAGCTACGGGCCCTTGAAATTCAGAGTCGCTCCACTTCATCATTTTTCAGCACTCCATATTCATCACTATAATTCATTGATGCTGAAGGAAATTAACGTTTCTAGAAATTAAAGGCTAACAAACAATATTACTTATAGGAAATATCTACTTATATAGAATTTTATTAAGTCATCTATTTTTCCTTAACTTTATTTTAAATAAATAGTAAAGTTTATATACTTAAGATCAAGTATAATAACTCAATATGGGATTTAATTATCCTCAAATAAGGAATAAGGATTTCTTTATTGGATGACTACACTCCTATAGGTAAAGTTATCTCTCTCAAATAGACAAAGGGGGAGGAAAGGGCTTTCTCTTGACCTTGTTGAAGCCCAAGGCAAGGATAAATTGAATTCATGAAAATTCAATGAAGTTCGAAAACTTCTCCCATTAATCCTCCATGTTAGGAAAACTTTAAATTAATAACCTTTCAGTCTAATTGTTACTGGAAACTAAATGCCAGAAAAAAAGAAAAAAGCTGAATCAAATGAGGATATAATAATACCAAGCGAAGGAGAACTATTATGCGTAGTTAGGAAGCTCCTAGGAGGAGATCACGTAGTAGTTTATTGTTTAAACGGAAAAGAAATGAAGGGGAGAATTGCTGGAAAATTAAGGAAAAGAGTCTGGATAAAGGAAGGAGACGTAGTTTTAGTTTCTCCTTGGGGATTTCAAGATAAATGTGATGTAATTCATAAGTATAGCGATAATGAAGTTGATGAGTTAGTAAAGAAGGGTGTGGTATCAAAAGATTTAATAGAGACGCTGAGGAGGTAGGGTTTTGGACGAGTTCAAGGAAAGACCTAAGAAAGAAGAGGAGATAAAGAAAGACAAGGATTTAATAAAGGTAATAGAAGGGGTATTTGATAGAAGAACTGAGTTGAACACTTTCTTTATCATGAGAGAACTAGGAGTGAAGAAGATTTTCGGATCTGTCTCCAGTGGAAAAGAGGCAAAGGTTTTTCCGGCAATTACAAATAAGGGTGAGTGGTTAGCATTTAAAATATATTATGTTTCAGCAGCATCCGCAAAGAGGGCAATAGCTAAGTATTTAGAAATGGGGAAAGAGGGAATAATATCGAACAACACAAGGAAAATAATAACCGCATGGGCAAGGAGGGAGTTTAATAATTTGGAGACTGCGTTTAAGGCAAAGGTAAAGGTACCAGAACCAATAACTGTTAAGGAAAATGTTTTAGTTATGAAGTTCATAGGTGAAAATGGGAAAAGGGCTATTCATTTATATGAGTATGAGGCTGATGAAAGCTCATTATATGATATTTATAATAAAATTATAAAAAACCTAATTAAATTAGTCAAATGTGCCAAACTAATACATTCTGATTTGAGCGAATACAATATAATGATTCATGAAGGTGAAGCATACTTCATTGATATGAGCCAAGCAATTAGTTGCTCTTTACCGAATTCAAGGGAATTTCTTTCCAGGGATATAAGAAACATTTTAAGTTTCTTCAAAAAGAAAGGTATAGAAGAGCATAGAGAAGAAGATGTAATCAAAATGATTGAAGAGGGTGAATGTGATTGAGCATGAAGGAAGGTACGGTAAAGTATTTCAGTGTCCCTGACCAACAGTTTAATAAAGTAAAAAGTGAACTGAACATAATAAAAAAGACAATAGAGGGAAAAGGGAATTGTAGCTTGGAGCTTGATGAAAAGGATAGGAGAGTAATTCTTAAGTGCGAGAGCATAGGCATTTATGAGTTCATGAGGATATCTAAAGTTATTGAGGCAATTATTATAGGATTTAGCTACGTATCTGCATTAAGGCTCATGGATGAAAGCAATGATTTAGTTATAATAAACTTAAAAGACTATGCATCTAATCCACAACATGAGAGAAGAATAAAAGCTAGGATAATAGGTGAATCTGGAAAGGTGAAAAGGAATATTCAGGAATTAACTTCTACTGAAATAATTATAGCAGATCATGTTGTATCGATAATAGGCAAAGCAGAAGATGTGGAACTAGCCAAAAGAGCTATTCAGATGTTAATTGAAGGAAAAGAACATTCAACCGTTTACAAATTTCTTAACAGGGCTGTTTTATCAAAAGACTACATAAGCCAATCGAAGAAAGATGTATGAGACTAATAATTTTTGTAATTAACTCCAATTAAATACCCTTTCCTTATTGATTCCCCTATTGTAGGTTGGTTTCTCCTGAAGTCCCTTATAATTACGTCCGCATTGACCTCGCTGTTCACAACCCTAACTCCTGTTTCGTT